>VMHT01203695.1_pt1 | contig 30017 bp, 48 predicted proteins | sample 4693611 | NCBI WGS metagenome assembly VMHT01 (sample SAMN12280063, study PRJNA550983) | marine metagenome | isolation source: seawater sampled from same location over 5 years 0.02-0.2 micron viral filtrate | place: USA: collected off the coast of southern California halfway between the port... ... | reverse complement strand
GTAGAGAAGCATGGAAAGCCTCTTTTTGAGCTGATAAATAGTAAGGCTAAAGAAGGAAGAAAAGTATTTTTTGTAAGTGGTGCTACAGAAACATCTGATAGGGAAGCTATTAGAAAAATAACAGAGGGTCAGAAAGATGCTATCATCGTCGCTAGTCTTGGTACTTTTAGTACTGGTATTAACATACGGAACTTGCATAATATCATATTTGCTTCTCCGTCAAAATCCCAGATCAAAGTTCTCCAGTCTATTGGGAGGGGATTACGGAAATCAGAGGATGGAACGACTACTAAACTCTATGATATATCAGATGATTTCCAACATAAATCAAGAAAAAACTATGCGCTCCTTCACAGCGAAGAAAGATTAAAGATTTATAAAAAAGAAAAGTTTAAATTTAAATTTTACAAGGTTTCAATATGATCGATATAAACAATGTTAAACAATTAAAAATAGCAGACGGTTCTGAAATTATTTGTGAAATAATGGAAGAGCTTGAAGAAGATATTGTTGTAAGAGGTGCTTTTAGAATAGCCAGAGTAGATTTGGATAACGAAAGAAGTTATTATATGTTTAAGCCATGGATGACTTATGTTGAAGAATCAGATCATTTTATAACAATTAATCTATATCATCTAATAGCAGCTACTGTACCATCTAAAGATATTTTGGATCAGTATGAGAATGCTATAGAAAAAATCAGTGAAGCGGTATCAGAAAGAAATGATAGTCTTGATGAAATACCAGAAGAAGAAATAAAAGAAAAATTAAGTTTAACAAATGATTCAGAAGTTGATAATGTGCTTAAGTTTAACTTTATTGATAAAACTAAGCTTCATTAGTATTCCCTATCCTCAACTAACTACTCTTTTATTATATACTAGATTCGTGCAACTGTAAACCAAAAAGTGATGCGATAACAATAAAAATAGTTGTTTACATCTATTGTTAATTAGTTTATAATATATATGTAAAAGGTTTATATTTATGGCAAAAGCAAAAAAAACAAAAAACATACACTACATTAATAATTCAGAATTTTCATTGGCTATCGTGGAATATGTAAAAGAAGTTACAATAGCTAAAGAAACCGAAGAAAAACTTCCAGTGGTACCTGACTATATTGCTCGTAGTTTTCTTCAGATAGCAGAAAATTTATCTCATAAGTCCAATTTTATTCGGTATACATATCGAGAAGAAATGGTTATGGATGCGGTAGAAAATTGTTTGAAAGCTATAGAAAATTATAATATTAATGCTACAACTAGAACAGGTAAGCCAAATGCCTTTGCTTATTTTACTCAGATCATTTGGTATGCTTTCTTGCGTAGAATTACTAAAGAAAAGAAACAGCAAGAGATTAAAGAAAAATATTTAGCACAATCTGGAATCGATGCTTTTCTTGTTACAGAACTTGGTACTGATGATGCATCATCTCAAGTAGCTAACCACTTTATTGATACACTTAAAGATAGAATTGATAAAGTAAAAGCTTATGATACAGAAATTAAAACTTTTTCAAAAGAAACAAAGAATAGAAAGAAAAGAGCCGTTAACGTAGATTCAGATCTATCTGACTTTTTGGAATAATATATAATGAAAATAGCAGTATTGAATGATACTCACTGTGGTATCAGAAATAGCTCTGATGTGTTTTTAAATAACGCAGCAGATTTTTATGAAAACATCTTTTTCCCGTATTGTAAAGAACATGATATTAAGCAAATTATTCATCTTGGTGATTATTATGATAATCGTAAGTTTATTAATTTCAGAGCTTTAAATCACAACCGTAAACATTTTCTGTCACATCTTCGTGACTATGGAATGTCTATGGATATTATACCTGGTAACCATGATACCTACTATAAGAATACAAATGATTTAAATAGCCTAAAAGAACTCTTAGGTCATTTTATGAACGAAATTAATATTATTATGGAACCTCGTGTTCTGGAATATGATTCTCTTAAGATAGCAATGTTACCTTGGATCACTCAAGAAAATCACGATAAGTCTATGGAGTTTATTAAGAACTGTAAAGCAGACTGGTTAGGTGGTCATCTTGAATTAAGTGGATTTGAGATGATGAGAGGCATAGAAAATAAACATGGTATGGATCATAAACTTTTCTCACGTTTTGAGAAAGTTTTATCTGGTCATTTTCACACTAAATCAGTAAAAGATAATATTACATATCTAGGTACGCAGATGGAATTCTTTTGGTCTGATGCTCATGATAATAAACATTTCCACGTAATAGATACAGAGACTCGTGAAATGGAAGCGATTAGAAATCCATATACACTATATGAAAAGATTGTGTATGATGATTCAAGACAAAGTTATTCAGACTTTAATGTAGAACATTTAGATCATAAATTTGTAAAAATAGTTGTAATTAATAAGTCTGACCTCTTTACATTTGATCGTTTAGTTGATAGAATACAGAATAGAAAGATTCATGAACTAAAGATTGCAGAAAACTTTAATGAGTTTATTGGAGAGAATGTCGAAGATGAAAGTATATCAATGGAAGATACTGAAATTCTATTAGATAGTTATGTCGATGCAGTTGACACGGATCTGGATAAAGATAAAATAAAAGTAAATATGAGGAAACTTCTTACAGAAGCACAATCAATGGAAATAGTTTAGTGCCCAAACAAGAAAGAATACACTGCCTATCTAAAAAATGGGAAAAAGCTTATAAGAAAGCAGCCAAGAAAAAAGATAGACAGAAATCTAAGAAACAAATAAGGCAAAAAGAATGATTATTTTTAAATCTATTCGATATAAAAACTTTTTATCGACTGGTAATAATTGGACAACTATTAGTCTTAACAGAACAAAATCAACTCTTATAGTAGGTCAAAACGGAGCAGGAAAGTCAACTATTCTTGATGCACTTTCTTTTGCGCTATTTGGTAAGCCACATCGTAATATTAATAAACCTCAGTTAGTTAATACTATTAATAATAAAGATAGTATTGTAGAGGTTGAATTTATTATAGGTAAAGCACTTTTTAAAGTTGTTCGTGGTATAAAGCCACAAATATTTGAAATATGGAAAAACGGCGTGATGATTAATCAATCTTCTCATGCCAAAGAGTACCAGAAGGTCCTTGAGCAAAATATTATTAAGCTAAATCATAAAAGCTTTCATCAAATTGTTGTGCTAGGTTCTTCATCTTTTATTCCTTTTATGCAACTACCGGCACAGCATAGAAGAGATGTTATCGAGGATCTTCTGGACATTAATGTGTTTTCAAAGATGAATACTTTGATAAAAGAAAAGAATAGCACACTAAAAGAAAAGCTGAAAGATAATGCATATAAGCTTGACATTCTAAAGAATAAACTAGAGTCTCAAAGAAAATATATTAGAGATATTACACAGATTAATGAGGATGAGATTAATGATAAAAAGAAAAAAATCTCAGAGGTCGAAAGTGAAATCAAGCAATTACATAATAGTAATGCCGAATGTAGCGCTTTTAATGAAGCAAATGCCGAAGAGGTATCAAAGCAACTCAAAGAAGCAAATAATAAAAAACAAATCATTTTACAAGATAAGGCCAGTGCCACATCAGAAATTAAAACAATCGTTGGCGATTCTAAATTTTATGAACAGAATGACACCTGTCCGACCTGTTCACAAGAAATCGAACCAGATTTTAAAAAGAGGAAAATACACGAATGTAAGCAAAAGGCACTACAGACTAAAGAAACCCTTGAAAGAATACAATTCGAGGCTAATGATGTAGCAACTTTAATAGATGAGTGGAACAATAAGGCTGAGGAAGTTAAAGATAATAATAATTTAATTAATACTAATAATAAACTTATAAGCTCGCATCAAAAACAGATAGATGGTTTGAATTTAGATATACAGAGACTTAGCTCCAGAGAAGGTGATATAGGAGAAGCTAACGAAGAACTTCATACTATGAATGAAGAAAGAAACGAGTTAATGGAGCACAAATTAACTCTTAATGAAGAATATTCATATAATACTGTTATGGCTGAAATGTTAAAAGATACGGGTATTAAAACAAAAGTCATTAAACAATACATTCCCGTAATCAATAAATTAGTAAATCAATATCTTCAAGTTCTTGATTTCTTTGTACATTTTAATTTAGATGAAAGCTTTCAAGAAACTATTAGGTCCCGTCATAGAGATGCCTTTTCATACGATTCTTTTTCAGAAGGAGAGAAGCAAAGAATTGATCTGGCTCTATTGTTTACTTGGCGCATGATTGCTAAGATGAAAAATTCTGTAGCCACTAATTTACTCATATTAGATGAAACCTTTGATTCATCTTTGGATCATGATGGTGTTGATAATCTAATGAAAATTTTACATACTCTTGATGATAATACAAATGTGTTCGTAATCTCTCATAAAGGAGAAATACTTGATGGAAAATTTGAAGAAAAGCTGGAGTTTAAAAAAGAAAAAAACTTTAGTAAGATGGTGGCATAATGCCTAATATCAAAATAACAACAGAACCTACAGGTAGAAGCCCAGAAAATAAATATTTCTTTGGCTCTAAAACAAAATATCTTGATCTTGATCGACCCAAGTATAATAAAATAGGTAATGAAGAAGATTATAAAGTAATGCATATGCGTATGGATCTAATGGATTATTCGCATAATCTTGTTTTCTATGCAGCAGGGATGTGCTTTCGTGTAGAGACTAATGATGATAGACATGCCCAGTTTGTCCGTAATATGTTTCCAGTAGTAGATAATCCTTTACAATATACTGCTGATTGGACAATTATTCATAATACTGAAATGGTAGTAGACGAGCCATATATTTATGTACATTTAGATGAATGTGTTATGTTAATTGGTGGTACTACATTTCTTGGTGAAATTAAAAAAGGCGTGTTTAGTATTATAAGTTTTGAATTACCAGTAAACGGTACTTTACCTATGCATTGTAGTGCTTTTACTTATGATAATACAACTAATCTAATGTTTGGATTAAGCGGTACAGGTAAGACCACATTAAGTAGTGATCCAGATTATAAACTAATTAGTGATGATGAAGTTTATTGGGCTCAAGATGGTATTCGTATGGTAGAAACGGGTTGCTATGCTAAGAGTGAAGGTCTTAGCCCAGAGACACATCCTACAATCTTTTATGCAGTCGAAGATGCTAGAAATAAAGACTGTCTGGTAGTAGAAAATCCAGGTGTTCCAAATGCCAGATTAAGTTATCCAATCACTTCGGTTGAGAATGCATATCATGGAAATAAAGATTTTACTCATCCAGATAATATATTTTTCTTAACCATGGATGTAACTGGAAAGTTTCCAGCGGTAAGTAAAATTACAAACGGTACTATTAAGAGATTCTTTGAGACTGGTTATACAAGCCAGATGCCAGGAACTGAAGCCGGTACTAATGAAATTAAGAAAATATTTAGCCCCTGTTATGGTTCGCCATTTATGCCTAGAAAGGTGAGTGAATATAGTGATCTTCTAATGCAGAAGATACACGAAAATAACTGTAATGTATATTTAATAAACACTGGAATGGATAAATCTGGCAATAGACACGGTCTTGATTTTACTCGGCAGTGTGTAAAATCTGCAATTAAAAATAATGATATAGCTGACGATAGTAAAGCTTGTTTAGAAATATTAGAAGAATTGATAAATTAATGTGTTTACAATAACAGCAATATATGATATAATTAACTATATATTTTATGAAACGGAGAAATAGATATAATGGAACTTAGTGACTCTACACTTTCAATTTTAAAGAATTATGCTTCGGTAAATTCTAATCTAGTTATTAATGAAGGTAGTACGCTTCAGACTATTTCTGAAGCAAAGAATATTCTTTCAAAAGCAGAGATTAAGGAAAGCTTTCCAAAAACATTTGGAGTTTACGATCTAAATGAATTTCTAGGTGTTTTAGGTTTAGTTGACTCACCTCGTCTTAACTTTGAAGAAAATTATGTTATCATTGGTGATTCTACTGGTAGATCAAAAGTAAAGTATTTTTATTCTGATACCGAAATGCTTACAACACCATCTAAGGAAGTAAAGATGCCAGATACTGATGTAAGATTTACTCTTGATGGAGATACTCTTGGTAAAGTTAAGCGAGCAGCTTCAGCTCTCGGTCATAGTGAACTTCATGTCTCACCTAGCGGATCCGCAGTAAGTTTAACTGTTACATCCTCCGAAAATTCTACAGCAAATAGTTTCTCTATTGATGTGGAAGGTAGTTCATCCAGTGATAAATACAACTTTATCTTTAATATCTCTAATTTAAAGATTGACCAAGGAGATTATGAAGTAGAGATTTCTTCAAAATTAATTTCAAAATTTACTAACTCAGCGAGTGATCTTATGTATTGGATTGCTCTTGAAAAGACATCAACATACGGAGAATAATAAATGTCTGATAATGAAGATACAAAACGTGCAATGGAACTATTAAATCAAGTTTCTCGTAGCTCTATTGCTATTATTGATACTATCACTCAACGTGGTGGTTTTCGAGGTGAAGAACTTTCCACTATTGGTAATTTGCGTGACCAATGTACACAGGGTGTGCAAATCGTAGAAAGCTGGAAGCAAGAACAAGCTGAAGATTAATTCTTAAGGATAAAACTATATTATGAATAATGATTTTTTATGGGTGGAAAAATATCGCCCAGCGACTATTGAAGATACTATCCTAACACCTAATCTAAAAACAATTTTTAAGAATATTATCAAGACTGGAGAGCTGCCAAATATGCTCTTTTCTGGTACTGCCGGTCTTGGTAAGACAACCGTAGCCAAAGCGTTATGTAACGAATTAGATCTTGATTATATTTTGGTTAACGGTTCAGAAGAAGGTAATATTGATACTCTTAGAACTAAGATTAAACAATTTGCGTCTTCTGTTTCCCTGCAAGGTGGGTATAAAGTAGTTATTCTTGATGAGGCTGATTACTTAAATCCCCAGAGCACCCAACCTGCCTTGCGGGGTTTTATAGAAGAATTTTCTAATAACTGTAGATTTATTCTTACCTGTAATTTTAAAAATAGAATTATTGAACCACTTCATTCACGGTGTTCTGTGTATGAATTCAATACTTCTAAAAAAGATATGGCACCACTAGCTGCTCAAATGATGGCTAGACTTCAGAATATTCTTAAATCTGAGAATGTAGAATTTGAGAATAAAGTTCTTGCTGAACTTATTATGAAATATGGCCCAGACTGGCGCCGTATTTTAAATGAAGCGCAAAGATATTCTATTGGTGGTAAGATTGACTCTGGTATTCTTGTTAATATTGGAGACCAATCTTTTAAGAGTCTTATGGATTTTCTAAAAGCAAAAGATTTTAAGAAAATGCGTTCATGGGTAGTAAATAATATTGATACCGATGCGTCTTCTATCTTTAGAGGAATCTATGATAGAATGTCTGATTCTGTAAAACCACAATCTATTCCTCAAGTCGTTCTCATTCTAGCCGACTATCAATATAAGAATGCATTTGTAGCAGATCACGAACTTAATGTTGTGGCTTGTATGACAGAACTTATGGCAAATGTGGAGTTTCAATGAATACAGAAATTATAATTTATAATATTATCTTTTGGTTTTCATATTATTGGATATGTTCTTTACCAGAACGTGTAATTCAAAAACAAATAGATGGAGCTAAAGATGTCTAATTCAATTATTTTCGACTTTGAAACATTATCTACAAATAGATATAATTGTGTTGTGGTTTCGTTAGCTGCTCTTAAGTTTTCAGAAGATAATTTTACCACTGAAAATGGATATTCATTTGATGAATTAGTAGAATCTGCAAAGATTATTAAGTTTGATGTTCAAGATCAAGTAAAAAATCATAATCGTGTTATTGATAAGAAAACATTAGAATGGTGGAACAAGCAGGGTCCCGAAGCAAAGAAACAGTTAATTCCTTCGGATCGAGATCAATCTATTACAGAGCTTTATGATTTCTTTGTTTCTACAATTGCTGATATGACCTTTAAAAGTAAAGTATATACAAGAGGTAATAATTTTGATCCTATTATATTTGAAAATATTATGGATCAACTTCATAAACCTCAACCATATTCTTTTTGGCAACTACGAGATACTAGATCAATAATAGAAGGTTTGTCTTGGGGTAGCGAATTAAAAAATAATTTTATGCCTGAAGGCTGCGATAACTTTATTCATCATGATCCAGTTCACGATATTGCATTAGATGTTATGAGAATGCAAACATTAGTAAGGGCTATATCATGAATCATTTTGATTATTTAAATAGTATTAACTATTCTAAAGAAAATATTATGCACGATAATCTTGATGAGAAAGCATATAATTCTTTTATGGTTAATCGTGGTTTATCTTATTTCAATGATACGGTTATCTATGCAAATGAGATGAATAGATATGCTCATATAGATTCTAAGTTACAATATGATTTTCTTAGAACTCTAATTAGAAAACGTAAAAGATTTTCAAAGTGGACAAAAGAAGATAAAAATTCAGATATTGACTTAATAAAAGAATATTATGGCTATTCTAAAGAAAAAGCATTTCAAGTTTTGCCATTACTATCTAAAGAACAACTTACGTTTATTAGTAAAAAGTTGAGTAAGGGTGGTAGAAAACCCTAAAAGTTATATATTATAAATAGTTTTATCATGAAAAGAATCATGTATTATAACTATAATAATAAATTTACGTGAGTTGAAGATATGAATGAAGTCAATAATGAGTTAGTGAAATGGACCCCAGAAACTATGTTAGAAGTTTCTCTTAATGAACCTGATGATTTTTTAAAGGTTAGAGAAACACTTACACGCATCGGCGTTGCATCTCGAAAAGAAAAGAAATTATTTCAGTCTTGTCATATATTACATAAGCAAGGCAGATATTTTATAGTTCATTTTAAAGAACTGTTTTTATTAGATGGTAAAAAATCTAATTTAGAAGAAGGCGATGTTGCTCGTAGAAATACAATCGCCACTCTTATGTCTGATTGGGGCTTGGTTACAATCCAAGATGAAAGTAAAGCGCAGCCTTTATCTCCCCTAAGACAAATTAAAATCATTCCTTTTAAAGATAAACAGGAATGGGAACTATGTCCAAAGTATAATATTGGACGTAAATAGAATAGCAGCTATTCACTAGAGTAATAGCTAATCATTATAAATAATAGTGGATGCAGTTTTGCTGGTCCACTATTAATTCTTGCTTGACAAAAAGGAGAAAACAATGACAGGCATACAAACACTTTTTCCACGTTCATCTTTTGTTGGCTTTGACCATCTGTTTAACGAGTTAGAATATACAGCTAAACATTCAAAAGATCATTATCCTCCACATAATATTATTAAAACTGATGAGAATGATTATCTTATTGAACTTGCTGTTGCAGGATTTTCTAAAGATGAACTATCTGTTGAGGTTAAAGATAGAACTTTAACGGTAGTGGGAGAACACGTCTCAAGGGGTCGTGAGTTTATTCACCGTGGAATTTCCACAAAGAAATTTAAACGCACATTCCGGCTGTCTGAGCACGTACAAGTGCACGGAGCAGATATTCAAGACGGCATACTTGCAATCGAACTGAAGTATGTTGTCCCAGAAAATCAGCGTCCTCGTAAAATCAATATTGGTAAAAACGAGGAAAACAATGACACAAGCAATACTAACAGCCCACAGTTACTCAACGAGGGCAATTGAATCCATTATAGAAGCGTTTAGAACTTTTAAACAACATCGTTCAGAACGTAAAGTTATTAAAGCAACAGAAAGAGAACTAGGCAAATTATCGGATTATGATTTAGCAGATATTGGTCTTACACGTGGTGACATTTATACTGTTGCCCGCCGTAAATCAACTATCGAAAACGCTAGAACTAATAACAATCTAAGAGGTTGGGTCTAATGACAGCTTTAGTAGCAAACTATGTCTTCTCACCCTTGTCGGGTTTGTGGTCTTCATTCGATCGGTTTACGCAGACGATTGGATACTCCAGAGCGGCAGCGGAGCTCGCAAGAATGGGGCTTCACGAGGAGTCTCGGAAGTGCATGATGGAAATACAAAAATTACATGATAATTAGTAATCCATATAAATAAGCACAGAGGGCGGGAGATCGCCCTCTTAGTCACACACAACACACAAAATAGGAGATGTAAATGATTTTTACATACAAACAATTTATGGACCATAATAAAACTTTCTATGAAGAAATGGTCGACTTAAAAGTAGCCGGATGGGATACTTTTAGCAAAGCAGCAAATGCTTACACTTTTAACTTTTATAAAGATCAACTTAAAGCTATGGACGAAGCTGTTCATAAGCTTGCAACAGATATGAAGGGTTACGTCAATGACTAATAAGAACCCATTTGAAATTAGAGCAGACATGCTCAAACTAGCAAAAGATTACATGGATCAGCAGTATAGTATGAATGTACAGCTGATGAATGATATGTACGAACAAGGCAAGAAAAACTACGAAGAAGTACAAGAAGCATATAAAATGTATTCTATGGATGATTTAATGAATAAAGCAAAAGAAATGTATTCTTTTGTATCAGATAAAAAATAGGGAAAAATATGAAAAAATTTTTAGTTTTTATTACTGCAGCCATGATGGCTACAACTGTCTTTGCGGCAGATAAAGTAAAAGTCGGATTTATTTATGTTGGACCAACCGGAGATCATGGTTGGACATATAGACATGATATCGGTCGTCAACAGGTAGAAAACGAATTTGGTGATCGTGTTGAAACCACATTTGTTGAAAGTGTTCCAGAAGGAGCTGATGCTGAACGTGTATTAACACAGATGGCAATGCAAGGAGCTGACATTATATTTGCTACATCTTTCGGTTATATGGATCCAGTAATGAACGTGGCTGAAAAATTTCCAGATGTAAAATTTGAACACGCAACTGGTTATAAAATGTCTGATAATGTTGCTAACTACGGATTACGCTTATATCAAGCTAGGCATGTTCAAGGCGTTATTGCAGGTATGATGACAAAAACCAATAAGATTTGTTATGTCGCCTCGTTCCCAATTCCAGAAGTTATGCGTGAAATTAATACATATTATTTAGGTGCAAAGAAGTATAATCCTGATGTAGAAATTGCTATTACATGGGTATACACGTGGTATGATCCAGGTAAAGAAAAAGATGCTGCAGTAGCTATGATTCAACAGGGTTGTGATGTATTAGCACAGCATACGGATTCACCCGCGCCTTTACAGGCAGCACAAGAAGCCGGTATTGTAGGATTTGGCCAAGCATCAGATCAAGCTAAGTTTGCGCCAAAAGCACAGTTGACGGCATCTATTGATAACTGGGGCCCATATTATATCGCTAAAGTAGGTCAAGTACTTGATGGTACATGGACATCAGGTGATTATTTTGGTACTATGGACGAAGGTGCAGTTCAAATGGCACCGTTTGCAAATATGCCACCTATGATAGCTGAAGAAGCTCAACGTATTAAGGATGCTATTTCTAGCGGAGAACTTCATGGTTTCACTGGTCCGATTAATAAGCAAGATGGAACGCCATTCTTAGCAGAAGGTGAAGTTGCAACTCGTGCTCAACTAGATACAATGATGTTCTATGTTGAAGGTATTGACGCAAAGATGCCTTAATCGGTGCCCGATTGGATAATACTAGCAGGGCTATCTCTAACTTTGACGGCCCTGTTTCTCATTTTTGATAGGAAAAACGATGATTAGTTTTATTTACAGTAGTTGGAATGTGGTGATGGATCACAATCTTAATCCATTAAGTAATATTCCGGATTTAAATACACGACATATGATTATGCAAGTATTAGCTTGGATGTGGTGTATTGTATTTGGTATTCTTGTAGGAAGCATGTGGGCAGGTCTTTATAGTATGATAGCACATTCATTGTTGTTAGGTGCTATTGCTATTACTGTGGCTACATTTGAAATGGCTAAACGTAAGCCATACGGTTTTTACAGCGGCAGAGGTCCTGGTGGTGAGCACGAATAATAACTCATATGCATATAATAAGAAATAAAGAAGGCAATATTATTGCGCTATCTTCAAAAAAGGAAGATGCTATTAATATTGCAGATAAAAAAATGGACAAAGCTGATTATATTTTGGAAGAAATATTAGACAGCATACAACTTAGAGAAATTTACAGAGTTTATTACGGAAAAATAAATAATGACTGATGAAGAAGTAAGAGCTGCAGCTCAGAAAGAAGCGGAAAAAACATTTGCCGATTTTATGCTTTGGAGTAAAAGAACTACATATGCTGCAATTGCAATGCTTTTAATTGTAGCATCATGTAACTTTGGGGTAGAGGACGACACCTATCCTGCCTATAACGGCGAACAATATAATCCGTCCAATCTTAATGTAAAGAAATAAAGATAGGAAAATCTATGAAGAATCTAATTATAGCAAGTATTATGGCACTTCTCACTACTTCAGTATTTGCTGAAGATATAACAATTGAAATGTTAAATAAACGTGATGATGGCGCTAAGATGGTATATTCTCAAGACATTGCACGTATTGATGTAGGAGATACAATTACTTGGGTACCGACACAAAAAGGACATAATGTAGAATTTATTGCAGGTCCTGATGGATGGAAAGCGCCAAAAAAATCAAAACTTAGCAAAGAAGTTTCTATTACTTTTGACACACCAGGAGTGTATCTATATCAATGTTCACCACATAAAACAATGGGTATGATTGCTATTGTGGTAGTAGGCGATGGAGACAATGATATCTCAAAGGCTAAAGTAAAAGGTAAGTCAAAAAAAGTATTTAAGGCTTTATTGGCTGAACTATAATGATTAAAAAACTAGTTAACAAAATCCCAGAGTTTTGTATGACTCATTGGTTACTTAGAATACCTCTTATTGTTGTATTTTTGCAGCAAGGGCTTTCTAAGTGGCCTATTGATGTAAATGATTCTCCAGTAGAATTAACACTATTAGTTTGGACATTCGTTGTACTAGGCGAGCTAGGTGGTGCCATCGGTCTTATTGTTGGTGGTATATTAGACTATATTAAAAAACTAAAAGAGTTTGGTGATATTATTACACGTTTCTCCGGGATTACTATGGCAAGTATTATGACTGGAGTTATTTGGACGGGAGAACCCGAAAGCTTCACTGATGTGTTATTATATGATAATCTTCATGTATTACTATGGGTAGGCTGTATGTACTTTGCTCTTAGAGGTAATCGTTCGTGAATCCACAAAAGCGTACTGTTTACATTATGCTATGGACTTGTGTCATATTTCACTTTGTGATTATACCTATCTGGATGTGGAGTCTAGGATTATAGTAAGATATAAAAGATTTATTAAATGGTACCATGTTCTTAGAAAAGACGGTAATACCATGGGCGTATGTAATATAGGTCCATGGTATAGTCGTTATAATAGGTTTAATTGTATATGCTGGGCTTGGGCTAATTCTGGCACACACACTATAGATGGTAAAAATTTATAGTTTACAAACGCCTCATAATATGATATAATAATTCCAACTGGAGGTTATTAATTTGAATTCATTCTACACTTCTGTGAACCGTTATGGCAATTCTATTCTTTATCGTGGATATTCCCCTAATGGTTCGCCAATTAATCAACGTTATAAATTTAAACCAAAATTCTGGGTAGCATCCAAGGATCCAACAGAGATAAAATCCTTTGATGGTGGCAACATAAGCCCTATAGAATTTGAAAATATGCGTGAAGCTAAAGAGTTTCTTGAACAATATTCAGAAATGGATGGCGTAAAAATATATGGCACACGTAATTATATACATCAGTTTATTACAGATAAGTTTCCTGATGATATTAAATTTAATCCAAGTAGTATAAATGTAGTAAACTTTGATATAGAGGTTGCCTCAGATGATGGGTTTCCAACTCCAGATGCTGCAGCATATCCAATTATATCTATTGCTCTTAAATCCAGTAAATCTTCGATATATCAAGTGTGGGGTTTAGATGATTATGATCCATCTAAAACAGAAATTAATTTAGATGGTGGTCAGATACAGTATCATCAGTTTGACTCTGAACCAGCAATGATGGCTTCGTTTCTAACTTACTGGACTAAAAATTATCCTGATATTATTACTGGTTGGAATACTAGATTCTTTGATGTTCCTTATCTTGTTAATCGTATTAAAATTATTGGTACCGAAGAAGCCGCCAATAAGTTATCTCCATGGAAACTTGTTAATGAAAGAAATACTACAATCATGGGTCGACCCCAGGTTAACCATGAGATTGTTGGTATTCAACAAGCAGACTATCTTGAACTGTTTAAAAAGTTTGGATATTCATATGGAACACAAGAATCATATAAACTAGATCATGTGGCCCATACTGTTCTTGGAGAAAAGAAACTTTCCTATGAAGAACATGGTAATCTCTATACATTATACAAACAAGATCATCAGAAGTTTATTGACTATAATATCAGAGATGTTCAGCTAATTGATAAGATGGATGCTAAGATGGGTCTTATTAACTTAGCAATGACTATGGCATATAGAGCAGGTACTAATCTTTCCGAGACATTTGGTACAACATCTATCTGGGAATCAATTCTCTATCGTAGATTACTCTCAAAGAATATTGTGTCACCAGTAGAGCAGATTCAGAGAGTTGCTTATGAAAATAATTCTAATCCAAATATTATCGAGGGTGGCTATGTAAAAGATCCTCAAGTTGGAGCACACGACTGGGTAGTATCATTTGATTTAAATTCTCTGTATCCAAACATTATTGTTCAGTCTAATATATCTCCAGAGACTATTATTCGTAACAAAACATGGAGAACATTTCAGCAAGGTGTTGATCACTATTTAAACGGAACAGATAAAGCTGATAGTGAATATTCTATCTGCGCAAGTGGAGTGCCTTTCTCGAGAGAAAAGCAAGGGGTAATTCCAGAACTTATTGTTGATTACTATTCAGAAAGAAGTGTTATCAAGAAAAAGATGTTAGATGCTAAGTCACAGTATGAAAAGACAAAATCATCGTATCTTGAAGCAGAAATAAATCAGCTAGAAAATAACCAGATGTCAATTAAGATTTTACTTAATTCTCTTTATGGTGCTCTTGCCAATAAACATTTTAAATACTTTGATAATGCCCTAGCCGAGAGTGTAACACTTACTGGTCAGCTTTCTATTAAATGGGCAGAGCGTGCTATTAATCAAGAGATGAATAAAATTCTTAAGACTGATGATTTTGATTATGTTATTGCTATTGATACGGATTCAGTTTATATTAATTTCGGTCCTCTTGTTTCAAAATTAAAGCCAAAAGATCCTGTAAAGGCCATTGACAAACTATGTCAAGATCATTTTGAAAAGATTATTGCTAAAGCATATGATGGTTTATATCATAGGCTTAATGGCTATACTCCACGCATGGAAATGGGTAGAGAAGTTATTGCAGATCGTGGAATATGGACTGCAAAAAAACGCTATATACTTAACGTACACAATAACGAAGGTGTTCAATATGCGGAACCTAAACTAAAAATGATGGGTATCGAGGCTATTAAATCATCAACTCCTGAGGTAGTCCGAGATAAGTTTAAAGAAATATTTAAGGTTATTATTACTAGTACTGAAGCAGAAACTCGTAGATACATTAATGACTTTAAAGCAAATTTTAAATCTCTACCACCTGAAGCTGTTGCATTTCCACGTGGAGTTTCTGATATTAGTAAGTTTTCACATAAGAAAAATATCTATTGTAATTCTAATAATTCTAAACAATGGTCATCAGGCAGTCAGACAGCAACAATAAAAACAACGCCTATTCATGTTCGTGGTGCTCTTTTGTATAATCATCATGTTAAAGATAAGGCACTAGATAAGAAGTACATTATGATACAAAACGGAGAAAAGATTAAATTTACATATATGAAGCTTCCGAATCCTATTCGTGAAAATGTAATTTCTTTTCCGGATTACTTACCCGAAGAATTAAATCTGCATAAATATGTAGACTATGAGATGCAATTTGAAAAAACTTTTATTGAACCGCTTAATCCTATTCTTGAAGCCGTTGGTTGGTCTGTCAAGGATGTGCAAACACTGGAGGACTTTTTTGGATGAATTATATATTTGACGTAGACGGGACTTTAACACCAAGCCGTATGCGGATAGATAAAGAATTTAAGGAATTCTTTTTAGAATTTATAAAGAAAAATAATGTTTATCTTGCTACAGGATCAGATTATATAAAAACAGTAGAACAACTTGGAATAGAAATCTGTGAGAATGTTACTAAGTGTTATAACTGTTGTGGTAACAGCGTTTGGAAAAACGGAGAAGAAATATTTAGATCCGATTGGACGCTGTCGGACGAATTAGATAAATGGTTAAAAAAAGAACTAAAGAAAAGTAAATTTGATATAAGAACCGGTAATCATATTGAGCAAAGACCCGGCTTGGTAAATTTTAGCATTGTTGGTAGAAATGCATCCTTTGAAGAAAGGTTTATCTACACTCAATGGGATGAACAGGTAGAAGAAAGAAGAACAATTGCTAGAGAATTTAATCAACAGTTTGCATATTACAAAGCTCAAGTAGCAGGTGAGACAGGTCTTGATATTATGCCTATAGGATATGATAAGAGACAAATTGCTGATGATATTGAGGGACCAATAATATTCTTTGGTGATAAAATGGCTCATGGTGGTAATGATTATCCATTAGCTGAAGTAATACAGTATAGAGAAAATTCTTGGAATTATGAAGTAAAGTCTTGGAAAGACACCCATAAAATATTAATTAGTTTATCATATAATGGTTTACAATAAGTCAAATATAGTGTATAATAATACTATAGAGGAGAAAAAAATGAAAGCTGGTAAAGTATGGGGAACAACTGAACTGATTGAAGCTAATGGTGCTTTAGAATTTCATCGTATTGAAATGGAAGAAGGTGGTGTATGCTCTAAGCACTTACATCGCTATAAGTGGAATGGTTTTTATGTAGAATCTGGAAAGATGCTTATTCGAACATGGCAACGTGATTACGATTTAGTTGATGTTACTATTCTTGATGAAGGCGATTATCATAAAGTTAAACCTGGTCTTTATCATCAATTTGAATGTCTTCAAGAAGGCGTAGCTTACGAGCTATATTGGGCAGAGTTTAATCATAATGATATTGAACGTGAAAGTGTAGGATATCATATGGATGATGTAGATGACTGATTCTTTTTCTGATGTAACAAGAGTAGAAGTTATTGATAATAATGGTCGATCATATACTAAAAATTGGGTAGATAGTGTAGAAATACAACTTCAAGATGACGGAAAAACTCTTAAGTTATTTGTACGCTATGATGATGAGGAAATATCAGATGACTGAGTATGTAGTATTAACAGCAATTCAACAATTTAGAACACGTTATGTGGTCCCAATAGAAGATATGGAAGACTGTGATCCTGAAACATTTATTAAAGATTCTGTTACTTTTGGCGAAGTAAAAGAGTTTAGCCAATTAGATTTAAAAGAAAATATAATCGATGTTCAAATATATGATGAGAATAATCTTTTAGATTTATTTGACAAAGATAATGATTATCTTTCTGGATGGACTAAAGAACAAAAAATAAAATGGATTAGAAATTGGGAAGAAGGACTATGAGAGTAGGATTAACTGCTAGCACATTTGATTTATTGCATGCAGGTCACATAATGATGTTAAGAGAGGCTAAGTCGCAATGCGATTGGCTTATTGCTGCTTTACAAGTAGATCCTAGCTATGATCGAAAAGAAAAAAATTTTCCTATTCAAACTATTGTCGAAAGACAAGCACAGCTTGAAGCAGTAAAATATGTTGATGAAGTTATTATATATTGTACAGAGGCGGATTTACTTGATATAATTAATATGTATCCAATTAATGTTAGAATACTAGGTGAAGAATATAGAACGCAAAATTTTACAGGTAAAGATGAATGTCGTAATAGAGGCATTGACTTGTATTTTAATAAGCGTGATCATAGATTTAGCTCAAGTGGATTAAGAAATCGTGTTTGTGACAATCATAAATAATACTTTACAAATTGATCAAAATAGGATATAATATAAAAATGATTTATGAAGAAAAAATTATTCAGTGGCACTATGATAGAAATCTTATTGAAGGTTCTACAGATAAAGATCAGTATATGAAACTTATTCAAGAAATGGGTGAACTATCAGATAATATCTGTAAGGGTAAAGATATTAGAGATGACTGCGGAGATATTATGGTTGTTCTTATTAATATCATGGAAAGAAATAATATCAGTCTTGAAGAATGTCTTGAAGTAGCCTATAACGATATTAAGGACCGTAAAGGTAAGATGGTAGATGGTGTCTTCGTAAAAGAAGGTGATAGTTAATGCAACCAAAATATCCAATTTATATTATCTCTAAGGGTAGAGCCGACTCACGGCTTACCTCTAAAACTCTTGATGAGATTAGAGTACCATATAAAATTGTTATTGAAGAAAGTGAGTTTGATGATTATAATAAAGGCATTTCAGCAGATAAGATTCTAACTCTACCTCCCGGATTTAGAGAAAATCCAAAGTATGCAATTCCAGATAATAAAGGTAGAATCGGCGGTTCTATTCCAGCACGCAACTTTGTCTGGGATCATTCTATTAAAGAAGGTCATGAGCGTCATTGGATTATGGATGATAATATCAAACATTTCTATAGACTACATAAAAACCAAAAGACTAAAGTGACATCTGGTACAATAATTAGATTGTGTGAAGACTTTACAGATCGCTATAAAAATGTTAAAATGTCTGGTATGAACTATCAGTATTTTGCTCCAGCTTCTCAGAAGAAAAGACCATACACACTTAATACTAGAATTTATTCCTGTATTCTATTATCTAATGATATTAAACATAGATGGCGTGGTAAATATAATGAAGATACCGATCTGAGTTTAAATATTCTAAAAGATGATTGGTGTACAATTCTATTTAATGCCTTCTTGTGTGGTAAGATTACAACTCTTGTTATGGGTGGTGGTAATACAGATAATGTGTATGTGGATGGAGATAATCGTTTACAATTTGCACAAGCACTTGTGGAACAACACCCAGACTTGGTTAAAGTTGTTCAAAGATATAATAGATGGCATCACCATGTTGATTATAGCCCATTTAAAAAGAATAAACTTATTTACCGAGACGATTATGTGGTTAAAGGTGGTACTAATGAGTATGGTATGAAACTACATCCATTAACTATGGACCAATATAAAAAAGCAACAACAGAATTTGGAAATGCGGAGAACCCCTATTATGAGCAAACCTAAAGGTGCTAACTTATTTGTATTAGATGGACAAGAAGACGATCTCGACCCTATGGGCTGGGATGATATGCCAGAATTTGAACAAGAAAATCGTGAAGATTATGCTGCTATTGTGATGCGATTTAGAACAGAAGACGATCTAAAAGAATTTGCACAAAAGATTGGTCAACCAAATCTTACTAGAAAATCACGTGGTACGTTCTACCCAGCTGTTGATTTTAATGAAGCTAATCTTCTACGTTGGATGGATGAAGATCAAATACAGAGTTGATTATGGAAGTTTCTGCAACATTCTTTAAATCTATATATGATAATAAAACTCATAAGAACATGAGTTTTTCTGGCTTTCCTCAGTTTGAGGAATTTCTATATAAACTATCTGAAAGAAAATTAGAAGATAAAAAAGCTGCTCAGCTCATATCACCAGCAACTTATATTAAAGATACTACAAGAGCAAATAAAAATGTAGTTGACTGGGCTGGATGGGCAGCTATGGATGTAGATGACCATGAGTTTAAAGGAGATTTAAAAGATGATCTTATTCGTATCTATGGTAAGTACTATTTTGTTTGCTATAGTACTGCTAGCAGCAGAGAAAGTTTACCAAAGTTTCGTTTGGTCTTCCCACTTACAGAAAGAGTTAGAGGAGATAATATCAGACATTTTTGGTACGCACTCAACACAGAACTCCAAGCAATCGGCGATGCGCAAACTAAGGATCTATCACGAATGTATTATATCCCTGGTTCGTACTCTGGCGCTTTCAACTTTATTTTTACTAATACTGGCGGTAGCTATATAAATCCTCGAGAGTTAATGGCGAGCCATTCATATCAAGAAAAAAAGACTGGTACATTCTTAGATAGATTACCAACAGAGATGCAAAAATCTATCATAGAATATCGTAAGAATAAAATGGAGAATACTGGTGTTAGTTGGTCTAACTATGAAGATTGTCCATTCGTGAATAAAAATCTTATCAGAGATTTTAAGAATATAGCATATGTTGATAATACTGGAAGATATGCTATGGTTTATAAGATTATGGTTTCAATAGCAAGTAGTGCAATTAAGAGACAATATCCTATAAATACGTTTGAGATTGTAGAACTAATTAAGCAACTAGATGCTGATACAGCTAAGAGATATGAGAATAGACCTCTTAATGTAGAAGCTGATCGTGCTATAGAATATGCATACAGAAATATTTAAAAAAGTTCATTTTAGGGGTTTACAAGCTATTCGTTTTATGCTATATTGTAAGAGTAAATAGAATCGGAGACCTCTTATGGCTTATTATACTTACACTAAAGATCCTATTGGTTGCTTTGTTGAGAAAGATACCGGCAATTACTTTGAGTATTCACTTAACGACGAACCTATTTCAGGTTTTTCCGAAGACTTTCCCCATAAAGTTTGGGTAGGCGGCGGCGGTGTATGCGGCATGACGGGCTATAGATTTGCTCACGTTAAGAAGACCGTTGCTGTAATTGTTGTAGACGAAGACGAATTTGGTCTTCCCGTTACTGAAAAGTGGTATGTTAAATATCATAAACAATATGCACTTTAGGGGTTTACAAACTCTTAAAAATATGGTATGTTGATTATATAAAGAGAATCGGAAAGGAACTAAAATGCCTAACGTTGCTACAAATCTTACAAAAGTTGGAACTTACCTCGGATATTTTACAATTCAAGAGCATACAACAAACGTAAATAATAATAAGCCTTCTCGTACTTATGAAAAGCTTGTATTTACAAAAGCCGATGGTATGGAGACTCGTGATTTTAAAGCTATGGGTGATATTGTATACGGTATGTATGTTAACGGCAATCTTGTTAAGATTGGGAAAGCGGGTTCAACAAACGGTTGGGCTGGACGTATCGGTACGTACGGTGTTGATCCAAAAGGCGAAGCAACTAATCGTAAAATTATTACACATCTAAAAGAAGATTTTACATATGAAACACGTGTAGAAGTATATGGGATTTCAGTTCCTCGTATTCACTCAGAATATTTCTGCCCAGTAACGCGTGAAACAGTTTCTATTGAACTTCCACAGAACCATCAAGTAGAAACTCATTTAACTACTGAAGCAGAAGCAGAAGGTACCGATCTTATGTTTTGTACACAGAAAGTTTAGTATAATGAAAATATTCATAATTCCATATACATTTTATACTTATTTTTCTTTTAAAGAAAGAGTAAGTGGTGTAGATGAAAGTATGTTAAAACAAATAGAAGTTTTAAGAGAAAGAGGTCATGAAGTAAAAGCATATACTGTTTTTGGTAATCTACATGAACATTTAAATGAAATTTATTGTTATGATTATAAAGTTCCTGAAATAGGAATAAAATCATATGTAAAAGATTCCAAAAATAGAAAAAAAATTATAACGGACATTTTAATTAAAATAAAAAAATTTAAACCTGATGTAATTTTATCCAATGCATATTACCAAAGAGGGTTTTATGATGAATTACAGAAAATAAATATACCTATAATTTATATGTGTCATGCAGCACCCGGATTTTTATCCGATCTGATGTCTGCAAATAAATTATCAAATTTTAGTGAAAAACATTCTATTTGTGCAATGTCGGAATATCATGCGCAAAATATAAAACAATTCTATAATAGAAAAAGAAAAAACTGGGATTTTGAAAAAGAAATAAATGTAGACTCGATAGTATTTTCTTCATATAGTAATAAAGAAAAAGTATTAAATTCTGATGGTATTATTAGACATGTCTCTGCTGCAAACAAAGATAAGCAAACTTTTTTAATACACGACTTTTTAAATAAAACAGATTTTAAAACTGAAGTATATACCACTTTAAACCATATGACTAAAGATAATGCAAATTTAAACTCTTACGTTGAAAAGGCATTTAAAAATTTTAATACTTCAAATAGATCAATCCATCTTGATGTTGAACATAAAACTATTATGGAAAATATAGGAAAATCTTCATGTTGTTTTGTCGGGTTAGCGTACTATGATAGTTTCACAATTACATCACTTGAAGCACTTTCTCGTGGTGTGCCAATTATCGTGAAAGGGATAAAAAAATTACATCCCGCAAAAGAAATGGTGGAACCAGAATATCAAAAATTTGTTCATATATATGAAAATAAAAAAGATTTTATTGATAAGGTAAAAGAGTTTTCAAATATTACAATAGAACAAAGAAAACAAATTGCAAGTTCCTGTTATAAAATTACTTCAAAGAATATGTATGGAGATAGTTTAGAAAAAACATTAAATAATTCCATACTTAAATTTAAAGATAAAAGTGATTTACACTTAGAAAATTTTATGATATAATAGTAACTATAAAAGGAGAATAAAATATGTCACATATAACAGTAACTGGCGGTGCTGGTTTTATTGCTTACCACCTTATACAAAAGCTAGTTGACGAAGGTCATACTGTAACAGCATTTGATAACTTTAATGATTACTATGATGTTGATCTAAAAGAAGATAGAGCAAACAATTTAAAGAATCTTGGTGTTGAAGTAACTCGACTTGATCTAAAATCAAAAGAACCTTTACGTTTTTTTCTTGCTGCTCATAAACCCGATGCCGTTATTCATTTAGCTGCATATGCAGGTGTACGACACTCGTTAGAAGAACCACAAACATATATTGATAATAATGTTACTGGTACTCAAAATCTAATTGAAGCTTGTGTGGATGCTAATGTTGAAAACGTAATATATGCATCAACATCATGTACTATGGCTGGTAATGAATTACCTTGGAAAGAAGATGAGAAATGTGGTTATCAATTAAATCCATATGGCTATACTAAATTTACTAATGAAGCACAGTTTATGTCTAGTTCAATTATCAGGACAGTTGGTCTTCGCTTCTTTACTGTTTATGGGCCTTGGGGTCGCCCTGATATGGCACTCTTTGATTTTACTAAAAATATTGTTGCTGGTAAGGAAATTGAACTATTTAACTATGGCGATATGATTCGTGACTTTACATATGTTGATGATATTGTAAACGGTATTGTTATTGTTTTAAATCAATCTTTATCTCAAACTGAAGAATTTAATGAAATATATAACATTGGTTATGGAGAACAAGTAAAGCTAGTTGATTTCGTTGATCACATTGAAAATAATCTTGACCGTAAAGCTAAACGTAAACTTGTACCAATACACCCAGCTGATACTCAAGCTACTTGGTCTGATACAACTAAACTACAAAAACTTGGTTATAAACCTACAGTTTCAATTGCCGAAGGTGTGGAAAAATTTATTTCTTGGTATAAACTATATTATGGAGTAAACTAATGCTTTACAAAACCGTTGCATTATATTATAATATATCAGTAGAAGAATTAATTAATAGGCTTGTAAATAATGGCGAGCCTCTTATATGCAAATATTACAAGGAAGTTTATCCCGATGGGTTCTAAATTAAAGATTGCAATTGTTGGACATGGTTTTGTCGGTAAAGCTATTGATCACGGTTTTAATGATTATAACTGTACCAAAATCATCATTGATCCTAAATATGGAAATAGTGTCGATAGTATTAAATCGCTAGATGTAGATGTTTCTTTTGTGGCTGTTCCAACCCCTATGGGTAAAGATGGTGAGATTGATTCATCTATTGTGATAGAAACTGTAAAAAAACTTAAACAACGGCGTAGTGGCATTATAGTAATTAAATCCACAGTAACACCTGATATTATTAAATCTCTTACTAGAGGAGGTGGTACAAGTTCAAGAGTTGTCTATAACCCAGAATTCCTAACAGAAATTAATGCTAATTCTGATTTTATAAATCCAGATATGCATGTATTTGGTGGACATAAAGAAACCACACTACGATTAGAAGAAATTTATAAAGAATATAGTTTATGTAAACCGTGTCCAGCTTTTCATATGTCTGCTACAGAAGCCAGCTTTGTGAAGTATGGTCTTAACTGTTTTCTTGCTACCAAAGTTTTGTGGTTTAATCAATTCTATGATGTGGTAGAAAAGTTTGGTGGAAATTTCGGTCATATAGTAAATGCTATTGGTACCGATCCACGTATTGGTACATCACATACTAGAGCACCAGGCTTTGATGGTAAACGTGGCTATGGTGGTGCTTGTTTCCCAAAAGATACATCTGCATTTAACACTTTCTCTAACCAAGAGTTTAGCGTTTTAAACGAGGTTATTCGAGCAAATAATGAATATAGAAAAGAATATGAAAAAGATTCTCGTGAGCTAGAGCAAAACGTAAGCTATGCTTGAATTATTAATATATGCTATTTGTATATATCTGATAATAATATTACTACAGATTTTATTTAAACCACTAATTGCAATATTAGTAATTTTTATTACACTATTTTTATTAGAAAAATATGATATTTTTTATATACATCTATTGTAATTTGGTTTATAATATATAAATTAATACTATACAGAGGAGTATTGTATGTCAATTATGGACAAACTCAAGAAGAATTCAAAACTATCCCATACATCGGTTCTTTCTGAGTCTAAATTTTTTACTGAAAAAGATATGGTTCCAACAGATGTCCCTATGATTAATGTTGCACTATCTGGTTCGGTAGATGGTGGGTTAGCCCCAGGTCTTACAGTTCTTGCGGGACCTTCTAAACACTTTAAAACTTCCTTTGCCTTACTTATGGCAGCTGCCTATTTAAAGGCATATCCAGATGCAGTAATGCTATTCTATGATTCAGAGTTTGGATCACCTCAGAGTTATTTTGAACAATTCGGTGTTGATACATCTCGTGTTCTTCATACACCAATTACTAATGTTGAAGAATTAAAATTTGACTTAATTGGTCAACTAGAAGAATTAGATAGAAACGATAAAGTTGTGGTTGTTATTGATTCTATTGGTAACTTAGCATCAAAGAAAGAATTAGAAGACGCTAAGAATGAAAAGTCTGTAGCAGATATGTCTCGTGCAAAAGCACTTAAAGGCTTATTCCGTATGAGTACACCATATCTTGCTATGAAGAATATTCCACTTATTGCAGTAAATCATACATATCAAGAGATTGGTTTATTTCCTAAAGCTATTGTATCTGGCGGAACTGGTATATACTATAGTGCAGATAATATTTGGATTATTGGTCGCCAACAAGATAAGAAAGGTACCGAGATTCAAGGTTATCACTTTGTGATTAATGTGGAGAAATCACGATATGTTAAAGAAAAGTCAAAGATTCCTATTACTGTGTCTTGGGAAGGTGGTGTCAAGTCTTATTCTGGCTTGCTCGATTGTGCTCTTGCTGGTGGTTATGCTGTTAAGCCTTCCAATGGCTGGTATGCTACTGTTGATCAATCTTCTGGAGAAGTTGGACCTAAAGTTCGGTACGATGGAACTCTTGATAAGTCCTTCTGGGATCCGATCTTTGCTGAAACGGATTTTAAAGATTTCCTAAAGAAGCAATATAGCATCGGTCATCAGTCTCTTGTTGAAATGGATGAAATTGTGGTTGAAGAGTAATGGGCAAGTATGTAGAAAATAAAGATTACGAATTAATATCAGATGAAAATATTAATGAAGTATGGAATGTTAGAATACTTGAAGGAGAGTTTAACGAGGTTGTAATTCGTTACGGTTCTATTCGTGTTGATGGTAAGACTCCAGAAAATGACGAAGAACTGGATTTACATTTTGACTTTGAAGTTATCTCAGCACCAGATGAAGACCTTACGGCAGAAGATATTGGTTTACAATTAGCTGCGGGTGATTTATTATATAGTATATTAGAATCTTCCATAGAAAACAAAGAAGAAATCCATTTAAAAGAGGTGTAAATTTGAACACTAATATAGAACAAGTTGTTCTTAAAAATATTCTTACTAACGAAAAATATATGCGAAAGGTCCTTCCCTTCGTAAAACCCGATTACTTTGAAGGTGTCTATAAGATGCTATTTAAGCAAGCAGGTATGTTTGTTGCAAAGTATAATAAACTTCCGACAGCGGAAGCATTTAAGATTGAAATTGATCAGGCTGATAACTATAATGACGAACAGTATAGACATGCTGTTGAAATTATTCCTAGTTTATTTGAAGAAGAAGCGTCTGATGAAACTTGGTTAAATGATACTACAGAAAAATGGTGTCAAGACCGTGCTTTATATAATGCTGTTATGGAATCAATCTCCATCATTGATGGCAAACATCAGAGTTTAACAAAAAATGCTTTACCGGATATTCTCACGAAAGCGCTCGGCGTCTCGTTCGACCCCAACATCGGTCACGACTATATTGAAAACTTTGAAGAGCGATTTGAATTCTACCACCGTGACGAAGAAAGATTACCTTTCGATCTTGACTACTTTAACAAGATTACAAAGGGAGGTATTCCAAACAAAAGTCTTAATGTCTGTCTTGCTGGTACTGGTGTTGGTAAATCTTTATTTATGTGTCACTGTGCTGCTGCTAATCTAAATCAAGGTAAGAATGTTTTATATCTTACTATGGAGATGGCAGAAGAAAGAATAGCAGAACGAATTGATGCTAACTTACTTGATATACCAATTGACCAGTTAGAACATCTTAGTAAAGAGATGTTTGCAGAACGAGTCAGGGGTCTTTCATCTAAAACAAATGGTAAACTTATTATTAAAGAATATCCGACTGGATCAGCTCACGCTGGTCACTTTCGTGCTTTATTAAATGAGTTAAAATTAAAGAAATCATTTGAACCTGATATCATTTATATTGATTATTTGAATATCTGTTCTTCAAGTAGAATGAAAGGAATGGGTGGTGCAATTAACTCATACAACTACATTAAAGCAATAGCTGAAGAACTACGGGGTCTTGCGGTGGAGTTTGACTTACCGATCGTTACTGCAACGCAGACAACTAGGTCTGGTTATAGTAACTCGGATATTGGGCTTGAAGATACGTCCGAGTCTTTTGGATTACCCGCTACCGCAGACCTCATGTTCGCCCTTATCTCTACAGAAGAACTTGAGGGAATGGGACAACTCGCAGTCAAACAATTAAAGAATAGATATAATGATCCTACATATAAGAAGCGGTTTGTGATTGGTATAGATAGATCAAAGATGAGATTATTTGATGCTCATGAAGGCGAGCAAACATTAATAGATGATACTCCAGTATTTGATAAAACAAATAATGGTATAAATGCAAAGAAATTTGAAGGTTTTAAATTATAAGGAATTAAATCATGGCTAAAAGTAAAGGCGGAAAATCAAGTGGGAATGTTTCTCAGGGCATTCATTCAAATGTAAGTAAAACTATTCGTAAAGAAATGCGAAGAGATTACCTTAATTCACAGATGCGAGTATTAAATCAACAAAAGGCTTTACGTCAAGGTAAAGATATTGTTATGACAATTGAAAATCCAAATAAAGCAGAAACAAATAAACCTTTTATTCGTCAGAGAATTTCTGGTAAATCATACATTGATTATATGAAAAATAAAACCTATGTTATGAAAGAAGTACAATGAGCGAGAATACATACTATTGTACAATGAAGGGGTTGCTACCGGCATTTTTAGTTATAGTTTTCATTATTATCGGTATACCAATTCTTGCACTTATGGCTATGGTCGGGCTTGAAGAGTATGCTCGCTATTGTAATGTGAGCTGGTTGCCTTGTTTTGGTATTAGCCGATGACTGATTATAATAATGATGAATTTAAAGCCTGCTACAATAAAGTTATAAATGCGGTAAATAGTATGGTAGAAAATAATAATGAACCTTTAATGATTGCAGCCGTTCTTACAACAACAGGGTTAAGTTTATATCGGTCTTTATTACCTGAAGAAGATTATGATAAAATGCTAGAAGTTATGGTTGAATTTAAAGATGATATTAATTCATATCAACATAGAGGATATTTAAATTGAAAGTTAGATTATTGGCATATAGCCAACCGATGAAACACGTGCACTCTGGAGAGCCAGGGATTATGGGTTTAGATAATATTCAAGATCTGATTGCATATTGCGCTAGAGTATCAAATCCCGGCAACCAAGCCAATACTAAAACAACACCAAAGCTTTTATCATATTTAATTAAACATAAGCATTGGTCTCCATTTGAAATGGCTTCAGCCACAATGGAGATTGAGACTACAAGAGATATTGCTCGTCAGTTTCTTCGGCATAGATCATTTTCTTTCCAAGAGTTTTCACAGAGATATGCAGATCCAAATGATATGGGAGAAGCATTTGTTATTCGTGAAGCCAGACTTCAAGACGAAAAGAATCGGCAGAATAGTATAAAGAATGATGATACTGCTCTTGAAGCTTGGTGGCATGCACAACAGCAGTTTATGATTGATCATACTAAAAGAATTTACAAAGAAGCAAGAGAAAGGGGTATTGCAAAAGAACAAGCAAGAGCCATTTTACCAGAAGGTAATACGGTTTCTCGTTTATATGCGAATGGTACTATTAGATCATGGATTCATTATATTGAGCTACGTTCAGCAAACGGAACTCAACAAGAACATATGGATCTAGCAATAGAAACTGCAAAAGCAATTGCTCAGATTTATCCTTCAGTAGAAAATTTTATTCAAGAGGAGTAGACCAATGGGAAGAAAACTTTCAACTTATTATTCGGATCACGGAAAGGGTTACTGTGAAATCCATTTTGATTTTAAAGAAGAATATGGTTATATAAAATACTTTGATAATAATGAAAAGTTATTTTTTACTGAAGATTATAGAAATAAATCAATGCAATATATAGAAGATGCCGCCGAAAATTGGGCTCTCGGTATTAAACTTCTTGAATCAGAATATCATTGACACTTATGGCATTTCAATCCAGTAAAGAAATTATTTGGCATATAACTTGTTCTAGCTGCAAATTTTACTTTACTCTTCCTACTATGGAAGAAAAATATATGATTGATAGAGGTCAGTTACACTGTCCTGGATGTGGAAAAAAGCAAGGCGTAAAGATAATAAAAAGCGATTAATATGCATAACACACATGGTTTTGAAGAAGAAGAAAATGAACACGATGTTATAGACAAAGTGTATAGTGATATAAAACCAAGAAAGCAACCCAGTAAATGGGTTGCTAATCTTAAAAATATGTCTGGTGAAAAATATAAAATATCTGGTATGTTAGATAGTATAGAATATCAAGCTGCTGAATATATAGAATATCTTGAAAGTTTAGTGAATAAATATCATCTAGCAAATGATGCTTTTACAGGAGGTTTACCAGTGGCATATAGAACTAGCGCAAACTTATTTGAATCCGGAGAATTTATAAGTCATGCGGGTTTAAAACTTAATTGGAAGCTTGAGTGCGATGCCATTAAACCTGAAGAGTGGCACGTACTTGCTAAGATGATAAAAGAATATGAACACCAGCCTTGGCAAAAAGCAGTAGGTATTCCAACTGGTGGTTGGGCCTTAGGTAATGCACTTGACAAATATTCTACTGGAAATCCTAATGATCCAATTCTTATTGCAGATGATGTATATACAACAGGAACAAGCTTTAAAGAATTTGTACAAGCTTCATATTCAGATGTTGCAACTATACAATGGTGTGTATTTGCAAGACAGCCCACAATAGGCAAAGTAAAGGCTCTATTTACTATGCCAGATAAAGGTAGACACGGATC
>VMHT01143819.1_pt1 | contig 30017 bp, 25 predicted proteins | sample 4693611 | NCBI WGS metagenome assembly VMHT01 (sample SAMN12280063, study PRJNA550983) | marine metagenome | isolation source: seawater sampled from same location over 5 years 0.02-0.2 micron viral filtrate | place: USA: collected off the coast of southern California halfway between the port... ... | reverse complement strand
GTTTGAAGCCAGTTCTCAGAGCCGCGTTGAGCCAACGCATAGTAACGCGTCATGTTAGTGACCCACTAACACGTTTGAAGCCAGTTCTCAGAGCCGCGTTGAGCCTAATGTTCTAATGTTCTTTCTAATGTTCCGTAATGTTCGTTTTTTTTCGCCACTGTTAGAACATTATGTTTTTGTGGTGGCGCGTGGTGACGCATATCAGGCAATGCCGAGGTTTGCCTATCAGAACTTATCTAATCTTATCTAATCTTGTAGTAGTAGTGTAATGTTCGTTTTTTCAAATATTATTAAGGTTTGTTAGTGGGTCACTAACACGCCACGCGAATGTTCTCATCTCTGAGAGGGCGTCGAGGCAGGTGTCCAAAATCCTCAAAAAACGAACAAAAGAACATTCCTGTATTTCCAATGCGTTGCGCGCCCCCACACAAGAACATTACAGTACATTACACCACAACACACAGATACACACAGAATAATACATTCTGACAAACATTGACATTCCTGATAACATTTGCTACAATATAAGGACAGTCGAGATACGGCTGGTTTACAACCTGTTGTCACAAAGGAGAACGACATGACACAGATCATCACAACTCAGAATGTTAGTGAAGCACTAACACAACCCACTGCACCAAGCATCGGTTCATCAGCCATGCTTTGTGAGTTGTCCATCTCAACATGGACAGGACGCAAGAAAGATCGCAAGGCGTCAGAAGATGTCACCACAGACAACCATGCCGCATCCGGTGTCGCGTCTGTACACAAGAAGCTGCTCGCTGACTGCCAAGAACTCATGGCGGTACAGAAGTTCACAGCCAACAGCCGCAACATGCACTACGCCATGACAATGCCGTGGTCTGATACAGGCTTGCGTCTTTTGCCAACGGCTCAATACTTCAAGTACCATCAGGCAATGACTGACATCCAGAACGAGTATGACAGACTCGTTGACTTGTTTCTGTCTGGTTACGAATGGGAGATCACCCAAGCATCCGCAAAGCTGGGTGACTTGTTTGATCGCAACGAGTACCCATCCGTTGACAGCCTACGCAACAAGTTCGGGTTCCGCTTGTCGTACATCCCACTGCCTGACGCTGGTGACTTCCGCATCGACATCGGCAATGAGGCTACCGAGCAAGTGCGCGATCACTACCAGTCGTACTACTCAACACAGCTAAACAACGCAATGAATGACGTGTGGCAACGCACTCACAAAGCGTTGACTGCCATGTCCGAGCGGCTCGACTATTCCGCATCCGAGGACAAGAAGATATTTCGCGACACGCTCGTGACCAACGTCCTCGACATGGTGGAACTTCTCAACGTGTGTAACGTCACAGGCGACGGCCAGATGAATGCCGCACGAATGAAACTTGAAGATGCACTGCGTGGTGTCAATGCCGATGCACTGCGCGAGGATGCTCATCTACGCTCCGAGACTAAGCGTACCGTGGATGAAGTCATCAAGACGCTACCATCAATCGGCCTGTAACTTGTTAGTGGTTCACTAACACAACTCTTGAAAGAAACGGAGACTATCATGAATACAGCAACAACAATGTATGCACTGGGACTTGACCAAGTCGCAAACGCAATCCTCAAGACTGGTGCAATGCGCACCATGCTCGTCCAAGGTGACATGGGTACAGGCAAGTCATCGCTACTGCCTGTGATCGGCAAAGAGAAACCCGATCATATCCTGTGCTACTTCGATTGCACGACCAAGGACTTGGGTGACATCACCATACCCAACCTCGCCAAGATGGACGATGGCACAGGCTACGTCACATACCTGACCAACGAGGAACTGGGCGCACACAACCACAAGCCTGTCGTCGTCATGATTGACGAGTTCGGCAAGGCCAACCCTGCTGTCAAGAACGCACTGTTGCGTCTCATACTGGAGCGCAAGATCGGTAGCTACACGCTACACCCTGACAGCATTATCTTTGCCACGACCAACAAAGGTTCCGAGGGTGTCGGTGACTTGTTACCACCACATGCTCGCAATCGCATGACGGTCGTGACCACACGCAAGCCTACCAACATGGAATGGATCGAATGGGGTATCAACAATGAAATCGACCACACGCTACTGGGCTGGTGTAAAGACAACCCGCAACTATTCTACTCGTTCGAGGACATCAAAGACCCCGACGACAATCCGTACATCTTCCATCCCAAGCAACAGAGAGCCGCGTTTGTTACACCCCGCTCGTTGGAAGCGGCAAGTGACATCCTCAAGGTACGAGATGGACTAGACGACCAGACCACGACAGCCATGCTCATGGGTACTATCGGTGAGCGTGGTGCCATGGACTTGATGGCGTTCGTCAAGCTGGCTGACCAGCTACCGAGTGCCGAGTCGATCAAGCAAGACCCAAAGAATGCCAAGGTGCCAAGCAGTGCTGCCGGTGTTTGTATGGTGGTGTATCGCACCCTAGCATCTTTGGAGAAAGACTGGCTCGACCCATGGATGGACTACCTAGTCCGTCTCGACAAGGAAGCGCAGGGTATGTTCGCCAATGGCGTACGCGCCCCCAAGTATTCCAAACAGTCACTTGTCATGACAAACAAGAAGTTCACCCAATGGGCCATGGACAACAACTACATGTTCGCGGCTGACAAGAAATAGTTAGTGCTTCACTAACATCTAACAGGGTGGGGCGTGTGTCCCACCCAGAAAGGACAGACCAATGCTTGCTATTGGAAAACAACTGACTACCGAACAACGGCTCAACAAGTGTGTCATCGACATCATGGGCAAGGACAGATACATCGCACTGGCTGGCATACTCATGCTTGGCGAGAAGAGTATCTGCGAGACAACACCGACAGCCTACACCAACGGACGTGACGAGGTGTACGGACGTGAGTTCTGTGACAACCTCAACGATCCAGAGTTTCGCTTCTTGATCCTGCACGAGAGCCGCCACAAGCTGTACCGTCATCTCAAGACTTGGAAGCATCTGTGGGACGAGAACCCACGGCTTGCCAACATGGCTATGGACTATGTCATCAACTTGCAGATCGTTGACGAGAACAAGGACGATGGCTTCGCTACCATGACAGGCTCACTCACCAAAGGTTGTTACGACGAGAAGTATCGTGGCATGGACACGGCTCAAGTGTTCAACATGCTCAAGCAAGACCCGCCGCAAGACGGTGGTGACGGTGGCAGTGGTGGTGACGGTCAGCCGTTGGACGATCACGACTTCGAGGGTGCGCAAGAACTGTCTGCCGAGGAGCAACGCGAGTTGGAGCGCGACATTGACGAGGCAGTGCGTCAGGGTGCGTTGATTGCTGGCAAGATGGGTACAGGTGGTGATCGTGATTTGCAGGACTTGCTCCAGCCACAAGTCGATTGGCGCGAGGTCATGCGTGACTTCATCACCACCACATGCACAGGTAACGACTACTCAACGTGGCGCAGACCAAGCAGACGTTACATCGGCATGGGTCACTATCTGCCAAGCGGTATCTCCGAGCGCGTTGACGAGTTGGTGATTGCCACTGACATGTCAGCATCTATCGGTGATCGCGAGGTGGCTGTGGCACTGACCGAGATCAAGTCCATCGCCGACACTGTGCATCCCGAGGCTGTACGTCTGTTGTACTGGGACACCCAAGTGTGTCAGGACGAGCGGTACGAGATGCACGAACTCGACACCATGATCCAGTCCACACGCCCCAAGGGTGGTGGCGGCACATCTGTCGAGTGTGTCCCTGAATACATGACCGACAAGCACATCACACCACAAGCTGTTATCGTGATTACCGATGGCTACCTTGGCGGTGCGTGGGGTCAGTGGTCATGTCCTGTGCTGTGGGTTGTCATCGACAACGACAGTGCCAAGCCGGACTGCGGTATCACAGTCCACGTCAAATCAAGCAACATGTAAAATGTTAGTGGTTCACTAACAGAAAGGTAGAAAGCAATGGCAACGCCATACATCAAACCGACCTCATTCGCAGAGGTGGAGAACATTTACAACAACACCAAGCCTATGATCGGCAAGAACAAGGGCAAGGACGTACGCCCGATCGCCGACCGTAAGCGTGACCATGAGCGTGTAAAGAAGATATCAGCAAACTGCTACGCGCTCATGAACGGGGGCTACTACGATGACGTGTATCATTGGTACTACGGTGGAGCGCGTGGCACACCAACAAAGTCAGAGATCGCCGCGCTATCGCCTGTAGTGTGGAGACGACACAAGGATGGCACCGAGACTGTGACCATACGCAACGGTATCGGTGACGGCTGTCACATGGCGCACTACTCGTTCCTCGACAGGATGCTACCACGCGGCATGTCGCTCGACATCAGGAACGGCAAGCAGTACGTCATCGCCAACAGCGGCAAGCACTACCTACCCAAGTGTATGTATGTGCCGCGCCATGTGTACGATACAGGTTACAAGGCAGGCTGGATGCGGGTAACCGACGACGGATCGGCGCTGACGTTCCTTCGTGAAGATCACGGTAACAAGTTCACGCTTGTTGGTGACGAGTGTGATGCACCCAAGCCGCCTCGTACCTTGGTCAACAAGAAGCAGAAGGCCAGATACAAGGACGCCATTGCAAGTTACCTTGACTGGGTCAGCACCATGGCTCCCATGCTCCAAGTCGATGACTGGCAATATCGCAGTGAGATGAAGCGACAGGTGCGTGAGGCGACAGGTGGATCGTATTGGGATCCGATGACACCACAGGTCATGCGAGAGGTCATCACCAAACAAGACCATCCGCTACGTCTAGCCATGGCTGTTGACTTTGTGGCAAGTTATGGTACAATTCGTAATGTCCAGTCAGATGCTGACGTAAAACAAGTTAGGACAGAGTACAACAGGTGGATCAACAAGCAGTGTGGTTTCACCAAGACAGTGAAAGGGTAAGAAGATGGCAAAGAACTTCAGTGACGTGACCGTGAGTGTGATGCTCAAAGATAACAACGGCAACACCATGTCGCCAAACAGTGGGCTATCACTGCTCATGCAGAAAGTGCGTGAGGCGTTTCGTGGTGTCGAGTTCGTGGTGTACAACGGCGGTAAGAAGGCATGGGTGTACTACCCTGACGAGCCGTACCCCATGGGGTACATTGGGTACGGTGACTTTCGCACCGAGGTTGTTGGTGACGATACCTACATGGTCGCGTCTCGCACTGTCACCAACGACAAGTACGCCACATACCAAGACCAGCATCACATGAAGATGACGGTCAATATCGACACAGCTGTCCGCAACGCCAAGCGTTTTCTCCGTAACTTCTCACCGTATGAGATGGCGAGAGCGCATCTTGCCGAGGCGACAGATAAATCACAGGACAGTGAGAGCGGTGCTGGTACAGAGTATCGCAACGCAATGCGTAACCTGTTTGACCATGAGAGCAGCCAGTCCAACAAGATGCTGACTGAGTTGCGCAACCTTGTGGACACAGGACATGAGTTCGTTGACGCGGCGTTCGGTGCTGACCTGACAGCGATGTTCAAACTGTATGACGATCACAAGGCACTCAAGGACAAACCGATCCACTGTTACTTTGTTCGTGTGTACGAGAAGTTCGGCAAGCAGACATTCGATGTGTGCATGGTGGACGATATGCACACGAACAGATGGAATGCGAAAGTGTCCAACGACTTCCAGCGTTACACTGACGACTTGCCCGATGATATAATGGGTAAGCTGGCTATGCTGAACATGGTGGAGAGCGGCACATACGTTGACGATGTTGGCTACCGCGCAGACGAGGGGTTGTTCTATGTCGTTAGATCATGACACGTTATACCGTGTTTCGATACAGCCCGATACAAATACTGTCCAAGTGTCATGTATAGGCATGGATAGAGTTGACAACGAACTGGAAGGCACTTACCTTACTGTAGAGGATTTACCTCAGTGGGTGCAAGAGCGGATCGCGTTGTTGATGATGGTTGATCCCAAGCCACCCACGCAGGAGATTGAGGACGTGGGTCAGCGTATAGACAGATACACGTTCTGGATATGCGGCAAGGAAGGATGGGAGATGAACTTTTGTGTCGCGTTGTACAACGGTGAGGTAGATAGCTACGAGTGGTCACTAGATGACTGCGGGTATCCCACTGGTGACGGTGAAGATGTTAGTGCTTCACTAACATAAATGAAAAAACACAGGCGAGAGGCGGGTCAAACTGCCTCTCGTTGATACCAGTTTTTACGGAGGACAAGATGGTTGGAATAAATCCTTGGGACACAGGAATGGCGAAAATAATCTTAAATCGCTTTAAGACCACGGCGCAGACAAACGTATGCACCGAAGAACAGATGGAAGCAAAAGATAAGAAGTTGAGTTTGCAAGGTTCAGAACTTGTAGAGAGCGGTATATCATTATTGTTTCACGATGTAGGGGGCAAAAAGTATTTAGAGGTGCGAGGTTATGATGAAGCTATGAATCAATTCTCTTACAAGTTTGTGTATGGAGCCAGACAGCCAGTGATGATGCGGTTGGTAAGTAAGTTTGGAGACATACAAAAGATGCTTGTAAGCGTTGAAAAAAACATTAGCGGTGTAGAGGTAACTCAGAGGTAGTGTGATGGCAATGACGCCCGAAGCGAAAGTAAAGAAGAAGGTGGTGGCAGTCCTCAAGGACTTGGGTGCGTACTACTTCTATCCAGTAACAGGCGGCTACGGCACCAGTGGTGTGCCAGACATAGTAGGATGTTATCAGGGAACTTTCTTTGGCATTGAGTGTAAAGCGGGAAAGAATAAACCCACACCGCTACAGCAGTTAGCATTGGACAAGATTTCCGAACAGGGTGGCCTCGCTCTGGTAGTGAACGAGGACAATATCGGTGAGGTAGCACAGAGCCTCAACCAGATACCGTTTGGACGGTAAGCAGTGAGTGCCGTAATTAACCACTGCAGTAAGAGCCGCCCTAAGTTTACCTTTCAAGGGGGTGGTGATCTTGCAGGGGGAAGCGTGGCTGTTGTTGGCGCGTTTCCCCCCACTACACGGAGATGATGATGGCGATATCAAAACGGCGTAAAGAAGTTCTGGCAGAGTATGGTATTCCCGAAGAGAGGTATACCGTTGAGCAAACAAAGGTGTTAGCTAAACTCCTTGCCGTTGCATCGGAAGAACGCGCTCCATCTACCAAACCGCCGATCACGTTACGTGAGTTGGAAAAGTCTGCGCGTGAGGCTCGTCGCAAAAAGGACAAGGAAAACGAACTGGCCGCACTGCGCCGCTCGGATCGTGAGTATGGTGTGCGCACAAGCGGTGAGAAAGTAGACCACGCACTCATACCGCCACACCGCATGGGGCAGTTGTCCGCAGGTCAGGCGAAGCGTGGTACGCGAGACCGTCCGTCCATTGCTGACGGTGGTGGGTGGATGTTCTTCAATGGGATAGACAACGGCATTGAGGAGAAACACCACTGGCTCGCATCACCCCATGATGCAATGAACACTAACTTGATATCACAGAACCCTGACACAGGGACGTTGACGTGGCACGGCGATGTCTGTGTGCATTGTGGAAGTCCGCCAAAAGATATTGGTGAGGTGATGCTTGCACAGTATGGCTCGACTGAATTTATTTGCACTGACTGTGGAAAGCACATGACACACCACGGCACAGGTATGCGTGGGTACACGACAGGGCAGATATATTATAAGAAAAATAAGAAACTGAAACCTATTCCAAAGTGGCAGATGCCAATCGTTCACACCTACCAAGAGGAGGAAGAAGATGAGTGAAGATAGAGTAATGTCTAATGACAAGTTACAGATAGACGGCAACGAGTATCTGTTCGACGAGTTGAAAGACGATCAGAAGTACGCTGTCAATCAGATCAAGAACCTTAACGGTAAGATTGCGCAGGTAGAGTTTGACTTGAACCAGTTGAAAGCCGCAGTGCAACATTTTCATTTGGCACTGTCGGTATCGTTGAAACAGGATCGGGAGACGAAAGATGATTGATATGGGGGATGGCACTTTCCAAGCACGTATTGACTTGGGTCAATGCCCCCGATGTGAGACTAGCATAGACTACAGCACGGAGACTGTCGTGTGCAGAACGTGTGACCTAACAATATCTGGTATGGGTATACAAAAACACAAAGACCCGAACCAGTTGGAATTACCACTATGGCCTATGGGAGAACATCATGGCACGAACAAAAAAGACAAAATACGAGAAGGTAGCTAAATATCTTGCGGATCACCCGCTGGCAAACCCAAAGAACGTAGCGAAAGTTTGTGGGTGTAGCGTCAAGTACGTCTACAACATTCGTTCACAAAGCGGTACAGCAAGAGAAGTGTTTGAGCAGGAAGCACTCAATATACAACCTGTTATTACAGAAACCTTCAAGGATAACTCTGGTAACACCTACAACACCTACGCGCTGGAGAACAAACCAGTCAAGGAAAGGGTACGCACGAAGGTGTTGCGGGAAGCCGAGGACTTGGTGACTGGCGACAGAGAGAAAGAGCATGGAGAGTTTTGGTCTAACGCCGATCTGACTGCTCAACTCTGGCACGGCTATACAGGTTATGACATACAGCCAGAGCAGGTACCCGTTATGATGGCGCTCTTGAAGATTGCTAGGTCGCACCAGAACCCAAGTATAGAGAACTTCCGCGATGCCTCTGGGTACATGGCGTTGGCGGCAGAACTTGTGCATGGGGAGTCAGATGAGTGATGGACTTAATCACCCTCGACTTTGAAACCTACTACGACAGGGAGTTTTCCCTGTCGAAACTAACCACCGAAGCCTACGTCCGTGATCCTCGTTTTGAGGTGATCGGCGTGGGCATCAAAATGAACAGTGGAGACACGGAGTGGGCTAGTGGTACACACGAACAGATTAAGGAGTATCTGCAGTCATTCGATTGGTCGGATGCTATGTTACTTTGTCATAACACCATGTTTGATGGTGCTATTCTTAACTGGCGGTATAATATTCGCCCTCGCGTGTATGCCGATACTATGTGTATTGCCCGCGCTATACATGGGGTTGAAACTAGCGCAAGTCTCAGGGCGGTCAGTGAAAAGTATGGCGTCGGTGTTAAGGGAACGGAGGTCGTACAGGCACTCGGCAAGAGGCGCGAGGACTTTACGGAAGCTGAACTAGCACAGTATGGCGACTACTGCGTCAATGATGTTGACCTTACTCACAAGTTGTTCACCATCATGGCGAAGGACTTTCCACGCAAGGAACTAAAACTGATTGATCTCACGCTGCGCATGTTCATACAGCCAGTGTTAGACTTGGATCTGGGCCTTCTGGAACAGCATCTCACAGAAACTCGTGACCGTAAGGATGAGTTGTTGGAGAGTGCCGGAGTGGTCAAAGAAGATTTGATGAGCAATCCCAAGTTTGCGGAACTGCTCAAGTCGCTTGGCGTTGAACCGCCCATGAAGATCAGCCCTACAACCGAAAAAGAAACATTTGCGTTTGCCAAGTCGGACGAGGGGTTCAAGGCGTTAGCAGACCATGAAAACCCGCAGGTGCAGGCGTTGGTAGCGGCACGGTTAGGTACGAAGTCCACGTTGGAAGAGACACGGACACAACGCTTTATCGACATAGCCAAGCGAGGCACGTTGCCTGTACCTGTCAGGTATTACGCCGCGCATACTGGTAGGTGGGGCGGTGATGATAAAATCAACCTGCAGAACCTGCCTAGCCGTGGCGTAAATGGTAAGAAGTTAAAGCGTAGTATCATTGCGCCGCCCGGGTACACGCTGATAGATGCAGACTCTGCGCAGATCGAAGCGCGAGTGCTGGCGTGGCTTGCAGAGCAGGACGATCTCACGCACGCGTTCGAGGCTGGTGAGGATGTGTATGTAAAGATGGCATCACGTATCTATGGTGTGCAGGAGTCTGATGTGACCAAAGACCAACGGTTTGTCGGTAAGACCACCATCCTTGGTGCTGGCTACGGCATGGGCGCACTCAAGTTCCAAGCGCAACTCAAGAACTTTGGGTTCGATATGGAACTGGACGAGGCACGGCGCGTCATCAACATCTATCGCGAAGCCAACTGGAAGATAAACAAGTTATGGCGTGACGCACAACAAGCCCTCGTTGAGCTACACTCATCGCGCAAGATATCATTAGGTTACGGTTCGGTTCTGGAGTTAGTGCCAGAGGAGACAGCCATACGCCTGCCGTCGGGGCTGTTGTTGCGCTATGACGATCTCAAGTTCGATACCACCGAAAAAGGCGTGGAGTTTCACTACAAGACACGCAGAGGACGCAACCGTATCTATGGCGGCAAGGTCATAGAGAACGTATGCCAAGCCATAGCGCGTTGCATCATTGGTGAACAAATGCTAAAAATAGCCAAGAAACATCGCGTAGTGCTAACTGTGCATGACTCCGTTGTAGCTTGTGTTCCCGATGAAAAAGTCGGTGAGGCGCAAGCGTATGTGGAGGACTGTATGCGTTGGATACCCGACTGGGCAGAAGGTCTGCCCATCAACTGCGAGAGTGGCACTGGCAAGTCGTATGGGGATTGTGAATGAGTATAAAACCGTGGTCGTTCAGTAGAATTAAGGCGTTTGAACAATGCCCCAAAAAATTCTACCACCTCAAGATCGCCAAGGATTATACCGAGCCGGAGACCGATGCCATGTCGTATGGCACGGCGTTTCATCTTGCCGCAGAAGAATACGTGCGAGATGGGACACCTCTGCCCGACAACTTCAAGTTTGCGCAAGACACGTTGGACAGCCTCAAGGCAAAGCGTGGTGACAAGTTATGTGAGATAAAGATGGGGCTTACCGAAGATCTAGAGCCTTGTGACTTCTACGATAAGAAAGTTTGGTGGCGTGGTATCGCTGATCTGGTTATCATGGATGGCGATACTGCTAGGGTGGTGGACTACAAGACCAGTAAATCAGCCAAGTATGCGGACAAAGGTCAGCTGGAACTTATGGCACTAGCCACGTTCAAGCATTTCCCCGAAGTCACGAAAGTGATGGCGGGGTTGCTGTTTGTTATATCTAGAGACCTTGTTAAGGACACTTACCACCGCGATGCGATGCCAGTTCTTTGGGGTAAGTGGTTGTCTAACTACAAACGCATGGAGACTGCACATGAAAAAGATGTCTGGAATGCCCATCCCAGTGGGTTATGCCGCCGACATTGTGTTGTTCTGGAGTGTGTTCACAACGGGAGCAACTAGATGCCATACACAAAATCACCAAGACCATACAAGAAAGAATACAAAAAACAAAAAGCGAGGGGCGAACATTCTGACAGGATGGAACGCCAACGTGCCAGACGCGCTTATGACAAAAAAGGGGTAAGCCGTAAAGGCAAAGACGTAAGCCACAAGAAGCCACTATCCAAGGGCGGCAAAAATAAAGACGGTACACGGCTAGAAAGCCCAAAGAAGAACCGCAGCCGCAACTACAAGAAAAAAGGTTAGTGAACCACTAACAAGGAGAACACGGTGGAAATCATTGAGAACGGAAGAGCGTTGCTGCTACGACTGCGCAACCCGCAGCAAGTAACGGAAGTAATACCCAAAAGCAAAGCCCTGCCTGATAATAAGGTAGTGGTGAAGTGGGGTGTGGATGAGACACAGGTACTAAAGAACCTCAACATCCAAGCCCCATCGCCCATAGAAAAGCAATATCGCTGGACGGGCAGCCATGAGCCTTTTGCGCATCAAAAAACCACGTCTGCATTTCTCACACTGAACAGGAAAGCCTTTTGCTTCAACGAGCAAGGCACGGGTAAGACCGCCAGTGCAATATGGGCATCTGATTTTTTACTCAACAAAAAGATTATTAACCGCGTGTTGGTTATCTGTCCGCTCTCGATCATGGATAGCGCATGGCGTGATGACTTGTTTACATTCGCGCCCCACCGCCGTGTTGATGTGGCCTATGGTAGTAGCAAAAAACGCAAGGAGATAATCGCGCAAGGTGCTGAGTACGTCATCATAAACTATGACGGTCTGGCTATCGTGAAAGATGAGATAGCGGCAGGTGGGTTTGATCTGATTATTGTGGACGAAGCTACGCACTACAAGAACGCGCAAACCAACCGATGGAAAACGCTGAACAAGTTAGTGGGCGCGGATACATGGCTGTGGATGATGACAGGCACTCCGGCAGCACAGAGTCCGTTGGATGCGTATGGGTTGGCGAAGCTGGTAAACCCCACTGCGGTGCCACGGTTTTTCGGATCGTTCCGCGATCAGATCATGGTCAAAGTGACAAACTTCAAATGGATACCCAAAGAGAACGCCACTGACACGGTGTTCCGCGCATTGCAGCCAGCCATACGGTTCACGAAAGACGAGTGTCTTGACTTGCCGCCCATGGTCTATGTCAAACGTGAGGTAGAACTCACTCGCCAACAAAAGAAATACTACGAACAGCTACGCAAGAAGCTGGTCATGCAGATCACAGGCGAACAGATTACCGCAATCAACGCCGCTGTGGTGATGAGTAAGTTACTGCAGATATCGGCGGGGGCTGTGTACACGGACGAGAATGACGTGTTGGAGTTTGATATCTCGCATCGTTACAAAGTGTTACGCGAAGTGATCGACGAGTCTAGCCAGAAGGTGTTGGTGTTTGTGCCGTTCAAACACACGATAGATATTCTGACAGAGAAGCTGCGTAAAGACGGCATCACAACCGACATCATCAGAGGTGACGTGTCTGCAGCAAATCGCACACAAATATTCAAGACATTTCAAGAAACGCCAAATCCACGGGTGCTTGTCATACAACCTCAAGCTGCGGCTCACGGCGTTACACTTACTGCGGCGAATACTGTCGTGTGGTGGGGGCCGACCAGTTCGTTGGAGACATACGCACAAGCGAACGCCCGTGTTCACAGGTCAGGACAGAAGCACAAATGCACTGTCGTCCAGCTCCACGGCTCTGCTGTAGAGAAACGTGTTTACACACTGTTAGATAACAGAATAGACGTACACACAAAAATGATTGACCTTTATAAAGAAATACTTGACTAACACACATACCGTCACTAGATTGTATCAAACAACATGTCTAAGGAGAACGGTATGAGTGATATTACCGCTGATAAGTTGACGAAGGCTTACATAAAAATCCGCGAAGAACGGGCGAAGCTGTCAGCTGACTACAAGGAGAAAGACTCTGTCCTCTCTCGGCAACTAGAGAGGGTCAAGCAAGGACTGCTCGACTACTGCAACGCGCACAATGTCGAGAGTGTAAGAACTTCCGAAGGACTGTTTTACAGGTCTGTAAAGCAAAAGTATTGGACTAACGACTGGGAGAAGATGCACGCGTTTATCGTTGAGCATCAGGTGCCTGAGTTGTTGGAAAAACGTCTTAACCAGACAAACCTTAAACAGTTTTTGGAAGAGAACCCTGAGTCAAAGCCAGATGGCTTGAACATCGACTCGGAATATTCAATAGCTGTGAGGAAGAAATAATGGAAGCAAAGTATGTACCCATTGAAGATGTAGCAAAACACTTTAGTGTTTCTGTGTCTACGATACGTGCTTGGGTGCGTCAGGAGCAGATCCCACAAGAGACCTACATCCGTGTAGGCAATACATACAGGTTCTGCATCCCCGACATATCTGAGGCACTTACCACGAAGAAGACCGCGCCCGACATCAACGATGATGAGGATGAGGTTATGGTAGAGCCAGTGGCGGAGCCAGAAGTGGCAACGGACGAGGATGCTGACCTGCTAGAACTACTTGATGAAGACCAATAAGACATCGGGAGAATGATATGTCTGAAACTGTAAACATGAACCACAACATAGAAAATGTGGAAGCCCTGTGGCCTCGGATTAACCAGACTTACAAGTATGACGCTTCACCCAAAGTGAAGAAGTCCGTGCCTTGTGATGTGTTTGATGATGGCGCAGCGTATACTATCCAGTTCCGTATGACGGAAGAACAAGCGAAAGACTTGTATAAGCGTATGAAAGTTGCGTACGCGGCACGTCAGGCAGAGAACTCTGATTGGCCTGAGAAGTTGTCCATGCCCTTCAAGAAGGACGAGGATGGCACATACACCTACAAAGCAAAACTCAAGGGTGCGTATGGGGCAGAAGCTACAGACAAGCCCGCGCAGTACGATGCAAAGGGTGTGAAGTTAGACGATGGTTTCTTGCTGACCACGGGAAGTACGGTTAACATTGCTATCGCGTTTGTCCCATATCACGGATCAATGGGGACAGGAGTATCGCTCCGTCTACGCGCAGTGCAGGTTATCGACCTTAAACCTATGGAGGAGCAGTCACCATTCAAAGCAGTAGACGGGTTTGAAGTCGCCCCAAAAGATGACGACAATCCATTTGCTGATACGTCCGAAGCGCCAGTAGAGGAACCCAAGAAGACGGTTAAAAAAGCCGCCCCCTCTGCACCTGCGCAAGGCAGTGACGATCTAAGTTCCATCATCGACGACTGGGACGACTAAACCACCATACTGTACTGCGGCTAGGCCAAGGCTGAAACGGGTGTGTACCGACACCCTTGCCGCAGTGTCTTTCGGTTATGGTGTTAGTTATGGAAACGAAAACTTTTTTAAAGGCGGTGTTGGCAAACGAAGGTTACTACTGCGTATTTGCTTCCCGCACCAGCGATGACCGTAGGGTGCAAAAATTCTACGGCTCAATAGATCAAGTGGTGGACTCCGCGCAAAATCTAGACGCGGAAGGTTACGACGCGTACTACGCTCTGGCTACGTTCAACGAGGCAGGGTCACGTAAGGTTGATAACGTAAAGCATTTGAACTCTGTTTTTCTTGATCTGGATTGTGGCGCAAGCAAAGACTATGCGACACAGGCAGATGCTATCAGTGCGCTGAAGCTGTTCTGTAAGAAGCTGTCCTTACCCAAACCTGTTATGGTGAACTCTGGACGTGGGGTGCATGTTTACTGGCCTTTGCAAGACGCAGTGGCGCTAGACGATTGGCTACCTGTAGCAGAGCGATTGAAGAAGCTATGCGCAGACCATGGTTTGCTGGCTGATCCTGCGGTCACAGCGGACGCTGCGCGGGTGTTGCGTATACCTACCACCCACAATCACAAGGACACGCCACCAGCCCCTGTGGGCTTCTTCTTTGAGAACACTATAAAGCCTGTGGATTTTGACGCGTTCTCTGAGTTGTTAGGGGATGACCCTATACCTACGCCAAAGCGATACGTGCCTGACGGCAACAATGCGGTCACGACAACTCTGAACAGCAATATGGAAAGCACGTTTCGTGAGATACTGCGCAAGACACAGGCTGGCAGGGGGTGTGCGCAGTTACGAAATATTATGTTGCATCAGTCTGATTGCACCGAGCCTATGTGGCGGGCGGGGTTGTCCATAGCCAAGTTCTGCACTGATGCTAGCGAAGCTGCGTACGCGATATCTAAGAACCACCCTGACTACAGCGCGGACGCGACACAGAAGAAGATAGACCTCATAAAAGGACCGTATCTGTGCAATACGTTTGACGAGTATGAGGCTGGTATATGCACGGACTGCCCACACTGGGGCAAGATAAAATCGCCCATATCTTTGGGCAAGCGGATACGTGAGGCCACTGGGGAAGACAACATAATCGAAGCCCCTGCGGAGAACCTCCCGAACAAGCCCGTAAACCAGTACGTAATCCCTCAATACCCGCGACCCTACTTCCGTGGCGCAAACGGCGGGGTATACATCAGGACTGTTAACAGCGACGGAGATCCTGATGAGAAGGTAATATACCATAACGACTTATATGTTGTTAGACGACTACGCGACGTGGAGCTGGGTGAAGCTGTCGTAATGCGGCTACATCTACCGCGAGATGGGGTGCGTGAGTTTACCTTGCCGCTGACTGCCGCCACTTCCAGAGAGGAGTTTCGTAAACACATGTCCATGCAAGGCGTGGCAGTTACAAAGATGGATGAGCTTATGACATACACAACAACATGGGTTAACGAACTACAGGCTAGCAGCACTGCGGATCAGGCACACAGACAGTTTGGTTGGACTGACGAAGACGGCAGTTCTTTTGTGCTTGGTAATCAGGAAGTGTTCAAAGACAAGGTCGAGTTCAACCCGCCATCCACGCAGACAGCAGGTTTGTTTGCGTCGTTTGAACCACGCGGTACGATGGAGAAGTGGAAAGAGACTCTGAACTTCTACAACCGTGATGGTTTTGAATTACATCAGTTTGTAGTTGGCACATCATTTGGTTCCGTTCTGATGCAGTTCTCGCCCATCAAATGCGCGGCGTTGCATATATACAGTAAGGACTCTGGTGTAGGTAAGACCACGGCTATGGAAGCAGGGGTGTCCGTGTGGGGCAAACCCGAAGACCTGATAACCACAGAACGTGATACTTACAATACCAAGATGAACAGGGGTGAGGTGTACCACAACCTGCCATTGTACATGGATGAGTTGACCAACGCACACGGCAGAGAACTTAGTAATCTTGCATATCAGCTTACAGGCGGCAGACAACGTGGACGCATGGCTAGTGGTAGTAATACCGAGCGGCATCGGGGAGAGGCATGGAGTCTGTTGTCTGTAACCACGGGTAACACCAGCATCGTTGAGCGTATCAGCATTATAAAGGCCATGCCCAAGGCAGAAGCACAGCGCATCTTGGAGTGCCGTGTGAAGCGTATGCACTTTGAGACAAAAGAAGAGACCGATAAGTTTTCTGCAGCAATACAGGACAACTACGGTCACGCAGGTATCCAATACGTTCAGTACCTGTTGAACAACTTAGATGACGCAAAGAAACTGCTAGCAAAGGTGCAGTCCAGAGTGGACGCCGAAGCTAGTCTGACCGCAGAAAACAGGTTCTGGTCTGTGCTTGTATCCGCCACTGTCGCAGGACTTATACTTGCAAAGCGGGCAGGGCTTGTGGATTATGACCCTAAGAAAGTGTTTCGGTGGGGTGTAGAGCAGCTAAAGGAGAACAAGCGGCAAGTCGAAGATATGAGTGTAGGCGTAGAAGAAGTGCTTAACGACTACATCCACGAGCATTGGAGCAACGTACTGTGGATTAAGAGTACAGACGATCTGCGCAAGCAAGGCACGGATGCTGAGTCGGTTGTAATTCCAGAAGCACTACCAAGAGGAAAGTTAGTTGCTCGTTACGAAACAGATCTAAAGCGTGCGTACCTGATACCGAAGCCACTGAAAGCATGGTGTGGTGAACAACAGATAAACTATAATTCGTTCATACACGACCTCAAAACCAAGCTGGGGGCCAAGAAGTCTAAGATGCGGTTGAGTAAAGGCACGCACATGAACTTACCCCCAACGGATGTTATTATTGTGGATTGTTCTGTGGAGAAGTTAGACGGTGTTAAGGACTGACGATCTAGATCCTGATGGCGTCAAGATCGTCATAAACTGGAAGAAGATGGTTATAAACGCATCTATCTTCATCCCGTGCATCAATACAGAAGAAGCAAAAAGCCAGATCAAACGTATAACTGCGGAAAAAGATTGGCGGGTAGAGACTAGGGTTACGATAGAGAACAACATATTGGGGTTGCGTGTCTGGAGAATCACATGATAATGTGTTTTGGACAGGTTTCCTCCGTACTGTCATTTCTCCCTAGACTATACCCCTCGCTTCGGCGGGGGGTTTTTTAACCTGCAGGGTCTACGATACCCAAGTCCTGCCACACCGTAATCGTGTCGTCGTACTCCGCTGCATTTTCCATAAGCTCGTTTCGCATCCGAGGATTGATTACAATGCCGTGGTGCATGTTTGCCGTGGTGCGCTGGTGTGCCTTCATGGATTGACTAAACGATTTGTTTGTAATCGCAGTGGAGGGGAACTTCTTGTTGTATTCAGCTATTTCTTTCATGATCTTTTTCATTTCGGCGGCGTCACCGTGCCTAGCTGCTACATAATACCTTTTGTATAGCGTGCTTTTCTGATCTCCAGCGGATCGCTCCCTTCGTTTGAGCCGCGCATTTTCTTGTAGCTGCTTGGTATACGCTGCCGGAGCAAAACCCATCAACTGTCCGAATACATGCCCTGCACCAATATCACCAACTATAGGATCACCACGCAGCGTGTTAGCGCCTTCGGTAGCAAATCTATGAGCTTTCAGTATGTTACGTATGGCTGCTGGTAACATTGCTTCAACGCCGCGCTCTACATTGCCTTCGTCGATCATTTTTAGTCCACGTTCCATGTTTAGTGCGGTTCCTACTACAGGCCCACCAACCATCTCAATGGCATCGTAGAATAAGCTCTGGTCTTTTTGCACCAGCCGATCACGGAAGATGAGATCAGACAGTCCCATACGACTCGCTACATCTACACCGAACAGATAGTTACCAAGACCTCCATAGAAACCTTCACCTAAAAACTTACGCATTGTGGTGTCGAAATCATCTTCATCCTCGTCACCAAATATGAGGTCTATGACTGAGCCAATAGCTCCTACAAGCGGGAGTCCTTGCGCACCGCCGATAATTCCCGCCATACCAACCGTGCCTGCTAACTGCTTACGTGCGACCAGCTTGTCTGCGGGAGAGCCTTTAATTGCTTCTTTGGCTAATTTAGCAAGATGATATGTCATAGATATGCCAAAGCGCTTGAACAGGAACATAACTTTACCAAAACTTTTTTGCGCATACCTAGGTGCGCCAGTGGCGATAGCACCGCCGTTGGTAAGTTCAGTTATTTTTATGGCTTCCATGGCGGCTTCTGTTCTTGCCGCATCATCTATAGTTCTGCCAGCCTTGCGCATCGCACCTAGCTCTAGATCGTACGCGGTCATCAGTGCCACTTGACGATTTAAACGCTCGCCGTGGTGGAATATCCAGCCTGATACAGCACCTATCTTTCTCATTGGGCTGTCTATGCGATCCATATCCAACAGATCGTAAGTTATTGAACGATTAAGTTGCCCCATACGTGATGCCACTTCAGCTAATACCTTATACTCTCTAGCTTCTTTTGGCGTATTGGGGGAGTCAAAGTCATAGTTATCCAGTGACGGTGTAGAAGACGTTGTCTCTTTTATGTTGCCGTCAGGTCCGATTGTTTCTGTGGTGCGTTTGATACCACTGTTGGTAAACACGCGCATGGCTCTACCTGTGGCCTTCAAGGTCTCAGAATAACCATGCTTACCGCCAAGGTAGGGCATTACCACCATTGGTAGTTGTGAGAAGTTGACTATAGCAGATGATATGTTTGCACCGAGGGTCATGATAAACCCGCCAGTTGTAAGTGCTTGCGCCCAGTTTTCCACGTTGGGGTTTTTAGCCCAATCTGCACGTTGATCTAACTCGTTAGCTAAAAGCACGGCAGTGTCGTTGTTTTTCTCTACAGTCTTAACATGTTCTCGTATTTCGTTTTGCAGGGCTGATATCTTTTGCCCATACTCCATTTGTACAAGCTGCCGTGACAAAGAGCTGGTTCTCTTGCGAAGTGCGCCGATGGCATCTCGCTCAAATCCCAGAGTGCCTTTACGATTTCTAAATGACTGCGCAAACGATCTCTCTGGAAGTGAATCAAGGAACAGCCGCATTACCTGTTCTTTGACTTGAGGATCGACTTTGTTGGTCTCCATTACCTCAAGCACATCGTTGACGAAAGATGTAGGCGGTGCTTTGTCGTAGCCGACCTCTGACAAGTTAGAGAATGGTTCAAAGTCTCTAGCGTCAGCATCAGGATCTGCTTTCATAACCCGCTCTGCTTCGGTGCGATCCGCCTTAGTCTCAAACGCCTCGACATAAAACTCCATGTTGCCCGTGCGTGGGTCTCTCGCGCTGTAGGACAGCCAGTAACTACCACTACGCGTCAACGGGAAGTAAGGCTCAATGACGCCATTGTCGTAGAGAGCGTTGTATACCTCCTTAAATACTTTTTTACGTGTGGGTTCGTCAGATATGCCCTCGTCGATCTTGTTCTTGAGAATCTTGCCCATGTCGTCGTAAAGTTTTTTGTAGGTATTACGCATGGACTTGTAGTGATTTTTTCCCTCATCCCCAAGCGAGTTCCAGTCTTTTTGCATGGCTTTCCACGCATCCAGCTTTTCTCCAGTGTAGCTGCTGCTGGGCTTGGATGGGTCAACCTGCTCTAACGTACTGGTGTATATCACGTTATTGAAAGCATCCAGCTTGTCTGGGTTCTTGCTTCCCCACGCAGATACGCGCTTGACCACTGGCTCAATCATGTTGTTCATTTCAGTGATCTTGCCGCTTGCTTCAAACGTCAGTTGCTCAAGTTTAGCCGCCATGGGTATACGAGCTTTTGCAACGTCCACTAGCGCGTTAATAGGAAGTAACCCAAGCATGAAGTTTTTTGCGGAGTCAGGGAATCTGTCTTCAAGAATTTGTTTTACACGTTTTACGCCTGCAGCATCCCATGTGGGAGTATTCTTGACCATGTTATCAATGAGCGCTTTAGCTTTGGCTGGCACCATGGCCTGCATATAAAGTTTGCCAGCACTGCGAGACTCCGGTGCAGGAGCAAGCATGGCTTCAATCAGCTGGTCTGTTTGATTCAATGCAGAGTCTACAGGCTTTGTCTGCATACCCATTGCACGGCGCAGCACGTTGGCTACAGAGTTAAAGAACCTCTGCAAGGCGCTGATAGGCTCGCCCTTTACGTTTATTTCCCCTAATGTCTGTTGAAATTCTGGGTTGCTAAACGCCTCTGCTACAAACTCGTCTACGCTCTGCGATCCGTACGCGGTGTCGAGCGAGTCCTTTACGTCATTAAATAGTTTGGTAAGTTGCTTAGTCAGCGGGTGTGACTTGTTAGCCAATGTCTGTGACGTTGCAGCGTGTGTCATCTCATGCAGAAGTGTATGTGGAGTGATACCAGTTTCTGCGTCGAGCGTTATTGTGTTGGTCACAGGATCAAACTTGCCAGCCACAGGGTTGCCAGCTTCGTCAGTGACAAACTTTTTAACTTCTACCTTGGTGTCGCCAGTGACTTTAGCCAACGCACCCGCAAGCTGCGATACGCGTGAGCTAGGAGATGTAGCTTGTAGCGCCCGGAGCGCTTCCACTAACTTACCTTGTCTTAACAAGTTACCAATTACAGGATGTGTGGGTATGTCGAGACCAACTACAGCGTCTTCGCGCAGGTAATCAGGAAGCAGGTCTAGGTCTTCTTGCGTAAATTCAAAATACTCGTTCTCTGCTTCCTTACGGCGCTGGCGCTCATCTTGCTCAAGCAGCTTTTCTTTGAGCTTCTGCTCTTTTGCTTGCTTACGTTCAGTCTCTACAAAATCTACTTTTGTGTTTTCTTTGCGCACGGAGTCCGCCAGAGACTGCTGCTGCATTTCTAGTAATTTATCTACAGACTTGTTTGTGTTTGCATCTAGGTTTTTCCGTACCCAGCGCAGCGCCATACGCGCACGTTCTGATCCGGTTTCTGCAAAGTACGCACGCTCTCCATCGCTCATGTCTTTTGTTGCGCGGAACTGTTTATCAGCAAACGAAATCTCGTGCGCTATCACTTCCAGAGCATCGTTAGGATTCTCTTGTTTACGGAAGTATATTTGCGCTGCCCTTGCTTCAGCACGTTCGGTTGTCTCCGTGCCTTTTTTCTTGCTTTGCTGCGCAGGAATCTGCGTCTTTAGCAGGTCAAGTATCTTGGTATCATCAGCTTCAGTAGTGTTTACATCCAGAGATACAGACTCTGCGTCACCGTCTTTGTTTACAAATGTGGCTTTTGGTGCCTCTTTGAACTTGCTGGTATAAAATTCAAGTCGTGAGGACTCTTCACGAACTGCGGGACTTGCAACAGTTTCTTCAAGCTGTTGACCCTTAACTTGTTTTTGTATTTCTTTTTTAGTTTTGGTCGCTGCTTTCTTAGGCGCTACTTTTTTAGCAGCGGCCTTCTTTGCTGCCGCCTTCTTTGGCGCAGCTTTTTTAGCGGCAACCCGCTTCGTTGGAACTGCTTTCTTAGCGACTCCTTCGGTAGGAGCTTCCTTCTCTTTAGCTTCTGCAACGACATCCCGCCCTCCAATCACCACTGGATCGCCACGCTCGGCAGCGGCACGCAAGGCATCATCGCTAAACTGCTCGGGAGGTACTAGAGCTTTCGGTGCTTCAGCTATAGGTTGCACGTCTGCAGTGGTAACTTTAGGTGTGATTGGCTCTAGTGGAGTTGTGCGACCTGCTGTTCTTCTTGTAGGACGAGCAGAGCTAACTCCAGTGTCTCCCAGTCCTCGTTCCGTAGGTGCTGGAGTTCTGGCGGTATCGGGACTTCCCACTCGTGGCTGTCCAGCAGGAGTAAAGCTAGCTCTATCTGTTCCTGCGTCATCTCTAGTTCGTACGGGCCTTTGCTGATCTTGGCGTACATCGCCTCTAGGTGCGAATAAGTCGAGTTGCTCACCTATCTTCTCCTTCGCTTCTTTTGGTGCAGCGGGTAGGTTTGCGTATGCTTTCAACTCCTGCTGTACTTCGGGTGTGGTAACATCTTTACCTTCAATACGTTTACGGACAGGCGCTGCAGGCTTGATACCCAGATCGTCCATGTCCTTTTTAGTAACGTTGCGAGTCTGGGCAGCAGTGAGCCTTTCAGGCACAAACGGCACTTCGGTGCGCGGAACCCGCTTGCCATCAACCACTTGAAACTGTTTAGGTTCTACTTCAGGTTCTTCTACTGGTGCCGGGCGCTCTGCACGTTGTACGTCAATCGCACGTTTAATTACACGAGTTTCAGATTGGTTAGGCTGTGTGTTTGCAATACCTGCGGTTTCTAACGCACGAGCGAAGTTCTTCGTCAGTGTGTCTTCTTGTCGTGTTGGTGTATTTTCAATTACGTCCTGAAGAATGGTCGTGCGACGTTGTTCTGTGGCTTGCTGTTGCTGTGTATCAAGTCTACCTGCAATAGTCTCTGTTTCTGATGCCGCACGAGTTTCTTGTTCTTGTCTAAGTTCGGCCTCTGCTTTGGCATCTGCATCCAACATAGCCTGTATTTGTGCAGTCTCATCTGCATCAATTATTTCTCGCAGTTGTGCGCTCTCCGCCTCTTCAACCATGTCTGGCTGCACAGCCTCTGGTTGTGGCGCTCTAGGAGCAAACAAATCAAGCTGGTCAGGATCGCCTGTGCGTTCAGGTGCGCGACCTAGATCAGTATCAGGAAATAACTCTTCTTGCGCAGGAGTGGGGGCAGGTTGCACAGGTGCCGTGCCAAGATCTTCACCCTCGAACAACTCACCTTGAATCTCTTCAGGAGTGGGTTCGCCGCCACCTTCAGCGTCTTTCTTAGCTCTAGCCCTACTTATGCCGCGCTTGCCATCAGCAAGAATCTGCAGGATTGCACCTGCACCGCCGCCATACCCAGCCTCTTCTAGCACCCCTCCAAGGATTTCAGCTTCTTTGTTATACCCACGCTCGTTGAGGTTCTGCAGGATTGCGGACGTGCCTTCTTGCCCAGCCTCTAATGCACCCGTAAGCCCTGCATTTTTCAAGTAGTCAGTAAATCCTTGGACAGGATCAGGCCCAAGTCGGTCAATAAACTTGGTAAATACAGGAATATCAATAAACTTTAGTGCGCGACCCAGCGGCAGTATTTCTAACGCACCGATTGGCGCACCGCGCAAGGCTGCTGCACTTCTTTCTTCTTCCGTAGCACCAGCAGCTCTGGCTCTCTCGCTAGCTTCACCCGCACCGGCACCCACAGAAAGTAATCCAGCTATACCTGTACCTACAGCAGTGGTGAGTGCGGCAGGAGCAGCGGCAGCGGCAAGGGCAGCGGGGGCAGCAACACCAGCAATAGAGCCAAGCGCCTTAGATAAATTATATGTGATTGACTCTTCGTCGCCGCCTTCAGGGCGCAGTGCGTCTGCGACAGACTGTATTCTCTTTCTGGTAGCGAGTTCAGCTTCTTCATCAAGAAGTGTAGCACCGCCTAATGCGGCTAGCTCACCAACATCAACAGCACCCGCGCCAAAGCCAGTAGCTATGTTTTCAAAAAACCCAGCGTCCTCTTCTTCTTGCTGCCCATAAAGTGCAGCTATTGCGGCGCGTTGTTTTTCTTCAAGGTCACTTTGTAATCTTTGATCTTCTTCTCTACGAAGTTCGCTTTGAATAGCAGCTATAACTTGCGCTTCAGATAACCCTTCTGGGCCTTTGATAGAGTAAGTTTTGCCATCTACGCCTTTTATCGAATATGTGGGCATTGCAAAATCCTACCTATGGAGAAACAGTCATGCTGCCTTGTTGAAACTGTCCAGTGGAATCTCCGTATGTGCCTGTTATCCTAGATTCAATTTGCTTTGCCCTGTCTCTTAGATCTTTAAGAGATATAACGATAGCTGCATTCATTTCGTCTCTAAGTTTTTGTACAGTTGCCTGATCTGTACCGGGTGGAAGCATTCCAATCCTGTCTTGGTATATCTTTTCGTACTTAGCGCGAACTTCACCCATAAACTTTGCCACTGCCGCCAAATTTCGCTCTGCACCCGTGCGATCAAGTTGTTCAATTTTAAGTTTGTCCAGCTCTGCCATGAGCTGCATCTTCCTGTCAGCAGTCTCAGCTTCTAGATTTGCTACTGCAACTTTAACTCCTTGACTTGCATTAGATATAGCTGCATCCAATATGCGTCTTGCATCTCTATCTTCCGCTTCCATGTTTGCTGTATCTGCAGACAATCTACTTTTTGCGTTATCATTAAGCATACCTATTTCAGTAGCGTTAAACGCCTGCATAGAACTAACACCTTGCCGTATATTTGTATTTGCAACTTCAAAGGCTTTTTCAGCACTATTAAACGCTTTGACTTTTATGTCTTGTTGTAAGCCTTCAAACTCACGCTCTCCAGCCTGTCGTCCGAGCAAGCGGTTGCGTTCAGCTAATTCTTGTTGCGCTCTAAGATTAGCTAACCCTGCAGAACCTCCAGCAAAAGAACCTGATTTTGCTGTGTTGCGCAAGAATGCAGATAGCTGTTCTTGTTTAAGTTTTTTAGGGTCAAGTTGACGCGCATCCAAATTAGCCAGAGCCTGCTGCCTTGCTGTTTCTTTGGCAATACGATCATCACTCATGCCTAACTTGTCCATGGCGTAATCAAACGCGTCATCACGCATACCTTTAGCATCAGTATCCATTAGACCTTCAATGCCAGCCCTAGTTTTCTCAGTTGACGCAGCGTCCGACATCTTTACAGCATACCCTGCGGAATCTAAAAACTGAGTGCGTGCAGTCGGTGAGGCTACCTGTCCTAAACCCGAATCCAAAAGAGTTGGCGGCTTTACTTCTGGCCCTTTCGGACCGGGTGGAGGGGTGTCATCACCTGCAGGGGGTGCTGCAGGAGGTATCATGTTTTGTCTTAGTGTAGAATCAATATTTTGTGGCTGTTCTGGTGCGCGCTGGCTTGAGGTGCCACCACCCCCAAGGATACTGCCTTCCGTAGTCCCAGTCATACCTTGAGTGGTTGCATCTAGTATGACTTGGTCAAGGGGATCTTCTGCTGTTGCCTTAGTGGGTCCACCTGTAGTTGATCTTATTTTAGTGCGCTTACCAGACCCCAAGAATCCACCAGATATGCCGCTTCTTTTGTTAGGGTCTACTTGAGTTGGCGCAATTTCTTCTATAAGCCTTTCTTTTTCTGCCTCACCAATGTCAGTACGCGCACGTATTCTAGAAATTTCATCAAGTTTTTCTTGCGGAGTGCCACCACTAGCAAACCCAACAATACCGCCCTGTGCCATCATTTGTTTTGGAGCAGGGCGAGCAGCGGCTCCGGGCAAGCCAGCTTGAGCAACACGTTGTAAGTTCTTTTGCTGCTTGGCCTGACGGTTCTGCATAACGCCAGCTACACCTTTTAGCATTTCTTGTTTGGTGCGCCCAGCAAGCTCTGCTTCATACTGTTGTGCAATGGTCTGTGGCTTCTGTTGCATCTGCATTTGCATGTCGCGTGCAGCGGCATCTTTTTCTGTTTTCAACTTTTGCAGTGCTAACAAGTCAATTAACTCTTTGTTCTGCGCATAACGTTGCTGCAGTGCGCCGGGGTTGCCGCGATACGCGTCTACTTTTTGTTGAATTGTGTCATCAATGCCGTATGCCATATCTAGCCCCTACTCGTCATAAATCATATTGTACAAGTCCATGATGCCCCCACCTGCACTTGTAATTTGAGACAGAGTGCTAGGTTCTGCATATGTATATGATTGTGTCGCTAGTGGTAGTCCCTGCAACAACGACTGCATATACTGCACTTGCTTATACGGAAAGTCTCTTTCTTCTTTAAACTGTCCATAATCAGCAGCTATACCTTCAGACTCAATCGCACGTTGTTGCGCTCCAAGATCTGCTTGTCTGGTCAACGCTGCTAAACCGTATGTATTTGCTGCATCCTGCGCGGTTTGCTGTCTTCCTTGTTCTACATTGAACTGTTGTTGTGCCTTATCGAATGCTGTTGAATACCCAGCGCCTGTAATACCCGCAAGATTTTGCAAAAGGTTACGGCGATTTTCTGCATCCATAATAGCCTGACGTGACCCACCAAACGCCCCAGCTTGAGTCAGTCTACCCGCATCTGCTACGCGTTGGATATCTGACTGACGACGTGCTTCATCAATCTGTGGCTGTAACGCGGCTTGAATGTAGGGATTCATATACTGTTGTGCGGTGCCAGTATCAGTAAAACTGCCGGGAGTAAATGCACCCATTTGGTCTGTAGGTACAGCAAGTCCTGCAATCCCAGAAAATGCTGCTTGCTGTGCAGCAGACTCGCCCGCAGTAAGAGGTCCACCATAACCTTGGTAGTCCATTGACCCAAGTGCCTGACCTCGACCAAGCATCTCTGTGACGTATGGACCTACATAAGTAGAAAGAGCAGATTCTGTACCCAGCTGCTGCCCAACCATTGGATCTGCTGCAACCGTTTCAGTCACTCCAGTTCCTGTTTGTGCAGCCGTGGTGGTCGGTGTTTGTGCGGCAGGTTGTGGTGTCTCAGTTGTCATAATCTACCTCATACTGGTAAGAAGTCTTTAGGGTCTATCTCTTTACCCTGCTTCTCACTCCCTGTTCGCGCTTTACGTACTCTATCCATCATATCTTCCAACACCTTCGCGCCAGCTTCTGAATTGCCGTTGCCTAAATGACTTACAACGTCCGCTGGAATTACAAACTCACCATCACTCAACATGGCGGGCTGCTCATTATCAATCATAGCAGGCTTTTTATCCGCCATACCATCTGTATCGCCGTCTAGAAACTTACCTCGCTTTAGTTGAGCGATACCTCCAGCAGCCATTTGTTGCACAGGCTGCACTGGTTGCACGGCAGGTTGAGGCGTTTGTGCAGCTAACGCGGCTTGTGCGGCAGCTTCAGCGGCAGCTGCGTCTTCTGCAGCACGGATGGGAGCAAGAGGTTGACCTTGCCGGTCTTGCGCCGCAAGATTTGCACGATTTAGAGCTTGAAGTCCCGCTGCCTGCTCGGATGTGTCCGAACCATTAAACCGAACATCAGTAAAATATCGTTGCCCACCACTGCCCGGACGACGATTTGGGTCGTAGGTACCCGGCACTTGCATACGGCTAGCGGTGTATGTGGGAATACCGCCTTGATATCCCATGGGCTGGCTTCGTCCCCCACCAGAACCAAAAACATCAAACCCAAAAAGACTTCCAACTTGATCTATAGCCCCTAGCGCTGCAGTTCCAGTGCCTATGATCTTACCGTAATCATAAGAGCCATCATCTTCTTTGAACGGACTTATAAGATCATCAAAAATACTACTTCCACCACCACTTGAACTAGTTACGTTTGATTGTGTAGTGCGCGTGCTTGATTCTGCGTAAGGATCTCTTGCCATCACTTATCTCCAATAAGCCGTAACAGCTCTTCGTTCGCATCAATTACTCCACCTTCGGCATATGGAGTTGTATAAAAGGATTGTTGCGCAGGATTACGGAAAATGCTTTGAAAATCATACGCAGGACCGATTTGTGCAACAGGTTGCGACTTGACTTGAGTTACTCTGCCCGCGTCTTGCATCATCATCTGTTGAAAGTCCTTTACGTTACCGAGTCTACGAGTTTTTGTAGCTTCGTCTTCTACCTGTTGAGTTAGTTGCATCTGTTGATCTAGCTGTTGTTGTGCTTGCGCATCAAACTGTGCCTGTAGTTGCGCTTGCAAGTCAGCTTGTTGCTGTTGTTGCAGTGCTGCTTGCTGATCTAACTGTGCAAATATCCCCGTAGCAGGTTGAAATTTTGATTCAGTCGCAAAGGTAACATCTTGACCCTGTAGTGCATTATTTAACAGGTTTTGATCGTTTATGTCAACGATACCATCCCCTGTAACGTCGTATGCTAACTGATCTTGAGTGAATTGAAACTGCGTAGGGTCAGAAAACGCCTCTGTTTGCGCTATGATGTCCTCAATAAAGTCGATATCTGTGGCGGTGACTTCGGTTGCGGGCTTGCCGATAATCTGCGCAATCGCGTCAACTTCAGAAGTAAGCCCACTAATATCCTCACCGATTCCAGACTCAATATCACCAAGCTGAGACTGTATGTCTGTAACGCTCAAGTTCAGTTGCGTGCTTATCTCTGCAATGGCCTGATCTTGAGATAGTCCCGCATCCTGCAGTGCAGTAATCTTGTCGGTCAAAGAGGTGTTAACATCGTTGATTATGCTAGTAAGATTAGTCTCAACATCAGTAACTTCTTGACTTACTTCAGATATCGCATTGTTTAGATCTTGCGTGCTTACGTTGAGTCTGTCGCTTATCTGTTGGATAGCCTCGTCTTGCGTGGCTCCCGCATCTATAAGGTTCTCAAGCTCTTTGTATATGCCTGTAGCTTCAGTATCGTCAGTCGGCGGCTTGCCAAGCATGTACTTCAGAACGTTGAACTGCGCACCGGGCAAGGCTTCTTCTAACTTGTTTACAAGCTCTGCTTCGTTGTACTGCCCAACAAGCCCTGCAACATCTTCTGGTCGTACGTCAGGCAGGCCAGCCACCTTAAACGCGTTTAGCACCTCATCTTCCGTGACCATAAACTCGTCAGATGCCTTTACGAGTTCTTCTATGGTGTCTGTCTGCAGTCCTTGTTTGACAAACTGGTCAACAAAATCATCTGGCAACAGATCAACATCAAACCCTGCATCTTCTAGCTCTTTTACCACCTCGTCTTTGGTGGTCAGCCTATCTTCAGCATAAGTTGTTATGGCCTGTTGTTGTTCAGTCTCATTTACTTGGGCTACAAAATTATTGATCTCGTCTTCTGTTGGGTTGTACCCAAGATTGTCGAGATAGTTTTTGGCTTCTTCGTAGGTCGTAGCTTGCTGGTCAAACACATTGGTCTGCAGGTTCTGTGTTTCTTGCGCCTCGTCCTTTTGCCCTACATAATCTGCAGCTTGTTGCTCTGTAAGTGTAACGCCCTCTGCAGCGGCGGCGTTTATGATCTCCTGTGCGTCCAGATATCGTGGGTCTACATACGCATCGAACGCGTCAGGTAAACCAGAATCAGGGTTAGCCCCTGTAAAGTTCGTGATCTCATCTTTTGTAAATTTATACGGAATGTTACTGTTTGTAACATAGTCAAAAGCAGCCTGTTCAGCCTCACCAGTGCTGGTGTAATCCGTGTCGAATACTTGGTTGAGTATGTTTGACTGTATGGTGGTGTCAGATACGCCAAGATCGTTAAGTTGCTGCGTAACCCCCGCTGCGTCTAGGCCACCTTCGTTTTGCACAACTTTGCGAACGTTAGGATTAAACGCAATTATAGCATTTGACAGGAAATCGCCCGTTGATGCGCCCGCATAAATAGATGTCGCCGTGCTGCCACCAGAGATAGCACCAAGAACAGAATTACTTACGACATTACCAACCACATCCCGTGTAGGATCTAGCTGATACAGTTGAGATTCTAGGTACGCCTGTGGCAGTCCTTCTTCTACAGCTTCCTGTCCAGCTTCTTTTACAGCAACGTCGAAGGCTTCGCCGAAACTCTTGCCCCGTTTACCGTTGAATATGGCTTTCTCAAAGTCGTTACCACCAATACCCATTGTACCAACAGTAGTGATAGCGGCAATAGTACCTGCAGTGATGGCTTTATCTAGTGCATACTCTTGTGCCTC
>VMHT01207905.1_pt1 | contig 30022 bp, 35 predicted proteins | sample 4693611 | NCBI WGS metagenome assembly VMHT01 (sample SAMN12280063, study PRJNA550983) | marine metagenome | isolation source: seawater sampled from same location over 5 years 0.02-0.2 micron viral filtrate | place: USA: collected off the coast of southern California halfway between the port... ... | reverse complement strand
GCGGCACTCACTGAACTTGCATATCCCACGTTCACGAGAACTACCTTGAGTGTACCATTATCGTTGTACACCGTACCAGTTTCTAACTGCGCCCCACTTGTAGGGAGGTCAGTCAGAACTAGAGTTGTGCCTCGCATCGGGCCAGCATTGCCTGCCTGATCTACAAAATAGTTTAAAGCCCTTATAAGATCAGCGACATATGCTGCGTCGTACTCCTCAGGAGGTGTCGGAAATACAGGAACGCCAGCAGTAAAAATCATCTTCTGCCATCCGGTCTAATGTTTAGACGCGGAACACCTAGCCTCCATTGCACTCCTTCGGCATCACTTGATACCTTTAATGATATGCTCCTACCCCGCACTCGTAAGAATGCCTGATTGGTAAACTGCTGGATTGGGGTTGTTGCAGTTTTGGTGACGCCAGCCGACTGAGATTGATCATAAGTAGCGCCGGGAAAATTACGCGCTTGTATGGTAAAGTTTGCGGCGGGGTCTACTCCTGTTGATCCGTCAAAAGTGAGATCAGGAATTAGACGATCCACAAAACTAAATTGATCTCCCTGTCCAATATCAAACTGAGAACTCTCTACAAAAGCCGTAATAGCGGAGCCATCATTATCGTTGCCACTTTCGTGGTTGTACAAGTAGGGGTTGGACTCTACCCCTGTGGCTTGAGGGAAATCACGAACCCCCCGGTCCAGCCAAGCGGTGCGGGAAAGTTTTCCGTAGTACCAGACGTTCTCACCATAGTTGTAGACTACATAAGAATCATTCTCTTCAGAATCGGCAGAGGGATAAAACCAGATCACCTCCGTAAACTCTGAATTAACCCCTGCATAAATTGTACTTATCCGAGTTGTGTTCAGGTCTCCAAACACTTTAAACCTAACCGGGCACGGTATCTGCTGGACACGCCCATCATACCTATAGAAAGTTTCGCGCCCCATCCAGAACAACACATCATCAACATTCCCCACAGCATTTGGAGAAATAATGGTGGTGTTATTTGATATCTGCGTAAACTTGAATGTATCTGGACTCCCGATAAATGTCATGGAGTACATCGCAGTATCGGTCCAAATAACAATCTCGCGTTTAGTCTCAACAGCTTTGACAAAAGTCGAACCGGACCCTAACGGCATATCTCCTGCCGCTGGACCCGTTACATCCCAATCGGTAAAGCTCTCTAAAGCAGACCAACGAACCAACAAAGGATCTTGTGTACTAGATCCAGCAGGGTTGGTTCCAAAACAGATCACATGGCCGTCACGATCAGAAGTAAGCACTTGCTTTGCAACCACCGGAACATCAATGCCACCTGCCAAAGAAGTAAGATCAACCCCTGCTGTTAAAAGACCATTAACTTTCTGCCATATATAAATAGCGCCATCACGCACATTGAAGAGAAGATCCTCTTCGTAATTATCTTGTGACCACAAGCGAAGCTCATTCGTTACGGTAACAGAGGAAGCGTCTCCCCACCCAATGTAAGTACGAGCATCCTGAACTGGAGTAGCGTCACTGTGAGTAGCCCCAGTTGTTCCTCTGGTACCCCGTGTTATTCCTGTCAGGTCATTAGTTGAAACGCCAGTGTAGGTGATAAGCTCATCGTCTATCAGGACAACTCCCAGATAAGTTACAGTCGCCCCAGATGTATGAGCGGCGGCAGTTGTTCCTAAGGCCCCACGAGTGAGGTCTGTAAATACATTCCCGGACAGGTTATTGTACTTAATAACTTCAGATCCTACCGTGATTGTTCCTTTATCAGGAAACCCTGTAGAGCTAGCCACGGTGATCGCAGTGCTAGCATCGGTGATGGTTGTTCCTAAGGTGCTACTGCCTGACGAGAAACCAGTGGCAGAAGTTAATGTAATGTTCGACGTAGATGTCGGGCTAGATATAGCTCCGTTTAGGGTAGTAGCTGTAGCGCCCGTAACAATGCCACCCCACAAACCAGCACCCCAACCAGTACCGCCAGCGGTCGAATTGGGACCAGTATTAATCTGATACGTCGCTGTGAACGCATCTCCCCCCGAACCAGTTCCCGTCGAGGTTGCTGCCCCAGCGACTGTAATAACATAGATGTTGGAATCTGTGACACTTGTTATCTGGTGCTCCTTGTTAAGGTCGCCAGCAACAATACCATTAACTGCGCTCAAACCTGTAAAGGTAACAAAATCACTCTGCAAAGCTCCGTGGCCGGGGTCAGTAACAGTAACAGTTTTCTCTGTGTTTACAGTAGCCAGCGCTGCTGCTGTCAGGGAGGCCGTCCTCCTAACTGGGGTAATGTCGTAGAAATTGTTCCCCTCTTCTATATAGAACTTTAAGTTAGTCCCCACCCCAAGATAGTTTGACCCGTCTGCGGCAACCCAATTGTGTAGAGACCGGCACGCTCCTTGAAAAGAGGAGGACGTTGCTTTTGTCCAACCGCCGAACTTCTCAGGCAAACCATACCTGAACCGCACCATGTCACAATCAAACCATCCCCCTTCGTTTGCATAGGAAGTAGTCTCCCTCACAATACCGGGACGGAGAGTGATGTTCTGATACGGCATAAAAGTCTACTCCGCGAGTTCAGGCCAGTCGTACAGGATGCCTGACTTCGTGGTTTTGCCATCGCTATCCGTTGTGTGCTTAACAAACAAAGCCTCAACTGCTTTTGTGTTAGAAGCCTTATCAATGGCCTCTTCCATTTCGGTAGCCTTTGCGCGGATCGCGTCACGCCATGTCTGAATGTTCGCTGGAATCTCGGTCCCTTTATCTGCCTTACGAATAACGGCCCAATCTGTCTGAAAAAGCAGAGACTGTTGTTGGTCTTTAATTTCGTTCTTCAACTTACTCTTAACGCCAAGGGTGACTAGCTGCTTACCATTAGCATCCAGAATGGGCTTGCCGTCTTTGTCAACTTCGTTGGTGTCATCTAGCGGTTTGTTTTTAGAAGTGACGCTGCCTGTAGCTGTGTGAGAAGAAGTGTAGAGGCGCTTATCGGGAAACGGTTGCAAGACAACTTCTTTAATCCCAGCAGCCTTCTTCTCCTCTGCGCTCCAGATGTGCCAATTCTTTGGCTGCACAGTGCCAGCGGCATCTTTCCATGACCTTCCGGGTCTGATTGACTGATCGCCAACTTTATAAATCGTAGTCATCTTGCGTCTCCAATCTATCTAACGCGCATGTGCGATTTCGGCCCCAGCTTCTTTCGATGCCGAAGATGAACAGGCTTACTCCTGCGGCGGATTATCTTTCGCTCTACTTTTGTTTGTATCTTTTGAGCCATCCCTAATCACCTAGCTCTTGCTTGAGCTATGCCGCTACCACCAAATGGATTTTCTGCAAATGCTAGATAAATGTATTTCTGGCTGCTTGTATTATAATCAGCACCAGACAAACGTAATTTAAAACCATTAGCGAGGAAATCCATTGTTTGCCCACTAAATTCTGCAATGCTTGAGTTGACTCTTAGTCCATCACTCATTGGGTTAGAGGGGTCTCTAGCCGCATCTACAATGTTCCAATTTCCAGACGCTGTACTTCTTATCATTAGCCAAGCTGGCAAGAACCCAGATGCCCCATCATCCACAACTACCACTGGACCATCAGCACTGCCATTGCCAATATAACTTCCAACGCCAATCAATCCCGGCGTTGGAGCGAACGAATAACAGACATGAACTTGACCAGACCCGTTCTGTCCAGTTTGGGTGCCTAGTGTTACAACAGTCGCACTTGGCGGTGTTGATTGCCAAGCAAGACCACCTTGATTACTCTCAGCCGCAGCACCATTAAGATAAATTATATAGTCGCCAGAAGTTAATCCTTCATGCCAAGCTGTCCAACTGTAAGCCTGTTCATAAGCCCTAACTAAAATAAACTTAGGCGCACGGGAACAGCCATGCCCAAAAGTACCATTAGACCCAGTTCCAGTATACTTAGCGATACTAAATCCACCATGACTAGCAGCAGTTACCTCACTTGTTATACTGCCCTCAAAGTTACTTGAAGTGGTAGCGCCTCCAGCTTTAAGCCCATACGCCGCCATTGTTTGACCAGAGATATTCACATAGCCTCCGCTATCTGATCCTACTGAAAACCCTGCATCCCGAAATCCGGTAACACTTGTTGTTTCTTCACTTTGTGCGACGCTAGCGTTTGACCATAAAAGTTCACTGGCACCACGAACTGCATCAATCCAGTTGAAGTTTGCGGCTGAGGTTGCCGATTTAATAATTAAAAGATCGGGCCGAAACCCTATTGTATCAACATTTTGTGCGCTGCCAGTGCCAGAAAAAGTTACAGCCTTAAAAAATTCACTTGAGTCTTTCACAGTTGGAGTCGGAAGATCAGCGGTATTGAGAGCCTTAAAACCTGACGGCGGCGTATGAGCAAAAGCTGTTGCACCAAAGTTATAGGTAGCTAAGTCAGAATAATTTGCTTGATACGGCATCATTTGATGGGAGCCGAAACTATTATTAGAACTAGTGAACGCAGCATTAGTTGTTGTACCAGCAGCAATCTCTGAAGCTGTAGCCGATCCAGCCCAAGTTCCGTCATTTCCAAACCATATTGCATTGTTGTCTAGGTCCACAGCAACCATTATGATAGAGCCATCAGCGAAGCCAGTTGTTGGCGTGTAAGTTGCTGTTGAGTTGTTATTCTTCTGTCCTGAAGGAGTTGGGTTCCAGTTTGCGATAACCCATAAACCCGCATTTGAAGTATGCGATCCAGTTGGAATTGCAATGTCCGTTCTGACCAATCCTAGATAAGCATCATAACTGGCACTTGGTCCAATCGGTGCATCGCCACCTGTAGCCTTCACTTCATAGTACCACTTACCTGTCATGGGTAAAGCTGGTGCAGTAGCATAGGTCGAAAAGTTAGCCGCTCCAGTAAACGACAAATTGCCGCCTGTTGGCGTGTCGGTAGATGCAAGGGGAGATAACGTCCAGTGGTTTCCAATACCATCATCGGCATTATCAGTGGGCGCGTCAGTGAACTGGTTAGAAGCCGACATACTTACTGCGGACCAATCCTGTGGAAAGTAGACCGGGGAATATGATTGCGGCATGACTACCTCGCCCGCGCTAAGTTAAATGGTTCATCTGCGAATGCTAGGTAGATATACGTTCCGGAAGAAGCGTTAAACGTCGTGGATGAATTTCTAATTTTAAATCCATTCGCTATAAAATCCATGTTAATTCCAGAGCCATCAATAGCGGTTTGATCCGCAAATAGTGGCGAATTAGTTTCGTTGTACGGACTTCTAGCCGCATCATTAATAGCCCAGTTTCCGGTACTGTCTGTTCTTTTGCACATGACCCAAGTTGGTCTAAAACCAGATGCACCGTCATCAACAATTACTACCGGACCATCGTCAGAGCCATTTCCTGTATAAGTTCCGCAAGCAATCAAGCCCGGTGTCTTGGCAAAACAATACGCAATATATGCGGCATCATTGTCTCTGTCAGAACCAATGCTAAATACAGACGAAGTGGGTGCGGTATTATTCCACGGACCTGATCCAGCACTTGCAGCAAGATCAAGATTTAAGAATATATTATTTGTCCACGCAATGTCATCGCTGCCAACTGACCAATTCTGATCGCCCACAGCCTCTAATACTTTCAGTATAATAAAGTTTGGTGCGCGTGAAAGACCATGACCCACAGTATCGCCTGGGGAACCACTGCCGCCCGGATCGTACTTAACAATCGAAAACCCGCCATGATCTGCAACACTCACTGAGCTTGAAATATTGCCGTTGCTATTACTTGAAGCCGCGCCTCCAGCTTTCATGCACCATGAAACATAAGTATCATTGTTTTTATTGATTGCTTCTTCACTTGCATCAACACCAAGACTAAACCCACCGCTGTCAAATGATGTAAGCATATCAGTTCTTGAACTATCTTGAGCATCGGTATTGTTGGGTTTAATAAACTTATTTGCCCCTCTCACAACATCATACAAATGGTGTGATGCTACTACCCCTGTTCTATTTTTTATCCACACAAAATCAGGTGCCCATGCTGTGCCTGTACTATCGAAACATTGACGCACCGAACGAATTGCGGCTGAACCTACGTATAATGTATTAGACCAATATTTACGTGGGTCGGTCACAGTTGGCGCTGCAAGCTCCGATGTGTTCCAAGGCTCAAACCCAGTTGGTGCGGAGCCTGTCCACTCTGCTGGAAGAAAGCGGAACTTTGCTTCGTTTACTTGGGCGTGACCAAAGATATAAGGAAACAGTCGCGTGTTAGCTGTAAACGTAAAGGTTGGCGTGCTTGTGTTAAAAGCTACATCTGCCCCAGATGAATTGTAATAAGTATCTTGAGTGACATTCCCTAACCAGATTTTTCCAGCGTCAAAATCTACGGCAATCTTCATCACATCGTTTGCTGTGCAACTGTCCCCAGTGTCCGTCCTTGAGCCACTACCTGATCCATCAGCGGTGGTCACCTTCCATACAACACCAGTTCCATAGTTCTCAAGGTAATACCCCTGAACATCATAACCCGAAAAGCCACCGCCTTCGTTGCCGTTTATTTCCCCTTCAGCAAAAAGTCCAGTATCAAAACCGTTGTTGGCTTGAAGCAGCTTAAACTCGAAATAGAACTTGCCCTCATCTGCACCAAAGGTGGCGTAGCATTGTTGGTTATTGCTACCGTCATTAGGCCGAAGCCATCTTGTATTACCCTCACTAATCGTTGCAGTGGTTGCGCCGCCTGAACTTTTACTAAGAGGGTTAAGCGTGGCGTAGTTACCTTCATTATCACCAGAGGTATTAGTGGGCGAATCAGTATTTGTCTGAGTTGTAGCAATAGTGCCATTAGCAGAAAAATCATTGTTGTTGCCGCTTACATCATTTCCCGGCGCACTTGAGTCTGCGAAATCTAACCAGAACCCATTCGTGCCTTTGCCGCTAGAAACAACACTTGTAGGATCAACAGGTAACCAGTTCCCGCTTGCATCCCACCCACCAAAATCCGAAGCAGGCTTAGAAGACCCATCAAGGAAAATCATTTCGGCAATATAGCCATTCCAAAGATTGTTATTTGAAAGAGCATAACGACCTATCTCATGATCAAAAGAATTTCCCAAAGCAAATTCAAAATCTATCGCTGGATAAGTTTCTGTACTAAACGCCGTGACTTTAACGCCGTTAATCCACAATTTAATTGAATTAGTATTAGATACTGTATCGGTGTCCGCTTGGAATACAAGGTGCTGCCAAGCTGTAGGATCACGATATAATGGGGTTGTAATAAGATTTAAGTGGTTAGTCCCACCCTCATAGTTAGCAATACGAATTGTAGCATCAGACTGCACCCAAATCATAAACTCTTTATCGCTGCCTGTGTCGTCACACGATATCAAAGTCTGAGTTGTACTTGTGCTTCCTAGCTTGAACCAAGATGAAAGAGTAATTTTCTTGCGACTTGTTCCCGATCCACTAAAAGTTTTGTTCAAATACTGTGCGCTTCCATCCAGCCACAGCGAGTTATCTATCTTATAAGTTCCAGCATTGGCAGTAAGCGCTGTCGGCCTACTGTTAAACCCTAAGTTTGTTGCATCTGCGAACTTCAACCAAAAAGAATTGCTCCCGCCCCAATCGGCAATATTGTCTGTATCTGATGGGTCTTTCGGAATCCATATGCCGTCATCATTTGTTTCGCCAAACTTCGACGCATCAGTAACAGATATGCCGTCTAAGCCAATGAACTCTGCAAGGTAGCCTCCCCAAAATTGAGAGTTGTTGCCCCGTCTTCCAAGGTTCTGGACAATACCGTTTGCAAGAAAATCCAAAGCGTACCCGGCGCTTGGCATAGTATCTGTATCAAAAGCAGTTATTTCCGTACCATTATTCCAGATCCTCATTCTGTCTCCAGAAGTTGAGTTGCCTGTATCAAATGACACAACAAAATGTTGCCATGCCGTTGGATCACGGAAAAGTGCTGTTGTATTTAAGTAAGCATCTGTAGTGGCATTTAAGGAAACTTCTAAATCATCCGCTGCTGCGAATTGCATTTGATCGTTGTTACTTCCAGCATCATACAACCAACTTACAGCACCAAAATTAGAACGCTTCTGCCACCATGAGAAAGTAACCTTGTTATTGTTTGAAGCATCAAAACTTGGCGTAAGCGTCAAGTAATCCGCGCTGCCATCAAACATCACAGAATCCTGTATGACATACGCCTCTTCGCTAGTCGAAGAGAAGAATAATGCTGGCGACCAAACAGGCATTAGGCAAACGCCAACTGCGCGGTGCCTAACTGAATAGACCCGCTTGCTTTAACAACATATGGGATGAGATCAACCGCCGCAGCCGTTGTTGAGATAGTCAGGCCCGCACCTCCTATTGTTTCGTAATCAGTCCCCAGCGCAAGCGTTCTGCTTCCCGTCCCATCTTGTATGACAAAGATAAAACCAGATTGACCAACTGCCTCAGTAGTTGGGTTGTCGAACGTTACGTTGCCGGTAAAGGTCAGAACAAAATTCTGGTATGTCTGGAAATCTAATGTAGTGCCTCCAGAGATTGAAGCCGTCTGCGTAGAACCCACCGCTGCATGACTGAACTGCGTGACTTGATTCTCATCAATCGCAAAGGCAACATTGCTGCCAACCGTTGACCCCTGACCAAACACAAAGTCATCAGCCGAATCATCTATGCCCATGTAGAAATCCTGAGCGTTGCCATCAAACACAACCTTTGTGTCTACCGCATCGCCATCACCAATTACCACAGAGTCGTCGTCTAAGGTAAGTATAGAGTTTACTCCCACGGAGGAACCAACACCCATTACTAGCTTATCTGCGCTGTCATCTAAGCCAACGTAGAAATCTTTGGCATTGCCGTCGTACACCAGCTTTGTGTCTTCTGCCGTACCGTCACCGATGGTCACCGCTGCCGCTGGAAAGGTCACCAGTTGGTTCTCATCAACAGCTATCGCTGGGTTGGTGCCCACAGCAGAGCCAGATCCGATAATTAGATCATCGGCTGAATCATCTAAGCCAACGTAAAAGTCCTGGGCGTTGCCATCGAAGACGATCTTTGTATCCTCTGCGGCACCAGATCCAATCTGTATTGCATCAGAGACGTACAGCTTTGCAAAGGCATCCGTTACAGCAGCGCCAGATCCTGCCCCGTCACAGAAGACAACCGATGAGTGCCCATTCGGAATAGTAATCTCGGCACCGGAACCCTGTTTTATAACTACAGAGTACGGGCCACTGGAGCCAGAGTCCGTTGTTGAGTTAACAAAGATGAAGTATGCCGTCGTCGTATTCGGCGCTATAGTTACAGTATTGTTTGCACCAAGCGCTCCGGTAAACTTAATGACACGGAACATGCCGTCCTGAAGGTTCTCTGTCCCCGAGTCTGGGGAGGCCTCCCTAACAGTTAGGGTGTGTGTCGTCCCAGATATTGCAACGGCTTTGAAGGAAGAGACGCGGTCCAGAATATCCAAGTTAAAGTTCGTCGTAGTTCCCCACGATCCTGATTGATCACCAGACCCAATCTTCTCAATACCAAAATTTGTTGTATATGTACTTGCCATTTTTTACCTCACGCTGCGTCTCTGCTGCCTATGGGAACCCACCCTGGAGACTGATCAGGAACAATGGGTTGCCATATAACCGGATAGTTAATTGTCCCCGAAATTGAAACACCTGTCACACCGACAACCATGCTTGATGTAGTCACCGTGCCGATTGCACTGGCCGCTTGCGTTCCCGTAGTAACTACTGCGATTCCCGTCCCTTCGACAACCGCTTCAGTTCCTGTGGTGCCAGCCGCCTGAACGCCCGTCACTGAGAACGCAATGCCGCCCGTAACATCAAATGTCCCAAGAGAGAAACTAGCTGATACGCTCCCCACTTCCGTGGGCGACACCACCGCCTTTCCAGAAACCGTGTACCCCGTTCCAATAGCAGAGGCCGCAACAACTCCTGACTCTACTATCGTAATCCCTGTACCTTCACCAACACTGTACGTGCCAAAAGAAAAGATTGCCTGCACCGCAGACGGAGACACTGCTACACCCGTACCCTCTACAGCCGTAACGCTATTGACAGCGCCCGCCATAGATAAGGAGCTAATACCCCCTGCGTTCCACGCACCCTGGTTCCAACCGGCTCTTCCCCAGCCGGTGCCAAAGATAATGGTTACAGAGGACATAGACTACGCCAATCTTATAATGGCGTTGTTCGCATCATTAGCAGGATACTGGATGGTAAAATCTCCAGAACTGGAGGACTTGTTCCCACCAAAGTCTAACACGCACACAGATGGCTTTGCTGCGTGGTTTATCGTGGCTCCAGTTCCTGCGGTAGCCAAGGTGTAGTTATAGATAACGGCAACCCGTGCGTTAGAAATAGTGGAAGAACTCCATGTCGTATCCGCGAAGTCGAGGAACGCTGTGGGCACCGCACTGCTGTTGTCCGATAAGCCAAGGGTAACGCTGGTCAGCGCTTGCCCCCCTGCGGTGTAGTTCGTGCCGCTGACTTCGTTCGTTGCCGTATAACCAGTGAGGTCTTCGTTTGCGTCTGTTCGACTAGCAGTGAACATTGCGATGTAGAACGTGTCCGCTGCAATAGCACTTGACCCGGTTCGTGTGTGCTGTGCCCAAAAATGAATACCTGCGGTAATCTCTTGCTTATAAGAACCGCACATTGCTTGGTTAATTGCCATTATAGTCTCCTTATAATCTCAGCTTCATCGTGGAACCCTTCTTTCTTTAGAACATTCCACAGGGTTGTACGGTCACTTTGCACGGCCCTGTGCATATATTCTGCAACCACTGCTTTCACCTTCTCGCGGAAGGCAAGGGCCTGTTCACGCACATGCGGCGGCGCATCTTGAGAGATATGAACAATCTTGTTAACACACATCTCTGCTATTTCTTCAGGAGAATGCCCTCTGTTCTGAGTAGTATGAACAGTAACCGGGCCGATCTCTCCACTTCCAACTGATCCTTCTAAGCTCATGTCACCGGAATCCTAAGCTGTCCTGAGCGATATACATCTTTTCTATCTCGGCCTTCGCCCAAATTCTTGAGCCTCGGTAGCGTCTCTTGATAGCGCCCCTGATAGTAGCTCAACAATTCTGTGTCGCCTTTCATAAAGATGTAGGCCTCCACAAGAGCAGCATACAACAACGAGTCGTAAGCATTGCTTGAAAGCCAAGTTGATGTGTTTGTAGCCGACAAACCTTCTGGCGCATAGAAGTAATGAAACTCCATTGTGTACGCTGCATCAGGCATCGGGGCCACGATAAGATTGGTATCATCAAAAATTGCATAGAACTTTGGCTTACCCGTTTCCGTAATGTCTGGATAAGACTCCTGAATAAAATTAACGTCCTTGTTCAGAAGGAAGTCATAGGTGTTTGACGACACAACCGATAAAGAAAACGGCGCAAGAAAATCATCAGGTAGCGCAAGATACTTATTGTCTGCATTAAGTGTACCCTGTTGGTTTTTTCTGAACACAGGTAACTGAACATCAAGCAAGATGCGTTGTTCAGCATTTGAGATAAAACGGTCTATCTGAGAAACAAATACTGTTTCCTCATAATCCGTATAATCTTTAATCGACTGAACTAATGTTGAATATGTTAATGCCATAATATCAACTCGTCACAATGGTCACTGTACCAATAGCAGAATCAATCTGCATCGTCTGCATGCCCTGATCCCCTAAGATCTGTGCGCTGTTCCCATCCCCTACCGGGTCCCAAGAAAACAAACCTCGTCCTGCTGTAGCTCCATTAGGACGAGGATCAAACAGAGCCTGTGGGTCACTAATAGGAATAGTGCCTAGCCAGTTTTGTGGCTGATCAGGATCAAAAACATCCTTACCTACGCGAAGTCCCGTGCGTATTCCTTTTTGCACCTCATACACAAGCTCACTCAGCGGGTACCGAAAGCCTGTCTTATCACAGTACCCATAAGCATATTTGCCTCTTGCGTATGGGTAACTCATGCTGAGTAATACTCCGCTAGAGGAATTAACCGGAACGGCGCTTTGACCCTGTTCTCTTCTGCGGCTAACTGGAACTGCTCTTCATATATCTGCTTAAGCATACCGACACGGTCTGACACCTCAGGCTTCTTGAGGGCAATGTAGTACGCAAGGCCAGCTACCATAGCCGGTAGAAACAACGCGGGAATATCATAGTTGTTAGAGCCCTTGATACCCGTATCAGTCATGCGCCTTACTCGCCAGTACACAAACTGTGCGCTGGTGAAATCACTACTCGCCGTTGGGTAAATATGAATAACGGGAGCAGCGCGTTGCCTATCCACCCAATACTGATTTGGGCGTCCCTGCTCCAACTTGTCAGGGATTGTTGCATATGTAACAGGAGACACCCGCGAGATACTTGAGTCGATCTGTAAGTTTTGAGTGCCAGGGTTTGTCCGGACAACCGCTTCAATTACATCAATCGTGTCTGCATCAAGCGTGTACTCTTGCGTGCCTTGCGTAAAGTCGAAGTATTTCTCTTCAATACACCACAGATTTAGCCCACGATTCTGCCACTCAAGCCCCATAAGGTTGAGGCTGCGCCTTGCAGTTTTAAGATCGTACCCTGTGCGCATCTCCAAACCGCAACGCTCAAACGCCTCTTCGGCCATCTCGTTTATATCAAGATTGAAAGTGGCAGTCGTCTCAACAACCATGACGGGTTACTTGTTCTGATTGTTGTAGCGACGGTTATAAGAACTTGCAGCACCACCGCCTTGCATACCACGCTTGCGCTTGCTGAGTTCAAACATATCCTCGCCAGCCTCGCGCACAGACATAGATCCTTTGCGGCCCATCTCTCCAGCCATAGTTCCACGTCCACTCTCAGCCAAGCCACCGGAGTACCCACCAGCTTCCATAAGGACCTTGGAATCGTCTGCTCTAGGAAGGCGAGTGCGCCCACCCATAGCCATTCCATCACGCATGTCTCTTACTATACCGCCGCCTTCTCTACTGGTATTAAAGCCCCTGCCTTTAGGGGCGTCCTTCCCGTATTCTCTCACAAGGGCCATGTCTTTGTGGAAGTCATGATCCAGAGCCCTACTGCTTTTAACCGCCTCGTCTAAATTTTTACGGCGCGCCTCCCGCCTCATCTCCGACCCAGTTTCGCCACGATCTTTAAACTCTTTGTCAGCCGCATCATCGGCTTCTATATGGCGACGAGTCTTAGCGTCCTTCCGGCGTATAACCCGATCTATGACCTTACCTTTATAATAATCACTACGCACGTCGCTCTCCTACGCCATAGGGCCGTAGGTAAACAGGCCCTTGGTCTGCCTGATTACATTACCGCCTTTGTTGTTGCCATAGGCTGCGACACGGCGCTGCTTGGCTTCCCCGACATCGCCGCCCGTGCCTTCAACTTCAACGGGCATGCTGCCATACGCTTCTTGGTTGCTGACCTTGTTCTTGGAGGCCGTCTTCGGATTTAATGTCGGCATCAGGCTTTCCTCTTCCTTGAACCCTTGTCCATGGTTTTTGCCGCAGCAAACTTCTTACGGCCCATCTTCTTCTCCATGCCTTCGCTCTCGCGGCGGCGGGAACCCAAGTTTCCTTTGGCCTTGTTACGTGAGCCTAATGACTCATCCAGACGAGCATTGAACCCCTGCTTCTTCTTTCCAGCAGGCTTCTTCTTTGCCGGGCCACCCTTCGACATGGCCTTCTTCGGGGGACGGCCACGCGTGCTCCCATAAGTACCCTTACCTTGAGGCATAACTCTATCTCCTTCACTACTAGCTATTGCTAGGGCTTGTTTGCGATTTGTAACCTTCTTGCCTGAACTGCTTTTAAGAGTACCACGTTTATACTCACCCATAACCTTTGCAACTTTTTTGTCACGGGCAGAAGACATCAGACAACCTTCATCACAATTGCAAACAGCCCCGATACAATAGCAATGTTGAACGCCCAACTCATCAACTCAAGACGAGCCAAGCGTTTCTCTATTGCTTCCCAACGTACAGCACATTCTCGCTCATGTGCCATAAGTTCAGCGGCCAAGTTACTGTCAGCCATCAAACATAAACGTAGCTGAGGTAAGAAGATCCGCATCTACAGGCATGTCAAAACTCATACTTGAAGCAAACCGAATCCCGGACCCACCAATGTTTGGGTAGTTAACAACACCATCACCCTGACCCGGATTAAAGACCAGCTTGGAGCTACCCGCCGCACTTGACGTTGCGCCGTCTTCCATGTCGATCTCCGCTTTGGCTGCGTTAGCAGCTTGCACCATGTACCAGTTCTTGAGGCGCGTATCCTGATTATTAATCATAACACGAATACCGGCCAAGACACCTGCACTAACGCTGTTACTATCAGAAGCTGACGCTTGAACCGAGGATACAAACTTAAAAAACTTGGACCCTGTAGTTGTAGCTGAACTAGGTCCTGCAATAGTTTCAGTTTGCACCGCGCCATATACGTCAAGGCCGGTAACCGCAAATGTACGTGCACTGGAGTTACCATCGGACGTAATGTTTATTTGACGGCACAAGCTGCCAAAATCCACATGACCAGCATTATCCCCGACAGTTACAGCATTAGTGGTACCGTCACTAAAAACCATATCTACGCGAGAGTATATGTTGGCTGTATAAACACTGGCAGCATTAGGTCCCGTCAGGGTTTCCGTTACTTCCAATCCACTGCCGTTCATACCTTTGACCGTAAAGGTTAAAGCAGAGTTGTTGGCACCGGAAGATATAGAAACCCGCCTTGGAGATGACACGCCATAGTTCACACGTCTCTGCCCACTAGCTTCATCAGAATCTGCACCATCAATGGAAAGCTGACCTGCTACGCTTTGAGACGTACAGATACCGTCACCATCACCAGCCGTTGCCATGCCACCGTCAAGAAGCATATAGAACTGGTCATTAGTTAACGCAGCCGCATCCCCGCACGCATCATTATCAGCGGCGGGGTTGCTTTTGTTTTCCGCAGAACCCGAATAGGTGTAGGTAAATGACTTTAACCCAGTCATTACGCCCTCCTCTTATTGCAGGTTAATATTTTGTTGGTACAGAACAGTAACTCTAACTTCACCCGCATTAGTAGCACCGGTGCTTGTCCAGGTAAGTTTGACATCAGCCGTCCCTACATCAGCCCAGGCTAATGCTCCACCAGCTTCAGTAGTTGGATATGCTCTTCCAGCCCCAGAACCTGTGGTGATTGAGAAGTCATTGATGAAAGTTTTGTTTCCACCAACTGTGTCCCCAACACTGAAAACGCAAGTCGCATTTCCCATCGCTGTTGGCTTATCAAGGACTATATCAACAATCTGTGAGTTAGCTGGAATAACGACAGTCGTAGAGTTCGCAGTAGAAGCCCCACTCGAAAGAGCAGTTCCCGTTGAGAACGTCTGTGCCATTACCACCTGTCCTGTGTTTTTAACATCAGTGCCAAGTGTGGTTCCAGTTGTCGTGTCAATAGGACCCGCCTTAACGGGACCAGAAAAAGTTGTTGCACTCATCTGTGCTACCTCCTTACGAAAGGTTTCGCCCTAGAGTCTTCGTAAGCGTCTGCTGGGTCAGTCGCTAGGGCTAGTCAAATCCCAGAAAGAATAAGGGGGGCATGCGCCCCCCCTATAATTAAGCAGCACCTTCGCAGCCGAAGATACCAAGCGGATCGGAGACACCAAACGAATAGCGCTCCCGAGCCTTGTAACGCACGTTGCCCGTGTCGAAGTCACCGTCCATAGAAGTCTGGAGCGGAACACGAGTAAAGTGTTTCATGCCATTTGGCACATCGGTCATAATGTACCAAGAGTCAGTGTCGGTGAGATAGTGGTTCACCGCATAACCCTCAGGAATAGTCCCGTTGTGCTTAATGGCGTTAATGTCATTGTCAGCCGTACCGGTGCGACCATCCGAATCTAGGATGCGAGTAGCCACGAACATATTGTTCGGCGGTACAACCAACTTACGAGGACGCGCAGCGATCAGGAGACCCTTCTCATCCACCCAACCGGCAATCTGAATAACAGCAGCTTCAAGGCTGGTCTCATTCAAATCTGCCTGAGTAGTCGGAGTGTTTGAGTTTGTGCCGCCAGCTACAGTCGGGTGAGCCGTGTTAAAGAGAGACACGCCATCACCAGAGTTGTAGTTGTTGACCGTTGGGAGACCTTGATTGAGAGGAACCGCAGCTTTCACCTGCTTGGTGTAAGCCATAGCCCGTGCCAATGCTTTTGTATAACGCGCTGAAAGCGAATCATACAAGTTGTCTTCCATGGCCTCCTCCGTAATGGCGAAGCCCATAGCAATGGTCTCGTTGTTGTAACGAACCGAAAAGCTCTCGCCTGCGGTATCGTAAGAGATCGCTTCTCCTTCAGGCTTAACCGGTGCCTGCCCGAAGCCCGTCAGCTTGACCTCCTCTTCAAATGAACGATCCGAGGTCTCCGTCTCGTAGATCTCGTCACTTTCATTTTCATAGGTTTCATAGGTCAACCCAAACAAAGCATTGAGGCCAGGAAGAAGCTCCTTCAGCATTTGTGCTCTTGAAATAGCCATCTATCTAACCCCCTATGCCAACGTGCTCATGTCGTACTGATGCACACCCGGATTCCACGTTACAAGAACGTCGGGGAAAGCGTCAGTAAACTCATTATTGGGCGATTCGTAGAGCCCGATAATGCGAACAGCTAAAGTTGCAGTGGTAGCAGCGTCCGCATCGACGGTCATCTTGCTCTGCTTACTCAAGTCGAGCGTGTTGACCGCCGTGATGTTCGTCAGAGCAGAGTTCTTTCCTGCGTCTGTCGAAGCCATCGCGGCATCTGCCTGTACCTTGAAGATGGCGCGAGGATTGTCCCAGACATAAACCTGAACGTCAGAGTGTCCAGAAGCAGTCATCGCACTAGCTACAAGATGGTTTGAAAATGTCAAAGCCCCCGTAGTTCCGTCTACATAACGGAACCCGCAAGCAATGCCTATGGGAGTGTTGGTTGCCGAAAACGTAGTCGTTGGGGTGGCTGCGATAGCCGTCGTAACACCGCCAGCAAAATGTACGGGCTGACCCGAAAAAATCGCATTGGTGTTATTGGAACCCAACGGATACATGGTCTGACCACTGGTATTGTACCCTTGACCAAGTATTCCGACTTGAACCATCCCATAAGGCGCTTCTACTGAACCAGCCATGATTCAATTTCTCCTTACGAAAAAAGGGAGAGCTATTGCCCCCCGTTGCCAAAGTCAACCCGCGTCTTCCTCTCCGGTTGTAGAAGAGGCATACGTGGGTCCTGTTCCCGCATGAAATTAGAATCCACTGCCGCCATTTGTTGGGCAGCTAATTCCCTGTAGTATTCTGCCCGCTGAACACTCTTCTCTTTAGGCATCTTGCAAAGAAGCAATCCACCAACTTCAATGTTTCCGTCTGATCCAAAACGTGAGTCCACATCCGATTGGATGCAAAGCTCAGGATGATCTTCTGCCCTACAGGGCGTCCAACCACCACGAAACATCTTAGAGACATTCGTGTTGTCAGCGTGACCAACTACAGAAGTGCGTATCCACCTAAACACCCATCCCTCTTGCGGGTCGGGATTGGGTAAGATCGAAGGCGGCACCCACCCAGTTTCTGTGCGCGAAGCCTGTTCGCGTTTTTCATGCTCTCGTTTAGTCCGAGGGTCATCTACCATGCGCCATATCCTTTGCTATCTGATTAGCATATTGCTCCGTTGTAACTCCAAGTTTTTTGGCGAGATCCACTTGAGATTGTGACAACGAAACCTTGCGTGGAGTTTTACCTGCACGTGTTGCAGGAGCTACCACGGACTTACGGGGCGCTTCCCCACGAGGAGGTTCGCCACCATCAAAATGGTCAGGGAAGACCTGTCTTACCCGCTCATCTATACGCTGGTAGTAGTCTTCGGATTTTGGAGATATCCGCTCGTCCACTACTAGTTTCTCGTGTAGACCATAAGCAAAGGAAGTCATTTCCTTATCCTGACCGAACCACGGATTCTCACGCAACCATTCGATAGCGCGAGGATCTGGGGGTGGAACATACTCCTGCTGCTGAGGCTGCGCCTGAGCCACTGGAGCTTGTCCCGCTTCTGACGGACGCATCTCTTCAACTGTCCGTCGAGAAAACTGCGCGTCATTAACGCGCTTCTGAGCATCCACGATGCGATCTGTATCACCCGCTTCGTAGGCTTCCCGGAAATCTTTTTCCGCCATCTGAAGCTCGCTGTCCGTCTTTGCTTCAGTAGCTTTAAACAGGGCCTCGTTTCCTCTTTGCAACAGGCCCTTCAGTTCGCGGTTCTCTTGCACGATGCGCTGTGCATGAGCCACTGCTTCTTGGTTCTGACGCTCTGCCGTCTCTCTGGCACGGCGCTGCTCATGGAACTCGTACTTCAAACGCTTGATGCGTTTTTGCACACGATCCGAATACTGCCCGATCTCATCCTCTGAGATATCGAAGTCGGCTGCTGCCTCTTGATCACGGGGAGCAACACGATCCTCTTCAGGAGTATCGTCAATTACTTCAACCTCTACGTCGCTTTCGGTTGCGACTTCTACCGCTTCTTCAGCCATCATGCCCTCGTGTATCCACGCGGATCATCAACAACAGCTTCAACGCCATCATCGTTAATCAGCCTAAACTCTTTACCATGTATTCTGATACGTGTCCCTTGAAAAGCGCGGAAGAGAATAAAGTCTCCCTCCTTGCACCACGGTCCCGAAGGAAACCGCTTTTCATCCTTGTACGCATCAGGCCCCATTTTAAGAACGAAGCCGACAATACTGGCAACAGATTCTGTTTCCATAGCATGATCTGTTTTGTATATGCCTCCGACTGTTTTCTCTTCAACCTCAGGCATGCCTATCAACAACCTGTAACCTTGCGGTTCAGGGAGTTGAGTTGGTGTATCTTTCTTTAACTCAACCACTTCAGACATAATATTCCTCATTGCGCGTTGCTTTCAAAAGGGGCAACGGTTCCCTTTGCGCTACTCCTCCTCGTCTTTGTCCTTAACAAGATCAAGGAGTTCACGTTCTGCGAGAGCTATCCCGTCGATGCGGCCTACCATTCTTTGGTATTCCGGGTAATCTTTTGCGCCTCCTGTTGCAAGATGGTCCGCACCTTCGTTCATGTATTCACGAAGACGCTTCTGCAATAGGGCAGCGAGGGTTTGGACATCCATTAAGAACTGCTCTTGTTGATCTTTGCCCAATACTTCTTGGCTTGCTCAGGGTACATACGATCTCCCTCAAGCGTAACCAAAGGAATAACATTCTTCTTTGACGCAGCCTTCTTAACTTCTGGCTTCGCTTCTACGCCGCCAACTGAAACAAATGCTTCGTTCACATCCGGTGTGGATGGATCGTCAGGCCTGTAATGTCCCTTTGATGTGCGTGCTCTTCTACGAGCCGTTTCCTTAGCCATTAGTCCTTTTTCCCTTCATTGTTTAAGACCGCCTTGGCTATCTCAACACCAAGTCTGGCCCCCTCCATCTTTTCTTTCTCTGCCAATTGAACGCCTTCGATCTCTCCCTCCAAGACCTCGCTGGCAATCTTCGCTCCAATCTGCGCACCGGTGATACGCTCGTTAGATTCAATCCTCTCACGCTCACGGGCATCAAGCATTTCTGCTTTATCCATTTCCACGTCAGCCTTCATCTTGTCTGCCTGGACTTTCCGCTCAACTTCCATTCGTCGGATGTTAAGCTCTTCCTGAGCCTGCTGAACGATTGGATCTTGAGCCTGCTCCATAGCCTGCTTCTGCTGAGCCTCTCCTTGATCCTTCTGCAACAACTTGGTTGAAGCCTGAGCCAACAACATAGCCAGTTCTTTTTCTACATCTCGTGGCAACGGCTCACCCTCTGGTGGAAGCGGGACGCCCATCTGCTGCTCAATCTCGTTACGATACTCAAACGCCAAGTGCTCGCGGATGTGTGTCTCTGCTGCGGCTTGGATAGCTCCTGCTTGTGGAGACTGAGAAACAAGCTGCATGATCTTGGGGTCCTGCAAAGCGTTCATGTGAACGGTAATGTGAGCCTTGTGATCTTGATACGAGAAAGCCTTTACAGGCTTGCCATTGATAATGTTCTCGTTCTCTGTAACAGGGTCTGTCGGTTTTATATCATCTGTATCGGGAACAATCTTATCAACGTCTTGAAGCCCCATAGTCATTAACATCTGACGATGAAGCTCAGGCAAATTGTACATCTGCGGAGCCTGTGCCGCTAACTGCAACGCAGCCTGATACTGCATAACCCGCTGCGCCATGGTTGTCGCATTTGGATCAGATACTGGAATGATATCTACACGGTCATCAAAGTCTTCAGCCCTTACGGAACCAGTTTCGTAGGCGTACTCCGCAGGAAGAAACGTCTTGATCAGGTTGGCAAGGATGCCAAACTCTTTGCGCATCGACGCATGAAGTCTAGCTTGCACCGCAGACATAACCTTCATGCCACGCTCTATGATGGCGAGAGTGGTGCCCACAGGAGCTTCGTTGTTCATGTCGCTGATCTTCATATCAGCCAACGAAGCAAACCTTCTTCCTTCTTCTACAATGTTCCCCAACAACTGGTAGAGAACCCCACTGGGTTCCTTGTAGGGCATAAAGGTAATGTTGTCCCGAATAGCGCCTCCAGGCACATCAACATCCCGGAACTCGCCGGGCATGATTGGACTGTCATCACCCTTGATCCTTAGCCCCCGAGACTTCAAACCAGCCGGGAGGTTTGACAAGGTGCCTGCGTCAACAAGCTGTCGTAGTATGGACGTTGCAGATTTTGTCAGGCCACCAATGCAATGGATAAGCCCGTAACCATAAAACCCCAAGGACGGCAGATACTTGTAATGAACGAAGTGTAACAGTTTCTTTTTAGCGGGGTCCGTCTCTTCCCAGTTTCGATAAATTGAAAGCACCTTCCCGGATGACTTGTCGATAGTTACCACGTAAGGCAACGCTATACCGGTCTCTTCACCGTCACGCTCATCTTCAAAGCCAACCAGATCCAGATCGACATGACACTCAAGGAGCGTGTAACGATCATCGTACTCAAAGTCAGGACGCTCGCCCTGCAAAGAATTATATTGCTCTTGCACCTTGGTGTAGTCAGGAGACGGATTGCCAAGATCAATATCCCTATAGAACCCAGCAACCTGTAGTTTGCGAACCTCGTTCTTTGTCTTCTTCATCACGTGGGTATAGCGCCCACAACTCAAAAGATCGCTTGCTCCATAAGCAACAACCATATCTTCCGCAGGAACGAAGACGGCGGTTGGCCGCTCCATGTCAGCGTCATAGTAAACTTTTTTAAACGCACTCCCCGCTAACGGCAGAGCGAACAACATATTCTCATGCTCGCTCCGGTAGTCGGGCATACCTTCCGTAAGCTGGTAGTTCATCTCAGTCTGAACACGAATAGCCTGGGCTTCTTTTTCTTCCGTCAGGTCCCCGACAATTTGAGTTCGCACAGGACCTTTCGCAGGGAAAGTTTCCATGATCGACTGTGCTTGAAAACGAATAACCGCTTCCGACAAGACGGGGTGGAAAACGCCACACGCCCCCGGCCAGGGCGTTGTCCTCTCTTCAATCTTTAAACCTAAGAGATCAAGACCCTTAATGTACGTTTCTTCCCACTCGCTACGTGAAGAACGATCTGCTTCAAACGCACCCATAATCTCAGATCTGACAGAGCCTAAGTCGTTGTCTTCAATGTACTCCGCAAGGTTAGAGCCATGTTCAATAAGGTCTTCGGTTTCAGGATCAAAGTCGATAACCATCCCACCGTCTGGTGTGTTAATGGACATCGCCTCAGGATTGACGATCTCAATCTCTACAGAACCGCCCTCCTGCATTGGCGTTCCTGATCCTAATAGGGCCTTGTCAATCGCCATCAATAATACTCCGCATAACGGGGCGGCATCCACTCGTCTTCCTCATCGGAAGGATTGCGAATAAACCCACCCTGTCGAAACCTCATCAATGCTTGCGTTGAACTGTCCACAAGGTCGTCGTGGTCCCCAGCGGGAAACGCAGCAAACTCCTCAACAACTTCTTCAGCCCACCGTGTGGCCGGAGCCCAGACCATTCCTGAAGCAAACATATCCGCTACAGAATTAACCCGAGCAATCTTATCATTGCCCCTTGATGGGACATACTCCGACACAGGTATTCCCATCTGTCGAAGCTCAAACACCAAGGGCATCCCGGAGGCCTTGCCCTCTACCAGAAACGCATCAGGCTCTGCTTCCTGCCACATCTCGTATGCACGCTTCTTGAGTTCTGGAAACTCCATGCGTTCTTTGAAAGCATCCAGCAGAATAATGTGCATGGCGTTTTCGTTTTCATTCAGGAAAACGCCCCACGTTGTACAAGCTGAGTAGTCAGACCTTTCGGTTTTAAGAAACGCCGTGTCCCAACTCTGGATAACAAACTCACAGGGAGGGGGGTGCTTACCCTTCCACTCCTGCCACCATTCCCTTTTGATCAGCGCACCCTCTTCTGAGGTTGGGTCTTGCTGGTACTGCGCTGACCACTTCGATAGCGGAAGCTCTGACCGCAGGGCTTCTAACTCTTTGATGCCCCAGTATTCGGGCCAAAGTGGATTACCGGAGGGCATAATCGCCGGGAGTTCAATCACCTCCCATTCATCAGAACCCGCTCGCTTCACAGAGTTATCTATAATCTTCCCGGTCAGATCTCGTTTACTCCAACGGGTCATCACCACAATGATGGCCCCACCGGGCTGTAGTCGTTGTCGTGGACCGGATGTGTACCATTCATACACACGGTCAAAAACTTCAGGGTGATACTGGCCTTGGGCTGCATCCTGTTCTGAGTGAGGATCGTCAATGATCAGAACATCTGCGCCTTTACCGGTCACCGCGCCGCCAACACCGATGGCGAAATACTCACCGCCTTTGTTGGTGTTCCAGCGTCCCGCCGCTTTACTGTCGGACTGTAACTGAGATCCAGGGAATATATCCTTGAACGTCTGGTCACCAAACAGGTTACGCACCTTACGTCCAAAACCTACAGCCAACTCTGCGGTGTGTGCTGTTTGAATAACTTTCTTTTCTGGCGTCTTCCCTAAGAACCAAGCTGGCAACAGGTAGGACGCAAACTCAGACTTCGTGTGTCGAGGAGGCATATTGACAATAAGCCGCTTCAACTTGCCTTCAGCTACACGCTCAAAAGCCTCAGCCATGGTCTTGTGGTGCTTGCCTTCGATGAAAGAGGGCCACACGGCTTTAACGAATGAAAGAAAGTCTGTCTGACTTGCTTCGCGTGTCTTTGCTGTCTCCAGCTTCTCCATCAGTTCTAAAAGCTCACACTGCTCGTGATAGGGCAGTTGGCTTATCTGAGACTGAAGGGTAGCCAGAGTCTGCATCTACTTCTTCTTTTTCGCAAAGGTTGAAACCATTGTCGGCTTTCCCTTTACACCCTGCGCTTTAGATCGTTTACGAGACACCGCGCTTTTCTTCTGCGAAGACGACATCTTGTTTGCCTTAGCAAGCGGAACGCACTTCGGATACTTCCGCTTACTTGATGAGGAGGACTTCCTGCCACAAGGCTGGTACTTCCCGTTTTTCTTAGGCGCACCTATGTCCACCCACTGTTCATCCACCCACTTACGGAGGCTCATGCCGTGACTCTCATAACAGCCCCGGAACCTTTTCTTGTAACACCGCACCCTCTACCGACAGATCCACCCGCTTCCTTTTTCTTTTTCCCACCGGGCTTGACCTTGCCACTACATACGGCACTTGCGTACATATTCGCATAAGCCGAAGGGTACACATCAAACTTACGTTTGGCGGCAGCTTTCCCTTTGGCACACAACTTAGCCATTACTTTTTACTCTTCGCTTTCTTTTTTGCGGTTGCTGAAAGATCAGCAAGATGGAAAAGTTTTTTGCTGTTGTTTGTATGACGAGCGCCACTGTGCATCTCACCGTTGGGCATCTTGTGCATACCCCCAGTATGCTTGGTTCCATCTCGGAAATAATGAGGAACGCCTTTTGCCATCTTACCCTACCACTTCTTACAAGACCAGTAACGGGCACTGAGTTTGCTGGGGGGCCTGCTGTCACATCCGTGACGCGCCCTGAAACTTTTTCTTCGCTTCGGCTGGTCCTTCTTGATCTTCATGTTCGGATCACCAAACCGAACCAGCTTCACCTCTTTGCCCTGCTTTGCCAGCACAGCAAACTTCTTGTTCTTACCGGGCGTGCGTTTGGGTTTGTTGTACCCACCAAACTTTTCGCCACGGTAAGTGATCATTACTCTGTCCTTGTCCAGACTTCATAAGAGCAAGTCTCTGAATGGGGCGTGTCCCACATCGCTACAGCCAGCGCCCGATCCGGCGAGCCGCCTTTCTGCAAATAGTCTTCACGCCAATCCATATTCGCAAACCTTGTCGGCCTATGCCGCATAAACTGCTCGCGCCCTTTTTTACAAGCCCAAAGCCTTTCAGGACAGACGAGCGCCATACTGTGAACACCGATAGCGAAAGCATGATCAATAAAAGGCCGAATGTCTTTGAACGGCGGGTTCGTTATCACGTTGGGACAGATGCCCCTTTGATAGTCGAAGAAGTTCTGACCCATAGAGATATCGGTTGTCATTGTCCGACACCCTTTGGTTCTCAACACCTCGGCTATCCTGCCGTCTCCAGAACACGGTTCCCAAAATATCATACCCTCTTTCGCCCAACGCTTGACGAGTTCGTTAACGATACTCATCGGCGTCGGGTAGTTGTCGTGCATCTTTCTCATCTGATCTCCATAATCAGGCCCCGTCGAAACAGGGAGAAACAACGGGGCCTAATATGGGGAGGTCGAGAGAATCATGCTCACCACAAAGTTTTGTATCGTCACCATGATCAACACACACTATACAGCGAACATACAACTTCTACCCCCCTTGACAGGTTTCTGTCAACTCCTTGTGTAGTTTCTTCCCCAGGTCTGCATAGCCCTTAATGTCATCCCAGTGATCATCGTGGTAACTGCCACAGGATATCCGGGCAATCTTATGCAGGATATTTACGATAGCAAACTCGTGCGGTTTGATCGGCCCCTCACGATGCGCCAACAGCGCCGTAACCAAATCTCCCGCAAGAGAGAACGTGCTGGCTGCATCGCCGTGTGTCTTCTCACGCTCCGTCAGGAGCGCCGCCACATCATCCGTCAATGGATCTCGCCACTCTTCACATCAACAAGGGCACCTGTAGGGCCTGTACCTACATAACATATAGCGCCACTCTTAAACGCAGCGAACATAGCCCAGCCATTTGTCTCAGGGTTACGGTGAACAAGGTACGTGTTCTCATACTCATTCACGCCCCACCACACAGGAACCATCTTGTACTTCTTCCGAAGCTGCTCCTGTATATCCTTGGGCACATCACAATGTAGGGAAAGATACCGCTTACCTTTAACAAGTTCTTTCTTCTCCAGCGGCCTGCTAGGTACCTTAGGTACCATAGGTACTAACTTAGGTACAAGTTCTAATTTAGTATCTGTACTAGAGTTAGTACGGGTACATTCTTTAGATAATACAATAGTAGGTACTAACGTAGAGAGTAGTACCGGTACCAGTATAAATATTTTTTTCATATCAACCTCCATGGAACCATTGTACAAAAAAGGGGGTAGGGGGTCAACTCTTAAAGGAGTCCTGAAGAAGAATAAAAGGGGGGGCCTAAGAAGAACGAAAGTATCAAAGGGGGGGAATTGTTCGTGGGGATTAGCCTGTGGTGGTGGTGGGGTAGCTTGCTCGGCTCAAGGGGGGCTCGGGGTGGGTACCCCTAGCCGGGAGCGGTCCCGATCAAGGGGCCGGGGTCCAGGGTCCGGGCAGGCTAGGGGCAGCGCCGGGCTGATCAGGTAGATCAGTCGCGCCATGCACTCCGTAACGCAGGCTGATAGTGCCGGGTAGGTGGGGAGCGGCACGGCACAAGGGGAGGGGTAGGGGGTTATTCCGCGCTGTTCCCTGCCAGTAGGCGGGACAAACGCTGCTCAAGTTCCTCACGTATCGCGCCGCTGTCGCGTGCATCTTCAGTCGCAATGCGCTCCTGAAACAGAGAGCCGCCGCCGTGCGCCAGTTTGCCAATTAGCTCAAGGGCACGTACCCGGCTAGCGCTGTTGCTATCGTCACCTTGGCCTAGCGCCTCTACTTCAAGGCGCTCAAGAATGAATTCCAATCGAGAGTGCGCGGAGCGCAGCGCAGTGTCATCCTTTTGCTGCTCTAAGGCCCTTAGCCTTGCCGCAATCTTGTCCTGCGCAGCTAGCTTGCTCGCCTTCTCGTGAACCGTCTTGTCCGTCATGTTCGAGCAATCATAGTTGTCCCGGTACGCTTGAGATAGCGTGTTCGGTTTCCCGTTGTCGTCGGTTCCCATAACGGACCTGATGAAACCCGCCTGCTTGGCGGTTAGCTTCACGTCCCGTTGTTGTACCAATGATCCGTCCACTAACGTGAGATATGGTTTCTTTTCAGTCATGCGCTTAGACCCCTCTATTGTGTACCGCTCCCCTATAGCATGGAGCGCCAAATGGCGAAAAGGGTTTTCGCTAAACCGGCGAGCTATCTGCTGCGGAGCGGTCCCCGTCAATATTCTGGCGTGCAAAAGTTATCCACAGAAAGTTATCCACAATGGCGCTTTTGTGCTTGACGGCCTGTCGTCCATTTTAAGCCCCATAGAGCATGATTAGAGGTTCTCAGCACCTACCCCACCAGAGACCTCCGACTTGGGCCTATTAGGATTCCGCCTTTAATATCAAGGGCTTACAGCCTAAATAAGACCACACTTCTTTTGTGGGTACCTAAGTGCTTGATCTTGTTACACTTTTCCAAAGTCAAGAACATTCTTCTTAGAGCATGCCAAGGGCTAGGCTAGGCCTTGTCGTACCCCTCAGATACCCCTTGTATAGACCCTATATATAAAGACTCAGCAGAATAGATCATGCTGTAAGGTTTCCCGCTGCCATACGTCACCTATCAAGTGACCGGCTAGAAGGCTGGGAATGGTGACCCTAAATAATGTGGACTATTCCTGAATAAAGGGGTTGCTATGCAGATCAGAGTATGATCTAAACCAACTGCGGCCACGGAGTCGCAAATTTTTAACAGGAGGTTCCAGCTACTTGTGAAATTCAGGCCTAGCAAGCCTAGCGATGCTTTGTGAACGATGGCTCTGATCCGGTAACGACAAGAGGCGGTAACGCCCAAAGCTACGAAGTAGCTCTGAAAGCCCGGTAGTCTGCACAAAGTAGGGACAAGCTCTAAAGAGAGTTAGTCTCGTGCCCCTACGGAGGGAAAGAATATCCGGCCACATTTGAATTAGTGTCTGCCCTTGTTGCTAGGGCACTGATGAGGCGGCAGCACCGCCGAAACGCTTATGAGGATAACATGGAAAACATTATCAGCATTTCAAACCTACCGGCCTACATTCGCTCCGCTATGGCGATTCAATCTGAGCGCGTTGACGGTTTCCCGCTCTTGATCTTGGGTCCCGTTGGTGTCGGCAAGTCGCAAGCGCCGGTTCAAGTCGCACGTGAGGAGGGCTGGCATGTTGAGGTTGTGAACCTTTCCAACTATCAACCGTCTGAGGTCACTGGCTGGGTCACCCAAGTCGGTGACGCCATGGATCAATTGCTACCCGTTTGGGGCCGCAACGTGATCGACGCTAGCAAGGCCGGTTCCAAGTCGCTGATCATATTTGAGGAATTCCCCCAATGTGATATCGACGTTCAAAAGGCTAGCGCTCAGGTCATATGGGATAGGCGCGTTGCCGGGTACCGCCTCCCTGAAAATTGCCTAATAATAGCTAACGGCAACCGAAAAGCAGACAAGGCGGCGGTTAAGTCGATACCTGAGCATTTGGTTTCCCGGTTCAACATTGTCACTGTTGAGGCGGAGCTTGATCCGACGCTGGCACACTTCGCTAAGATCGACGTAGCGCCTGAGGTCACCACGTATCTGACCCAGTTTCCCGACGCGCTGCACCGCCACGCCGCCGACGGTACGCCGTTCCCATGCCCTCGTACATGGGTCGCAGTCTCCGACGTGATCAAGGCGGAGGTTCCCAAAGCAATCGAAATGCCAATGATTGCCGGTGCCATTGGCGTCGGAGAACAAGCGAAGTTCACCGGGTTCCTGCGCATTTGGCGGGACCTTGTGGCACCGTCTGAGGTGTTCGCCAATCCTGAGGCGGCACCGGTTCCCGAAAAGGCCGACGTTCGTTACGCCATGATCGGGAGCTTGATTGCCTCCGTCACCAACAAAACCGCCAAAGCATGCGCCGCCTACATCAAGCGCTTGCCGCCTGAGTATCATTCGGTTGCTGTTTCCGCGCTGTTACGTCGGAACGAGGCCGCTGGTGATCCTGGCAAGAAAATATCAACCGCAGGATTCACCGATATCCTGATTGAAACATCCAACCTGATTGGAGAGGGCTGAGAACATGGAAAACATTATCCAAGAAAACGCGATGCTTATCACATTGCAGATCAATTGTGCCGGGTTCACGCGCAAAGATCGGGACGTTACCGACAAGGTTAATGCGGAGCATGCCGCTTCGCACAACGCTGGCAAGTATGACAAGCACCTACTTGATCCGCGCATGGTGGATGGGCCGCAGCGTGCGGCACGTGCGGCACGTGGTGACCACGAGCGGTTGACCCTTCCATGGGATGGCACCTATCGCCTGTTACCCGTTGAGCTTTTCGATCAATACATGACCACCATGGATGATCACAAGCGCCGGTTTAATACCGCCGTTTCCGACTTGGCCGGGAAGCTCCCCCAGCTAATCGAACAGCGCCGCAAGCAACTGAACGGCATGTTCCGCGAAGACGATTACCTACGCTACGCCGATCTTGAATCCATGTATGAATTCAAATGGCGGGCGCGGGACGTGCCAACTGGCGCGAACTTCTATGCCAAGATCGTTGACGATAAGGCCGCGCAGATACGTGCGGAGATCGACGACGACAACGCCGACTTGCTGCGGAGTGCTACCCGTCACACGTTCGAGAGACTGCACAAGGCGGTCTCGCATATCGCTACGTGCCTCGACGGGTACGAGTCTGTTGAGGTTCGCAAGGCGGGTGGCAAGAAAAAGACGGAGGCTAATCGCCGCCTTTACGACACGATGATCACCAACCTGGGCGACCTCGTGAACATCTTACCGGCGTTGAATGTCGCCGGTGATCCTGACCTTGCTGCCCTTGTCGATGATATCAAGGGCAGTGAATTGCTCCGTCACGATGTGACTGAGTTCAAAGACCCTTCGAATGCTGAGGTGGTCAAGGTTGTGCAATCTGAGGCGTCGGAAATCACTGATCGCCTTGCTGGTTTTTTTGGAGGTTGAAAAATGAGTTCACTTGTATCGCAATTAAATGATGGGGCTGTCGAACCGTCTGCTGAGGCGGTGCGGCACGTCACCCGCGCCAAGATCAAATTGCAGATGACGGACCCGTTCACCGCTGCAATGCTGATCCAAATGCCAACCGTCTGGACGGACACGCTGCCGACCATGGCAACCGACGGCAAGAGTCTTTATATCAATCCCGACTTCGCGCTGACGTTATCGGATCACGAGGTGCAAGCGGTGCTTGCCCACGAGGTTTATCACAAGATATTTTTCCACCATCTGCGACGGGGTTCTCGTGATCCCAAGTTATGGAATATCTGCGGTGACGTGATCATCAATGACTTGCTCCGCAAGGATAGCAAGTCGCTACCGGCTAGCGCTCTTGATTGGAGCGCTGTCGGTGATCTGAAGCGGGACCGGTCTGAATATTCAACTGAGATTCTGGCCGACGAGTTTGCTCAGGAGCAACCCACATCACCCCAGCCGGGCGGCGGTGACGATGATACCCCGCAAGGTGACGGTGATGACAGCGACACGGGCGGCGGTGATGACGATGCTCCGCAAGGCGGCGGTGATCCTTTCGCCGACGATACCGGCACCGGAGTTGTGATCGACGCTGAAGGTGACGATGGCGAACCCCTTGATGCTCAGGAGATTGCGGAAAT
>VMHT01035740.1_pt1 | contig 30022 bp, 54 predicted proteins | sample 4693611 | NCBI WGS metagenome assembly VMHT01 (sample SAMN12280063, study PRJNA550983) | marine metagenome | isolation source: seawater sampled from same location over 5 years 0.02-0.2 micron viral filtrate | place: USA: collected off the coast of southern California halfway between the port... ... | reverse complement strand
GACACAAACTATTCTCATGTTTTTTTATCTGGTTACAAATTAATAGGAGCATAGAATGGCATTAACAACAGTACGAAGCACAGGGATTGGAAGTTTACCTGCAATAAGCGGAGCAAATTTAACTTCTCTCAATGCAAGTAATATATCTAGTGGAACATTAAACTCAGCAAGATTTAGTGGTGGTAAGGTTTTACAGTGTTTGCAATACACAATGGGTAGTGCAACAGTTACAAGTTCAACAAGTTATGTAAATTTTTCTAGCATGATTGTAACAATCACACCTTCGGCAACAAGTTCTAAAATTTTATTACTTCATGCAGCACCATCAACTGTTTATACTGATAATAATTCTAATATGGGTAATGTTGCTATATTTAGAGATTCAACAAACATAACAACTTTAGGTCATAATACTTCTTTTGCCTCATATCAATTTACAGATCATCATAGTGGCTCTGGAATAACATATCTTGATAGTCCAAATAGCACGAGTGCTTTAGAGTACCGAGTCAAAGTAAGATGCGATAATGCAAGTTTACAATTTGTTTACGGGTCATCTTACAGCAATGGCTCACAACCAAGACAATCAAGTTTAATAGCTATGGAAATAGGTGCATAATGACATACTCTTTATATCAAATGAATACTGCAATTAAAAATTTAAAAACTGATGTTGAATATTCTTACAATACTGAAAGTGGTTTTGGTGCAAGTACCGAAGAAGAATTTAATTTAATAGAATGGGTAATAGGAGTAGATGATGGCGGTAGTGCTATTACAACTACAACAAATCCTCATTCAGAAATAACATGGATAGCTGTTAAAGAACTAATGGATAGTTATGATTAATCCTAAACATTTTTGTGATTGCGGCAAAGAAGTATATTGTAATTGTATGCCATGCGAAGTTTGTAACGATGTAAAAGAAGATTGCACTTGTGATAAATGAAAATTTCAGACAGCACAGCTATAAGTATGCCAATGCGAAATCTTATTGCATTAATTATGGCAATAGGAATAGGAATACTAGGATATAGCGATCTTACGACTAGGCTTACCCAACTAGAGACAGCAAGACAATTAATGGAAGCTGACCTTTTAAAAAAGGCAGAGCAAACTCCAGTTAATCAAGAATTGTATATGCTCCTAGAATTTACAAGTGGTCAAGTTGAAAAGATACAAGAGCAACTAGAAGATATGAGTCATAACAAAGTCAATATTACTAGACTCCAAACAGACATGAACAAAGCTTTAGAAAGCATAGAAGATATAAAAGATAAGGTTAGACAAAATGGTGGGTGAAATCGCAACAGTTTTTGCAATGATGATGGTTGTAAATGGCTCAATGGATGGTTTTATGAAAACAGAAGGTTTATCTCATTGCTTAAAAATTAAAAGAGAGAGTGAGAGAAATTTAGCAGAGAATAGAACTAACGTTATTCGTTATGAATGCGGTTTAGTAGAAGCAGAATTAAGACCTGATAGTGAAGGTGAGTTAAAAATTTACAAAATTATAGAAAGAAAATAATGTTAAAATACATTGCATCAATACCTGTTGTTTTATCTATCCTTGCAGGAGCTTACGGAAGTTTGAATTACATCAATAAACTTACAACACAAATTGATGACTCTACCGATCAAATCATGCTGCTAGTAAAAGATATAGAAAGCATCCATGAAATTTACGGAGATAAAACAAATCGTAATTCTAAAAATTATACTGATGCTAGAGAAGAATTAGTAAAAGAAATATCAGAGCTTACAACCTGGATTGGTCGTATTGAAGCAAAAGGTCAAGCGATGGAAAAGCTGATGTATGAAACAGCAAGTCATTCGGAATTACGAGCTATGGAAGAAATAGTACGATCCAATCAAAATGACATACAACAATTTAAGTACGATATGAAAGACTTAGAAAGACAGTTGAGTGGTGGATATTAATGCGATCAGTATTCCTAGCATTGAGTCTTGTACTCATCGTTTCTGGCATTGCAGGTCAATCACAAGCAGTTAACGAATATTTAAACAGTTATAGTAATTGTGAAAGAGGTAGAATAGAATTTTACACAGAGTTAGATCGCCAAGACTATGATCAACGAATGAGTAGTAGTTCTGATTATTTTTCTGATAGTGGTAAAGTAGGCATACGATTTACTTATCCATTACAATCTACTTGCACAAAAGAATCAATCAACCTTACTTTAGAAAACGAAAGACTAAAACAACAACTAGAGCTGCTCAAACTTTGTGGCAGGTATCAAGGTTTAGAACTACCAGATGAATTCAAGGATGTAAGACAAAAATGCGAAGGCATTAAAAAGAAGGATTAATATGGCTAAAACAACGGCACAAACAAACAAGGATTTAATTAATAAATTAGATAAAGAGATCGCATTAATTAAAAAAGATATTTCAGTAATAAAAGAAAATCATCTTTATCATATAGAAAAATCTATGAAGAATATTCAGATGATTATTTGGAGTGTTGGTTTTGCTGTATTTACTAATTTAATTTTACTAGTCAGAAATCTATTGGTTTGAATAAAAAACACCAGAAGGGTACTTCTTCTGAATTAGCTGCTGCAAAATATTTAAGCGACAAAGGTTATTATGTCTTTTTTCGTTTAAGTGTTACCTCCCCTGTTGACTTAGTTGCCGTTCATTCCAAAAAAAAAGAAGTATTACTCATAGATGTTAAAACAGTTTCTTTGCGTCTAACAGGTAGACAAAAAGGTAAAAGAATAAACAGGAGAGCTACACCTGAGCAAAAAAAATTAGGTGTGCATATTTTATATTATTATGGAAAAAACAAATTCGAACTTCATTGATGAATTAAAACAACGCATAATTTTACACGAAGGAAAAATAAACAAATGTTATGCAGACTCATTAGGTAAATTAACTTTTGGCATTGGTCATTTAGTTACGGCTAATGATAATATTGATCCAAACAAAGAATATGACGATGATTTTATTATGGCAATATATGAAAAGGATTTTAAAACTGCATTAGAAGGAGCAACAAGATTATGCCAAGATATGAATTTACCAGATGAAAAGTTTGGTGTGTTCGTGGAAATGTGCTTCCAACTTGGAGTCAATGGAGTTTCTAAATTTAAAAATGCTTTAGCTCATGCAAAAGATCATGCGTGGGATAAATGTGCTGACGAGTTATTACAAAGTCGTTGGCATCAACAAACACCCAACCGTGCAAAAGCACTAGCGGATGTAATGAGAGGAAAATAATATGTTTGACAAATTTATAGATTTTTGGACAGGATTAAAAAGATCAGTACAACTATTCTTAATGGGAGTTGGAGTGATTATCATTTTAATTATTTTAAATAGTATATTTTAATATGTGGCAGATGTTAGCAAAACCACTTCTAGGAGTAGTTGGTGATTCAGTAAAAAATTTTGCAAAGCATAAAGCTGCCAAGCAAGAATTAAAAGTTAAAGAAGTTGAAGCTGAAATCAAACACAAAAAAGATATGGCTGAAGGAAAGATAAAGTGGGAAAATCAAGCACAAAAGAATTTAGAAAATTCATACAAAGATGAAATAGTATTGGCTATTTTATTGTTACCTTGCTTATTTGCATTTTATCCTCCTGCGGTACAACATATTAAAACTGGTTTTCAAGTTTTGGAAGAATTACCTGAATGGTATATGTGGCTACTCTTTGCAGGATTAAGTTCCGCTATTGGCTATCGTGGAGTTGATAAGCTAATGAAGTTTAAAAAGAAATGAGAAAAGAACATAAAAGTAAAACTGGTGGTTTAACAGCAGCAGGTCGTAAATACTTTAAAAGAAAAGAAGGTCTGAACTTAAAACCACCTGTTAAGTCTGGTGATAATCCAAGACGAGCAAGTTTTCTAGCGAGAATGGGTGCGAGTAAAGGTGCAGACTATGTAATGAAAGATGGAAAAAAAGTTCCATCGAGAAAGTTATTAAGTCTTAGACGTTGGGGAGCAAGTTCATCTGCAGATGCCAGAAAAAAATCTAAAGCTATCTCGAAGCGAAACAAAGCGAAGAAAAAGAGCTGAACAATATTTTGATTTATTTCCTGAAAAGAAACCACAGCAATTGCCTGATGGTGAAAGAATGATGGATATAAAAAAAAGAAATCGTCAATGCAAAAAATGTGATCCAATTGATCTTGTTCTTGGCATTGGTGATAAGTGGATGTGTTTTGATTGTAAACATAGTCCGTACAGAGAGGATGAATGGATATGACTAAAAAAAAATCACGAGTAAACGAAGCAGGTAATTATACAAAACCTTCTATGCGTAAAAGATTATTTAATAAAATTAAAGCAGGATCGAAAGGTGGCAGACCAGGTCAATGGTCTGGACGGTGATTTCCCCTGTGTCTTGTACGCAGGGGGGATCATTTTAAAACGAAAAGCACAAATGTTAGCCAAGCAATATAAAGCTGCTGGTGGAGGATATAAAAACTAATGCCTAGAAGATTAACAAAGAAACAAAAAAAAATTGATGTAGCAGCTCCGTATGGAAAGATTACAGGAGCAGATTTAAAAAAATTAACAAGAAGAAAAAAGAATGGCTCTAAAAAAAAGTCAAAGAAGTCTTAAAAACTGGACTAAGCAAAAGTGGAGAACTAAGTCTGGTAAGAAAAGTAGTGAAACTGGTGAAAGATATTTACCAGAGAAAGCTATTAAATCTATGACAGCTTCCGAGTATGCAGCTACTACAAGAGCTAAACGTAGAGATATGAAACGAGGTAAACAACATTCCAAACAACCAAAACGCATTGCAAAGAAAACAAGACGTTTTAGGTGAAGCGAACTATTACCGAAGATATACTTACCTGGTCTAAAACTTTTGTTGAAAAGCCAAGTGATGATCTTGAAGGTTTACCAGTATGTCCATTTGCTAAGAAAACACGAGAAGAAGATAAATTAAAAATAGTTGAGGTAAAGCAATCCAAAGATTTCTTAAATGAGGTTGTTGACCAGGCAAAACAATTTGGCAAATATGATGTTGTTATTGTGGCTTGTGCAGATTTATACATCACAGCCGATGAATTAAATGATTATGTTCATGCTCTTAACAAAGTCTTTGTAAGAGAAGATGTTTATCTCATAGCCAGTTATCCTGACGATGAAGTCGTTGATTTTTTAGAAAGTGCTGACTTTGAGCCAGATAATGATTTTTATATGGTTTTGATACAGAGCTATCAAAAGCTTGAAGATGGCAGTTCATCTTTGAGAAAAACAAACTACTACGAGCATTGGTCAAATGATTATTATGCAGATACCGTACTCGTAAGACAACAATACGGAGATATTCATGGCAAGAGGAATGAAGAAAAGAAGTAAGAAAAAAGATGGTAAAATGATGTTTGGCAAAATGGTCAAAGCTAAAAAAGTTACCAAAAAAGGCAAAAAGAAAAAATAATGTTTAAAATTGTAGCTGTTGTATGTTTCCTGAACATTCAACCTAATACCAATCTGTGCTTTTATAATGCACAAATTGGCAGAGAAATTGAGGATTGGGAAACCTGCAATCAGCTAGTTGATAAGATCGTAGAAAAAGTGGATCAACCATTTAAAGATAAAGATGTGGCTGCTGCATTCTCTTGTCAATTTATTGCTTCTACTCCTACCTAACACTGAAAACACAAGTCATACACGACTTTCTAATTATTGGCTAAAATCTGTAAAATAATACGGTTTAGCAAACCTGTGGTTTAAGCCACTCACCCATCTCTCCTTGTTGGTTTTCAGCCAAAATTTCCCACTTTTCTTAGTCATTTTGACCTCTAGCTTTAAATGTACATTTTTTGTACATATTAAAAATATAGTAAAAACATGCATTATTTACACGACTTTTACACGACTTTTTGTTATAAATTTTCATATATTTAATATGAAATAAAAATAAATTTATTTCGTTTACTAGGAGTAGTAATGAATGTTGAAAAAGTCAATGATAAGTTTGTTGCCTATGTTGATACAGGCAAAGTCTATACTTTTGGTAGATCAATTGGCAGACCTATTATTAAAAGAATTGAAGGTAAAAAAAGACATAAGGTAGTTGAAAAAGCTAAAAAGTTTTTAAACAACCTTAATATTGTTAAAGAAAAAGAAAAAAAACATTACCTATCTTTAGGTGCTGCTTATGATGATTTAGAGAAAAAATGGCAACGAAAAGTAGATGCTAAAAACAAAACACCTTTGATAAAAAAAGGTAAAGGTATGACACCTGAAACTAAAAGCAGGTATGAAGATTATGCAAAAAGTCTTTTTATCTTGTTAGCAGATGGTGAATCAAGACCTAACGGTGGTTTTCTTTCTAAAGAAAAAAAAGAAGAAAGAAATAAACTTGAAGAACAAGGCAGATTAATTGATGTAAACACAATTGATAAGAGCTTTATCGATAAATTTATTACTGAATTAATAGAAAAAGAAAGTGAATCACAAGCTTGGAGAGTATATTGGGTATTTACACAAATACTTCTTAGGGTTGAACAAAAAGATATGCTTGGTAAGAATTGGGTTTCTCCTCATCATGTTTTTACAGAGGATGCTCCCACCTACTCTAGCACAGGTGGTGAGGTAATTGATCAAAAAGAAGCTCATATCATAAGAAAACAAATACTAGCTGAGTTCTTAGAAACATATTCAAGAGAGTCTTTTATAATGATGCTTATGTCTTACACAGGAGCATATTGGGGTGAAATTGCAGCTTTAACCGTTGCAGACTTTAACTTTAAAGATTTTCAAATTACTTTTAGTAAGTCAAGAAACAGTAGATCAGGTCGTATAAGTTTAATAAAAGCTGCACATTTACGAGTTCAAAAAACTAAAAATAATACTATTAGAATTGTAACTGTAGCTCCTGAAACTTTACAATTTGTGCAAAAATACATTGAACATCATAAACTTAAAATGTCTGATTATCTTTTTCATTCTGATTTAGAATTAAAGAATGAGCAAAAAGGTAAGTTGTATGATCTTACAAGAACTTTAGTAATAAGATGCTGTAAAAAAGCTGGTGTAAATTTGAGTGCTACTAGACTTTTTCGTTATTTTGTTTCAACAAGCTATACAAATATTATCGGTGCTACTCGTGATGAGAAAAAAATGCGATTAGGACACAAAAGCGATAGTGTTCAAGACCTTTATACAGTTTATGAAGATCCAAATGCACTAAAACACGCAAAACAGATAGCACAATTATATAAATAATATTGGGAGGTCTAATCATACAGACCTCCTTCTTAAACCTCATTCTCGCTTAATTTAAAGACACTTTCTTAGAAACATTTATGCAAATTATGAAGTTTTCGTAAATATCTGACTAAAGTTGATGCTTGTACTGTTCTCTCATTTTCTAATCTTGGATAGAGTTTTCTTACTCTAAAAGTTTTCATATCTTTGTAAAAAATTAGCATTGCAGGAATCTTGCTTTGCCTAGCCAACTTCATAACAGCCGTACAATTTTTATATGTTTGACCTTTATCGTATGCGTGTTCAATTAATAATAAAGTTTGATAACACTTACTGCATACTTCAACTAAATCTATATCAATAGCAGCTAAATTATCTATTGTTCTATGCCATTCGTTGAATGGATTTCCCTTCTCAAAATAACTATATCTTGGACTCACTAATACTTTTCGGTGGGATTAAATTTAATTTCTTTTTTAATTCGTAATTCTCAATACGCAGTTCACTATTCTTATCGTATGCTTTTTCTAATTGTTTGCTGACAAATTTAAGATTAGTTTTTAATTCTTTTATTTGTTCTTCAGGATCTTGCTTCGGCATTTATTATAGTTATTTTTTTTGACTTCTTGATAAAAGATTCACCCTGATCAGTAAGATTCAAACTTCTTTTTTTATATTTGTCTTTGTAAATATAACCTCGTTCAATCAATCCATTACAACATTGTGCAACACTCGTATAAGAAGTTATTTCTAATCCATCCTGGATTTCTTTAAGCGATGGAGAGTAGTCGTTTTCTTCCCAAAAATTATGTACGAATTTTAATACTTGGCTTTGTCTTGGAGTCATTTTCTTTTCTTCTTTTTCTTTAATGCTTTTGCTAAAGCTCTTTTGCTTTGCGGTGCGAGATATTCATTTTTATTATATGCTAATTGTTCAAGTGAATTAAATCCGCCTACAAATTTACCTGAGCTATAGTTACTCTTATTAAGATTTTTTCCCATTTATAACCTTCTTTTTAAATTCAATTAGTTGCACAACTTTTTTTGAAATTTGTTTTGGCACACGAATAATTGGTAATGGAAAATAATCCCATCCATATTTTTTACGCAGTATTTTTTCAATTAAATCTGTGTTCATAAATCACCATTCTTTTTCATTTGTAATGCGTTAGTCATAGATAGATATGCAGCTCCATCTATGTAATTATCTCTATTATAAGTATCAGGATTAGAAGCTCTTGCGATCTTTACACCTGCCATACACAACGTAACCTGGTCAGCTCGTATAGGTGTTTTTAAAATAACACTCCATATCTTTGCAATATCATCGTGGTTTTTATCAAACTCTCCGTAGATACTTTTTCTTTCACCACTAACCAGGAGATCAGCTTGTTCAAGAACTTCTGTTACTTGATTATATAAATCCATTATAAATCTTGTTCTCGCTTATCTAACATTTGTAAGCCAATATATTTATTACCACTTTGACTTTCATTTTTATAACCTTGTAATTTTATTGTTTCTCCTTGTTTAACATCACGAGAAACTCTTATAGATCCGTAATAATGATGCTTTGCGTCAGCATCTTTATTTGGCATTATATTTCCTTTACCTTCTTTTAATTCAAATTTATCCATTATATATCCCATCCATCGTCTGTTGGTTTATTGCGATTAATTTTTTCTTCGTGATTTTTGTAAACTCCTTGCAACTGTTCGTTGTTATCTATTTCATTTTTAAATTTTGTATAAATAGAACGAAGTTGTCCAAGATGTTTAGATCCATCAATGGCATTACTTATCATTGTAAAATCACTTAAAGATACTTCAGAGGATTGATCATCTTCGTTTATAGGAGAAATATGATTGTTTCTTTCCTCCGAAGTATCACTCGCATCGTTATTGTTTAACTCATCAATAGCTTTTCCATTGTGAGCTGCAATTTGCATCTCATCAGCAGATGCAAATTCTCCTCCATCTAATCCTGCTCTAGCTAAACAAATACCAAGAGAACTTGTCATTGCATTTTCTGTTGCACTTGTTCTATTAACAGGTGATGAATTCCTTATTTCTTCAGCAATACCAACAGCAATCATATTTTTTTTAATCCATAATTCTGTTGTTGCTACTACTGATCCTGCAAAAATCATTTTGTCATTATGAAAAATGGGATCACGAAATTCTACTCGTGATATGTAACTTGCGTCAGTTCCAAAATATTTTCTGAAAATATGATTTCTTGTATTTACTGTTGCGTAATACTTATTGTGAATTCTTACTTTATCTTTTGGTGAAAGTTTACTTACTTCAAGTATTGCTTCTTTTAATTTAATATTGTCGGCATTTTCAGTAGCCATATAACTCCTTTGCTTCCTTTAAAAATTGTTCTCCTACATTCCAAGTATAATGACTAAAATCTGGTTGAATTACTTTTTCAGGATGATCTAACTTTGCCACTTCTTGTTTCTTCATACAATTAACAACTAATTCGTTAAGTGCAGCTTTGTGATCTTTTTCTCGTATATCAAAAACTTTAAACTCTTTTGCTGTTGCCTGGACTATAAAAGTTGGAATTTTGGTTGCGTGGTAATACATTGCTGATTGTTGCAAATGTGTATCTTCTGGCTCATCTTTTAATTTAGGAAAAGAAAAACTGTGTGTGCCATCTTTTTTCTTAGCACCTCGTCTGCTCCATTTTGTTTTTAATTCAACAAGAGCTGTTGGAGTCTGTATATCTGTTCTTCCAATAATCGGAATGACTAGTCTATCATCTTCATAACTAACATAATATTCAAATACAACTTTAGCTCTTTTATCTTTCCATTTAATACCAACATCTTTTAATCCTAAAAATATTTGTTCAATTGTTGCATTAATAAATTCCTTATCGTTCTTCCATTGCAATTTATCTTTTTCATCGTTCCATTCTTTGTAACCGTCATAATGAAATATTGGTCTTACTTTTCCTGATATATCGGCAGCCACACTATCTCCTGCAAGAACACCACAACGCATTTTAGAACTACCCTTCATTTTTCTTCTTTTCTCTTGGTTGCAATGAAGGTATTTGTAAATCCAAACATCTAGTGGAGTAGTAGCTTGTGTTGGAGAAAAATGATCTAAACCACGATCTATGAAGTAACTTGGTATTATCTTTGCATTACTTGGAATATTGATTATATTGGAATTACTACTCATGATGAGTAGAAATATCCTATATATTTTTAGAAAAAAAGCATTAATCTACATAGAAAGTAGAAATATTGGTAGTTTGTATGTAGTTTCTTGTGAAAAAAGTGAATAAAACTTGTTAATAATTATTTTATTTGAACAGGTAACTCATTTAAATCATACGAACAAATAAACCTTGCATACTGTTTTAGTTTTAATGTTCTTGGCTGACCATCGTAAAAATTACGACAAATAAATTCATTATCTGACTTTCTTATAATTACACCGCCATATACATTTTCATCATCTACTGGCTGATACAAACCTACTGCTTGATCTTTCATTCTTGTTGGATGCAACCAAGGATAATAAAAATTAAGTAAATTGTAGTATGATCCTTTAGGATCATTTTTATCAATAATCATAAAGGTTTTCTTATCATACCACCACCAAGTACCAGAAAAAGCACCTGTTAATACTGGTCTTTCTTCATTTATCCCATAAAAATTAATTAAATTATTACCTACATATCCATTTATTTGTCTTGTAATAGGTTGACCGACTAACTCAGATAAACTGACTTGCAAATAATCTGCATATTTTTGTAAAATATCCAAACCGATATTTTTTTGTTTCATATGTCTGCTTACAGACCGATGATCTATTTTCAAAAATTCTGCAGCTTCTTTCTGTGATTTACTATTGCGTTTTTCACGTTTAAATAATTCAGCTAAATTGTGCATTCCGTTCCTACCGTAGTTTTGGCTCATATAATTTATCCTCAATTGTATCAATAGACATATAATATACATATAAAAATATATAAACCTTTAAAATGACTTAAATCTACAAGAGGTGTAGATATGTGCGTATGGATTATCTTCATGCAACGAAGGAACTGGCTAAAAACTGTTACTATGTTGTTTGGAAAGATCCGACAGAAGGTGATGGCATTTGGAAAGAAGAATGGGATGGCAAATCATCTACTAACATAAATGTTGGTTGGATGGATGAAAACCCAAACGATAAAGGCGATTTTGTTCTTTATTGCAGCAAAGATTTTAACCCAGAAATAAAAGAAAAAGGTACGGAAATTTATATTCCGAAGGGTTGCATCATTGCTCGTTTTTCATGTGTTGTTGCAGATCAAGGAGAATATTTTGAAACAACAACAACAATTAGATAAAAATAATAAACAACTAGCAAAGCAGTATTTAGATAATAAAGCGATGCACTATGCAAAGATTGTTGAAGAAACAAATAATTATTGGAAATCGTATTACAAAGATTGCTTTATAGCTGCGGAGAGAGAATGCTTGTTGAAAAGTGGAAACTCCTCCTAAAAGTAATTAACACAAAAAGTTTGACCAAAGCCGATGTCCAGGTTGCTTCAGCGATATTAGAACATCATAACACTAAAACCAGGCAAACATATCCAACAAACAGAAGGTTGGTAAAAATAACTGGCTTATCACTACGACAAGTCCAACACTCCACAGCCAAACTACACGAGCTAAAGCTTGTGTATAAACTGTCAATTAAAGGGAAAAACCACTTTAAATTAACAGAAGAAGAATACTTAACCCATGCAGATATATGCGTTTCTAAGCCAATAACTATGAACAAACCTGCACCTCCTACTAAACCTATTACTTATATAGATATAAATAAAACAATTAAGAAGTTCGCAAAGAATTCTAATCCTTATTACAAGCAGGTAGTAAACAATGGATTAGGTTACCATCAAAATATGGAAAATAAATATGTCCGTATGATGGGTAAAAAATTATCTCAGCATCGTTACAATGAATGGTTAGAGCAAGTTGCCAATAAAGAAACGAAACAAGAAGCTCTCTCCTATGCAAAACACTTATGCGGATAACAGAACACGATTTAGACCAATTGTATTATGATGCTTTTTTAACGGATCAACGTATGCCTAGTGCTACTCGTAAGCAGAAATTAACCTTTTGGATGGATATGAATAGAATAGATTGGCTAAATTATGGTGATAGTGAGCCAAAAATAAGCTTATCGCCACGCAGTATATCTCGTTGGGAATTAGCATTAAGACTTATTCAATTGATTCAAAGCGATGAAGATAGAAAGATTATATGGCTTAGAGGTAAACGATTATCTTGGAGTAAGATTGGAAGATTAACAGCACTTGATAGACGTAAAGTTAAAAACAAATATAGTGAATTACTAATGACGATCATTGCAAAAATAAAACAAAACTTCAAGCTGCAAGAGAAAGAAAAAATATACCGACTCATTGCTCCGAAGTATGATTAAAAAAAATATTTTTTTTTATTGACAGTTTTGACAATTTTACTCTATTTTATTACTAGACTCGAAGAAGTTTCTTTTTTTTCCAATTACCATGAATAAAATAGTTAAAGCACAAGGCAGACCGCCTAAGTACAATCAATCTAGGAATGCCGTTAAGCGAATACTAGAAGCATTAGCAGTTGGTGAAAGTATTAGAAAAGCAATAGCCAAAGAAAATTTATCCTGGAATACTTTTCGTAAGTGGATGAATGAAAAGCCAGAATTAAGAGAACAATACGAACAAGCAAAGAGTGATGGTATACATTACACTTTGGATCAAGTTGAAGTGGATATTAAAGAGTTAGTTGATAAAGCTAATGATAAAACTGCAAATTTAAATTCCATCAAAGCGATGGACATACTCGTAAAACATAAACAGTTTCTTGCGAGCAAACTTAGTCCGCGTAATTTTGGTAGTGATCGTCAACAACTATCATTAACAAACAACAAGGGTGAAAAGTTTTCAATTGAATGGAGTAAATAAATGGATGAAGAAATATTAAATGACAATGATCCATTTGTTACATTTTATTTAATAACAAATAGCATTACTCATAAGCCAGAGTTAATAGCACACTTTACAAGCTTTGAGAGTGCAGGAGAGATTAAAGAGTTTGTTAAACAATTTGAAACTGAAAGAAGTATTACCAGATCACCGACAATCCATTAGTGATAATGAATTAGAACTGTTACGGATAGTAGATGTGTTATCAGGTGAGTTCCGTATTGGTAACGATATGGATGGGTTTAGGGTTAAGAAGAAGGTTATGCGTAGTACTGCGAAGAAGAAAGATAAGTAGAGTAATTGTTGGGTTATAAGGATAATTGTTTCTAGTTTCCGCAAAAAGATACTTTTTGATACGGATTTCTTATGAAATTTTTTGATTTTTTATCATAAACGGTTACAACAACCGTTTTTTATCGCAGATAACAGCCATTTATTTGCTATGTCGTGTAAATGTCGTGTACTTTTGCCAGGATTTTAATTCCAAGATGGTTGGGGAAAACAGAATAACCCCCACGTATGTATATATTTATATATTGTAACCCATTTCAACTCAGCACAATTTTGCTTACGGATTTTATGAACAAAAAAAAACCAACTAAAAATAAGCCGAAGGTAATTTCCTTCACGGACTTGGTTCAAGCTTTGAATAACAAGTCAAACTTTTCTGATAATTCTGGCAAAGGAATTGTAAAAGGTAAAGATGTTTCTCGCATGAATGATTTTCTTAAACAGAAATCGTGAAGAAAATAACAATACCTTACAAGCCAAGACAACTGCAAAAAGAAATACACGAGTCATTAAAAAGATTTAATGTATTGGTCTGCCACAGGCGGTTTGGCAAGACCGTCCTGTGTATCAATGAGATGATCAAGAAGTGTTTGCAAAACGAATTACCTAATCCAAGATACTACTATATTTCTCCAACGTACTCTATCTCCAAGAGAAACTGTTGGGATTATTTAAAATACTATACGGATGTCCTCCCCGATGTCCAATACCATGAAACAGAGCTGCGATGCGATCTACCGAATGGAGGTAGAATCCAGCTTCTTGGCTGCGAAAGACCAGATACTTTGCGTGGTCTATACATGGATGGATGTGTCTTAGACGAAGTGGCTCAGATGCCACCTCGTTTATGGACAGAGATTATTCGACCATCACTCGTTGATAGAAATGGTTGGATGATTGCGATAGGTACACCAGCAGGTCACAACGCATTTTATGATTTGTTTGATCATGCACAACATAACGAAACCTGGTTAGCCAAAAACTTTAAAGCAAGTGAAACTGGAATAGTTGATCCAGTAGAACTAGCAGAAGCTAAAAAGCTAATGCCACCAGAAATCTATGAAGCAGAGTTTGAATGCTCGTTTGATAGTGCTGGTATAGGTTCTATCTACGGCAAGAGCTTAAATATAGCTGACGAACAAAACAGAGTGACCAAAGTTCCTTATGACTCCAAGCATAAAGTAAACACTTTTTGGGATTTAGGAATGGCAGATAAAACCTCTATTTGGTTTGTGCAGCAAGTAGGAAGTGCTTTGCATTTAATTGATTACGAAGAAGATAGCGGTGAAGGTTTAGAATACTATGCAGGGATGCTCCAGGATAAAGGATATACTTACGACACGCATTATTTTCCTCACGATGCAAGTGTTAGAGAAATAGGTACTGGTAATTCAAGAATAGAAACGGCACAGAGTTTAGGTTTAGTAACGTCAATTGTTCCCAAGCTATCCATCGAAGATGGAATAAATGCAGTGAGAATGATTTTATCTCGGTGCTGGTTTGACCACGAAAAAACAAAGGTTGGACTAGATGCACTTAGACAATATCGTTGGAATACAAATGATAGAGGAGAAGTTAAGAATAGACCAGTACACGATTGGACATCGCATAGTGCGGATGCTTTCCGTTACCTGGCTGTTGGATTAAATACATCAACAAATTGGAGTACGGAAATTAATTATCCAAACTTAGGAATTATGTAATGGCAAAAAAGACAGATTCAGAATTATTACAAGTAATATCACAAGAGGTACAAAACTCTTTAGGATATTATACTTCCGATTTATCGGAACAACGACAGCAATCGCTAAAATATTATCTCGGTGAGCCATACGGCAACGAGGTTGAAGGTAGAAGTGCTGTTGTTACACAAGAGTTACTGGAAACAGTAGAGTCAGTTTTACCAAGTTTAATGCGTATGTTTACCCAAAGTGATCGCATGGTAAGATTTGAACCAACACAACCAGAAGATTCAAAGTTTTCTGAAAGTATATCGAACTATTGTAATCATATTTTTTACAAAGATAACGATGGTTTTAATATTTTATACGATTTATTTAAGACAGCTTTACTTCAAAAGAATGGTTTTTGTAAAATCTACTGGAATCCAAGTTCAGAACAGAGGAAAGAGCAGTATCAAGACCTCACCGAATTAGAATACAATTCACTACTCCTTGATACAGAGGTTGAGATAGTTAAAGTTGACGAGAAATCGTCTGACGATGCTCTTTTCCCTGTAAAATATGATGTTGAAGTTAAAAGAAAAACGGATTTAGGCAGAGTTAAGATAGAAAGCGTGCCACCAGAAGATATTTTGGTAAGTAAAAGAGCAACTTCGATGAAAGATTGTAATTTTATTGCTCATAGAGTCTATAAAACAAGATCAGAATTGATTGACATGGGTTATGATGCAGAAATCGTCAATGATTTACCTGTATCTGACGAAGAAGTGTTCAATACGGAAGCTGTAACAAGAAGAAGTTACGATGATGCCTCAACAGATTTGAATGTAAGCACTCTTGATCCTTCCCAAGCCGTAGTTAATGTTACGGAATGCTATTTAAAAGTTGATATGGATGGTGATGGCATTGCGGAACTTAGAAAAGTTACTGTTGGTGGCAACGGATATAACAACTACAAACTGCTAGAGAACGAAGAAATACCTTTTATGCCAATAACAATGGTACGAGCTATTCCAATGCCGTATCGTTTCTTTGGATTAAGTTTTTACGATCTTATTGCTGACATACAAGCAGTTAGTTCGACAATATTAAGAAATACTTTAGATAATATGTATTTCCAAAACCACGCAAGAACTCTTGTCGTGGATGGTCAAGCAAACTTAGATGATTTATTAACCAGTAGAGCTGGTGGAGTTGTTAGAGTTAAAAGTCCAAATGCTGTAACACCAATGCAAACACCAAACTTCTTAAATGAAGGTTTGGCAATGATGAAAAAGATTGATGAAATCAAAGAATCAAGAACTGGTGTAGCAAAACAGCAAATGGGATTAAATGCCGATACAATAAATAAATCGCATACAACCGCAACGTCAACAAATCAAATGATGATGGCTCAAACACAACGTATTGAGTTGATTGCAAGAAACTTTGCTGAAGGTGTTAAAGATATTTTTAAAACAATGTTTGCTATTGTGTGTGAATATCAAGACCAGGAAAGACAAATAAGAATTAATAATGAATTCGTTCCAATGAACCCTCGTGAATGGTTTAATCGCTATGATGTAACCGTACAAGTAGGACTTGGAACTGGAAATCAAGATCAACGTCTAGCTGTTTTACAACGAGTGTTAGCCGTACAAGAAAAAATGATTATGCAAGGTGGTTTAAATATGGTGAGTCCGCAAAATATATACAATACTCTTGAACAATTTTTACAAAACTCAGGTTATAAAGATGCTTCACCATTTTTTAATAATCCTGCCAATGTTCCACCACAACCAAGACAACCACGAGTTGATCCAGCATTGCAGGTGGCACAGCAGGATTTACAAATGAGACAACAAAAAGCAATGGCAGATTTAGAATTAGCCAATAAAAAATTACAAGTAGACTCAACCATTAAAGCAAAGAAATTAGATTTAGAAGAACAAAAACTTGCAACACAAGTTGTTAAAGATACGGATAATTTAGATATGGAAAAAGAAAAACTCGCAAGTAAGATTGTGCAGCAAGGATTAAATTAATGGTTACATTCAATCCTTTTATGCAATCAGCTACGGCACAAGATATTATTAGTAATTATATAAATAAGCCGTATGAAAAACCACCTGCGATAAATCCTATTTTTGATTTACGAGAAGAAGGTCAACAGTTTCCACCTGTTAATCCACCAGTACAAACAGATCCAGTTGTTGATGATCCTTGTCCTTTTGGTTATCAATTAATTGATGGAGTTTGTCAGCCAATAGATCAATTTGGTGGAGATATGACAGAGAATACAGTTGGTGGTGATAACGAAAATATAGATACACGATCAGAGAGTAGAAAACTATTTGATGATATGAAAAATGATCCAACAAATATGTTTGGTGCAACAAGGTTTTTAGATAAATATGAAATGGGTGAAGATGAATTTGGTAATCCAATTTATTCTTTTGATCCAAAAAAAGGTGTATTTCCATTTTTTGGCTTTCCCTTCATTGATGCTTTAACAGGTGGTGGACAAAGACGAGAAGAAAAATATAATGACGCTATAAATACAATTTTATCACAGACACAAAATCAAGATATATTTGGTAATTTAAACCCATTAGCTTTTGGTAGACAAAGTGGAGATATATTTACGATGTATAACCCTGAACAATATTTACAAAATGTTCAGGATGTTGCAGTACAAAAAGTAAATGATCAAGATGTTACTGTTGGCGATATGATTGGAAGTTTAAATACAGGAACAGCATCACAAGTACAAAGTCAAGGCACAGAGCCAGTTGATATAAGAGGTAGTTCACTTGTAATTCAAGATGATGGTGGTGCAAGAAGGAGAGATGATACTGCTTATGAATCTGCTGTTGCTAAAAATATTGCAAGAAATATTGGTAATACAGGATCATCAGGATTCAGCACTACATTAGGCGGATTTACAAGAGGAAGATGACACCAGATCAAGAAAGACAAAGAACTGAATTAGCAAAAAGTATTTTAGAAAATCCTGTATTTCAGGATGCAATAACAAAAATTAAAACAGAATTATATGGAGAGTTTCAAAATTCTCCTGCACGAGATTCCGAAGGTAGAGAAAAAATTTATCTCATGGGTAAAATGTTTGATCTACTTTTAGTGAACATCAAGTCAGTGATGGAAACTGGCAAACTAAACAAAAAATCATAGGAGTTTTTATGGCAGACAATCCCCAAGCGGAATCTGTATCTAAACCAACCAATTCGATACAGGAAACACAACAGGCATTCGCCAACCTTATCAATACTGCAAGGAGCGAACAGCCAACACCAGAAGTAAAAGAAACTGAACAAGTCAACCTGGAAGCAGACAATGAGTTGTCAGTAGATGATATTTCTGAAGAAGATTTAGTTGATAACGAAGAAACCACTACGGAAAACAATCAAGAACTTTTTGATATTACTATCAATGGTAAAACGCAAAAAGTCAACTTAGACGAGTTGAAGGAAGGTTACTCTAAAGGATCGGACTATACCAGAAAGACGATGGAACTAAGTGAACAACGAAGATCAATAGATACAGAGTTGGATACTATTTCCAAAGACAAAGAAGCAGTAAAAAAAATGCGTGACGATTACGCACAAAAGCTTCAGGTAGTGGAGCAGAATTTACAAACAGACGATAATATAGATTGGGTTGCTTTAGCTCAATCTGATCCAACTGACTATGCTATCAAAAAAGCTGAATATGATCGCAAAAAAGAATTGCAATCACAAGTTCAGCAAGAACGACAGAAGTTAGCAGAGCAACAACGAAAAGAGCAAGAACAAATTTATCAAAACCATATTCAAAATGAACGAGGGAAGCTTATTGAAGCAATGCCGATATTCGGTGATGAAAAAAAAGCTCCTAAGATTATGAAAGATATAGGTGAGTTTGCTATGAAGCAAGGTTATACAGAGCAAGAAGTCAACATGGTTGTTGATCACCGTGCTGTAAAAACTTTGCACGATGCAATGAAGTATAATCAACTTCTTGAAAGAAAAAACTTAAAAGATAAAAAAGTTAAACCTGCTAATCGTGTTGTATCATCTGAAGGTAAAAACGAAACCAAATCTACCGATAAAGTTTTGCGTGTGAATGATCGCATGAAACAATTAAAAAAATCAGGTAACATTAAAGATGCACAAAAGGTGTTGTCTGCAATGTTATCTAATAATTAATCGGAGGTTACGATGGCTCAACCGAGCAACACATTTGACACCTATGATGCTGTAGGTATAAGAGAAGATTTAGCGGATGTAATTTATAATATTTCTCCCACTGAAACGCCTTTTATGACGAATGCCGCAAAGGGTCAAGCTACTAATAGTTTACATGAATGGCAGACAGACGGATTACGAGCTGCTGCAAACAACTTTCAAATAGAAGGTGATGATTACGGAGGTTCTGCAATCATTCCTACGGATAGACTAAACAACAGAACACAAATATCAGCAGAAGCAATTATCATATCTGGTACAGATAGATCAGTTGACAATGCAGGTAGAGGTGATGAACTTGCTTATCAATTAGCGAAAGTCGGCAAATCTCTAAAAAGAGATATGGAAGTCGGCATGGTCGGAGTTGAACAAGCAAAAGTAACAGGATCAAGTTCTGCTGCAAGAAAATCTGCATCTGTCGGAACATGGTACGGTGGTAAAATCGCTGGTACAGGTTCAGGTGGAACAAATGCTTTAAACTTTTCTACAAACGGATCACCATCAGCTTCACCAGCAGGTACTGGTGCAACTGCTATTAACGGTGGTACAGGTAGAGCATATACAGAAGCTTTACTAAAAGCTGGTTTACAAAAATCATACGAGTTAGGTGGAAACCCTGACACGGTATTGATGAGTCCAGGTAATAAAGTTTTAGCTTCAGCTTTTAACGGAGTTGCTACACAATACAAAAACGCAGACGATATGACAGTTATCGGTGCTGTTGATGTATATGTGTCAGACTTTGGAGAAGTGAGTTTTATTCCTGATAGACACTCAATGGATTCACGAGTTGATATTCTACAAATGGATACTTGGGAAGTTGCATTCCTAAGACCGTTTGAAACACAAGAATTATCAAAAACAGGTGATAACGATAAAAGATTGTTATTAGCTGAGTGGACTCTTGTATGTCGTTCACCAAATGCAAACTACGGTATATTTAACTTAAACACATAATGTGTTGATTAGGAGCAGGTCTTTACCTGCTCCTTTTAATTAATAGAGAGGAACAAATGTCAGAAGTTTTTAAACCAGGTATTAAAAAATATTCTATGCCAAAAACAATGAAGATGCACAACAGAGATCAAGACAATATGACTATCTCACGAGGTAGTGGTAAAGTTCAAAGCAAAACAACATCTGGTGGAGATCGTATGATGAAAGTTGGTTATAGAAGAACAGAAAATCCAGGATTATCAATGCAAGATAGTGTTGATAAAATGATTGCAGCAGCAGTTAAAGGTGTATGACCAAAAAAATAGATTTTACAGGTAATGAACAATCACCAGTAAAAACAAAAATGCACATTGATAGTAGTGAAGGAAAATATCACATTGAAAACTATCAAGATGTTTCAAGAATTTTAGAAAGAAATAAAATTGAAAGAAACGCAGGTGCATACAAAGTTAATGGTATGCAAGATGCAAAGATGTATAAAGTTGCATCACTACCTTTAATAGTCGTACAACAATTAGCAAAACAAGGGATTATGACAATGAGTGGTCAGTTACAAGATCGTGAAAGATTTTTTAAATGGCTTAATGATCCTGATAATGAAAAATTTAAAATTTATCCGAAGAAAGTATAATGGCACTAGATACATACGATAATTTAAAAACAGAGATTGCAAGTTTCTTAAACCGTGATGATCTGACAGCTAACATAGATACTTTTATTGATTTAGCAGAAACACGACACGCAAGAGATTTACGCATTCGTGAAATGGAAACAGTAAGCACAAGCATTACAACTGTTGCAGGAACACAAGCTTATGATTTGCCTACTGGTTATTTGGAACTGCGATATGCAATGTTGCAAACATCACCCTACACGATGCTCCAATATATGACTCCTGCTGATTTTTTCCGTGTGTATAATGCAGGTGAAGGAACTGGTATGCCTTTGTATTATACAATTGTTGGTAAACAAATTTATTTAGGACATTCACCTGATAGTGCAAATGTTTTAGAACTTGGTTTTTTTAAAAGACCGACAGCACTATCATCATCAAGTACAACAAACGATGTATTAACAAATTTTCCTGATCTATATTTATATGGATCATTAGCAGAAACGTCACCATTCCTTATGCAAGATGAGAGATTGGCAGTATGGTCATCGCTTTACAAAGAAGGAGTGAAAACAGCAAACGAGTCAGCACAGAGAGGTCGTGTATCGGCAGCTCCGTTGCAAATGTCAGCTAGAAGGGTTGTATGATTGAATTTGGACAACTGTTGGCAGATTTACCAACACTTAAAAATGGTGGTGCAACGAAAGTTGATAATGTTATTCCCTTAGCAAAAGGATATAAAAGTATTCCAGGTTTTACGGCACTAAGTGGAACTGGACTTACAGGAACACCAGTAGGATTATTTACAAGTTTTTCTGCATCAGGCACAACAAACTATGCAGGTGATAACGGTAAATTATATCAAATGGATAATTCTCTTGTCTTTCAAGACAAAAGTAAAGCTGGTGGATATAACGGATCAACAACGGCTGGTAGCAGAGATTTTTGGAGTTTTACACAATTTGGTGCAAACATACTTGCAACAAACGGTGCAGATAATATTCAAAAGTTTGAAGAAGGAACAGATACAGCTTTTTCAGATCGTGTATCTATTAAAGCAAAATACTTAGCAATTATAAGAGATTTTGTTTTTGCAGGTTACACAACTGAGTCGAGTGTTACTTATAATCAAAGAGTGAAGTGGTCTGGACTTAATGATAGTTCAACCTGGACTCCTAGCCAAGCAACGCAATCTGGTTTTCAAGATATTGTTGGAACACACGGATCAGTACAAGCAATGGTTGGTGGTGAAAGTTTTGGCATTATCTTTATGGAAAGAGCAATCTACCGTGCTGATTATGTTGGTACACCATTAATTTTTACTTTTAATAAGATTGCCGATAACATTGGTGCTTTTGCTCCACGATCTGTTGCATCTTTTGGTAATCAAATATTCTTTCTTGCACAAGATGGATTTTATAAACTAACAGGTGGTCAGCAACTTACACCAATTGGTAATGGTAAAGTTGATGAATTTTTTTTTAATGATATTACTTCTAATCTTGAAGGTGTAACGTCAGCAATTGATCCTAACAATAGCATTGTTGTTTGGTCATATCGTGGTGATGGTGCAACTGGTACAGATTTTATTAATAATAAATTATTAATTTATAATTATTCTACTGACAGATGGTCAACAGGATCAGGTCAAGATTTAACATTTATACAAAGTGCATCACAAGAAGCATTTAATACTTTAGAAAGTTTAGATGTTCTTGGTACACTAGACGGATTACCAAGATCATTAGACTCATTCTTTTATGATGAAGGAGTTATTGGTCTTGCAGGTTTTAATTCAGAAAAAAAGTTTGGAAAGTTTTTAGGAGCTTCACTTTCGGCAACTGTTGATACAACAGAGTTTGAAGGTGTGGATGGAAGAAGAAGTACCTTAATAAATGCTATACCTATTGTTGATGCAAATGGTGAAGATACAACTATTACGGTAACGCCAATCCATAGACCATCACAAGCAAATGCTATTAGTACAGGTGCAGCTATAACACAAAATGCTTCTGGTAATTGTCATTTACGAACAACAGATCGTTACCATAGACTTAGAATAAAAGTTGATGGTAATTTTACCAATATGTTAGGAGTAGATATAGAAGCTAGACCTGAAGGTAAAAGATAATGTCCAATCAGTTTTTGAATGTGCCTTTATCTATGCCTGATAACTCACAACATTTACGGTTGGTAAGTTCAACTTTAAATAATGTGATGGATGGTAAAATAAATAGTACAGGTGAGATTACACTTAACGCTAGTGCAACATCAACAACATTAACAGATGCTAGGATTGGTGGTGATAGTGTTATTGTGTTTATGCCAATAACAGCAAACGGTAAGACAGCAGAAAATAATCTATTTGTTTCTGCAAGAGCAAGTGGATCGGCTACATTAACACACGCAAGTTCAAGTAATAATGATCAAAACTTTGCGTACATTATTATTGGATGATTGTTAAAGTACCAAAACAAGACATCGATTTTGTTTGGAAAGATTGTAAGCCGTTTTTAGAAAAAGCTTTAGATGATACTTACAATCTTGATGATATTTATAAAGGCATACAAAAAGATTTCTTCCAACTTTGGATAAGTTGGCAAGGCGGTGTGGAATGTGCGGTCATTACAGAAATGGCTGAGTATCCACAAAAAAAAATATTACGATACTTTCTTGCAGGAGGAAAAAATCTTGGTCATTGGTTGACCGACATACAAAATAAAATTGAAGATTTTGCAAAACGAAATGGCTGTGATGCTATTGAAGTTGCAGGTCGTAAAGGATGGATTAGAAAATTACATGGTTATAATCAACCAGTTTTTATTATTAGGAAAGATTTATGAGTAAAGGTAGTAACCCAACAAACGTCACAACAACAACTTCGCAAGAGCCAAGTGAATTTATTAGACCGTATTATGAACAAGCAATAGATTATGGTCAGGATTTATTTGAGTCACAAACTCCTCAATATTTTCCTGAAGCAACATACACAGGTTTTGCTCCGCAGACAGAAACAGCTTTACAATTAGCACAAGCAAGAGCTATTGGTGGTAATCCGTTACTTGGATCAGCACAAACAGAAGTAAATAATATTTTATCTGGTAATTATTTATCACCTTCATCAAATCCATTTTTACAAGGTGTTGCAAATCAAGTAGCTGACAATGTTACAAGCCAAGTACAATCACAGTTTTCACGAGCTGGTCGTTTAGGATCAGGTGCTAATCAAGAGATACTTGCAAAACAATTAGCAGACTCACAGAATAGATTATTTGCTGATAACTTTGCAGCAGAAAGACAAAGACAATTTGATGCCGTTCAACTTGCTCCACAACTAGCACAAGCTGATTATGATGACATAAGCAGACTTGGACAAGTAGGTGCTGCAAGAGAAGATTTAGAAATGGCAAAACTACAAGATGCAATCGGAAGATTTGATTTTGAACAACAAAGACCATTCTTAAAATTACGAGAATATCTAGGTACTCTTGGTGCAAACGTACCAACAACTACGGCACAAACACAACCAGTATTTAGAAACACAGGTGCAGGATTAATTGGTGGTGCAATGCAAGGTGCAAAATTAGCTGGGATGGTTCCTGGTATAAATCCTATGTTTGGTGCAGCAGCAGGTGGATTACTAGGAGGATTCTTTTAATGCAAAATTTATTAAATTTAATGACTCCGTATGAAAAACAAAGAGCATTAGCAAGTCAAGGTTTTACTACTGGAACAACAAATCAAATGAATCAAGCTTTATTTAATCAGGTAGATAAACCATTATTACAAGCAGTTTTTGAACAAAATAATAAAAATAGAATGATGAATGCTTTTAATAGACCAACAGGTTCATTAAGTGCATTAACATCAGGATCAACTCGATCAGCAATAAATAGACCAAATACATTTGTTGATCCAAATATGAGAGTGGCTTCACCATTAATGAGTGGAAGTAACAGACCAAATACTTTTGTTGAACCATCAATGCGAGTGCCAACTCCAATGCCTCAACAAAGAAGCTCCTTATCTAGTAAAGCATCAACAATTGGAAAAGGTTTACTAAATTTTGCACAATCACCATACGGTGAAGGTTTTGCAACTGGCTTACTCAAAGCAGGTGGATTTAGTCCAAGACCAATTAGTTTTGCAGAAGCTTTAGGTACAGCAATGGAACAAGGTCAAAAAAGTCGTGAATCTGCTAGAACATTAGAATTTGAAAGAGAAAAATTTAATGAGCAAATAGCACAAAATACAGTTGCTAATTTTCTTGCTAGTAAAAAATTAGATATTGATCAACAAAAATTGTTACAACCACAATTAAGTAATTTTACAAAGTCTTTAATAGCAGCAGGAATAGAGCCATCATCTGAACAAGGCATATCTTTGTTAGAGAAAGAACTAGCAAAGGCATCAACAACAATTAATTTAGATAAAACAGATCAACAAATTAAACTTGAAACTTTTAAAATGGATAGAGATTTTCTTAAAGAAGAGAAAAAAACTATTAGAGGTCAAAAAGAAATCAATCAAAAATTGACTTTAATGAAAAATTTATTGGAGTCTGGAGAAATTGAAACAAATAAATTTGCTGGTTTCAGAAGAGAAATTTTAGGAATAGCACAGGCATTTGATTTATTAAATGATTCTGAATTAGGAGAATTAGAAGGTTTACAAACTTTTGAATCTCTTGCTTCATATATTATACCTCGTATGAGAGCAGTTGGTTCAGGAGCAACATCTGATTTTGAAGTATCTATGTACACTAGAGCTGCTCCAAATATTACAAATACAACTAATGGTAACTTAAAAATTATTGCAGGTTTTCAACAAGTAAATGAATTTAACATTAGAAAATCTAATGAGATGGAAAAATGGTTAAGAAAAAACAAATCATTAGATGGTTTTGAAACTTTTTGGGATGAAGAAACTGGAGATCAAGTATTTCCACAGTATTCAAATCAAGAAAATTTTGATGAACTTGTTAAATCAGGAAAACTGAAAAAAAATCAATATGTAATTTATAATCCTTCAGGCGATAAATTTGCAGGAGAATTAATATTTTATACAGGAGAAGAACAATAATGAATACGATGCCTCATTTAGTAAGCCAATCAGACTCTAATGCAGAGGTTAGCAAAGGAGGATTGTTTGATACAAAAGCATATAATCCTAATGAAAATATTTTTTTACAATCGATTAAAAATATACCTGCAAGTGGTAAACAATTAGCAACAGATATTATTACTCCTTTATTAAATCCTGTACAAACAGCAAATGATATAAAAGAATTAGGATCAAGTGTAATTAATCTTATCAGACCAGGAGAACAAGGCAATGAAGATTTAGGTAGAGCAGTAGGTCAATTTTTTGTTGATCGTTATGGTAGTTTAGACGCAATCAAAAAAACTTTTGCTGAAGATCCTGTAGCTATGTTAAGTGACTTATCTATAATATTTACTGGAGGAGCTACTCTTGCTCCAAAAGCATCTGCTACTGCAAATGTGTTATCTAAGGCTGCCAAAATTGATCCTGTTAGCGCAGGTGTAAGTGTTGCTGGTATGCCTTTAAAAATTTTACCTAAAGCGGCTGAGGTAATTGGTGGAGTTCCATCAGAAGCAACTAAAATAGCTTATGCAGCAGGTCAATCGTCAAGTTTAAATCCATTTAAATCAAATGCTTTTGTTTCCTCTATGAGAGGTGGCACTGAAGTTTCAGAAATAGTGGATGATGCAAATAAATCTTTTAATAAACTTAAAACACAAAAAACATCAAATTATAAAACTGATATGGCTAAGTTAAGTCTAAATACAAAAAAAATGAATTTAGGATTTGTATTTAATAAAATTGATGAAGTTAAAAAATCTAAATTAGATAGTGATGGTATTATTTCAGAATTTTCTGGAGCAAACAAAGATATACTTGATACAGTTGAAAATTTAGTTGCAGATTTTAATAAAAAACTAGATGGTAGATCACCAAATGCTGAACAACTAAATATTTTAAAAAGACAATTAAATAATTTATATCCTACTGGAAAAGGAATGGGAGCATCACAAGAGTTGATCGCTAAAGTTACTTCTGAAATAGGTCAAGAAATTGAAAGGGTTGCTCCTGGATTTAACAAAGTAAATAAAAATTATTTAGAAGCTATTTCTTTAGAAAGAGAATTAATAGAAGCATTATCACTTGGAAATACGAAAAATGCACAAACTACTTTAAGAAAATTACAAAGCATTATGAGGAATAATGTTTCAACTAACTACGGAGCAAGATTAAATTCGTTAAATAAGTTAGATGATTTGACTAATCTTTTTAAAGAATCAAACATTATGGAAAAAATAGCAGGACAAGAATTAAACCCATTACAAGGTAGAGGTTTTGCTGGAGGTTTTCAAAAAGGATCTATTTTATCATCTTTTTTTGATCCTAGAGCTTTAATGTTAGCTGCAATATCATCACCAAGACTTGTTGGAGAAACAGCTTATTTAACAGGTAAAACAGCAGGTAAAGTTCCAACAATACCAATTCTACAATCATCAAGAGTTACAGGAACGGTAACAGGTGATGAAAATGTAAATCCATTATTAAAGAGAGGATTATTACAATGACAGTAAGCAATTATTCAACAACGGCAGCTAACAATACAACTATTAATAGCATTAGCATTGCAGAAGGTATGCCACCTTCTAATGTTAATAATGCAATGCGAAATCAACTTAGTGATATTCGTTCTTTCTTAAATGATAAAGAATGGTTTATTGTTGGTGATCGTGATGGTGCGTGTACATTTACAAGAGCTTCAGGAACTTCGGTTACTGTTGCATCGACAAATGTTACAGCCGATTATCATGCTAATAGAAGAATAAAAATTGTAGGAAGTAATACTGGCACTTTATACGGTAAGATTGCTTCTTCTTCTTTTTCTACTAACACAACAATTAATTTTACTTTTGATAGCGGAACAATAAGCGGATCAGATTCTACTGTAAGTGTATTTGTTGGATCACCTTTTACTAATCCAGCTATACCAGTTATTGATGATAACAGTTTAGGTACAAGCACTGTATTACCTCCATCGCAAAGCTCTGTAAAAAATTTCGTAGAAAATTTAGTAACTGGACAAGACCTTGATTACGCAGGTGATAGTGGAACAGGTGCAGTTGATTTAGACTCACAAACTTTTACGTTGGCTGGTGGCGAAGGTATTGATACCACCGCTTCAGGTCAAACATTAACGATAGCAGGTGAAGATGCTACAACAAGTAATAAAGGTATCGCTAGTTTTAGCTCTGATAATTTTTCTGTATCTTCTGGTGCAGTAACAATTAAAGATGGTGGAGTAGCAAATGCCGAACTCGTAAACTCAACAGTAAATTATGGTGGTGTAAGTCTAGCTCTTGGTGGCTCAGATACTACTCCTGCATTTAATTTATCAGATGCAACAAATTATCCAACATCATCATTAACAGGAACAATATCTAATTCTCAATTAGCAACAGGAATTGATGCAACTAAAATAGCAGACGGAACTGTAACAAATTCTGAATTTCAATTTATAAATACTTTATCTTCTAATGCACAAACACAATTAGATGGTAAACTAACAGCATCTAATAATTTAAGTGATGTTGCAAATGCAGGTACTTCAAGAACAAACTTAGGTCTTGGCACAATATCAACACAAGCATCAAGTAATGTATCTATTTCTGGTGGTGCAATCACAGGTCTTGGATCGCCAAGTAACAATAGTGATGTAGCAATTAAAAGTTATGTTGATAATCTTGTTACAGGATTAAAAACAAGAATTATAGTTAGAGCCGCAACCACAGGTAATATTGATCTAACACAAGATTTACAAAACAATGATACTTTAGACGGAGTTACTCTTGCAACAAATGATAAAGTTTTAGTTAAAAATCAATCTAACAATACACAAAACGGAATTTATATTGTTGTAGCAAGTGGCACAGCGAGTCGTGATCCAGACTTTGATACAGTTGACGAACTTGCAGGTCAAATGATTATTGTAAAAGAAGGAAGTGTTAACGCAGACTCTTTTCAATTATGTACGACAGATAGTGGTTCTATTGGATCAGCCGCAATAACCTTTACACAGGTTACGCCATCGTCAGGTGGCACGGTCACTCAGGTTGGTATTGCACAAGCAGGATCAGAATTTACAATATCAGGATCACCAATAACGACTTCTGGCAATATTACTTTAGGTATAGGTACTATTGCTAATACAAAAATTTCTGGTCTAGGCACAGCATCAACAAAAGCTGTTGGTACTTCAGCAGACAATGTTGTTCAACTAGACGGATCAGCAAGATTACCTGCGGTAGATGGTAGTCAATTAACAAACTTGCCAAGCACAGGAGCAACTAATGGTTTTGCAATTAGCATGGCAATAGCATTATAGAGGAAACATGGCACAAAATTTTAGAAGATATAAAGAAAGAAATATCGGTACAAGTGCATCAACTCTTTTTACTGCAAACTCTAACGACACTATTGTTGGTATCTCATTAGCAAATGTTCATTCATCTGCAATAAATGTAAGTGTGTTTATTAACGATGGTTCAAATGATCATTACTTAATTAAATCTGCTCCAATCCCAACAGGATCGCAATTACAAGTATTAGATGGTGGTGCAAAGTTTGTTGTTCAAAGTGGCGATATTTTAAAAGTTCAAAGTGATACTGCATCAAGTGTAGATGCGTGGGTATCAACAGTAGATGACATTAGTACATAGGAGATTATAGATGCCTTATATTGGAAACAAAACAGCAGATACAACTCTTGTAGAAGATAACAGTATTACATCAGCAAAGATTGTTAATGATGCTGTAACAAAAGATAAAACTGATTTAATAACTGATAGTGGAGGTGCTTCACTAGAAGCTAAAGGATCAAGTGGTTATGATGGTGCTGTCAGATTAAATTGTTCCGTTAATTCCCATTATACTGAGCTAAAATCGGCTTCACATGGAAGTTATTCTGGCAACCTAAGTTTTACTTTACCATCTTCTACTGGAACTAATGGACAAGTTT
>VMHT01182119.1_pt1 | contig 30039 bp, 51 predicted proteins | sample 4693611 | NCBI WGS metagenome assembly VMHT01 (sample SAMN12280063, study PRJNA550983) | marine metagenome | isolation source: seawater sampled from same location over 5 years 0.02-0.2 micron viral filtrate | place: USA: collected off the coast of southern California halfway between the port... ... | reverse complement strand
TAGACAAAGCTAACTTAGATATTGGAATTTGGAACGTTTCGGAAGAGTTTTACGAGTACGGACGTAAAGAATTAAAACGAGGCATAGAACTATATAACACTTATATAAGAGACGACTTTGATATTAACGACTATACTATTCAGGGGACGCTATGAGAATATTAAATTTATATGCCTGCTTAGGAGGTAATAGGTATAAATGGTCAGACGAACATAAAATTACAGCAGTAGAGTTAGACCCTGACTTAGCTAGAATGTATAAAGAACGTTTCCCCCAAGACGAAGTAATAGTAGCCGATGCCCATAAATATATTTTAGATCACTATAAAGAATATGATTTTATTTGGTCTAGTCCTCCTTGCCCTACCCATAGCAAAGTAAGAGTAACCCAAAAAAACAGAGATTTTTATATTCCTAAATATCCTGATATGAGTTTGTATCAACAAATATTATTTCTTCAAGAACATTTTAAAGGAAAATATGTAGTCGAAAATGTTATACCTTATTACAAACCTTTAATCGAAGCTCAGAAACGAGGTCGTCATTTATATTGGTGTAATTTTAAATTACCTGCTACTATAGATAGAGCCGAGGCAAAGGGTATAATGTGTGGTCAGGCTGACGATGAAAAAAATAAACTATGTGAGTTTCATAAAATTGATAGAAAGTTTTTAGACACTTATAAAGGGAGTCAAAGTAAAATAAAAATTATAAGAAACTTAGTAGACTATGAGGTTGGAGACGTAATATTAAATAGGGCTATGGGAATTATGGAGAGTAAGAATACAACTCAAACTTCGTTATTGTTATGAAGCTATTAGAATTATTTGCAGGTAGTCGTAGTATAGGAATAGAAGCAGAGAAATTAGGCTTTGAAGTTTTTAGTAGCGACTTGCATAATTTTGATAAAATAGATTATGTCGTAGATATATTAGAATTTGATATAAACAAAATACCTTTTAAGCCTACTATGATATGGGCTTCGCCTCCTTGTACTACTTATAGCGTTTCGGCTATTTCGCACCATAGACCCCATAATAAACCAATGTCAGACTTTGCTAAAGTTTCAGACGACATAGTAAAAAAAACACTAAGTATTATTAAACAACTAAAACCTAAATATTGGTATATTGAAAACCCTAGGGGAATGTTACGGAAAATGCCTTTTATGTATGGGCTACCTAAAACGACAGTATGGTATTGTAAGTATGGTTTAAGCTATGCTAAACCTACCGATATTTGGAGTAATAATATTTATAGTTTGTTTAGACCGAATGGTTGGCTACCAAGACCTCAATGTTTTAATGGTAATGAAAATTGTCATCACGATAAACAGCCTAGAGGTTATAAAGCTAAAAAAGAAGCCGGAGCTTTAGGTAAAGGTCTTCAGGGTCAAAAAAATAATTATGAACGTAGTAAAATACCAAAGGATCTATGTATAGAAATTTTAAATAAATCAATGTAATGAAACCGAAAAAAAGTACAAATACTCAGCGTATTAGTCAGCTAGAAAAAGCAGTAACTAATTTATACGCTTTATTAATGAATTATAATAATATGGTTACAGAGTTAGCCGAAACAAAAAAAGAAAATGTTAAAGACAAACCAGATAATTAAAAAACCATTAAATAACTCTCAGATAAAAAGAGTAGCCGACTTAGTAATAGAACATACTAAGACTAATATATTTATAGAGGCTAAGACTCAAGACCTAGTAGACGCTAGAGCTTTATTTGATTATTTATTAAAAGTAGAATATCAGCAGACGTTATTTGCAATAAGAGATTACTATTTAAGTAAAAACAAAAAAAGGCATCATACTACTATTATACATAGTATAAAAAACTTTAAAGACGTAGTATTTAGAAACCCTCATTTCTTAGATATAGTAGACGTTATAAAACTACAAGAAGTTTCTCCAAGGCAAATTAACAATGTAATAAGCCTAGTTAGTAAGATACAAACCAAAAACCAATTAAATAAAACTAGAAAGTTTCTAAAAGAATTACTTAGCAAATAATAAATTTCTTACGTTATATATAAAATGAATGACAAAAGTTACACTAAAAAAAAGGATATGATAGAAGCCTTGACCTTTAACCTAGGCATAGTTTCTACAAGTTGTCTAGCTGTAAATATTAGTAGGCAGACTCATTATAGGTGGTTAAAAGAAGACGAAGACTACAAACAAGAAGTCCAAGACATAACTGAGTCAGCTATAGATTTTGTAGAGTCTAAGCTCTATGAGAGAATCAAAGCTAACGACACTGCTTCAATTATATTCTATTTAAAAACTAGGGCTAAAAGCCGAGGTTATGTAGAACGTCAAGAAATTGCTATACCTGAAGCTAGGAAATTTGAAGTAGAAGTTTTAGGCTCAATAGATGAAAGTACAGACTAATATAGTATATGACTATCTGCATAAGTCAGATCATAAAATAAAAATATTTCAAGGAGGAACTCGTTCAGGTAAAACCTATAATATAATTCTTTGGTTAATCTTTGGGTATGCTATGAAACATACTAATAAAACCATTACAATATTTAGGGCTACCTATCCTGCTTTAAGGGCTACAGTAATGAGAGACTTCTTCGACATACTTGAGACGTATAATCTATACGAAGACCAAGCTCATAATAAAAGTAATAGCGAATATAAACTAAACAACAATTTATTCGAGTTTGTGAGTATCGACCAACCCTCAAGACTTAAAGGACGTAAAAGACATATAGCCTTTATAAACGAGGCTAACGAATGTAGCTACGAATCATTTAATCAAATTCTATTTAGAACTGAGTCTAACCTTATTTTAGATTATAACCCCTCCGATGAATACTCCTGGATATATAGCAAAGTTAAAACCAGGAACGATGCTTTTTTTAATATAACAACTTATAAAGATAATAGGTTTCTAAACCCTGACATAGTAAAAGAAATAGAACGCCTTAAAGATACTGACGCTGACTATTGGAGGGTTTATGGTTTAGGTCAGGTAGGTAGGAATAGAGCAACTATATTTACTTATTTAGAAATAGATAAAATACCTGCTGAGGCTGAGTTTATAGCAGGAGGTTTAGATTGGGGCTTTGTCAACGATCCTAGCTGTTTAGTTTTTTCTTACGTCTATCAAGACAAATTATATATAGATGAATTATTTTATAGTTATGGTTTAACTAACCGAGACATAAAAGACAAATTTGTAGAACTAGGAATAACTAGACAAATAGAAATCTTTGCAGACTCAGCCGAGCCTAAGTCTATAGACGAACTGCATAGATACGGATATAATGTTAAGGCTGCTCAAAAAGGTAGGGACTCTATTAATATGGGTATTGACTTACTTAAAAGATACAAGCTCCATATAACCTCCAGGTCTATGAATACTTTAAAGGAGTTTAAAAACTATAAATGGCAAGAAGATAAAAACGGAACTCTGCTTAATGTTCCTGTACAAAAAAACGATCATAGTATTGATTCAGTCCGTTATAGTATTATCAAAAAACTAGCTAGACCAAAGGTAGCTCGTTACGCTATACGATAAAAGTTTTATACACAACGTTTGTTAATATCATTTATATTTACTATATTTGTATTGTCGTTAGTAGGCAGATATACAGTAAGACCGAAAACCTCAGCAATGAGAATAATTGTCGTCTCAGGTAAACCGAGCCCCTGAACAGACGTAAACTACTAAATAGGTTTTGGTTAATTAAATACTATATGATGAAAACAAAAAACGAGTACACTAACACTAAGTTAGTAAAAGCAATAGCCAACACTTTAGGAGACGATTTCTTCTTATGTGATATGCTAGACCAAGAAGAACTATTTGAGCTTCAAGGTAAACTATCTACTATGATATGTAAATATGCTAATAATAATAATTCTTTAGCACTAGCTATTACTAAGCAATTACCTAAGACTTTTTATACTTCTTATACTGACGAACAATTTGCTATAAGATAATGGAAAAAGAAACTAGATACGAGAAACTCCTAAAGGAGGCTCAATGGAACGTAGAATACTATACTAAACAAAGGGACGACTACGACAACAAATTATACCTTGCTAGATTATCCTTTGAAGAATTAAAACTCAGAGAAAACGAATTTGAACATTTAGAAAAAGAATTTGTTTAATAATTAGTGTTTAGTTAAATTACCCTCTAGATTTTCTAGGGGGTTTTTTTTATGCCTCAAATTTAAAATTTTAACGTTATATATATAGTATGAAGAAAATAGAATTATTAATACCTAAAGATTTACATAGCATACCACTATACCAATATCAAAAATTCCTTATGGAGTTTGAGGGTAAATCTGACGAAGACTATACAAGCGAAGAGGCTAGTCTTAAAATGCTAGAAATATTCTGTGGGCTAAAACCTAAAGAGGGTCTGCAGTATAAAATGACAGACGTAGACAAAGCTGTAAATAAACTCAATAAAGTACTTAATCAAAAACCTAGTCTTATAACTAGATTCAAGCTCGGAGGCTTAGAGTTTGGTTTTGTTCCTGACTTACAGGATCTAAGTTTTGGAGAATACATAGACGCAGAAACTAATTTAACTAATTGGGCTACTATGAATAAAGCTATGGCTGTTTTATATCGTCCTATTGATATGACCTATAAAGGTAAGTATAAACTTAAACCTTATGACGGAGTTCATTATGCAGAGGTATTAAAAAATATGCCTACTTCTGTAGCAGTATCAGCCTTGGTTTTTTTTTACAGTTTAGAGACGGAATTATTAGAAGTTACTCTAACCTCTACTCTGAAACAGGAGAACAGACTGAAGAAAAAAGTTTCGGAGCAAACGAAGATTTTAGAGTAAAATATGGTTGGTATAATAGTATATATAAATTAAGTAACGGAGACATAACAAAGGTAGAAGAGGTTACTCGTAAACCTGTTCATCACTGTTTAACAATGCTTCAGTATCAAAAAGAATTAGAAGAGGCTGAGGCACAAAACATAAAAAATAAATTTAAAAATGGCAAATAATAATATAGGAGCAACTGCTTTTTTTACAATGTTAGATTCTTTAAAAGTTAATCTACTAGAAGACGTAAGTATAAATACTTGTACTTATGGAGACTTAGCACAAATTGATTTAAGCAAACAAAGTATATTTCCTATAGGACATATAGTCCCTAATAATGCTAATGTAGATGAATCAGGTCAACTAATAACTTTTAACGTTACAGTAATTTTAATGGATATAGTAGACATTTCTAAGGATAGAAAAACTGATATATTTTATGGGGTTACAAATGAGCAGAACATATTAAACACAATGTTAGCTGTAGGTAATAGATTATTTGGTAGGTATAAAGGATCTGATTTAAGACTTCAAGGTTTTCAATGCGAGGGGAGTATGACCTGTGAGCCTTTTTACCAAAGATTTGAAAATCAATTAGCAGGTTGGGCTTGTACTTTTGACATAACATTTAAAAACGATATTTACTTATGTTAAGCGAAGAAGTATATAAAGAATTACAAGCCTATGCTTTAAACGTAATTTCTTCTGCTAGGGCTAACCTAGAAAAAAATAATAATACCGGAGCTTTAGCCGATAGTCTTGACTATCAAATATTAGACGAATTCGACTGGGGAGGTACTTTAAATTTTTATTCTTTAGCTTATGGTAAATTTATAGACCAAGGGGTACAAGGGGCTAACCCAAACGAATTACCTGCTCCAGGAGTAAACAAACAAGGTAAAGAAACTAAGGGGTCAAAATGGTATGGTATAAATAAAGCTCCTATGTCTCCTTATAAATTCGGAAGTGGTAAAGGTAAACCTGGGCTTAGAGGTGCTATTGATAAATGGACTATTACTAAAGGTATTCCAGGTATAAGAGACGAAAAAGGTAGATTTATTCCTAGAAAAAGTTTAGTCTATTTAATGACTAGAAGTATATATTTATCAGGGTTATCTCCTAGTTACTTTTTTTCTAATGCACAAAAAGAATACGATTCTAGAATTATACAAAAATTAAGAGCTTCGTTCTTAGTTGATATACAACTTAAAACTTTAGAAACTTTAGATCCTTTAAAAACAAATGCTGCTTATACTCAATTTAGTACAAGTAGAAGACCTAGAAAAACTTAATTATGGCTACAAAAATATTTACAAGAAGTCCTTACATAGTATATACAGGAGAGGTTACAGACTTATCTTATTCTATACTTTTATTATATTATACGGGAGGAACTTCTTCTAACCCTTTATATACTATTACTAAAAACGCTTTCCAATTTAAAGATAACGCAGGCGTAGCCAAAGGTTATAATAGTTTTGACATATCAGACTTAATTAAAGATTTAATAGAAATTTTTTATAATGGTCAAACTGGTTTACCTGCTTTGCCTCCAAATGTAGATATGACTTACCAACTATTAAATTTTTCTACTACTGCTCAATTAGGAGGTACTATAACAGGGTTAGTTACAGGTTTAGAGGGTTACTCAGAATTTCAAGACGGACTTAATTATTCACTACCTACAAATCAAATTTTATTATCAGGTACAGAAATTTATTTACCTAATGGAAAAACTACTAGAATATATTATAATGACGGAAGCGATGTTTTAGGAGACGAAACAGTTCTGCCTAATGACACTACTACAGACGTAGACGGAACAGACATAAAAATAAATAGGATAAGAGAATGTAAATATCCTCATACTAAAATAACTTTTTTAAATAAATGGGGTGCTCTTCAGGACTTATGGTTTTTCAAAAAAAGTATAGACACAACTAGTGTAAGTAATACTAATTACATATCTAATGTATTAGACCTTAACAAAGCTAACCCTAGTTATAGTACTACTGCCCATTATAAGAAAACATATAATTTTGTAGGTCAGCAAAAAATAAAATTAAGTACAGGTTTAGTAGGAGAATGTTATAACCCTTATTTACAGGAATTAATGCTGTCTCCTTTTATTTGGTTAACTGATGCAACTGAAACTTATCCTGTAGTTTTAACTTCTAAGGAGTTATTGAAAAAAACTAGCTTAAACGATTATTTAGTCGAATATACTTTAGACTTTGAAATAGCAAACGAAATAATTAATAATATTAGATAATGCCTAGTAAAAAAAAATTAGAATTATATATTAGAAATACTACAGGAGGTACTATTGAAGAGATACAAAACCCATTAAATTTTCCTTGGGAAAAAGTAGAAATGTTTAAAGATGAAAGCGTTACTTTAACTCAGACAGTAAAAAACGTTAAAGACCCTGCTAAAGTATTTACTCCATTTACTAGGAAATTTACAGTACCAACTAGTAAACAAAATAATAAAATATTTAGACATTTTTATAACAATGGTATTTCAGGCTTTGATTCAAGAATTAAAATACCTGCTAAACTAGAATTAAATACTAGTCCATTTCAAGACGGATATATAAAATTAGAAAGCTCAGGAATAGAAAACAATAGACCTAAAGATTATAAGCTAACTTTTTTTGGTAATACTGTAGCCTTAACTCAATTATTTGGAGAAGACACTTTAAGAAATTTAATATGGCTAGATAACTTTAGTTTTCCTTATGATGCAGCTAACATACGAGCTAGGTTAGAAAATTTCCCCTCTGACTCTAAAGTAGTTGACGGAGTTACTTATACTAATGTTACTCCGGTTACTTTAATTTCTAACGAGAAACGTTGGTTTTATAATTCGGCTTCTCCTTATATTCAAGGAAACGGGAATTTATATCCTCAAGCAGGTAATATACAAGGTTGTTATTGGGAAGACTTAAAGCCCTCTTTTAGAGTAGAATTAATATTTAAAGCTATAGAAGAATCATATCCTGAAATAGAATTTGATAGATCAGCAGACACTATTTTTAATGATAGTTATTTTACTAGTATATTTTTACATTTAAGTAAAACACAGGGAAGAGTTTTAAATACTGATGACAACGTACCTCAGACATTCCCTCAAATAGTAAATACATTTCCTTTAAACCCTACTAATAGTAGTTCGACTTCTTCAGTAAATTTAGCTACTAGTAATGGGTCAGATATAACTATAGCTGTTCCTAGTAATGTAGAGCAAAACTCTAGTAGTTTTTTTGGTCAAACAGGTAATGAGATAAGAGTTTTTATAAGACCTTTAACCGCTTACTTAAATACTACTTATTCGGCTCAATTATTATATAATGGAACAGTAGTAGATTCTTTAGACTTAGTTATAGGAAACCAAGAAATTGTACCCTCAGCACAACAGCAGGTAACAAACGGAACTTTTAGACTTATTATAGCCCCTACTTCTCTTATAGCCTTTGATTTAATTGAATTTAGAATCACTAGAGGTATATATTTTCCAATTTATAATCTTGATTATTGGCGTAGTGAATTTCAAATATCTAATGTAACTTTTAACCCAAATTTTGAATTTAACATTACTGACCAAGTACCAAAAATAAAAATAATAGAATTTTTATCAGGTATTTTTAAAATGTTTAATATTATAGCAGAGGTAAAATTTAATCAAACAAATCAGAAACAAACTATAATTTTAAAAGATTATAATAAGTTTTATTTTGGAGACACTAATTATATAAATGGTTATAAAACAATAGATATTACTCAGTATGTAGACGCTAAAGAACAAGACGTAAGTAATACTTTACCTTATAATATGGTTAAATATAAATATAAAGGTTTAGAAACATTTTTTGCAGATTATCATAATCAATTATTTGGTCAAGAATGGGGAACAGAAAACTATAGAGGTGCTACAGACGGAGTATTTGTAGGGAAACCTTATACTATAGAAGTTCCTTTTGAGTTTCAGAAATATGAGAGAATTTGGGACACTGCTTTACCTGATTCTCAAACTCAATTACAATGGGGTTGGACAGTAGATAATGATAGAAAGCCTATAATGGGTAAACCATTACTACATAAAGCAACATTTATTGACGAGGGTACACTTTTTAGTTTTATGCCTACAGAAAATTCTGTTGGATATATAGAAAATTATAGAATACCTGCTTCTGCTAGTGTGGGTAGTAGTGCGTTTTCTAGAAGTTTAGCTTTTTTCCCTGAAACTAACGAATTTACAGGAGCAATTAACCAACAAACATTATTTACTGAATTTCATCAAAGGTATATACAGGGAATATTCGAGCAGTCTAAAAGATTAGTTAAAGTTACTGCTTATTTGCCTGATTCGGTGTTGTTTGAATTATCTCTAGCTAATAGGTTTGTTATAGGAAATAATACTTATATGATTAATAGTATAAAAACAAATTTTGCTACAGGTAAAAGCGAATTAGAATTATTAACTCAAGACTTAAATATTTAATTATGTTGAAACTAATTATAGATTTATTACAGGAGGCAAACGGAGAAACAGAAAATATTAGAATTGCACAAGGTAAAAATAAACTAAGTACAGGTCTAAAAGAATCATTTAAACAACTTAAAACCGAATTGCTATGGCAACTGAAAAAATAGGTATTGAAGTAGTCGTTAAGTCGAAAGGGGCGGCTGCAGCATTTAAGGAATTATCAGGCGATGTTTCTAAATTTAATAAAACCTTAGATAAAAACCGAGACGCTGTACAAGGGTTAGACGCTATTACAGGGGGTATGGTTACTCAAGGTCGTAACCTCCAAAAAATGATTAAGGGTACTATAGTAGCAGTAAGAGGTTTCGCTGCTTCTATGAATCTTTTAAAAGGAGCTATTATAGCTACAGGTATAGGGGCTTTAGTAGTTGCTCTAGGTACAGTAGTTGCTTATTGGGACGACATTAAATCGGTTATGTCAGGGGTTTCTAGTGAACAAAAAGAAGTACTAGCTAACCAAACTAAACAAGCAGAAATTGCCCAGAAACAATTAGACGTTATTTCTCAGTCAGAAAATATACTTAAACAGCAAGGCAAAACTGATAAGGAAATATTGCAAATGAAAATTGCTCAAACAGGAGAAACTATTAAAGCTCTAGAGGCTCAAATAACTACTCAAATCGAGCAACGTAAAATACAAAAAGAAACTGCCCAACGATCCCAGGACTTTTTAGCCGGGTTAATACAATTTTTGACTGGACCTATAGGCTGGATAATGAAAGCCTACGATTATATTACAGGAAGTAATTCTTCTGCTATTTTTAATAATATGGCTTCTTTTATTATTAGTACTGAAGACGAAGAAGCAGACGAAGCTATAGAAACTGCTCAGGCTAATTTATTGAAGCTAAAAAATATGAAAGCGGGAATGGAGAATACCATAACCGAAAACGAAAAAGCAGAGAGAGATAAACGTAAAGCTATTGCAGATAAGGCTAGGGCTGACGAACTAGCAGCCGAAGCAAAGTTAGCAGCCGATAAGTTAGCGTTATACGTTAAAGATACAGAAATGGTTGCTGGGTTAAGACGACAATACTGGGAAGCTAATTTAGAAAAAACTAAAGAAAATGACGCTATGCTTCTAGACTTAGAACGTCAAAGGCTAGTTGCTGAAGTAGAAGCTAGTACTGCTTCGGAGTTTATGAAGAAACGAGCTATAGAAGAAATAAACCAAAACTTTAATTCTCAAATAGCTGAGTCTAACGACAATTATGACAAAGAAGAATCGGCTAGAGAAAAATCAGTAGCAGACCAAAAAATAGGTTTAATGAAAATGACCTTTGGAACTTTAGCTGAAGTACTAGGAAAAAATTCAGCAGCCGGTAAAGCAGCCGCTATTGCAGCAGCAACAATAAACACTTATCAGGGTATTTCTGAAGTTTGGGCTAATGAATCTACTTTGCCTGCTCCATTTGATGTTATACAAAAAGCTGTAGCTTCAGCAGGGGTTTTAATAGCTGGTATGAAAACCGTTCAACAAATTAAAACTGTACCTAAACCTAAAGGCGTTAAAGGTGGTGGGGGTGGTGGTGCTCCTGGTCCAACTATGCCTGCTTTTAACGTAGTCGGTACGGGTGGAACTTCTAACTTAGCTTCAGCTATAGCAGACCAAGAAAATAAGCCTAGTAGATCCTATGTAGTAGCCGGAGACGTAACTACTGCTCAAGAATTAGAACGTAATACTATTACTGAAAGTTCTATATAAACACAAATATTAATTTAATAACGTTATATAAATATGAAAATTGTAGAATTAATTATAGATGAAAACGATTTAGATTCTGGGGTCGACTGCATAAGTATTGTAGAGCACCCTGCTATTGAGGAAAATTGGGTCGCTTTAAAAGACGACAAAAAGCAGTACGAATTTAAACAGGTCGATGAAGACCAAAGACTATTATTAGGAGCTTTGCTAGTCCCTAATAAAACAATTTATCGTAAAGACGGAGCAGACGAAGAGCCTTATTATATATTTTTTAATAAAGATACTGTTCGTTTAGCTTCTGAATTATATATGCAGCGAGGCTACCAAAATAACGCTAGTTATGAGCATATAGAAAAAGTAAAAGGTCTAACACTAGTTGAATCTTGGATTGTAGAATCTAAAGAACAAGATAAAAGTAATATCTATAATTTAGATTTACCTGTCGGAACTTGGGTTGGAACTGTTAGAGTTCACAATGATAAAATTTGGAACGAAATTAAAGAGTCAGGGTCGTTAAATGGTTTTAGTATAGAGGGTATGTTCGGAGAAAAATATCAAACCGAAGTAAAAGCTCATAAACAACAAATCGAAGACGGACTTACTTTATTAAAAATAAAAAAAGCACTTATAGAAAATGAGCAACTTTAACCAACCAATACCTTTACCGGTAGTATCTCCAAAAAACGGAAAAAGAGGTTGTCTATGTAAAGACGAAAATACTTATAGTCGTAAATGCTGCGACGGGACTTTATGGGCTCAGGGTATCGGATCTATTACTAGATTAACTTAAAAATGCAAATAATTTTAAACTAACGTTATATAGATATGAATACAAAAAACAGAGTATTTAGTAAACTTTTTAAGGATAAGACAAAAGAATTAAAAGGAGTACAATTAAAAAAATATAAGGCTACGCTAAGTATTTTAGACGATTTTAGCTATGGTCAATTTGATGAAATTAATGACGAAATAGATAACTTAGGTTATTTTGTAAATGAATGGTTTCCTGATAGATTTGACCAATGGTATGAATTAGGTAGAGAAATATATTCAGTATATTTTCAAAATGCAGAGCCTTTTATTACTGAAGCAGACTTAAATAAAGATAGTGAATTAATAGACACTATATACGAAACTGCTTATGAATTAGGAATAGAGCCTGAACAAATATATCCTAGTATAAACGACCATATTAACGTTATACAGGACGGCTACGCTTATATAGAGGCTTTTGAAGAGCAGAAAAAAGAATTTGAAAACGAAAGTAAATCAGTATAATTATGAGCACTTTAAATACAGTTTTTAAAAAAATGTTTAGTTCTTATGATACTGTTGAAATGATAGTAGATAGAATGTCTAAAAAAGGAATGGACTTAGAGTCTTATCCTTGGGACGAATGTATAGCAGAACAAACTAAAAGATATGGGGCTGAAGCTGCTCCTAAAATTTGTGGATATATAAAAAAAACTTATGGGAATTAACGAAAAAAAAGCCTTAGCAATATTAAACAAATTGCCTAAGACAAAATTAAGCAAAGAGCAGAGAACTAATTTAAGTTTAGTATCTGAATTAGAAGATAGACTAGACGAATTACAATACGCTTTCGATGACGCTAGTTATTATGGTTACGAAAGGTTAGACGATTTATTAGACCAATGGTTTGAAGCGACTAACCCTATCAAAACAGAAATTGACGAAATGGCTATTAATGGTAATGCTAGTAATTTACCTTTTATTGCAGAAGAAGTTAAAAACTTGTTAGCAGACTTTGATACTGGAATGGATAGATTAGGTTTAGATCCTACTGAGGTTTTACCTAACTACGATGACTATAGACGTTATGTAGATGAAGCAGACGGAGTTTATAAAGACTTTATTAGTAAATATAGAGAGACTATTAATTATACTAATAATAACGATTTTATTAAATAATCACTTAAATTAATTATATATGAATACTACTGAAATGTTAACCCAAATTAAAGCTCTGCTAGGTGCGAAAGTAAATTTAGCCCAGCTTATTTTGGATAATGGAACGGTAATCGAAGCAGAATCTTTTGAGAAAGACTCAGCAGTTTTTATCGTATCTGACGAAGAAAGAATCGCTTTACCAGTTGGCGAATATATGATCGAAGACGGTCGTATGTTAGTTGTAACTGAAGAGGGGGTTATCTCTGAATTTAGAGTTAAGGAAGAACTCGAAACAGAAGAGGTTATAATTGAAGCACCTGAAGAGGTAGCCGAAGACGTAGCAGCTGTTATAGAAGCTGTCGTAGAGGTTGTAGCACCAATTATAGAAGAAGTTAAAAAGGAAGTCGAAGAACTTAAACGTAAGTTTGAGTCTATACCTGAAGCAGAAGAAGAGGGTTATAAAGACGGAATTGATGACGAAAAAGAAGACGTAAGAGAAGACTTAAAGTCGCATAAATTTGCTGCTCGTAAGCCTTTGAAACATAGTCCTAAAAGTGAAGAAAAAGCTCCGGCTATGTCGTTTTCGCAAAATAGAAATATGAATACAACTTTAGACCGAGTTATGTCTAAATTATCTAAACTAAATTTAAAATAACAATAACTAAAATGAACAGAAATTTAAAAAACAGAAACGTTGCACTTAGAGACATTACAGGCTCAGGTTCTATAGGTACTATTACTACTACCTATGAGGGACAATTCGCCGGTCAATTTATCGCAGCAGCGTTACTATCAGGAACTACTTTAGATAAAGGTTTAGTTACAATTAAGCCTAACGTAAAGTACAAAGAAGTAATCAAAAAACTAGATATGTCAAATATCGTAGTAGACGGAACTTGCGACTTCGACCCAACAGCAGATGCTATTAACCTAGAACAAAGAGTTTTAGAAGTTGGTAACTATCAAACAAACCTACAGATTTGTAAGTCTGACTTCGAATCTGACTATTTAGCCCTAGAACAAGGAGCTTCAGCGTTTGTAGATTTACCAGGCTCTTTTGCTGATTATATGCTAGCTCACGTTGCAGCAAAAATCGCAGAAAAAGTAGAAATTAACATTTGGCAAGGAGACGGAACAACTTCAGGACAGTTTGAAGGTTTCGTACCTAAATTATTAGCTGAGGCTAACTCACAAAAAGTAGTATCGGCTGAGACTGCTTGGGACTCAAGTACAGTAATTGACGAATTTGGATCTATAGTAGACGCTATGCTACCTGCTGTATATGGTAAAGACGATTTATACCTATACGTTCCTACAGCTGCATACAAAGCGTATGTAAGAGCTTTAGGAGGTTTTGCTACTCAAGGCTTAGGTGCTCAAGGTGTGGATAACAGAGGTACTATGTGGTATTCTAATGGTGGAGCAGCTTTAACTTTTGACGGTATTCAAGTTGCTATGTGCCCAGGTATGCCTACTACTAACGCAGTATTGGCTGAAAAATCTAATTTATTCTTTGGAACTTCAGTATTAAGTGATATTCAGCAAACTGTGAAGTTGCTAGATATGGCAGATTTAGACGGAAGTAATAATGTAAGAGTTATCGTAAGATTTTTTGCAGGCTGTCAAGTTGGAGTACCTAAAGATGCTGTAGTATATAGCTTATCTTAATAAATTTAATTAATCATACTAAATAGCCGGGTTTCGGCTCGGCTATAAGGTATATAAAACTTATAAATATGTCTTGTGATGCACTAAGTACGGGTAGAGAGCTAAATTGCAAAAATTCAATGGGCGGTCTAAAGGCTGTTTATTTTGCGGACTTTGGTACTCTAGGTACACTATCAATAACAAATGGAGTAATTACCGGATTCGCGGGAACTCCTGCTTTTTTTCAGTATGATTTAAAAGGTAATTCTAACCTCGAGCAGACAATTAATGCGAGTAGAGAGAATGGGACGGTATTTTATGAGCAAACTTTAAGTTTAACGCTACCATTTTTGGACGTTGAAACTCAAGAAGAACTTATAAAAATTATCGATGCTAGACCTTATTGTATTGTAGAAGATTATAACAAAAATTACCTACTTATCGGTGCTGAAAATGGCACAGATTGTAGCGGGGGGACTATCGTAACCGGAGCAGCCGGAGGCGATTTAACAGGCTTTACGTTAACTCAAGTAGGAATGGAAAAATTACCTGCGTTTTTTATAGAAGAAAGCGTAGTAGAGGGTGCAATATCTGCTTCGGCAGCTGCACCTACACAAATTAACCCTAGTAATACGGTTAACCCTTAATTATTTTGTTTTCCTTTGAAAATCGGCTACTTTTATAGGTAGCCTTTTTTTTTGGCAAATTTTTATTTTTTTACGTTATATAGATATGCAAGTATTAAAACCAACTACAGATCCTCAAACATTTTATATTATTCCTAGAGTATATAATATTGGATTACAATTTAAGTTAAGGGACGATACAACTAACGAAGAAAAATTCTATTCTCCAAGTATAATACAAGTAAACGACTATTTGCAAATAACAGACGTATTTGATTTAGTAGAGGGACATTTTTACGATATTATAGTAGACCAAGATTATGACGTATGGAATACTAACGAAGACTTATATAATTTAAGTCCTGATACTTGGGACGAAGTAAATAAAAGGAGTTTTAAAAATACAATAGATAGAATATTTTGTACTAACCAACCTATACAACAATTAAACAACCAAAATTACGAATTAAACAAAGGAGAATATAAAAAGGATAATTCTTATAATAACGACTATATAGTATTATGACAAAAAAGAAAAAAGAGTTTCAAAAAAATATGCGAGTATTGAATTTAAGTCAATATAGTCAGCCTATTATAATTGAACAAAAAAACAAAAATTGGGTAGAATACGGAGCAGATAATTTGTATTTCGACTACCTTATTAATTCGTATCAAAGTAGCCCTACTGCAGTAGCTTGTATAACGGGTATTAGTCAAATGATTTATGGTAGGGGTTTAGATTGTACTGATTCTAGTAAAAAGCCTGACGAATACGCCCAAATGAAGAGTTTATTTACTGACGATTGTACTAGGAAATTAGCTACTGATTTAAAGCTCTTCGGTATGGCTTCTATACAAATTATATATAGTAAAGATAGAACTAGAATAGCACAAATAGAACATTTTCCCGTAGAAACTTTAAGAGCAGAAAAATGCAGTACTTTAGACGGAGAAATAAAAGGCTATTATTATTATCCTGACTGGTCTAACATTAAGCCAGGCGAAGAGCCAGAACGTATTCCTGCGTTTGGTTGTAGCGAAGAAGACATAGAAATTTTATATATAAAACCTTATAGAGCAGGCTATTTTTATTATAGTCCTGTAGACTATGTCGGAGCTTTAGATTATCAAAATTTAGAAGCCGAAATAGGAACGTTTCATATAAATAATGTTCGTAATGGTATGACTCCTGGGCTCTTAATGAATTTTAATTCAGGTATTCCTGACGAAGATATGCAAAACGACATAGAACGTAAAATTCTAAATAAATATGTAGGAACGACCAATGCAGGAAAAATAATCATAGCTTTTAATGATGACAGAGAGCAGGCTGCTACTATAGACGCTGTTCAGTTATCCGATGCTCATAACCAATACCAATTTTTGTCAGAAGAATCGCAGTCCAAAATTTTGGTCGGTCATAGAGTAACGAGTCCTTTATTATTTGGTATAAAAAATACTTCAGCAGGTTTTGGGTCTAATGCCGAAGAACTAGAAACAAGTTCAGTTTTATTTGATAATACTGTAATACGCCCGTTTCAAGACTTATTAATTACTGCTTTTGACGAAATACTAGCTTATAACGAAATTAGTTTAGACTTGTATTTTAAGAGTTTTCAGCCTTTAGCTTTTGTAGATTTAGAAAATGCTATTTCAGGTAAAGAAATTGAAGAGCAAACAGGTATAAAAGAAGAAGAACGTAAAGAGTTTAAAATGATAGACGGTTACGAGGCTTATGAAACAATAGCTGAAGCAGAAGAAAAAGCTAATACTTTAGGCTGTATGGGTTATCACGAACACCTTGACGAAAACGGGAAAATGTGGTATATGCCTTGTAAGACTCATAATTACCAAGGATCTAAAAAAGACGATAGACCAGAATTAACTGACGAAATAATAGACGCAGTTTTAGAAGAGTATAAAGACTTAGGCGAAGACGAAGAAAAAATATTAGAAGACTATGAACTAATAGATAGTAGACCTGCTAACGACTATGATAAACAACTGAATCAAAGTCTAGACGTAGTAACTAAATTAAGTTTTGTACCTAAGAGTACTCCTAACCAAAAGTCCGAACAAGATACAAGTATCATAAAAGTTAGATATAGATATTATGGCAGTAATAACCCTGAGAGAATTTTCTGTCGTCAAATGTGGGCTGCTCAGAAAGTTTATAGAATGGAAGACTTAGACAAAAATAGTTTAGCTAATAAAGAACTAAGTCCTAAAGGGTCTAACCAAGGAGGGTATAATTTATGGTTATACAAAGGAGGCGTTAATTGTCAGCACTATTGGGAACGAAGAACTTATTTAAGAAAAAATAATAAAAGAGTAACGGTAAATGAAGCTCGTAAACTAATTACTGAAATAGATCCTAGTCTTAGAGACGAAGCGAGAATACAAAAAAACGTTCCTGAAGTCGCACAAATTGCAGGAGCAAATAATAATTGGTGGAGTTTACAACCTGGATATAGAAGTTAAAAATTATGGCAGAAACAGCACTATTTATAAATAGAACAGATTTAGTTAGAAATACTATAATCAACGGAAATTTAGATACGGATAAGTTTATCCAATTTATCAAAATAGCCCAGCAGATGCATATACAAAATTATATGGGCACTGCTTTATATAATCAATTTTCTGAAGCTATACTTAATGGAACAGTTACTCAAGACCAAACAGACTTGCTAAACGACTATATTCAGCCAATGTTAATTCACTATAGTATGGTCGATTTCCTCCCTTTTAGTTCTATAGAATTAAGAAACGGAGGGTTATTTAAACATACTGCTGAAAATGCTACTAGTCCTAACAAAGACGAAGTAGACTTTTTAGTTCAAAAACATAGAAATTTTGCAGAATTTTATACTAGACGTTTTATAGATTATATGTCTTTTAATGCTTCTGCTAAGTTTCCTAAGTATTGGCAAAATAGAAACGACCAAATGTACCCGGATATGTCAGCAACTTTTACAGGCTGGGTATTATGAATCATTTTTTTAATAATGGCATAGAGTATATGAAACAAAGCGAATATAAAATTAAATTTCAAAATGTTAGTAAACTTATAGAATACGTTACAACAAAAGAAAAAAATAAAAAAACTAAAAATAATGGCAAATCTAACAAATAAAAAAATTAGCGAAACTTACGAGGCGTTACTAAAAACTAGTAATAATGAAACCTTAAACGCTACTCCTACTTTATTAACTGACGGAGCAGGAAATAGCTCAGGCTTAACTATTGATAACGCAGGTAATTTAGAAGCAGCTGGAAATTTATCATTTGGAACGGGTTTAATCGATACTTCTAATACTGTTATTATAAAAAACTTTATAGACGAAGCAGACGGAATAGCTAATAACGATAATGATTTTACTATTCCAACCTCAGCAGCAATTAAAGACTATGTAGATAATAATATTACTGCTCAGGATCTAGATTTTCAAGCAGACTCAGGAACAGGAGACGTAGATTTAGATTCAGAAATATTTGAAATTTTAGGCTCTAACGGACTATCTACTACTGCTTCAAACAATAAAATAGTAATTGACGGAATAACCTTAGAGACTGCTATAAACACTAATTCAAGCGATATTCAAGACAATGCAGACGAAATAGTTATAAATAGAGACGATATTACTTTAAATGCTACTGCTATTTCTAATAATGCTTCAGACATAGCTACTAACACTAGTAATATAAATACTAATGCTGCTCAAATAGCTACTAACGTAACAAACATAAGTAATAACGCTAGTAACATTACGACAAACGCTACAAACATTTCGACTAACTCTTCAGAAATAGCAAATAACCAAACTGACATAGCTAACAATTCTACAGCTATAGCTACAAACGTTACTAATATATCTACTAACGCTACTAATATTTCTAATAATAGTCAAGAAATTTCTATTAATGCAACCGATATTTCAAATAATACTCAAGGTATAAACGATAATGCAGCAGATATAACTCTTAATGGAGACGCTATAGTGGTAAATGCGACAAATATAAGTACTAACGCTACTGATATATCTAATTTACAAACAGACGTAGCAAATAAGGTTTCTAAGACAGGAGACACTATGTCAGGAGACCTAACTATTGACGATGCTAAACTAATAGTTAATCAAACTAATAATGACAATGGAGTAGAAATAACAGACGGAGACGTTGCTTTAGGTACAAATTCAGGTACTAGCGTTAATTTAAATTTTCTTAGCGGAAATATTTCAATGGGTATAGGAACTACGGTTAATAGTTCAAATATATATATGGGTACTTTTGACTCTAATAGTAATAACAAAGGTAGATTAACTACTCAAAATGATTCTAGAGACTCTTTATATTGGCGAAGTTACGGAGGTAATGATTTCGGTCTAACCTATAATAAATTATATACAGACGCTAGTCAAAACGAAATAGAATACGAGAGATTACAAATGCGAAATAATTTTCTTTCTATAGGGGGCGTAAATGCTTCAGAACAAGGAATAGGAAATGTAGGAAGATTACGATTTCTTAACCTTAACGCTACAGATAATGAAGCTCTTACAGAACAACCCTATATTGAATCAGCAGGGAATTTTAGTGTTAGACCTGATTCAGGAGGTAATGATTTTCAAGTCGCAAATTACGAACAACAAGATTTTACAGCTTTAGCTGTTGGAACAGGGAATACGGTATTTTCAGGTAATAATTTAACTGTAGGACTTAGTAATGAAAATTCGATGTTCAATACTATTGTTGGTGGTACAGGAAATGTAGCTAGTCAACGTTCACTAGGGGTTAATAATTTAATTGGAGGTAAAGATAATCAACTACAAGAAAAAATACAAAATTCTTTAATAGTTGGAGAAAATAATACTGCAAGAGGTCAAAATAATATTGTCGGAGGTAGAGATAATATAGACCAAATAACTGATTCTACTAGTAAAAATAATTTATTAGCAGGTTATTCTAATAGTATAGAGGGTACAGACTTAGCTAATAGTATATTAACAGGAACTAATAATACTATATGGACAAATAACATAGATAACGTAACTTGTTTAGGAAGCGTAAATAACGTAGGTAATACACTTAATCGTAATTTTTCTGCTAATAATAGTATAGTAACAGGTAATGGTAATAATATAGCTACTACTACAGAGTCTAAAAATTCTTTTATTAGTGGTTTATCTAATACAGTAAACGCTTCGCAGTCTATAGCCCTAGGTAATCAAAATAATGTTACAGGTAATAATAGTTTGGCTATGGGTCAAGGAAATACTAGCTCAGGTTTAAGATCAGTTAGTATAGGTTATAATTCTACAGTAACAAGTAATAATGGAGTAGTAATAGGAAACGATAATGTTAATAATGGTGGAAATAATAGTATAGTAATTGGAACTCAAAATAATGCTAACCCAACTTCAGGAAATGCTAATTATATATTTGGTCAAGGAAATAGTATAACTGGAGCAAATTCACAAAACAACACAATAACAGGTACAAGCTCTAGTATTAGTAATAAAAGCAAAATGAATTTATTAGGCGCAGGTTTAAGCACAAATTCAGTTAATTTTGTAAAAGATACAGTACTAACAGGAGTATTTAATAAAGGTGCTTTATATTCAGACCCTTCTTTTGTAGTTGGAGCAGGTAGTTCTTTTGGTAGTGTACAAAACGCTATAGAAGTTTATAAAGGAACAGGTACTACTAACAACCAAATAGTTATACCTAGGTTACAAGATTTTGCTGACGACTCAGCGGCTGCTACAGGAGGTATAGAACTTATGGGCTTATACCATAAAGCAGGAACAGTAAGAATAAGAATAACTTAAAAATAATAATATGCCTAAAAAAAATTCAAAACCAGGTACTTATAGTATAACAAATTTAGAACGAAAAACTGAAGACGGATATATAGTAGAAGCAACCCTAACTTATAAAATTGAGTCAGACGAAGCTATGTTTTCTCAAAACGTAAGTTGTACTTTTTCTGAAGACAAAGGAGACGATTTTATACCATTTGAAGACGTAACTGAAGCAGAGGTTATAGAATGGTGTTTAGAACAAATTCCTGCAGAGCCTTTGGCGAATATGGAAGAGTTTGTTTTAAGAGAATACACAAAAATATATAATGAAAATACTAACCCAACTATTGAAGAGGGGTTTCCTAGTAGTTGGAACTAATGAATATGCAAGACTTAAAATTATACGGAATTAATTTTGGTGCTATAGGCATCAGTTTTACAGATATTGAATTGATATTAAAAATTTTATTATTAATTGCCACTTTAGGATATACGCTTCATAGGTGGTATATAATGTATAACGACAAAAATAAATAATATGGCTTGGGGAGAAATATATAAAACTACTTGGTGGGGAGACGGAATACCAAATGATATAGGTTGGGGGTCTGCTTATGCTGACTTATCACAAACTTTTAATGAGTATAGTATAGCCTATGACGGCATAACGCCAGGAGAGGCAATTTCAACTCCGGCTGCTACTTACAATATGAATACTCAAAATGGTTTTGGGTTTTATGCTTGGGTTAAAGTATCGCCAACAATTACAACTTTTAGTAACTTTAATCAAAGATGTATAATTGATTTTAGTCAAGATATATTTAATACTGCTAACGGTAAAGGTTATTCTATTTTTGTAAGAAAAACTACTACTACTTTAACTTTAAATTGGTTTTTCAAAAGGACAGGAGAAACTAGGGCTAATTGTAGTTGCATAATAGATTTAAACCAATATGATTTAAACAAACCTATATTATTAGTAGCAGGAATAGAGCCTGACGGAATGGATCCTCAAGTATTTTCTAGGCAAGTATTCAGAGCTTATCAGCAGGGTTTAAATGCTAATAATTACTTAGAGGAAATAAAAAATGTTCCTAATACTTGTAACCCTTTATGTACTCCTTATCCAACAGGACAAAACTTTGTTATTGGAAATACTAACGATGCAGGAACAACTTCTAGCGAATTTGTAGGAGAAATAGACGAAGTCGCAACTTGGAGGGGAGCTTTCTTCGGTTGGGAAACTGCGTCAGCTAATTATTTTGACGGAATAAATAATGAGTATAGATTAAACTTAAACGACCCTGCTTCAGGATCTAGAGTAAGCAATATATTTTTAAATAGTTGGTTTAGAATGGGAGACGGAGCAACCTTTAACGGTAGCACTTGGTCAATACCTAACGCTTCTAGCACTTCGTCCGCCCCAAATGCTAGTTCCGATACTTCAATGACTTTAGCTAATAGAGTACCTCAAATAATAAATTAATAAAATGATTAGACTATTAAAATACATAACGAAAAAACTAGAAACGTTTAGATGTTGGAGACATAATAAATGGAATAATTTTCTAGATAAATTAAAAACTAATTGTCCTTGCGAAAAATTAATAAAATAATAATTCACTGCTCTGCAACTCAGGAGGGTAAAGACGTTTCAGTAGAAGAGATTAGACGTTGGCACTTAAAAAGAGGTTGGAGAGACATTGGTTATCACTTTGTCATTCAACGTAACGGACTAGTAGAAGAGGGTCGTCCTATAGAAATGTCAGGGGCTCACACAAAAGGCGAAAATTGGGATAGTATCGGACTTTGTTATATCGGAGGCGTAGAAGCAGAGAGGGGTAAAAATGGTAAATGGATTGCTAAAGATACTAGGACAGAAGAACAAAAAGACAGCTTAGTAGATTTACTTTGTCAACTAAAAGACACTTATGGTAATGTTAATATATATGGGCATAACGATTTTTCTAGTAAGGCTTGTCCTTGCTTTGATGCTAAAAAAGAATACGAAAACATTTCAGAACGTTGGTAAAAATGAATAAATACGATTTTAGTATTATTAATTTACTTACTAGTGGTATGATCGTTGGTTGGGCATATTACGAGCCTGACCCTGTAGGAGAATTTAATTATTATGAATTAGACATATATTTATTAATTATACAATTACAATTTCGCTGGAGTAATGAAGAATAAAAATATATCTATATATAAAACAAAAAGGAAAAAACGTCCTGGAGTACATAGTAAAAACGCTAGTAGACTTAAAACTAGCAAGGGTTATAAAAAAAAATATAATAGTCAGGGTCGATGAAAAAAATACTAGAATTTTTCGGTAGTAATGTTTTTAAGGGAGTTAGCGATTTGCTAGACGACTTAATTACTAATGACGAAGAACGCTTAGAAGCTAAACGTAAAATCTTTGAGACACTTAAACAAAAAGAGTTAGAGCTTCAGCAAATGCAAACAGATATAATTATACAAGAAGCTAAGGGTAATTGGTTACAGCGTAGTTGGAGACCTATTCTAATGTTAGCTTTTGGTTTTATAGTTATATACGTTAAATTCTTAGCTCCGTTATTTCAGCTACCAATACCTGAATTAGAAAACGAGTTTTGGAATTTACTTCAATTAGGTATAGGAGGCTACGTTATAGGGCGTACAGGAGAAAAAATAGCTAAAGAATATGCTAGTACCAAAAAAAAATAAAAGCGTCTTAAAACGCTTCTTATAGTATAACACTAGTATATAATAGTATATTTATATAACTAGATTATAATACTAGTATATAATAGTATAATATATAAGAATTTTAATAACTTGCAAATATGGAACTAATAAAACACTTTTTCGGAATTTGTGGAGAATCGCATATTAATATATTTTCTCTACTAGTTTTAGTATTGTTGTTTAATAGTATTTGTTATATTTATAAATATTATGAATATACCAGACCTAATAAAAAACGTACTTAAAAACAATAATTTATCTACTAGGGAAAAAATAGACAACTGTTTAAGAATAGATAGTATTCAATATACTAACTTAGGTATCGAGTCTAGTCCAATAGAAATTAACTTAGCTAAAAAAAATAGTCGTTATATTTATGACGCTATTAAAACTTTAGACTACGACATAGGTAGTATGCTAACTCGAGCAGAAGATGCCTAGAAAAACAAAACGTAAAACCTTAATAAAAAAATTAGATACTATATTTAGTGAGTATATCAGGCGTAAGTATGCTAACAAACTAGGTATTGTAAAATGCTATACTTGTAATAAGCAGGAGTATTGGAGGGGTAAAGGTATGCAAAACGGACACTTTATCTCTAGATCCTCTAGAATTTTACGTTGGTCGGAGGATAACTGCCGTCCCCAGTGCTACGCTTGTAATTGTATGAGATATGGGCAAAATTATATATTTGCTATGAATCTAAATAAAGAATATGGTTACGACAAAGCAGCCGAATTACTTCAAAAATCTAGACAAACTATAAAACAAACCGATTTTGAAATAGTAGAACTAATAGAAAAATATCAGGGTTTAGTAGATAAAATGTAGTATATTTGTTTGAATTGTAAAAATTCATCATATCGTAAGCGAAAGGAATTGAGGTCTAACTTTAGTTCCTTTTGTCTTTTATTGTAAAAACTTTTTATATAAGTGTACTATTTATTAACATTTTTTTTATAACTTGTACAAAATTAAAAACGATATGACTGCTAGAGAAACTTTAATAGCCGAGCTTCAATATTCTGTAGAGGCTTTGAGAAAAGAAAATCAACAACTTAAAAACAAATTAGAAGAAAAAGAGGCGATGTTAGATAACGCCTTTAGTCGTCTATCATATTACGAACTTAATAACTAAAAAAATGAGTATAAAAAAAGGTAAAGTCCTAGAGGTTACTCCTAATGGTAGTTGGTCTGAATTTAACAAATATATAGTTAAAATTGAGAATAACGACTTTGAAGTAGGAGACTTTAATTTCTTGGCAAAAGGAGAATTTAAAAAAAAGGTTGGAGAAAGTATTGAATTTGAAATAAAAAATAACGAATACCGAACAGCAAAAATTTATTATAACGCTAATAACTATTAAAATGAAACAAGGAAAAATAAAAAACATAGAGCCTAACGGAAAATGGAATGATAAAAGTAAGTATAAAGTAACGTTTGATAACGGAGACGCTTATACTTTTTTTGCTTTAGGAGATTTTAAATTTAAAGTCGGAGACGTAATTTCTTATGAAGTTACTAACGCTGAATATAAAAACGCTAAAATACCTAAAGACCAATACGAGAGAAACGTTCCTCCTACTACTAATTATACTGATAAAAACGATTTAATAATTCGTCAGACTTGTATAAAGGCTTCGGCTCATTATAACGCCCAAAGAAACGTAGGGGTTGATACTCTTATAAACGAAGCTGAGTTAATGTTTAATTGGATAAAATCATAAAAAATGGAAACAACAAAAAAAGAATATCAAACTGAATATATAAACTGTATTATACCTAAACAAGGTAAACAAGACTTTATAGTATCTGAGCTTCATATAAAAGTTCAAGAATTACAAGACGTATTTACTAAGCATAAAAAATTTATCGAAAGTAATAATGGTTTTTTTAGTGTTACTTTATGTAAATCTTTTAAAGATCCTAATAAACTATATTTAAAACATAGTCAATTAGTAGAGGTAAAAGAAGAGGTTGTTACTCATAAGGAACAAATGCCTGACAGAGACGACTTACCTTTTTAAAACAAATCTAATTTGTTTATCCCTCCTACAATATCGAATTAAGTTCGGTTAGGGGGGTTTTTTTTTATATATTACAAACTCTAAAATTACGATATGCTAGTAGACTATAAGTCCCAAATAAAAACAATTAATAAAATAAGGAATGGAGAATTAAAAACAGGACTCAAGTTAGGAGTATCTGAATTAGATTCTCATTTTGTTTTAAAACCTACGGATCTAAATTTATTTTTAGGACACGCCAACGTAGGGAAAACTTCCTTAGTATTATTTTTAATGCTATGTTATGCTGTTAGACATAATACCAAATTCTTAATATACTCTTCAGAAAATGAGCCTTACGAGTTAATAAGAAAGCTCTTAGAATATTTAATAGAAGAGCCAATAAACCGAATAATTCCTGCAGACTTTAAAAAAGGAATAAAATTTATAGAAGAACATTTTCAGTTTATCTCAAATAAAAAACTTTATACTTATATAGAGTTATTAGAAGTAGCAGAACAAACAAAGAAGAAATTTAATTTTACAGGCTTTTTAGTAGACCCTTATAATAGTTTAGCAAAGGACAGAGAATTATCAAAGTCCCTAGGGTTTCACGAATACGACTATGAAGTTTTAAGTAAGTTTAGAATGTTTTGTTCCGAACATAGGGTATCTCTTTGGCTTTGTGCTCACGCTAATACCGAAGCTCTAAGAAGAGTTTATAAAAGCCCTCACCAATACGAGGGTTATCCTATGGTATGCGAAAGTTCTTCTATTGAGGGGGGAGGTAAATTCGTTAATCGTTGCGACTCATTCGCTGTAGTTCATAGATTTATTCAGCACCCTACAGAATTTATGTATAGCTTTTTACATATAAAAAAGATTAAGTCCATAGAGACAGGCGGACGTTGCACTAGCCTAGACAACCCAATAAAACTAAGAGCACTTATTAACAACGTAGGCTATTCTATTAACGATGAAAGTATAGTAAAAATACTTAAAAGACATAATGCCCCATTTTAAAATAGTATAGTTTTAGCTATATTATAGAGGTGTGCATATTAACCCAATTATATAGTAAACATAACACTTGGTTAGAAATTACCGAATCATTCGGAGTAAACCCTGAAACTGCAAAAGATATAGTTTCTGAGTTATATATAAAGATAGATAAGTTTGTAAAAGAAAAAACGAACAAATCTATAATGTATAACGATAAGGAGGTTAATTACTATTTTATATTTGTTACTATTAGAAATTTAGTCTTCGACTTAAAACGTAAAGAAAAAAAGGTTTACTTTGAAACCCTAGACAACTTACCTGACTTAGGATATACTAGTGAGTATAAAGAGCCTGACGACTATTTAAAATTAAAAGTTATAAATGATTGGTACGAAAACGATAAGTATTTACAAATGCTAGAAGAAGCAAACTTATTAGATAATTTCTCTCAGGATAAAATGAAAGTATATTATTTAAGAAGAATCTTTAAAGAAGTATTTTTAGATAATACTAAAGTAAGCGAGTTATCTCGTAACACTAACATAACTTATTGGAGTTTAAGAAACACTATTAGAAACATAAAAAAACAAATACATAACGACTATGAATTTAGGAAACATATTAGAGACGATTTTTAAATATACAGGCGTTAAATGGCTTGTAAAAAAAATAGTAATTGATTTATTAGGCTATGAGTCCTGCGGCTGTGAAGACAGAAAAAAAGCCCTTAACAATATAAAAATATTCAGGAATGAAAAATCTAAATAATAAAGACTATAAATATTGGACTAAGTTTAGATCCTCTACTAAAGACAGAATTACAGGAACAGAGTTAAAAAGAATTAGTTCTATACATAGTGAAGTATTCGAGCATAAATATTTTTTACCCTGTACTTGCAACCCTAAAGGAATACAAAGATTTATAAATGACATTAATAAAGTTTATACCTCAATGTAATAATGGATATAGAAAAAACCGAATTATTTGAAAAAGCAGTTGTTCATTTTCTAAATTTTGACGGCTGGAAACTTGAACATATAGGGGGTATGAGCAGATACGATGCCAAAGGTTTTACGCCCAAAAATTATCCTGTCGTAATAGAAATGAAATTTCGAAACAAGTATTACGAAACTAAAATGATAGAGAAAAAAAAATATGATGCTTTAATGTCAATACCTAGTAATGTAGTTAAACTATATTTTGTAGCTGACCCTAAAGGTAATTATATGTATTGGTTAAATGATTTGAGTATGCCAGAGCTTGAGACTGTCAGTTGTTCTAAGACTACTTTTTGGGGTGGAGAAAACGAATCTAAAGAAGTTTATTATTTACCTGAAAGCAAAGCTAGTATAGTCTCTATAAACGATACCGACCCTGAGCCTGGACCTTGGGCTGAATATTTCGCTAGAAAAAGAAAATAGCTGTTATTATTTATTAACAATTTTTTTGTACCTTTAAGAAATTCAAATACTTAACGATATGAAAAAATGTACAATTTGTGGCGATACCATAATAGGTTTCGGTCATAACCCCCAACCATTTAAAAATTCAGGTAGATGCTGTAATAGTTGTAATGACATAGTCATAAGATACAGGCTATATAAACAAGGCGTAAAATATACAGGAATATTTAAAGAATGGGTTTAAAAGATTATGAAAGCAACGTTTTAGATATTGAAGAACTTAGTTATTATAATGAGTTTGAGTTATTATCTAAAATAGTTTTAGAATGGGACAAAGCCTCTAAAGATAAAAATATAAGTGAGAGGTCAAAGCTAGAGTTACAAAACGTTATAACAAGTGTTACAAAAATTGGGATATACGTTTCTAATATGCAAAGTAGACAGCGAGAATATAATTCACAAATAAGTAAATGGAGGCGTAAATGTTTACACTTAGAAGCCGAAATAACTAGACTTATAGAACTAGATAATAATGAAAAATAAATACTTACAATATCTTCAGGAAATTTATTTTAAAGAAAAACAACAAACAATACAAATAGAATCAAAAATGAATAATAAACATAATGCCTTAGAAAGCCCAATATTCGATCACTACCGAAAAAATGAGCAAAGAATAAAACAAGCGATACAATTTTTAAATGAAAACGATTTTTACGTTTATAAAAAAACAGCCGTAGATTATGAAAAATTATAAAGTTGAATATTGGTATTTACTATTTATAGGAGGCGAAGACTTAGGTTATGATTTTGACGTAGTAAACGTTAAAGCTATAAGCCCTAAACAAGCTATAAGTAAAGCTAAACAACAAAGTATAGTTGGAGCTAAGAATTTTAAAATTATAGAAGAATGAAGAATATAAAACTATTAGACGGTAATTTCTACAATAGAAATAAGATATTAGAAAAAATGTCAGACGATGAATATTATTATGGAGAATTAAACAAACTAGCCTTATCAAGCTCTTCATTAAAATTAATGTTAGATAGTCCTAAAACTTTTTATTACGTTACTAAATATGGTCAAGATAGTAATACTTCTGCTTTGACTACAGGTTGGCTTTTTCATACGAGAATACTTGAGCCTGAAAAATTTGACACTTTACATTTTGTAGACGTTCAAAGTAAAAACACTAAGAAATATAAATTAGCTAAAGAAGAATACGGTCAAGTATTTACAGCTAAAGAATTAGAAGAAAACAATAGGTTAGTAGATGCTTTTTATAAAAACCCTAGAGCAGTAGAATTACTAGGCGATAGTCAGTTTGAAGTGCCGGGTCTTGTAGAAATTTTCGGTAGACCTTTTAGAGCTAAGGCTGACGTACTTAAAAATAAAGGGGGCATAGTAGATTTAAAAACTACAGTAGACGTACAACACTTTAATAAATCTGCTTATCGCTATAAATATTATTTACAAGTAGCTATATATTGTGAGGCTTTTAATGTAGACTATAAAGACTTTACTTTTTTATGTTTAGACAAAGCTAACTTAGATATTGGAATTTGGAACGTTTCGGAAGAGTTTTACGAGTACGGACGTAAAGAATTAAAACGAGGCATAGAACTATATAACACTTACATAAGAGACGACTTTGATATAAACGATTATACTATCCAGGGTACGTTATGAGAATATTAAATTTATATGCCTGCTTAGGAGGTAATCGGTATAAATGGTCAGACGAACATAAAATTACAGCAGTAGAGTTAGACCCTGACTTAGCTAGAATGTATAAAGAACGTTTCCCCCAAGACGAAGTAATAGTAGC
>VMHT01175196.1_pt1 | contig 30043 bp, 41 predicted proteins | sample 4693611 | NCBI WGS metagenome assembly VMHT01 (sample SAMN12280063, study PRJNA550983) | marine metagenome | isolation source: seawater sampled from same location over 5 years 0.02-0.2 micron viral filtrate | place: USA: collected off the coast of southern California halfway between the port... ... | reverse complement strand
GTGAGCATGGCTGATGAAAGTGTAGCATATGGAGATGGCATGTGGGTTATACACTGTAGTTATTTTCCGTGGGGGGCGCATTCAACAGTTAGATATAAACCACTGTCTAAAAAACCGGCTGATTATTCATATCATTACGGTATACACAACAGTGGCGCTCTTAGATGGTGGGCAAGTGGCGGCGCTCAAAATACAAGAATTCCCAATAAATTACTTAATCTTTTAATTTATCATTACAACAATAGATGCTTGGACATTGAAAAAACAAAACAAACCCCAATGAATTTTTATATTAATGACCAATACGGTACCCTACTTAAATTTGGGAGTAAACTAGATCATAAACTTAGAATAAAATTTTATAAAGACATATTTAGTAAAGGAGATATATCCTCGAATATCGAAAAGAATATAGCGTTTAGATGTAAAAGAGGTTTCAACGATTCTTTTTGTCAGCGCATATTTACTGAATTAGTATTAAGCATATATTTTACAGTTCTTAAGAAATCGTCTAATACTAAAAATACCAGGGATAATTTTACTGAAATGAAAAAAGTTTACAATTTTAGTAACTATAATCCAACTATCTTGAATATTAAGGAATCGGACGTGCCAAAAATAAACGAATTTTTGTATTTAATGCAAGATAATTCTTATGGAAGTTTTAAAAATGCAAGGCTTGCAAGTTTAACCGATGAATTAATTCATTTTTCAAAATCTATTTAAAAACGATGTATATTAATATGTAGAAAAAATGAATGAAGTAATACCGGCACTCAGCGCGGGAATAATTTCAACATTAATATGTAACCCACTTGATACACTAAGAGTAAACTATCAATTAAACCGTAAATTATATTATGACATTGGTTTTTTATATAGGGGAATAAAATATGGTATTTTAACTATCCCATCGTTTTGGGTCATATATTTCCCCGTGTACAAAACCCTTAAGAAAGAAATTAAATCTCCTCTGGCCGCATACATTTCATGTTGTACAGCAAGTACAATTACATCACCTTTATGGGCACTTAGACAGGCTTCCCAAACGAATAAAACTTTAGAAATTTCTTTTAAAAATTTATATAGAGGACTTATTCCTACTTATTTTGTAAATCTAAATTTTACAATACAAATTCCTCTATATGAATATATAAAAACAAAACTAGAAAATAATACAATAAACACATTTTTTGCAGTAGCAGTGTCAAAAACATTCGCATCTATTATGTTTTACCCATTTGATACGATTAGAACCAGAATTAGAGACGGAAAACATATATTATTTTCCAAAAAAATTAATTATTATAAAGGAATTAGTATATACATTGCAAGAAGTTTGCCTTATCACGTTTCTATATTCTGTACATATGAGTACATCAAACGTTTTTTTTCATAAAAAAATTAATATACGAAATCCCTTGTAGATAAGAATCTGCAAGATCGTCTTTTTTTTTATGTTTTTCAAAAAAATCCTGATGTGTTTTGATCAATTCTCGTGTATGAACTATTCCTAAATTTTTATTTTGACGATATTTACACTTAGACTTATGTTCAATTTGTGTATCAGAACATTTTAATTTATATTTTGCAGGGTAGAACATTATAGTACATCTCCTATTTTGTTCGTGTTGAATTCTCAAGGTAAAATAAACATATAATGCCGTTGATATATTTCTCATTTTGGGGTTAAAAGATGGCTGTTTTTCTAATAAAACAGTATCGGCTTCTAGCAGATATTCTAAATTATCCAATGCTTGAATAACAGAAAGTGTTTCATTGGTCCCGGAACAATCTAATACGTCCCAATCTAGAATACTTTTATCTTCGCCATCTATTAAACAATATGCTAAATTCTTAATACCTATATCGAATGAAAGTATAATCATATACAATGTAATGTAATGTAATGTAATGTAATGTAATGTAATTATTATTTAATGTGATGTAATGTTTAAATTAGTTATTGGATATTTATACAAAACACCTTCTTTTGTTTTTAAAATGTGATAATATGTATAATTTATACTGATATCAGGCTCAGGTTCTAGATTTTTCTTATCTAACAAACTTAACAAACACCCCATTTATATTCTTTTATCTATATTAATCAACGATTTTATATCTGATATACTTACCTTTTTTTTAATTTTAGGTTTTTTAAGATTATTTATATCATTGATATCCCATGATATGAATAGTTTATCGTCTGCTAATAACACAACGCAAAAACCTTCATTTTTTAAAATTGTAAATAAATAAGTAGTAATTTCTGCTACATTATAACTAGGAAAACCGAATGTATAATTCGGAACTGTATAAACACATCTTAATTCACCGTGTTTTGAAAGATGTCTAATCTTGTCTGCCATCTTTCGAAGTATATTGTTTCTAAGAGTATCATATCTCAAATTTTGTCTTTTCTGGAGTTCTAAAATATCTCTTAATCCAGACATGTTTATACATTACGTATATTACAATTTACTTAAAAAAGCGTATTTTCTTTATTTTCAGGTTCATTATCATCAGCAACCGATTCATTATCATCCGATTCATCGTCATCCGATTCATCGTCTGATATATCATACTGTTTATTCACGGTCACATCAGTCTCTGGTTTTATATTTTTTAATTCATTTATACTCTCGATAGAATTTTCTTGTATAATATTTTTATCCGGTACAAGAGTCTCAACACTTTCATTATTGCTTAACATGTTTTCAACTGCCTTGGAATGTATAGGTTTTGATATAGGAATTATAGGTATTTCTTTACTTTCAGGTTTAAAATCTTCATCATCTTCATCATCTTCGGACATTTCATCTTCTTCCGGTGCTTCTATTACGTTATTGTTTTCCGGATACTTAGTTTCTGGTTCATTAAACGCCCCTGATAGGTATTCATTTAGAATATATTCTATAGGAATTTGATTTGCTATGGTTTCATTTATAGATTCGGTTATTAATTTAAACATTTTATTTTTTTCATCATATATACAATGCGGGTTGTAATAAATTTGTTCGCTACATGACACTATAATTTTATGCAAAAACGAATTTAAACTTGGAACCTTAATTTTGACCGATTTATCATCTGCTGTTAATCTAACACATGCTAAAATTTTAACGTGACTTACAAAAATAGCCGTAATCAAATCCATTAAATATGGAAATTTTCTATTCAAAGAATTTAATTTTTCTTCTAGTTTAAAATCAGTCCAATTGGGAACGCTTTTAAGTTCTTTTTGAAAATTTGAGTATGAAACACTCAGTCTAATATTATTTTTTTGAGAATCTTCGAATATACTATGTAAAATATCGTAAATACCAGACTGGATACAGTTTATAAGTTGTTTTGAATATTCTTCCTTGGCGGCCACCAAAACATTAACATTTAGAGTTTCAGACATATTATTAGTAATTAACACATTTTTAAAAACCGCGATTTTAAACTTTTAAAATAAAAACATTTATTAATTTATAATATATATGTCTGCAGAATGCAAAATTAATAGCAAAACGGTTACATGGACACTCGATTCTAAATTTGTCGACGATATTAAAAGGTATATTCGCGTAGGGAAAACAGAGGTAGCAGGCGACATAATATTTAAGGACACCAATGATTGCATAAAAGGTATATGTGATAAAAAGAGTACCTCTAAATACAAAATACATGAGGGGCAAAACGATTCTGTTATGACTCCAACTGGTTTAATCAATTTCCATACTCATCCAAAAAGTATATATAACTCCGAAGAAACGAAATATGGATGGCCGTCGGGTGAAGACATGGCGCAGGTAATCCAATTTGCAAAACTGAACACGATAAGACACATCGTCTTTACTGTCGAAGGTGGTTATATTATAAAAGTAAACAAAAAGGTTAGTAATTACGATGCTAAAATGATAGAAAATGTACTAAGATATACTCATATTTACAGATCTTTAGACCAAGGCGTACAATTTAAAAATTTTAAAAAAGACTTTGGAGTTTCGGGAAGAACGACCGTTGATATGTGGTTAAATCTTGTTAATGATTTGACACTCAATAAGTTATATAAATATTATAACTTATTTAATCCAAAAAAAAGAAAAGTACCAACGGGTAAAAAGGCTCACGAGACTATATTTACAGTTCAACTTAAAAAATTATCCAACAAGTTTACATTTAAGGCTAACCACATTAATGAAGACTGTCACTTTACACTTTACGGCTTGTCTCCTGATTAACTTCATATATTTCTAATGTTTCATAAAAATTTACGAGTATACCGTTATTACAATTTAAATTCTTAAGATATTTCCTAAGTTGATTAATTTCTTTAGAGGTTATTCTTGAATTTTGAGATTTAAGTTCAAGAATATTAGTTATCTTTCCGCCACTATTATATAATACAATATCCGCTCTTTCAAAACCTAGATAATACCCTTTATATATTATAGGAACTACAACTTCGGTCTGTGTAATCTGCCCCCTTAAATTCAATTCAAGATACAATGCAGATTGATATATATTTTCTTTGTAGTATCCACCTAGTTCACCGGACACAGTTTTAATACATTCTAAAACTCCTTCCATAATATAAAGAATCATACTTCTTTTTAAATCTTTTTATGCACGTATTCTTTAGAACTAATTAAAAAAAACTTACTTCTCTAATTTTTTTCGCTATTTTTTTCGTGTCAAGAATATTGTCATCTTCATCGCGATCTATAATAGAATATTCAGATAACACGGGTTCATGTAACCTCTTTTCTTTCTTAATTTTCATTTGTTGAATTTCCCATCGTATATAAAACGCTGTTTTAGTATAAACTATTACATCTCCTTTAAGAAGAATAATACCATTTAATTCATCATCGATGTCTGAGATACCAAGTTTATTTTTCTTATGAAAGAAGTATGTTTCGTCGCTGAAAAAGCAATTCAATAAGTTTCCGTCGCTAATGGCATTACGATACAGACTTGAACAAGAATCTATGTCTAATTCTTTTCCAAAAAAATCTTTACTCCTTTCAGAAGTGATTTTAATTATATCTTTAGAAATAGTTTCTAACTCGGAAATTGTCGTTTCGTCGAGAAAAATTTTACATTTTTCTTTTTCTTTATCTATATATATTTTAGTTTTTGGGATTTGAAATGTAATCTCAGAGGATCCATCCATTATTTTAGAAAAGAAAACGTTATCATCTACCTTATTAGGTTGATATATTAAAATACTTTCTTTAATTATGCCCATATTACATTACATTAAAGAAAGTATTTTAAATGTTATTTTTTAACGTAACTTAGTTTACTAGTAAACACTGGGAAATAAAAAAATGACCGTCATTGCACGTAAACGAACAAACAACTTTTTCTGTTACTTTTAATTTTGAAAATGGTATATCGTTTTTATATTCATCGAAAAATTTTGAACTTGTTGTATTTTTAAGTATAATTGCACTGTTTAAGGTCATATCTGTATTTATTTTTTTAACATTATATAATGTTTTAATGTATCCGCATACATTCATGAAATTGTCGTGGACATGAGAGTCTTTATTTATTTTTAAAATAAGTCTTCCATTATCTTTTTCAGCGTTTATAATAGGACTTTTGATAATCAGGTTATCTTCGGCTATATTATATCTTAATTCGGTTCCGTGAATATAAAGACCCGTTAAATTTATTTTTTTGTATGATATCATATCTACGAGTTATAGAATTATACAGATATACAATTATACATATATATTAATTAAGAGTATTTAACGTGTTAACTGTACATACCAAATGGAGGTACATCCGCTGTTTTTTTGCTGCCGACGAATACATTAAGCGCTTCTTTAAACTCTGTAATATTTATATTATATAAATTTTCTTTACCAAAGTTATTTCGCATATTTATTATCATTGCTTTTTCTATTATATTATTAATGTCGCCACCGTTTCCTGTAAATAATAAGATATGTTTAGAAAGTAAATTGTTTATTTCTGGAATTTTACATGATGTTTCCCATTCTTTTTCTTGAACAAGTTTAAAATAAATTTGTGATAATTCATATGGTGTATAGTTTTCTATAGTAAATGTCCAAGGGAATCTTCTACGAAGCCCAGGGTTCATAGAAAAAAAACATGCATCTAATTCGGTTTTGTATCCAGCTATAATACATATTATCTTGTCTACATTTTCAGTTAAGTATTGATTTAGAGTATCTATACATTCTTTGGCGTAAGAATCTTCTCCACCCGGCGATTTTGACCCCAGTGAATATGCTTCATCTATTAACATTACACCTTTTTTACATCTCTCGAGAGTCTCCATTGTTTTGATTGCCGTACCTCCAAGATATTCAGAAATTAAATCCGACCTTCTTACTATATTAAACTTTGGTTTTTTAAATATTCCCAATTTTGAATAAATTCTAGATAAAATATTCGATACAGTGGTCTTACCGGTGCCTGGCGGCCCCTCTAAAACCGTGTGCAGCATAACACCATCTCCATCTGATTGAATAAAGAATATAATTTGGTCTACTATTTGTTTTTTAAATTTATGTAAACCAATCATATCATTTAACTCATTTAATTCCGGGAGTAAATCAGGTAAAAGATACATTTTTCTAGGATAATTAATTCTGCCTCTTTTACTGGGTAATTTCATACGTTTATAATCACCTATCATGTCTATTAGATTTTGTAAACAATCTAATGTGTATTTTGTTATATCAAATAAATCATCTGATATATTTGTCGTAGATAAGACGCGTTTCATATACGTTATATATATATTATTTTTTTATATGCGATAATGAACACACGTATTCAATATCTAATAGATGAAATTGACGCAAATGACCAAATTTGTACCACTAAAATAATTAAAGATTTTGAAAAAAAAATTAAAAAAAAAATAAATAGATACAATTGCAAAACCAAACTAGAAGATTATAAAATAAATTATCTAGATTATACATTAAATTATCTAGATTATATTGTATTGTATTATATCTGGAAAAACTGTGATTTACATACTGATATAGAAGACATTCTCGTTATAATGTATTCCTTTTACAAACTCGAAGAATTTTATTTTGATAGTGATATATTTAATCTCAAAAAACCTTTGTATATAATCAACAATTCAAATATTAATTTTTTAATTGTAGATATATTTAATATATTGTATACATTAAATGAATAATTTTGAACTTTATTATGAAAATGATGAAAAAAGATTAGAGTACATGACCAGAACCCCTTGGCTTAAAAATAAACTTACAGGGGAAATAGTTTTATCTGGCGAAGGTTATCCAATTGGAGACAATAACCGAGATCCTAGGTGGAAAGGTTACCCAATGTCTTTACATTTCAATAATGGTGTAATGAATGCTCTGCCTCTCTTAACGGGTCCCACTGAAATTTATATGTCAGAGGGCCACTATGCAATGTATGTACCTAAACCAAATGATTATGACAGAAATGTGTTTACTTATGCCTCGCTTTTAAGAGAACGTTATACAAAATACCTCGCCGATATCCGTAAAGCGAATCTTTCCGCTTTTGAGAAGGGTTTAAAAGAATTAAAATCAACCAAAAGCGCAATGAATAAAGAACTTAAGCAAGAATACGCAAATCTAAGAAATTTAGAGATTCAGATTGAGCGATATGATAGTGCAAATAAGAGAAAATTAAGAGCGGCCGCAAGAGGTCTCGATGTTGAGCCGGCCGGCGGAAATGGAAAAGGAATTGTAAAAGATATATATAATGCTAAATTGACAGAAATAAAGAATATAGAACAGAATTTGAATAATGTAACAACTTTAATAAAACAACTTAACATCAATATTAATTCATTAAGATAATGTATAAATTAAGCGTGCCCGAACACTTAAAAAATATATATTCCACGCGAGATCAGGCCAATGAAATTAATAAAATACTTAGATTATATATCTCAGACGGAGATACGGTTACCGATGCAACTGCGTGTATAGGAGGAAATTCAATTTTTTTCCAAAAAGATTTTAAATGTGTAAATATAATAGAAAAAGATAAGGATACATTTTATATATTAAAAAAAAATACAAATTTTTCAAATTGTAAACATTATAATTGTTCATATATAACCTTGATGTACATACTTAGACAAGATCTTGTATTTTTAGATCCGCCATGGGGTGGTACGTATTATAAAAAGAATTATAATATAAATTTATATCTTGATAACATAAATGTAATAGACATCATAAACAATTTATATCATTATACGAGATATGTTGCTATGAAAATTCCAAATAATTATAATTTAGAATATGTAAATAAAAATTTTTGGGAATGGAAAATATATCCTATATATAGTAACAAAAAAAAGATATACAATTTAATCGTATTCTATAAAAGAATATAAAGACTATGTACATTATTATTTATAAATGAAATATCTGTATGGTTGCCCGAGTGGTCTAAGGGGACAGACTTAAGATCTGTTGGCGAAAGCCTCGTGGGTTCGAACCCCACACCATACAGATATTTTATTAAATTCATAGTATATTTAATTTTATGCATCTACCATAACAATGTTTTTATGTTTTTTAATTATATCAGAATAAAATTTCGCAAATTTAAGCATTTTAGAAAATATCTCAGTATTTGTTCCAATTAACATATGTTTATTTATCTCTTCATATGATTTACCTGGGTTTAATATTCTTAATACTGTAAACATTAATGACCATGTTACGCAATAACCATTTCTATTTCTAGGTTCTACATGTTGAATTCCCGCAGTTGGACACGCTACTGAAAGATATATAAATTTATATTCTGGTAATATTTTTTTAAATTCTGCTTTGAGAATATCGTCTACCTTATCTTGATCATAGGACGGACACGAAAATTTACCGCATAGATTACCATGTGGATCATATCTATCTATGGTTTTTAATACAGTATCGAAGATTAATACATTGGCATGACCCCCTTCAACCTTTGGGATATCAATTTCAGACGTGGAAAAACTTAAACCCATTGCAATATATCTTTCCTTACAGGTTCTAATTGAATTTATTGCACCTGGATGTATAATAAAATCGGTAGAACCTTGTGTAGAAATTTGTCTAAGAGGGGCGTTATATAATTGAGCGTGATTTAATTCTCTATAATTCTTCCAAGGTCCTGTAGAACTGTAATTAGTATTAATTTTAAATTTAGGTTGTTTTTTATCGAGTGGATTTATATATAAATAATACTTTTGGTTAAACCAACATAAATTTTTTTTAAATACGGCATCTTCTTTCATCATTAATTTTAAAAAACGTGGAATATTTGTAGTTGTTCTTAAAAACCAAAATGCACCCTTTTTCTCATCCTCTTCAAGTGGGGTAATTTCAAAAGACCCCAGATATTCATTAATACTGACTATACCGTCCTTGTCTACGTCAAGATTTTTTTTAAGTTTATCTATATCAATGTCATTTTTTGGTTTAATAACAAGAGGTGTTACTCCGGGATCGTTAAAAGCAATAGACCATCCTTGTGACATCAATTTCTTAACAATGGGACTTGTAATATTTATACATCTACCTGTATTTGGATTTACCAATCTTTTAATGTCCTTTGGACAAACTTTAAATATCTTAACGTCATCATTTTTAGGCTGTACCGGAGGCTGATTTTTATTAGGAGTTACTAATATAGTATAACCCTCCTGAATTAATTTTTTTATTATAGGACTAGTTTCCATAACACACCTACCTGTTTTTGGATTAACTAATTTTTTAATATCCTTTGGACACCGTTCTATATTTTTACTCATTTTAATATATATTAGATATAATATTATATTATATATTGTAAAATATGGACAGCAGATCCAAATTGATAGAATGTGTAAATAAAATAATATTAGACGAATATAATTATCTGAATCAAAAATCAATTGAACTTAAAACAAAAGGAATTACTGTAATTGATATCCGACTTGCAAAAAATAAACATAAATTTCTACACGGCACAGACTGGTTAGAATTAATTAAAACAATTCAGATGCGCGATTTTAAAACCAAAGATCCCGCATTTGGGTTTGTATTGGGGGCATTTGGGGCTTTTGGAAATCCGGCAAGCTTTCATAGTAAGGAAATATATGCTTTACGTTACATTTTATTCCATAAATTAAAAATTGTATTCAGAAATATGGACCCAAATAGAAAATTAGAAACACTTTTTGATAGAATAGCAATTCGTAGAAAAGGTGCGACGGTTTCCGGGGAATCTTTTCACAGAGATACATGTTCTTTGCAGAAAGATGAAGATAACATTTATGGAGGGTGGATAAATCTAGACAATACAGAAACTCAATATTTTTCTTGCGTTCCTGGTACTCATACGTGCAAGGGGAGAGGAGGATTTGAAAGAATAGAAGGAAAATATACTGATACTAAGATAAAAATTCCAGTTAAACCTAAACAAGTAATTATATTCAATCAAAACATAATACATGAAATTTTTCAACAAAAGATTTCGAAGACTAATATCCGACTCTATTTAGGCTGGAGACATACATTCAGTGATGAACCTTTATTAAATGACAAAATCGATCCTCAAAAAAATATTAATGTAGTCTTAAGGGACCAAATTGTACCTGTGTTACCAAGCGGCGACATTCCATATATGTACTCTAGAAATCATCCCGGGTTACATAGACATATGATTGTACAAATTTCCAAAGAAATTAAAGACTATTATAAAATTAACAATCAAAAATATGAAAATGGAACAGTTGTATCAAGGAGTTTAATTTACCCAATATCCAAGATAGATATACCAAATGAATATAAAAAAATTTACTATCCAACTGAAATTTAAGCAAGGTGAAGATCTACATTTATACACAAAATTTCGGTTTTTTGTTTTTTAGAAATTAGTTTAATTATAAATATTAGTATTATATAGTCAAAGTTTATAAATTTATTCATTAATTTATTTATTAATTTTATTTGCTTCGATAATCCAAAGTTCATACAATTATTACAATTTTTTATTTTACTTAAATACTCATATTATTTAAAAAATATATACATTATGAACATTTTCTTTCTGTCTATATGCCCCAAGACGTGTGCTATTATGCATTGTGATGCTCATGTTAGAAAAATGATATTAGAATATGCTCAAATGTTATGTTCAGCGCATCATGTCTGCGGTAGATATAAAAATCCAAATTTATATAAGATAGCATTTAAAAATAATCCGTGTACAGTCTGGGCAAGAGCGTCAGTGGGCAATTACATTTACCTATACACATTATTTATAAATTTATGTAGAGAATTTACATATCGTTTTGGAAAGATACATAGTTCTCAAAAACAACTTGAAAAGTGCTTATCTTTTATTCCACTTGGCGTTCCCAATGGAAATATTACTAAATTACATCAGGCTATGCCAGACCGATGTAAACTTAAGAGAGATACATCTGCTTATCATAAGTATTACAACATGGAAAAGACTTATTTTGCAAAATGGACTAAAAGAGAAACTCCCTATTGGTATTCCCCAATTAAATAATAATTTAAAATAAGTCTTTAACATTAAATGGCCAAATCTTTTATTAAATTCTTGAAACAAAAAATCACTGTATCAGTTTTAATAACTGTAATCGTTTTTAATATCTTTAACCCCGTTACAGATGATATTTTTGTTCCGGTCATAGGATATATCATAGATCCAAATGCATATCTCGATAAATCTAAAATCACGTTAAATGAAAATTATGAAATTAAATACGGTATTTTTTTAAAACAGTTTATCATTAGCGTAATGATACTTGGACTAGTTTATTACATTGATAACTTCTTTTTCTCTAGTTCAATATAATAATTTAATCCGTCTTTATACATAGATTTTACATATATATTATGGTAATTATAATACAAATGTAAATATTTTCTAATAGCGGTACCCTTTTTGTCTAAAAAGACACTTTTTAGAAAATTATAATCATATTTTTCGTCGAGTTTAATAACATCGTCTTCTCCGTCGCATTTAATATAATACAAAAATGTACAATCTTTGTCTGACTGCAAAAGATCATTTGGTTCTGGAATACATAAATCTTGAATCAGTTTATTGTAAGCGGACGTATACATTTTGTTATAAATGCTCTGAGTTTTTTCGTGCGGATATTTATTTTCATCCGTGGGATCTAATATAAAAAATTCCCAGCCTTCTTGTGGCATATTTTATATTGGATAAATATATTATATTTTTATATTAATTAATCTTCTGCGTCTTCCTCGGTCTCTTCCTCGGTCTCTTCCTCGGTCTCTTCCTCGGTTTCCCCATCAGATGAGTCAGAATCGAGGTCAAGATATTCTAAGTCTGTATCTGTAACCATCTCAAACTCCTTTTCTACTAATTCTTCATCTGGAACATCAGGCTTTATTTCTAGAGGAGGGAATAAGTGTTTCAATTGTTCAATAATCTCTGGAGTCATGTTGGTTTTATTAACACATGTAAATTTAATAAAAAGATCGCCATACATCCCTGGGTTACCCAAAACAGGCATACCAAGTCCATTTACTTTCTTAAGTAAATTATTTTCTTCATCAAAAACGTCAAATGGGTCACCTTTAATTACCAATGTTTTACCATTTAGGTGCTTGATGTAAATCTTGGGTTGAAATGTTTCTGCGAATGAAATCTCTTTTTCGATGATTAAATTATTACCATCCCTTGTAAAACAACCATGTTCTTCAACGTCTAAATACACAACTATATCACCAGTTTCGTATCCCTGTTTCTCATCTGCCATATGATTAAATCTAATTGTTTGCTCATCGATCATACCCGGTTCAATCTTAATACTCAACTTCTTTTTTTCATCTTGATAGGAACCATCGGGTTCAATCCTCTGTCGCCGAAGAGCAATCTTCTTTTTACCTCCGTTATATAGATCGTCTAATGTTACAGAAACTGTAAATGTCATGTCTTTTGTTCGGGGGGCAATAGGATCTTCATCTTCCGATGAATCTGTTATTATTTCAACCATTTTCTTTTTCTTCTCTTTACGATTGTTAATTGGTTCAGGGTCACTTATGTCCAACTTTATTTTTGAATCTTCTGGTGTAACCGGTATCTTTTGTTTACCCTGTTTTTTAGATGTCTGAACAGGTGCAAACATTTCCGGTTTAACTAAATCTGTTACCGATTTAGTGATTTTGCCTATAACATTAGACATATCTGCTTCGGTTAGATTCTTACCACTTTTCAATTCGGACGGAGGCTCGATTTGCGATGCTACTTGCTGAGCAAGACGCATAATATGGGCCATGTCGGGCATTTGCTGAGCCATTGCAGTTAATATAACTTATAGACTATATTTTTAATGAGAATATTTAACGAGATATTTACTTCTTTCCGAGGTCTATACGTTCCTTTTTATCATCATTGGGCGGTTCTATAAATGAGACAGTTGTGCCATATTTCATTGACCCAGTTTTTTTATTAACTGGATTTTCTATTTGATTAGTTAATGTCTCTAAGATCTCAAATGCTTTCTTACCCTTATAAACCTTATTAGGGTCATCATCTATTATAATCAATGGTATGATATCGACATCAATTTTACTACTCTCTATTTTATCTTCTTTTAAATTAATAAATTCCTTATCATAACCATTTATATTAGAGACTTGAAGTATAAAATCCATAGACGCCTTACACGAAGGATGATAAACCACTGTTAGATTTTTTGTGTTACCCATTTTATTATAATGATAGAAAAACTAAAATAAAATACAACGTAATTATCTTCTTCTTGCATTCATATATATATTCTTCTTGGTCTTTGTATCAGACTTGGGCTGCGGCTCTGGGCGTTTTACCGGTTCCGGAGGTTCTTCCTTACTGCGCAAAATTTTAAGGGCTTCTTTTAATAAATCGGCGTCTACATTGGCATTTTTTGCTTTTGTAATATATCTATAAATGGTTTCTTTATCTTTACTTGTCACCGCTGTCTGTATCTTTTCTACCAACTGTTCCTTTGTAAGTATTTCAAATTTTGGCGAAATTTTTTCTATTTCGTCTAAAACATGTTCTATGTTTATTGTACCTATAACAGTGTTAAAAATATCATGGATATCTATATTATTAATTATTGCAAATCTAATTGCATCTGTATTTGCATTAACTTTGTCAGTACATATGTAATGAAGATCATCATTTGTTTCAAATGTAGAAAAAGCAGATAATTCCATGGCTTCTAAAATATTCTCCTTTGATATTAATGGTAAACCATTTAAAATTTCATTTTGTTCATTTAACTTAATGAAACTCCCTGGTAAACTAGTCATTTTAACCTTTTCAGAAGTTTTTATTAACTCGTCGGGTTTTTGAATGTATTCGTATATAGTATTATACCAATAGTACCCCCTGTAATTATTTAACATAATATAGTTTTCATTAGATACATAGCAATGCACAGGTTCCATAATTGTAACAGGATTTTTAGTAGTCTTTCTAAACTCTTCAGGTTCTAGAAAAAGTATATCATCTGAGCCCACTACTTCGCACATATATTTATTATCATCGGTTTTCTCGCGCGGAATTACAGTTTTTCCATTAACAGTGTAATTGCGATCTAATGAAATCTTGCCGATAGGTAATTTTCTATTACTCACCCGCGCCATATAAACTGTAAAAGTTTTATATCCATCTAAAATATTCTTTTTTCCCACTACCTTATTAGGCTTTTGGGACAAAATTTCGATAAGTCCTGGATCTAATTGTAAATAATTTTTATTCTCTATATTTTCCTCTGTAATTGTTTTAAGTTTATTATTAGAGTTAGATACGAGTGTATTGTAGTAATTATATAGTTTTTGTTTTTGATCTTTGCCTAATAGACCAATGTCTTCTAAAGTTAATTCCTTTATTTTAGCAAGATTTTCTATATATTTTATAGCCTTTTCTTTAGCATCAGACCACTTTTTGTTCTTTTTGTAGTCTTTTATAGACACATTTAAATCGAAAGTGTCTACGACTTCTGATAACAATGGCATGCCTTTACATTTGGTTTCAATCCATTTACACTTATATTTCAGACTATTTATATCTAGAGAAAAAGAGTTGGAATCGTTACACGAAGTTTCATCTTTAAACCTGTCACAAGCGTCTAACGCGTCGATTTTTCTTTTAATTATTTCTTTATCGGAAACCCCTTCTCTAGTCTTTATAATTTTACCCCGTGAATCAGTATATTCAAGAATTATATAATTACTACCCGTTAGAGCTTTTGTAATATCGTCCCCTTTGAATGTACAAGGTCCTTCTATTATTACAAATCCGTTGTCCACTCGTTCTTTAAGGTTTGTATCGTATATAGGAAACGTGTTTTCATCAAACTCATATGGGACGCCATATGTCCTAAACTCATCTTTAGAAACTGGATAAGCATAACCAGGTTCTTTTACACCTAACCTTGGTCTTACGGTATAATGTATAGTTCTATTAGGAATTTTCAAGTATTCATAGTCAGTGTAACCAATTGGTGTATAGTCTACCATTTCAATTAGGGTATCTTTTTTGTCGTAATTTGCAATAAATCCCATTATATTTTTCCAAAGTTCAAACGAATCGTCTACTAAGTTTATCTGGAATACATCTGCAAGGCGTTCAAGTTCTGATCTTGTATAATTTTCTTTAATTATATTACCGGAACTATCATACATGTAAAACATTGGATAATTTCCGCCATATATATAATAACCGGAAATATACATATATTTCTTATAAATTATTCCGTATTTATTCTGTTTTGGTCTCATTTCTGATATAATCGGAGGATGATACGTGTTAGATGCCAAAATTTTTAATCTTTCTATTTTAGATTGTCTTGCTGCCGATTTAATAATTCTAATAGCCTTAATATAATTAATATTAACGGGTTTTTCTTTATTTCGTTGATCATTTATAAATTTATCCAAGGCATTAATTTCTTCGCCGCGTAGAGTTGTGATATATTCTGTAAATTCAGAATCATTAAATTTTTCCGAGAATAGTTTAAGTCTTGAAATGTCTACTACTGAAAATTCGCCCTGTGTTATTATAAATTCCGTTATCATACTATTTAACACCGCCGGTTCCAACCGAGGACACTCTTCGCTACTTGTACTTGTCCCGCAGCGCAAAGACATTATAAATGAACATAATTTTTTGTATTCGTCATTTATAATTTTATTATAATAAAGGTAATCTTGGTGGGATTTTGAAAATTCATACAATATATTCTCGGTTGTAATAGAGTATTCCACTGGATCTTTTGCATTACATTTCTTAAAAGTGTTTTTCAATAAATTCTGAGCAGCCATTCTTTCGGCTACAGTTGCAATTCTATATATTCTTCTAGATGGTAATCTATTTCTTTGTTTTAAAAGATATCTAAGTCTATAATTTAATTCTATATATCCTTCCGGTACAATTAAACTTTTGTAGTGACGCAAAGAATTATTCCAGAGAATCTTTTCAGAATACTCATTCATAATTTCTTCAATTTCTAAAAGAGATAATTCGGAATGAATTTCTTTAAACTTTTTAAAATTAAATTGAACGTTTTCTAATTCAGTTTGATAAGTGTCAAAGTTTGATGTATATGGCCTCCAATTAAGAATTATATTTATATTTTCCTGTTTATCGCCCGCGATGTCTATATCATCTTCGGGAATAATATAAGGTGTTTCATAAGCAAGTAAAGTAATTATACTTTCGTCACCTAAAATAAGATCTTGAAGTTTAGATTGATGATTGTTTATTAAAAAGAAGATCTTAGAAATATTTTTATCGTAATTAACACTCGAATAATCAAAAATGTCGGACTCAATTTTATTTACTGCATTTTGAGAACCAGGATAGTACTGCGTAAAATATTCCATAAGTCTATACAATCCTTTTTTCCTTATGTCATAAATGACTGTTCTGTCTTTAAAGAGTTTTGATATACTTGAATGCCCGGATAAGTTAAACGTCTCAATGTCTTCTCCGTATGAAATATAATAATTTATTTTACGTATTTTAGTTAATAATACGTCTCTTGATTCACCTTTAACTCTTTTAGAATTTTCTAGAAGTATCGCTTTTAAATCTTTTAAATAGTCATCAAATGACATATATCTTTTAACGATATTCTTCAGATTATCATCGGGTAAAGAACCTCTTAATTCCCAAGCGTCCACAATTTCTGTTTTATTACCCTCTTTAGATTTAAGTATTTTATACATCGGATCTTCAATAGGTAAAACTGTTACAAAATCAGAATCTGAATTTAAATTTTTAACGTCTGCTCCTTCTTTAATAGCGAGATGTCCTATACGCCCAGTTTCAATGTACATTTGATTTCCTTCAGTGTCTATACTCGGCATCGAGTAAGTATACTGTTTGAAAAGTTGATCAGAAGGTATTTTGTAGTAATCAGTGTTCTCATCGCTTAGAATTTGTTTTAAATTTTCATAATTTTCAGGATGACTTCTAAACTTAAAGACTTTTTGTTTATTAGATCTAAGCCTCTCTATATAACTCATAAATCTGGTTGTAGATGATCCGGCACATTTTAAAAGATCCTGAGTGGACATCATCCTGAGCCTGATCTTAAGATTGTTAAGACGATCAGAATACATCTGTTCATCTGGTGATAATAAATTACCTCTTTTTTCAATTTTTTTAATATTACCTATTTTATCACTGAGTGGCGGGACATGCTTAAATTCATAATTAGTCTTATCAGTCTCATAATTATAAAAAATTTTAGAAATTTCAAATGAAGATATATAGAAGTTAACTTTTAACTTAAATGTATCCCATTCTTGTGAATCAGCCGTTTTCGGTGGTATAGTTATGCCTCGTTTTTTAGCGACCGATTTAAGATACTTTGTCTCTTCGTCTTGAAGTTTGAGGAGTTTGTCCTTAAGAGAGAGATCTATATCCAACTTTACATTTTCGGGGTCTTTTTTGTCGTACTCTGTACCTCTCTTTAGCAATTCGTATTCTTTTCTTAGGAAAAATATATAAGATATATTAAAATCGTGCTCTGTAATATCACCGCGGCGATATTCGGCTATCTTTTCATTCTTCATGTCTCTAATTTTTTGAAGTATAGCTTGATCTTCGTCATTTAATATAAATGTTTTGGTTTTAATGTCAATGTAATACCGTGTTTTAAACATTTCAATTTCGAAATCCTCATGGGTTACAGTTCCGCTCGCCAACATATCTGACAATGTCTCTTGCCATCTTTCTAAAGTTCCTATTTCATCGTATAAATCTGAATCGATTTCATCAGGGTCAAATCCCGAATCTTCCATTATTATAATATATTACATATTAAAAGTTTTAAAAAAATATAAAATATAAAGATATTAAAATATAATGCAAACTGTATATATTTTAAAAGATTCACGTAGAAGTTATAATGCTTTGTTACAATTGTATAATTCAGCAGATTTGTCTACTAATATAATAGTCGTAAATAAATTTTATGCCAAGATATTACTTTTAGATAAACGTGTTAAGACATTTCCTTTTATAATAAATACTTTGCCCACCAGTATAGGATTAATACCTAAGTTCGCAAAAGTGTTACCATTAGATTTATTTTTATATATCGAGCGCACTAAAAAAAATAAACCAATTAAAGAAATTAAAAATAGAATTACAAATTACAATAAATTTAATGAGAAAACTTCGAGACATTTACATACCGATGTTAATGTACCAAGTATTCGCAATAAATTTTATAAGCGTGATAATTTCATTAAGCAAAATAACAACCCTGTTAGTAAATTTAGAAAACCTCTCATTAGAACAGTTAAAGAAAGCGACGGCAGCGTAAATATAATTATGAAATAAAAAATAATATAATTATAAATACATTAATTATGAAAGAGTTCTGGGATTTTAATGAAAATAAGAACTATTCAACAATTGGGGGATATAAAGTGTTGGATATGTATGGCGACAAAACTGACGCTTCTAAATTATTAAAGAAATTAAAATTTATAATTTATAAATCTTTTATGAGTATACAATTCACCGAAAATATAACCCCAGAAATTAGACTTTTATTAACTACACCATTTAGACTACAAGAAATGCAACTAGAGGAATCTCAAGGTGATGTTATATTTGAAGGCATTAACAAACCAAAAGACGTTTATACCAAAAAAGGCGCCAGATATATAGGGGAAGACAAAAATCTCAGGGCTAAACATCGCATTATATTTCTTACAATTAGATATAAAAACGGAAAAATTAAAAAAATTAAAAATATTCTACGACTTCTCTCACACGAGCTTGCACATACAGCTTTAAATCATGTTAGATGGAGAGATGATGACCACGGGAAATCTTTTGATAAATTAGATAAAATGATATTAAAACATCTTAGATTAAATTTATAATGACTACCATACAGATTGAAAATTTTTCCGAAGATATAACAGAAATAAGTTATAATAACGGTTATTCTAGACCTTCCAAGAGTTTATTAACACCCGAACTTTATAACACATTTAAAACAGTTAAAGACAATAATATTTTACCCAATTTATCTAGAGAAGATTTAATTCAAGAATGTACAAGTTATATATATGACACACATACATTGTTTGAAAAAAATTTGCTTATATCTGACATCTACTTTACACTTATAGATCACAATACATTTAATAATACAATTGAAGAAATTAAATGTACTAATAAAAAACACGTTGCTATAATTTTTATAGATATATATACATACCCCAAGGTACAATTTATGTATATCCTAAGTAAATACTTCACGGATGTGGTACTATCCATGTCGCAGTTTTATAATTTTGGTATTTTATTTTGTAAAAACAAATTACATAACAATTTTTTAGCTATAAATAATAGAGGAAATGTGAAAGACTTTAACGTTAAAATTCCCGAAAGAATACTATTATATATTAAGAATTATAACAATTTCATTTTTAAGAGAATAGTAGAAATTGATAAGAAATTAAATGATATGTGTTATTCTATACAATCGGTTCAAAAAATAAATAACGAAATAGAAATAATCAACAAGTATTACAAAATGTATATATCAAAATGTGTCTATACCAATTGTAATAATTGTAAATTGATTTATTCTAACTTTCTAGACAGTTGTATATGTGAAAAATGTTATAATTTATTCCTGTGATTTTTTTCCTCCGTAACGAGAGGCTGCCAGTTTAAATCTTTCTTTATGTGACATATCCGGGTGTGTAGCCTTAACATTTGCTAACTCCGCTTTCATAAATATATTATATGCACTAGGTGCCCTAGTTTTCTTTTCTTTTTTTTCTACAGACTTTCCCATTTTTAATTCCTTGATTTCTTTTTCAAGTATTTCTAAGCGAGCCTCCATTTGAGATATATACATATCTTAATAAACACAATTAAACGTACATTAAACCTGATTAATTTTGATAATGTAGACATTTATTTCGGGACTTTGAGCATATGTTTATCGCAAAGAGGATAGTTACCATAATAATTTTTATTGAAAAAAGATGCCCCACATTTTTTACATTTATACATGCAAGTTTCTACACTTGTCTCAGACATAACCTTGAGAAGATCCCAATTAACCTTAATTTCTCCGTCAAAAATCTCAACAGGTTCCATTTATATTTATATATTCACATTTAATATTAAAATTTCCTAAGAAATGTATACCAGTTTGGTCTTTATACTTACTTGAATATACTACACGTTTTATACCACTCTGTATTATTAATTTTGTACATTCTTTACACGGAGACATGGTGATGTACAACGTAGAACCAATTGACGATTGTCCAGATTTTACAAGTTTAGTTATGGCATTGGCTTCTGCATGTAATACATACCATTTAGTGTTACCATTCTCGTCTTCACAATCATTGTCGTAACCCACGGGTGTACCGTTATACCCATCTGCTATTATAGAATTATCCTTTACTATCAATGCTCCTACCCTTTTTTTGGTAGCATAAGACATTTTAGATAAATTGTCGGCGAGTTCTAGATAAATAGAATCATATTTATTATTATTCATAAATAACGAAGCGTAATGTGTATTGTATAATGTATAATGTATAATGTATAATGTATAACGTATAATGTATAATGTATATATATACTTTACTTTTAAGTAATATAAGCATAAGTTTCTGTAAAGATATCTAAACTATTTAAGAAAATATTGGAATTTTTATAAAGGGGAAATTTTAGTTTAAATTTTTGATAAGGAGTAAGATCCCATGGCCATAGTTTAAGCACTTTGCTATTTGAAATTTTATATTCTATTTTATTGAACTTCATAACATGTAAAACTTTATACATCAAAGTGTTCCAATTTCTATAAGATCTAGGTACAACATGTTTTGTTTCTTTAATTTCCGCTGTTGGGGGAAATGATATATAATTATCTATAGTTGAATAATTAACATGATTTACACATCTTTTAGTAATTTCTGGAATATCATCCGAACTTTCAGGCGATTGAATCCATTTAACAGATGAATTTTTGTTATGAGAATGACAGATAGCACAATAATAACCAGAATTATAGTCTGTAAATTGCACATGTTTAACATTTTGATTTTGTTCTCCATTAAAATTTTTAATGTTTTTTATACTTTTCCAAATATGCAAATGAATTCCTGAAGGATCGTAATAAGGCCCGGGTCCGCTTGAAGAACAATTATATAACGGTTTTTCCGGGCCTTCGCCTTTTTTTTTAATTATAATAGAATCCAGAGCCTCAATAGAACATTTTTTTCCGTTAAAATTAGCATCCCATTCTTCCCTTTCAGTTAATACACTCTTTCGGTATTTCTCAATTGACATAGTCATTTAATGAATTACAATACGTTAAATCAAATTTAATACATTGTAAGTCTTTAATATAATTTATTTTTTGTAATAAATTACTTATTTTCTAGAGTTGAAATAAGAGCCTGTCTAACTTTATCATTAACTTTACCTATAAGAGAAAATTCTTCGGGCTTAAAAAGTCCTCTTGAAGCGCCAACATTTAAAATAGACAAAAAAATCTTAAGATCACCCGCGGCAAGAGTTACATTTGCACTATCATCAACATCGTCTATCTTATACTTAGGTTCAGCAGGGTCCATATTTTTTATTATAAATGTATATATTTAATTTCTTTAAATTAATTTAATTTAAAAATTGTCTAGTTCTTCAAGGGTTTTATCTAAAATTTGTTCGGGTCGGTTATATTCAGTTACTCTTTGCTCGAAGAAATTACTCTTCCCGTCAAGAGACATTGTATCCATAAAACTAAATGGACAAGTTTCGTTATATATTTTAGGGTATCCAAGTTTTTGAATTAAACGATCTGCTTGGAATTCGATGTATTTTTTCATAGAATCCGAATTTATTCCGATTAGATTACATGAAAAAGATTCGCATATGAATTCTTTTTCGATATCTACAGCCGATTTCATCATATCTACTATTTTTTCCTGTGGTATTCTGTTTACAATATAACTATAAAGAAGGACCCCAAAATCTGTATGAAGAGATTCATCTCTTGCTATAAGTTCATTACTTTTACCTAACGCTTTAGTCATCATTTTTTTAACATATTTTAACCAAAATATAGAGCAGAATGATCCTGCAAAGAAAATACCCTCTACAATTGTAAACGCTACAAGTCTTTCAGCAAAAGGAATCTCTTTATTTAACCACTTTTGGGCCCAATCTGCCTTTTTCCTAACCCCCGGTAATTCTTTTATTCCATTAAGTGCTTTAAACTTATCCTCTTGGTCGGTAATATAAGTGTCTATCATAAGAGCGTATGTTTCAGAATGAATAGTCTCCATGGCGGCCTGCCAACCATAGTAAGCCCTTATTTCAGGAACTTTTATTTCATCTATAAAATTAATTGATAAATTTTCAAAAATAATACCGTCAGAGCCTGCAAAGAATGATAATACATTAGTGATAAAATATTTTTCATGCTCATTTAATTTTTCCCAGTCTGAAAGGTCTGCTGAAAAATCTATTTCTTCGGCCGTCCAAAAAGCCTGTTGATGTTGTTTATAAGCTTCCCATACCTTTGTCCAAATGATGGGCTGCAATACATATCTATTAGAGGTTTCTGATAAAATAGGCTCCATTATAATACTTAATATTCTATAACTCTATATTTTTTTTAAACTTTTATTTTTAAGAACACTGTTTGCAAATTCCGGATACAGGCTTTTTACCGAAAAACGTGAAGAAAGGAATGTAATCGGATATTTCGGCTTCTTCATGATATTCTTTTTTAATATTCCTTTTATTAAGAAGTCCCATTTTTTTTAATCTAGCCTCTAATTTTGCTTTACCAAGTTCTTTACATTCTGTGAGAGAAATATTATTGGCTCTAGCGATACCTTGAAGATCTGAAAGCGTTATTCTGGGTTTAATTGCCTTCGAATGGGTAGCCTTTATTTTTTTACCAAATTTACTCTTAAGAGCACATGCGCTGCAGCCCCCAAACCCACATTTAAATTGTTTTTTTCCAAAGACTGTGTATATATCGTCGTCAGAGTTATATCCCGACTTATTCGAATTTCTAATTCTATTTAAATTTCTTTTTGAATTCGAAGAGTCGTAGTCTCCTGTAAAGCGTGGAATTTTTCTCCATCTATTAGTTGCGGGATCGCGATAATATCCGTCTTTAGAAGCCAACTGCGCTCTGCCTGTTTTTGGGTTAATTGCATATCCAGGTTTCAATGAGGCTCTAGAATTAACGCATCTTCCCCGCATATTACGAAATTTAGGAGGGTCACAAATGTTTCTAAGTCTACCAGTTTCTGGATTTATTTCTTTACCCGGGGGAGCAACCACGGGTTTTCTACCCCTGCAACGACCAGATGCGTCGCGTTTTTGATAATCCTTACAACGTATTCTATATCTCCCTGTTTCAGAATTAAATTCATATCCCACCAAACCCGGCGGAGAATACATATCAGCGGTGGAATCTCCAAATTTTTGAACCATTTTCCACGCTTTCTTTAGTGGAATACCTTTTGCGTGATGTAACTTCATCGCTTTTTTTGCTAGACTCTGTGTCTTTGAAAGACCCCTTTTCTTTGTAGACTTTTTCTTTGAACCTTTTCTCGACTTTAAAACTTTCTTCCACGCGGCCTTCAGTGAAATTTTGTCCCTGTGATGAAGTTTCATAGCCTTCTTGGCATCGCCCTTTTTACCAAATTCCATTAATATATTAAATTAATGTAAACATTTTTAATTTAATTTAATAATTTAAAGATAATGTACTTTATAATAATATATTATATCATATCATGAATTCTGTTTTTTCTTTACTTAATGTTAACCCCGGTCTTAAATTGTCTGTTAAAAGTATGTCAAAAAGTTTAGGTATTAAAAAGAAGGAAGTTTTTTATCTATGTTTCAAAGACATTCGTATTCGTAGAGTTTCTGGGTTAGAAGTAGGAACTAACAAATGTAATTTGTCTGTTTTTACTATTGACCCTTAGTAATATCTGGAAATACTTCTAACAGTTTTTTTTCAAAATCGTCATATTTTTTAAATGCCCATGCAAACTTTTCTTTATTCCAAATTCCGTTAAACACCGTTTTGATTTTATCTTTATTTTGATAGGTTTTTTTGCCCTTAATAAAAATAAATTCTTCGCCTATAATATAATATAGTTCTGGTTCGCCTGCTGTATTTGCGCATTCTGTTGCACTTTCAGACACATTATTATTTGTGTTTGTATTTCTTAAATTTGTAGTTATAATGTCTCGTAGAAGTTCAATAAGCGAATCCATTTTACCGTTCAAATTTTTTTCAATGGTTTCAATCCTTTGGTTTATACCTGAAAGTTCTTCGATAATTTTTTCTTCCATCCTATAGATGAATGTAATTTTTCCTTATACACATTTACATTTACATTCAAACGTTTTCTTTGATATTTACATGAGATCTATACATCAAGACACTTTTGTTTAAAGAAAACAATTCAGATTTAAGAATACATTCGGCTTCATTTCTAAATTTTTCATCGGACATCCAAAACTCCATTCTATAAAGGACGCTTTTCCCCTTTGTACAATCTACAACTCTAATTCCATTTATACATTCTAATTTTTCATTACCAGAAATTAATTGTAGCATACTATTTAACCATTGTTCTTGAAACATGGTAAAATTATAATTATTTCTGATAGATAATTCAAACCCATTTGAATTCATCGGATCTTCCCAGCATGGGAAAATATCTCCTTTGAAAAATGAATACGCACATGGCGTACCCCCCGTTCTTTTAATTTTTTTCACACTTTTCCCATCTGAAAATATCTCAGATATCTTAGGAATATTATTGTAAGTTCTCCAGAATGTCTGGATGTCCGGTATCTCAATTAACTTTTCCACATTATCATTATACATTTTACCCAAGTCTTTATAATGTAAATATAAAGACCAAATGTATTGAAGTTCCATCGCATATATGTATATTCCGTGTTTTTAAATAAAATTAAATAAATTATATAACATATAATTATGAGTCTTTCTAAAAAATCTAATATTAATCCAAAAATATGGGGACCTTATTTTTGGCAAACATTTCATTTTACAGCATTCGGTTATCCAGAAAAACCAAATGATGAAGATATATCAGCATATAAGAACTTTTACATTCATTTTACGAAAATACTTCCATGTGATAAATGTAGCATTTCTTCACAGGAAATTATTAATGTAAATGATTTAGAGGAATCGTTAAAATCACGTGAAACTCTTATTCAATGGTCGTATGATTTTCATGATAGTGTAAATAAAAAGTTAAACAAGACTTCGCCAAGTTACGAAACATTTAAACAGGAATTTCAAAACAGAGATTCGAATTTTTTACATATTATTATTGTTATTTTACTTTTGATAGTCTTACTGTATCTATCTATGCGCTACACATCAGACAATCTTCCTTAGGCTTTATTTCCTTTGAAGTATCGGTAGTATAATTTTGATTTTCCAGAATAGGTTTAGTCCTGATATAATAAGAACCTGTCTTAAGCCCATTTTTCCAGCCATACATATGAATTGAATGTATGATTTTTGGTTGAGGAGGGTTAACAAATAAATTAAGACTTTGACTTTGATCAATATAAGGTCCTCGATCAATTGCCATATTCAATATACTTTTTTGGGGCATTTCCCATGCGGTTTTATAAATGTCTTTGATATCATCAGGCAAATTTAAGTTTTGAACAGAACCTTTGTTAAGCATAATTTGTTCTATAAGTTCTTTGTTGTATAAATTTCTAGCCCTCAATTCTTCGATAAGATGTTGGTTTACTATAATGTAATTACCCGATAATACAGCCCGAGTATAGATATTAGATGTATACGGTTCAAATGATTCATTGTTTCCCATTATCTGAGCCGTTGATGCCGTGGGCATAGGAGCTACAAGAAGACTGTTTCTAAGACCATTTTTACAAATGTTTTGCTTAAGTTGTGTCCATTTTTCAAGATCAATAAATTCCGGTGTAACCCCCCATAGGTCAAATTGAAGAATTCCTTTAGATGTAGGCGAACCATCGAATGTTTCATATGCACCTTGGGAAGAAGCGATATTATTACTTTCTTGTAGCGCATGATAATAAATACATTCGAACACGTTTTTATTAATTTTTCTAGCATTATCAGAATCATACGCGATCTTCATTTTCATTAAAACATCAGCCAACCCCTGAACTCCGATACCAATTGGTCGATGCCGCATATTAGAAATCTTAGACTCTTCGGTAGGATAATTATTAATGTCGATTATATTATTCAGATTTCTCACGAGTTCTTTTGTTTTGTCTCCCAATAGAATGTAATCAAATTCATTTTTTTCATTGATGAAACTTGGAAGACATAGACTGGCAAGATTACAAACCGCCGTTTCCTTTGAATCGGAGTACTCTACAATTTCTGTACATAAATTACTACTCTTAATGATTCCATAGTGTTTTTGATTTGACTTTCGGTTTACAGCGTCTTTATATAGTATATATGGAGAACCTGTTTCAATTTGAGAATTGATAATTTTTTCCCATAGTGTCTTGGCAGGAATTTGCTTTCTAAATTTATTTTGTTGTTCGTACATTTTATACAATTCATTGAATTCGTCCCCCCAGGTGTCGCACAATCTCTTACAGTCATTTGGACACATCAATGACCACATTTCATTTCTTTCAACTCTTTGCATAAAAAGATCCGGGATCCAGAGGCCATAAAACAAGTCTCTTGCACGCAATTCTTCTGCGCCATTGTTTTTCTTGGCATCGAGAAAATCGTAAATATCAGGGTGCCAGGGTTCAATATACATAGCAAAGGAACCATTTCGCTTGCCGCTTTGATTAATGTGGCGCGAAATATTATTATATACCTTTAAAAGAGGCATAATTCCGTTGCTCTTACCACCTGTCCTATTAATATGCGAATCTTTTGCCCTTACATTACTAATATGGACACCTATACCCCCTGCCCATTTAGAAATTTGGGCCATGTCAGCGGCTGTTTTATAAAGACCTTTAACAGAATCTTCGGTTCCGAGTAAAAAGCAAGAACTCATTTGCTGCACATTTGTACCAGCATTAAAAAGCGTAGGAGTAGCGTGCGTGTAATATTTACAAGATAAAGAATTGTATGTATCGCGAATTTGTTCTGGGTCGTCATGAATGGCGACTGCAACGCGCATAAAAAGATCTTGGGGCTTTTCGCAAACATTGTCTACATTTAGAAGATATCCTCCTAAAAGGGTCTTAAAACCGAAATAGGTTAGATTGTAGTCCCTATTGTAATCGATGATTTCTTGAATTAGATTTTTATGTTTTTCAACGCGTTCAATGAATTCATTTGAAACTACACTATTTTTAAATAGTGCTTCCATTGTATCGCAAAATGAAGACACGTTATTTTTATGGTGATTATTCACGGCGATTCTGCTAGCAAGAATCAAATAATCCGGGTCTTCCTTGAATAATGTAGCCGAAAAACTTGCAGAGAAATCATCCAATTCGGCCGTCGTGATACCATCATAGATAAGACTACAGATGTTTTGTGCAATATATACCGAGTTAACGTTTAGTTTTCTCCCCCACATTGGTTTATTCTCATTGGATAGTTCTTGCAACTTTGCCGTGATGAAATCAAAGCGAACATCTTCGCTTTTCCCACTGCGAGTAACAACCTTCATTATAAATAATTATAGATTATTTCTTAAAATCAGTTTATAATTATTTATAATTATATTTAGTTAACTTTTTAAGCCGTCGCTGCTGCGCCCTTGCCGCCCCCATGAACATCGCCCCATTTCCATCCGGGGACTTCCATATTAGAAAATACATGCATCAATTCCTGTTTGCGAGGATTAGATTTATTAATTTCCCTAGTTAATTTAAAATTAACATCTGGAACTATTCGGCGTCTAGGTTCAGATCTTACAATACACAATATAATTAATATCATTGATACGGCAAATAAAACTGTTAATAGATTAACCTTCATCTTTTATTATTTTATATATAAATTAATTTAAAATTTAATTGTCAAAACAAGAAGGGAGACCATACTCTTCTGATGGTAGACTACCATGCTGAGAATGCGTATTAATATAATTGGTGTATGTCGGAATAAGCGTTAAACCAATGTCTATAACCAATACTTTTAATACCGTAACAAAGAATAAAATCTGAGACTCATTCGGAGTGTGAATATCTTTCCACAAAGCAGGTACCTGATTAAATGGAAATAAACTGGAATTACATGCTCCAGAATTACATGTGAAAAATGCTTGCCACGCTAGCAAAATGCCAAGAACAGTAATGATGTCATTAAGTCCGCCTCTCCAAGAATCCCCCATAATTCTACTATTTTTACATTTTTCTGCTTCAGATAGACCTCGTAAATCACTGACCGAACCGTCTTTTGTGTAATCTTCTATTATCTTCATACCCACTAAAGTGTAAATAACTATTCCAATTGACACAAATATTTTAGACGAAATGTCTTTTATAAATGGAACAATTATCAATCCCAATGTTAAAGCGTCGCCTATATGTGCCAAATGACCGGTAAGTCGCGCATTATTTCTACAGTTTCCAAGTAAACATAATTCTTCCTCTGAGAATCTAGATTTATCTTCATGAAAAGAAAACCAATCTAATATCACTATCAAGATTGTAATAAATAATTGCATTGAATATGAGCTCCAATCCGGTGACATTCTTAATATGTACGGAATTAAGAATGCATATCCTAAAACTAAACCGCCTGTATGTAATCTAGGAAATCTTTTTGAATTCCCGGATACATATGAATAAATTTGAAATAATACCAAAATTCCTATAAGTAAATATGAAAACATATCATTGGCCATTGCAATTATAATTTATAACTTATAATTACAAAATATTTTAATTTAAATCCCAAGTTCCTCCGGCAGTGAAATTAAAGTCTTGGTAAGGTTTTTTATTTATTTCCCCCTTTGTATTCGTAATCATATAGCCTAATGTATCAGCACGGTTCCCTGATACAGACATAAACTCAGTCGATGTTGGAAATCTACGTCTGTTACTGGCACTAGATATACGGCTAAATATAAATAAAAGACTAATAAAAACTGTGCCAATAATGAGCGCACGTAGACGTCCACACACACCTATTATTAACATAATCAATATAACAATTATTGATATCGTCTGGATCATTGAAATTCCCTCCATTTTATTTTACTATTAATAGATTATATTTTTTATTGAATTAAATGAAAAATAATATATATATATATCTATATAAATATCTATTAAATGCCTTATCCATCTTATCCATATTGTCCAACGAAAGATCCATGGAAGTGTCCTAAATACCCTGGTAGCAATGATCAGTGCTGGAGCGGCGGGCCAACGTGTGCGTCAAATGCATACTGCAGAGATTGGATTTGGGGGCAGCCAAAGGTTTGCAGACCGAATTCGTCGGTGAGAGGAATTG
>VMHT01109200.1_pt1 | contig 30062 bp, 38 predicted proteins | sample 4693611 | NCBI WGS metagenome assembly VMHT01 (sample SAMN12280063, study PRJNA550983) | marine metagenome | isolation source: seawater sampled from same location over 5 years 0.02-0.2 micron viral filtrate | place: USA: collected off the coast of southern California halfway between the port... ... | reverse complement strand
TTCTTCTATATTTTCTAATGCTTTTTCCATATCAGCTTGTAATCTCATAATGTTTACTTTGTTATGTGCCATGTTTTCTAAATCTTCTGACATACCTTCTACTTGTTCTGATACAAATTCTAGTAGCATAAACTGTTCCTGATCTATAGGAGTTTGATCTGCGTTCTTTACAAGATCAGCTTCAAATAGAGTAGCTCTAGTTTCTATATTGTTTAGTCTTTCAATAATACCAAAGTATGCCCAGACTGCTGTAGCAGTTACACCTAATAAACTCAATAAGTTTTTAAGAGGTAAACCTATTTCTGTTTTGTCTGATAGGCTAGGCATTACTTACAAATACAGTCGTAACCTTCGCAACACTCACACATTTAACTATTAGTATTGTAAACTAACTCCTCTAATTCTTGCTTCTTTGCTACCACTACTTTGATTAGCAAAGAGGATTTTATATTTTAATGATGTACCAGCAGTAACACTTACATCATTTGCTTTTGCCATTTTAATTCCTGTAGAAAAGTCTGGCAAAGCTGTTAAAGTTGTAGTGGTAAAGTTAGAACCACCATCTGCTGATAGCTGTAAAATTATGTCTGTGTTTAATGAGTTTGTTCCAGAAGTATCTTGATAAGTAAAAATACCACCCATTTTAGAAACAGAACTAGGTGCTGTTATTGTTGCACCAGTAAAGTTTCCAGTCGCATTAAATGTGTCAGTTGTAACTGCATCCCAATCCATGAAATTACTTATTTGTATTCCTACTGTAACAGCAGTCCAGTTAGTATTATCAGACGACCATTCAGCTCTCCATGAAGCATTTGTTAGTGAATTATAATCAAAGAACCATCTAGTTAATGCTTTTTCATTACCTGAACCAAAGTCAATAGTTACAGTAGAGCCAACAGGAGCAGTATCAGTGTGAAAGGCTACTGTTGAAGCATCTCCATCTAACAAGTTTTGTAAACCACTAGTTACAGTTACGCCAGTTGATGATAACATTCCAGCAGTTACAGTTTCCTGTGTGGAATGGTCTGCACCACTAAATACTTTTAGTATACTATGATAACTTCCAGATACAGCACCTGAAGTTTTAAATGCTCTCCAATATCTCTTAGGAGATATAACTGATGTAAGGCTTGAAACATATTCACTTGTATTTCTAGAACTATTAGAAAGAGCATCTAATTTGGTTGCGTCTTGAAAAACATCTACAGAACTAGAATTAGTATTATATCCTACTAGATTTTCTCTAGTAGCTTCTCTTAATGCTAAAGTAGATATGTCATTAACAAGATTGTTATCATCAAAAGATGATGCGTGTTGAGAAACATTAGATGCTGCTATTCTAGCATCTGCAAAAGTACCAGATATAATTTTACTTGCGTCTATGCCATTTATAAAATTTGCTAAATCCCTTGCTCTAGTCATTAATTATCTCCCATTCTTGGTTTGTTTCATTCCATTGATAAAATTGTCCGTCATCAGGATAAGCAACAGGTGCTTCCCAAAGACAAGTATTTTCATCTAATGTCCAACTGTTAAAAGGTTTGGGTGGAATAAAAGCATCTTTTGTTTGGTTATAACTATAACCAACACCAGCAAAGTTTTTTCTTATAGTGCCATTGTAAGATGTTTGTTTCCAAGTATCTCTAGTGCCATATAAAGTATTTAAAAAATTTACTCCAGCTTGTTCGTTTGTAGCAATATCATTTGATACCACTTCCACTCTTTCAATAATGTTTCCAACTCCTAATTTTGCGAAATGTGCCATTACGCTGTGTAACTCCCTGAACCTGTGTATGTTAATATTGTATCTGAGCCACTTGTTGAAACAGAAGGTGAACCTGATGTTGTGCCTGAATAACTAGCAGTTGGCATACGAAGAATAACGATACCAGAACCCCCAGCACCACTTGTCTGATTGTATGAACAAGCACCTCCACCACTACCAGTGTTTCCTGTTCCATTTGTTCCATTACCATTAACGCTTCCAGCACCGCCACCGCCTGAACCTCCAGAACCAGCAGTACCAGCATTACCTTGACCGCCACCTCCACCGCCACCAGCTCGTGTGACTGAAGAACCTGTGATTGTTGAAGCAACACCATTACCTCCACTACCAGCAACAGTTTGTGATGCATTTCCACCAGCAGCAGAAGCACCTCCGCCACCACCACCTTTTCTATTTGGAAATGACCCTCCGTCAGAATCTCCACCATCAAAACCTTGATTAGCTGTTCCAGAGCCACCTTGATGAACTCCGCCATTTGAATTTGTACCAGCACCACCGCCAGAACCTCCATTAAGTCCAGGTCTTAGGTCAGGTGATTCACTATTACTTCCTCCACCACCACCACCAGTTGAACTTATTGAACCAAAAACAGAACCACTACCACTACCCCCTCGACTAGCAGAACCACCTGATGATGCAGAACCACCAGAGCCTACTGTTACAGTGTATTGAGTTCCAGCTATAACCTGTAGTGCAGTTTCCGAAGAACCTCCACCACCTGATGCCTCAGAGTTGTATGATGCTCGATAACCACCAGCACCTCCACCTCCACCAGAATCCATACCGCCACCAGCTCCACCAGCGACAACTAAGAAATCTACATTATAAGCATTTATAGGATTATCTTCAGATACTTCGTCTGATGTTGGAATCCAACCTTTGGTTGCACCAGAATAAACTACTCTTAATCCTTGACCACTTGTGTCGTATTGAACAATAAATGTATCTGGGTCGCCTTGATAGTTTTTAGTATTACTATCTATTATAATTTTATTTGTTCCCCAATTTCTTGCATAGTCTACTAATTCAATAGTATCTCCTACACTTGGACTTGAAGGGAATGTTATAGTTACTGTGTTTGATGATGTATCAACCCAATAACCTTCATTAGAAGATGCTGAAAAATTAGCTGTTTTAATTGATGATTGCCAAGCAATTCCTGATTCTATACCTGTGAGAGCAGAACCATCAATAGCTGGTAATGCACCAGTTAAGTTACCAGAAGTTAAATTTGTTAAAGCAGAACCATTTAAAGCTGGAAGTGTTGCTGGAAATCTTGCATCAGGTACTATTCCGTCATTTAGATTGTTTGCATTAATTTCAGATACAGTAAAAGATTTAAAAGCATAGATATTAACTAAATCATTTAGAGCAGCTCCACTACCTAGCACAATAGATGTACCAGTTGTTGCTGTAAAATCTGAAGGGTCTAATACAATACCATTCATCATTACTTGTAAATTACCTACACTGTAAGAAAGTGTTGCTGAGTTATCATCACTACCAGTAAAAGTTGTTTGACCAGCTGTTGCTGTGTACTCATATAAAATTAAAGAAGCTGTACCAGCACTTGAGGCAGCAATCCAATTAGCACCATCATAAACACGCATTTCATTTGCAGTTGAATTAAAATATAAAGCACCAGTTACTAAAGCATTACCATCATTGTCTACTGTAGGATTAGAAGTTTTACTTCCTAAGTATTTATCATCAAAATCATCAAATGAATTAGCAGCAGCAGCGGCAGAATTAGCGGCTGCGGTAGCTGAATTACCAGCATTAGTCGCTGAAGTAGCAGATGATGTAGCAGATGTAGCTGCATTTGTTGCTGATGTAGCGGCTTCACTTGCCTTTGTAGTAGCTGTACTTGCTTGTGTAGAAGCTGTTGTAGCTGATGTAGCAGCCTCAGTTGCTTTTGTTGTAGCAGTTGTAGCATTAGTAGATGCAGTAGTTGCTGAAGATGCAGCGTTTGTTGCAGACGTAGATGCTTCACTTGCTTTGGTTGTAGCTGTAGATGCAGAGCTAGTAGCAGATGTTGCAGATGATGCAGCATTAGTAGCACTTGTACTAGCCTCACTAGCCTTAGTCGTTGCAGTTGATGCAGAACCACTAGCACTTGTTGCAGAACTAGCAGAAGCTGTAGCAGAACTGGCTGAAGCTGTAGCAGAAGTTGCGGCTTCACCAGCTTTGGTAGTTGCTGTAGTAGCATGACCAGATGCAGTAGTTGCACTAGAAGCAGCAGCAGTAGCTGAAGTTGCAGCAGCACTTGCTGAAGTTGTTGCTGATGCAGCATCTACTAATAAATCCCACTTTGCAGAATCTGTATTTGTAGTTAAAGGTTGTGATCCTGATGATGTATGAGCAGTGTTTGCTATAAATATATTATTTGTAGAAGTATCTTTTACTATATCTCTTTGTACATATGATGTACTAGCTGACCAATTTCCTTTAAAATTACCTATTTCTTGAGAAAATAAAAGACTATCACCAGCACTATTTACTGATAATATTTTATCAGCAACTAATTCTGGAAATATTAAACCATAAGCTGTTGATGTTGTAGAAGAAGCTCTAGGAGATAAATTAATATCTACTCCTTGTTGTTGCATCATTGCAACAAGTTTATCTAATTCTGTATTTAAAGAATCTATAGGAAATACACCAGTAGTAGCAAAATCAGTTGATCTAGCTATTGGTACATTTCTTGTAATTGTGTATTTATCGTTTAAAGTTGCTCCACCACCAAGTGTAATAGAACCACCACCAGTAACACCAGCTCCTGTGACAGAATATTGTGATACACTAGAAGGACTTGCAGCTTTAGTTAAAGTTGTATTAACACCACCAGCATTAGTATTAACTACTACTAAATCATTATCACCAAAGAACTCAAAAGGAACTGTAAATGATGTTTGTCCAGACGTAGCTGTATATTGTATTCTAGGTGATATGTCTGATATTGTTATTGCCATTTATCTTAATACATTTTTTTCTAATTTATCAAATAGTGAATCCAAAAACCATACATTCTGGAATGGTACTAGTCTACGCACATTACGAGCTGTGTGATGATTGTACTTACCTGTACCCCATGTCCACATAATATCTGATATATTAGATATTTGACTAGCTGTTGGCCCTAATACATCAGGAATAGGATTATTTAATATATCTTTGTAAGTGCCGTATGGTTTTTTACCACCTAATAATGGTCTTAAACCAATTTCATTATTACCTAATCTTTCAATAGCATTATTAATATCTGAAAAAATACCACCTAAACCTGATCTATCAAATCCATCTACTAATTTTTGACCAAGTGGTTTCTTACTATAATCTCTACCAAATTGTTTTTGTCTAAAGGCATCTACCATCATACCACCAGCCATTAACAACAATATACCTTGCATAAAATTTGTGTCTTTTTCTTGTAATCCACGCATTAACATTCTTTGTGTAGCCGCTGCACCAAATTTTTTAAATTGTGATATAGCACCACCCATTTCTGTATTGGCCCATAATGGTACATCTCCTTTACTTGGAGTAACAATATCTACATTAACTTGTTTAGATAATCCTTGATGATATATTTCAGCAGCTTCTTTTGCTTTAGGTGTGTCATCCCAAGCATCACTATTAGCTACACGCATATGTTTAAATTCATTTCCATCTGCTTTACTAGATATTTTACCATTTTTACCTACACCATGTTTTTGATATTGTTTATATATTTCTCTAGCAATATCATCTGTAATACCTAAGAAGTTCATTCTAGCTCTATTTAATTTAGAAATAGGTTTACCTAATGCTATTTTTTCTACATTTTCTATTATTCTAGTACCATTAAAGAATCCAGCCATTGTTTTAACTGAGGCATTCCAAGGGTTACTTGCATTTAAGAATGTAAAATAAACATTACCTACTTTACTCATACCTCTTTCCATTTTATTAAATACACCGAATGCATCTTCTAATCCATACATACCCATAGCTCTTGAGCTATCTATCATGTCTAAAGCTTCACCACCTAATTGTGTAGAGTTTTTAGACATCTTTAATATTTCTTTAGCCATACCACTTTGAAACATTTCAGTTTGTATTTTAAATGTTTTAGTCATACCATTAATCATAACTAATCTAGCTGTATCTACTACTTGTGCTATACCAGTAAGCATAGTAGTAGCATTGTATAATTTCATCATTCTTAAACCTCTACTAAAGGTTCTATTAGGATCATAAGGCAAACCATATGTTCCTCTAACTAAATGTATAGAAGCATCTATATCTTGTAGATTTTTAATTTGTTGTTTTGTTAAAAAACTACTTAATGGCAAAGCATTTTCATCAAATCTTTGATTATAATACATATCGTACTTTTTGTTTTTTCTTAGCATTTCATCACTAATTTGTATTATACCTTGTTGATAACTGTTATCTGGTGACCAACGTGTTCCATATCCCATAGGATCACCAAATACTTTTGTTAATTCTATGTCAGGAACTACTTGATTAAAGTAATGTCTTTGTAGAAGCATTATATCATCTTCCATAAATCCTTCTTTCATTAATCTAGTATAATCAATATTTAAATCTCTACCTAAAAATCTACTAGATATTTTATTAACTTCTCCCAATGCTTCTTCTGGTATTTCATTTAATACGTCATCAATTTGTCTAAGTCTAAGAGTAGGTTGATACTGCATAAATGATTCTATAATATCATCAATAATATCTGGAGAATTTCCATTTTTCATCATCCATGCTTCTTCTTGTGCTTTTGTCATATTAGGGCTTTTTTTTAATAATGACGGATTTCTTGCAGCTAACTTTTCTAATTCTTCTCTCATTATTTGTTTAAATAGTTCTGGATTAGCATCAATAGCATCTCTTTTATATAATGGGTTAATGTAATTTTTTCTAAGATGAATACCTTTAGTTTCCATTAAAGTTAATTTAGCTTTAAGCTTTCTTCTTAATACTATTAAATCTTCTAGTTTTTGTAGTTTTTTCTTATTTGTAACTGCTTTTCTACCTTCAATACTACCATCCATTTGTTTAATAAACATATCAAGTCTATCAATTTGATATTTATGCCATGCTATAGAAATACCACTTTCTTGATATTCTTTACCTAATGGAGCATAAAACAAATCTTCTGTATGTTTTGCAGCTGCTTTTACTTCAGGAATAGCTGGTGCATCTGGATTTAGTCTAGCTCTTGTAACAGCTGAAGAAAACTCTCTCGGTGTCATAACACCAGTTTTATCAAGTCCTGTACCAATTTTAGTATTAACAACTTTTTCTAAAAATTTTTGTTCGTTTTTACCTAATCTTTTTAAATAAGCATTATATTCAGACATAACTGCATCATCACTTATTTTAATCATGTAATGTCTTGATTTAATTTTTCTTTCAATAGTAGGAGCAGAAGGTACGCCTTCAAAGTTACCTTTAGTTAGTAATGGATTTTCTAATACTGTAGTAATAAAATCTTGTTCTTCTAATCCACCTTTATCTAACACTCTAAATAATGGAGTAAATCCTGATTTTTCTCCAAGATAACCCATACCAGTAGGTTTAATTTGATTTGCTTTAATCCACTCTGCTTCTGTTCTTATAGGCTGTGTAGCACCAGCACCAACAGATCCTTCTTTATAAATACCACCACCTACATATTGACTATTAGAATAATGTGTGTCCATATTATCTAACTTACTAGCCGTATCATCAAACTGTTTACCAGCTAATTTATTGTTTATAGCTGGGAATAATGCTGGTAATATAAAACCACTAGCTGATATTAAGGCTGTTTCTTCCCACGTTCTTGTAGTGCTTAAACCTTGTTTAACCATTTCTTCTGTAGTTATTAATCCACCAACTTTACCTGATCTCATTAATCTAGTACCAGTAAACATAAAACTACCAGCTTTGGTAAACATAAACAAACTTGATGGATCAGTTAGTCCACCTAATACTCTACCTACAATATATGAAGGTGAACCATTTGCTTTTTTACTATCTTCTATAAAGTCTTTAATTAATTTACTTGTATGTTTTTTACTTTTACTGTGTAGGAAGTTTCCAATATAAGGCTCAAGTCCTTTTAATTGTCTATCAAAAAATATGTTATATGTTTTGTCAGTAACAAATTCTGTATCATCTTGTGCAACAGAAGCATCTACAATGTATTTAAAAGCTAAACCAAAAATATTTTCGTCTGCCCATCCAGCACCAACATCTCTTACATCTTGAAAATAATTTAATGGCTCAGTTGGATCTGGTCTACCACTAATATTAGGTTTTGCTTGACTAATATCTCCTACTGTAGAAAACTCACCCATCTAGTCTAATATAGATTTATTCTTTTTTTGTATTTGTGGTGATGTTGTAACTTGTAAATCAGGAAAATAAGTCATTTGACCTTGTGACCATGCAGTAATATATTCTGCTACATCTCTCATCATAGTTCTAAATCCACCATATCCTATTGCAGCTTGTCCTTCTGCATCATTCCATAATTCATTTAACAATGCTGGTTCATATTGTTTAACACCAGCAGCAGTTGCACCTGAGTAAAACTCATCTGTGCCTTCTTTATAACTTCCAAAACTACCAATGTATTTCATATCACCAGTTTTAATAAACTGATTTAATGCTTTTTGAAATCTTGGCCCAATCCATGAAGAACTGTTATATGCTAATTTAACTAGAGCTACAGTTAAGTATGCGTTTTTATTTGATGCTAAATCATCTATACCAGTAATACTTTGTACTAATTTTAATTTATCATCTAACATTTTCATCATAACAATGTTGTTATCTTCTCTAGTAATTGTTTGTTCACCAGTTAATAACTTGTCAATATCGTAACCAAGTTCTGTTAATTGAGATTTAACAGTTGGATCTTTTAACGATAATCCAGTACCAATAGTAGGATCACCATTTTCTGACATCATAAGATCATATTCTGCTTTTTGTATTTTACTACCTTCAGTAACCATTTCTACTGGGCCACCACCACCAGCTCTAGTACCAACATTAAATGTTTTGTTTCTATTTCCTGTAAAACCAGAATCATATGCTTGTGCATAGAAACCACCTTCTTGTTTGTTAATAGTGTCCATTAATAAGTTTGTTGCTGTATTTTGATATCCCATAGCTGTTTGCTCCTTGCCTGAAAATTGTGTAGCTAGATTATCATCAAATACTCCAGCTTCTTTTTGTTGTTGATATGTTAGAAAAGCAATTTGATTTTCTTGTAATTGTCTTTCTACAGTATTCATATCAATACTAACATCAGGTAGCCATTCAATATCATTAAACATTCTACCTAAATCTTCTATTCCATTTTTACCTTTGTTATATCCATTATACACAAGGTTAAACATACCTTTTAATGTTTGCATAACTAATGGTTGTTCTTCTATATTTGCAAATCCATATGTTTTGAAAAATGTATCTGCTTTAATATTTTGACTTTTCCAATTTTGCCATGCTGTATTTTGGAAGTCTGATCTAACACCAGATAATGTTAATGATGCATTTAATTCTCTATTAGCTTCAGGTTTAAACCCTGATTCTGGATTATTAGGATTATTTAATGCCATAAATATTCCATCTCCATCTAAATCCATAGATATTCTATATGTTGGATCACCTATACTTGTTGCATCATAATCAAATCTAATTCTTTTGTTATCCATAAGACCTAGTATATTTTCAGCTGTAAAAAAATCAGAACTTAATCCAAGTGCTGCTCTTTCTCCATCAGTCATATTTAATCCTCTATTAACTATAGTCAGTGTTGCATCTGTTTTAATTTCATCTTCTGATAAACCTTTTGACATATAGGTTTTAAACATAGGATATTTTACTAATTCTTTAGTCATTATATATTCTCATCATATCCATAACCCATAGTTCTAATAGTATTAAGAATGTAAGGTAATTGTTTTTCAAATGCTTTTTTAATACTATCTTCCGTCATTAATACTTTATATGTTTGATTATCAAACATACTAGCCACTCTTACAAATATTTGTTCACCAGCTTCTTGCATAACTAAATTAAAAGATGGCTGTAAATCTTTATCTCTACCCATAATATTAAATTCATTATTACCAGTTAATAAATCTGTATCTACAAAACCCAACCCCCACCATGGGCCATCTTCTTGTTGATCTTCAAAAAAGTTTTCCATCATTCTATTAAAGTCTGTACCACTTTCTCCTATAACGCTATTCATAAATTCAATTTTTTCATCTAGTACAGTTTGTTCTGGATATGTTTTACTAACCCATTTTTCTATAATTAGCTTTTCATATTCACCTACATCTAAGTTTAAATCATTAATTTGTTTTTCTGTAAGATTTGCTATATTCATATTTAATCTACCTACTTTTTGCAATTCTTCATGTAATTCTACTAAGTTTGCAAAATTTTTATTACCTTCACTATCACTAAAAGCTAATGGTCTACCTTTTGTTTTAGAAAGATTATTTGCAAATTCAGCCATATTTCTTAATTCTTGTCTATCTGCTTGTACTTCAAAGTTAAAACTATCCATACTACTAAAATAGTTTTCTAATACACTAGGAACTTGACTATATACCCTAGATAGTTCTACTAATGAATTAGTTACAATATTGTTGCCTGTTGCTCCTGATGCTACTACAGTAGATAAATCCATATTGTTAAAAACACTTTGTGTAATATTATCGTCAAATTCAGGAGTAGTAGAAATAATTGAAAACATTTGTTGCATTATAGCTTTATCTTTTAGTTCTTCTTGTGTTATTTCTATACCTAAATCATTTAAATATTTTGTTTTATTAAAAATTAAACTATTAACATCAAATTCAGTCATATTTGCATTAACTTGATAATTACCTGATTCGTTTTTTCCATAAGAACTAATTTGTCCAGATAGGTCTTGAACTTGTAATGTTAAAGTATTTATATCTATTAATCTATCAAGTTGATCTTGTGTTAAATTATTATTAATTGCTATTACTCTTATTTCTTCAGTAGATTTAGTAAATCCATCTTCTATTTCAGCAACAGTGCTTTGCACTACTACTTCTTTATCTTGACTTAATATTATATCTTGTTTTTTTATATTCTTTTCATTTACAACATTCCATGAATCTATGTATTTTTCTACACTTGTAATGATACCAGCTCTATCTTCTCTATTAGTATTTACATATACACTAGCATCATCTGTATCGTGATTAGGTTTATCTATATATTTTGTTCCCCATAGTTGATATTGTTTTAAAACTTTAGAAACTTCTGTTTCATAGTTATCTGGTATTCCACCCATTTGTTGTATGTATGCTGTATCTAATGCTTGTGCATTGTTTAAATCCTTAGCTGTTAAACTAATTAATCTTTGTGTTTCAAAACCTAATTCTAATGCTTTATTAAATTCTTCTGGCGTTCCAAATCCTTTTTGTGATGCTAGTTGTGATTGTATACTTGCATCATATGAATTATATAACTTTTCATAATCAGCCATAGTATCTGCCATTTCAGGTAATAAACTTTGTGTCCAGTAATCTTGAAAATCACTAGGTGGTTTAGTCATTATAATTGAATTTCTTTGTGCTATAAAATCTTTATAATTATTTGACCAATTACTAATTTCTAATATAGTTTTTTGTGATTTAGCTTCTTGCCAAATTTGATCTCCATATTCAAATGCAATATTCCCTATAAATTCTTTTGCATAATTTTTAAATCTATTAGGAGCTTCATTAACAAGAGAATCTCTATAGCTATTAGTTGCTTTTGTAAAACCATCAGGATCTTCAAAATGTACTCTTGAAAGATTTAATAATGCTTGTCTACTTTTTAATTTAAAATCTGTTTTCCAAGATACTTCTTCTATATTAGCTTGACGTTCTGCAAATACATCTAATACCTTAGATGCACCTTCAGCTGCTAATCCTAAAGGATTCCCTACATTAGCTGCATCTACTACGCCCATTCTGCTCTGTATAGAGCTTACTGTTGCTTTATTTTGTTTTTCGCCTGATGTTAATGCCATTAATAATCGCTTCCATAACTAGGATCAAAGTTTTCATTTGTTGGTGTTTTATATGTACTTTTAGTATTAGTGCTTGTTGATCCATAATATTTATAATTTCCATAACCATTTACTAAACTAGCTATAGCAGAAGTATAACCACCAAATGTTACTGCTTCCATTCTAGCTTGGTTTTCGAATGCCATTTGTCTATATTTTAAATTAACTGATTTCCCCATAAGTCTGATATCAGCTATATCTTTATTTCTATTTTGTATAATTTGTTTATTCATATTTAGAAAAGACATACTATCATCTGCATATCCAGCTATAGATTGATACGCTAGGTTATTGGCTTTTTCTTTTTCAGAGTACTGCCTTCTTGCATTTTCTTCTTGTGCTGCTGCTAATGCAGCCATTTTTGATTCTGTTTCTAATCTATATTTTTCTCTATTTAATGCAGCTTGTTGTGATTTCATAGATGAAATCGTACCTACAGCTGTAATACCAGCTGATATTAACATTAATGTTGCTGCTATTGCTTGACTACTCATGCGAACTGTATCTCCATTGCTAAACCTAATACCTTTAATGGTAATGGGCTATCTTGCGATATTGTTATTGTTGGTGATTTACTATATCCTAAAAAGGTAAATTCTTTTTTACCACCAGAAGATGATAAATCACTACCTATAGTAAAATCGGCTTGTTGTATTATTAATTCTTTAGAAGTTAAATCAGCAGCTTTCATAGTTACATCTAATCCTCCAGAAATATCTATTATAGCTTTATTAATCCTTCTTGGTTGTCCTGTCAATGGCCCAGTATCAATTTCTTTATCAATAGGCATTGTTTCTAATATCGGTGTAAAGTTATATCCTACTCTAACACCAGTAATTTGAGGAGCATTATTTAGAGTAATTCTGTTATTACTATCTACTGTATAAGAACCTAATGCACCGTTTCCAAAAACAGCTTCTACAACATTAGTTGGTTCATAAATACTATTAACAGTATGAATAAAACCTTTTACTATTGTAATTACAGCATTATTTGTTGGAGTTGCTGCTAAATCTTTATCTAATTGTAATCTATATTCATTACTTCCTAATTGTGTTACAGCTTGAATTGCATATTCAGTAGCATTCCCAGCTATAGTAAATGTTTCAAGAATAGATGGTGCAGTAGTAATTCCATCAATAATTAAACTACTACCAGTTTGACTACCACCTTTGACTAATGGTGTTCCTTTTTGAAATACAGTTGTTGTTGTACTACAGTCTAAAGTTATAGAATCATCATTACCAAATTTTTCTAACAAATATTTAGTTCCTGATGGTAATATTCTTTTAGTAACTACAAATAAAAATTCATTAATAGATGTAATACTGTGAAATTTATCATTTGTTTTAGTATTCCAAATAGTCCAACCAGCTATTTTCTCATCTCTAATACTGTGAAAAATAGCTATTTGACCATTTAAATTAGTTCCACTATTTAAAAAAAAAGCAAATTGCTCTGGTCTTTCTTCGTTACCAGTCATCATTGTAATATCTTTAGGATTATCAATTACTTGAGATGAAAGTACAGAAATACTATTTGATTTATAAGCTTGTTCTAAATCAGAAAAAACGAACTCACGAATTGATTTACCATTTTTAGATGTAAATATTGTAGCACCATCAAAAGGTATTGGTCTTGATCTATTACATCCATAAGGTGTTTGTCTAAGGAATGCTATACTAGCTGGTGTAATAGCACTGTCATTACTTTGAGGAATATAATACTCACCTGAATCTGTAAAAATTTGTAAGTTTCTACCAGATATTAAATGTCTAATTTCGTTTACTGTATCAGCTGTAATGTTTACATTAATAGCTTCATTAGCTAATCCTGTTCCTAAATCAAAACTAAAATACCCACCTATTTCAGAAGCAATAATAACTGAAGGATTATCTCTAACACCACCAAACCAAAGTCTATTATCGTGAAATGTAACTGCTTGTGGAAATCCTCTAACAGTAGATATTAATTGTTCTTGCCAATCAGCATGAGGCCCAGTAGTAACTGTATCTTCTAAAACAGTAACAGTTACTTCAGTAGCACTTGTATATCCAGTTACAAAAACTTGTTTATTATTTACTGTTAAATATGTGTTTACATAACTAGCACTAAAAGCATTAGCACTAGCTGTTAATGTTCTTCCTGTGCCAGTAGCGTGAGCAGATAAAGTAACTGTAATAGCAGTATCTGCATATTTATAAAATGGTTGTAGTGTCTTGTTTGCTCCACCTACACTTACACTATCATCTTCTTCAAATGTATATAAACTAACTGCAAAAGTAGAGGCTGCAGTTCTTTTGATTTGAACTATAGGATTACTTCTATGACAAATAAAAACTGTATCAGCAAACTGAGCATAACTTAATTCAAATAATTGTGCTGTAGTCCAGTTACAGTTTGAAGTAATATTACTAGCTATTGCTGTACCACTAGAGTTATAAACATCTAATCTATTGTTTGATAATGCAAATATAGCTACTTCATCTTCTGCAAATATAAATGGAATTATTCTAGATTCTGCTGGTAATTCTGCTGTAAATTGCGTTGCTGGTCTACGCATAACACCACCTTCATCTAAGAGATACCAGTTCTTACATTGTCTAGCACCTTCAAAGTATGCTTTAGCATCTGTTCTAGCGTTTAATAGAGGATTAAGTTCTCCAGCTGAAAAGTTGGTAAATACTTGTCTGACTTTTCTTGGCATTAGTAATTAACAAGTCCACTTCGACTGCTCCTTCTTTCAGCTATAAATCTAGTAGTATTTAACTTTTTAGTAGTAGTTTCTAGAGATGCTATATTTCTTGCTCTAATAATTTGTCTTTCTGCTTTAGCTTCATAAGCATTAATCATAGATGCATCTCTGCCTAATGATCCACCAAATGCACTAGCTAATCTATATATTAAAGCTAGTCTAAAATAAGTTGGGAACAAAGATTCATCTTGTCTAAATACATAGTCCATATAAACTTTACTTTCAGATCCATAGCCATTTAAATAAATTTTATCTTCATATCTTGAATAGGGTATTGGATTATCATTATTAGTTACAGTTACTATAGTAATAACAGCTGGGTTTGCTGGCATCTGATATGCATATTCATATCTTGATGTTGGTGCATCAGCTAACAAAGATAATTGTTTTTGGCCCATAGCAAAACGCCATGAACATTCTGATAATGTAGATTCTACTACTTCTTCATAAATAGTATTTGTAATTAAAGCTTCAGTAGAATTATCTGTAAATGATGAAATAGGATTAGCTCCTACCATTACTAAAGCTCTTGATGCTATATCTACTTTAGTTACTGCCATTTATCCAGCTAAATTTACTGATAAATTTTTTCCATTAATAGATGTTACTCCATATTTACTTAATAAAGTTAAATATCCGTTAAACATATCTCTTTGTTTTCTTGGATCTTCTGAAAGTAAAATAGTATCTAACCCAGATATTGCTCCTCTAACTATTCCCATTTCTTTTGAACTTAATTGTTCATTAGAAACAATTACATTTTTATTAGCATCATTGAATGATGTTTTAAAACTTCCATCAGGTTCTTTTTTTACATCAAATAATGCTTCTTTAGGTGTGGTTGATTTAACCATAGATGCTGTTAAGGCAACAGCTCCTACAGTCAATGGAATATCTATTGCTCCTTGTGCTGCCATTCCAGCCATAAATGGTTCAGCTTTTGCAAAATCTTTACCAGCCTTACTTGCTTTTTTACCTATTCCCATAGCACCAGCTACACCAGCTTTTGCTTTTCTACCAGCTATTGTAGCTCCTATGTCTGCATCTGATCTTATTTTATTTCCTAAATCTTTTGTTTTTACCCCAGCTTTTCTAACTGTTTCTTTTACTCCAGCTGGTACTCTAGCAGATATTGCACTACCAGCTTTTTTTGCAGCTCCAGCAACAGCTCCTGTTGCTGCCCCAGCTGTAACTGTAGATGCTTTTTTTGCACCTTCTATAGTTTTTTTAACTGCTTTTTTACCTAATTCTTTTCCTTTAGAAACTGTTTTTTTAGCAAGTGTTTTTGCTCCAGTTGTTGCACTGGCTGCACTTGCTCCAGCTACTTTAGCTGCACCTGACTTTGCTGCATTTTTTAATTTAGTAGTTTGTTTTGTAGTTACATTGATTGCTTTTTTAAGCTTTTTATTTTTAAGTAATTTTTTTGCTAATGTTCTAGCTGCTATTGTTATTGCCATTTTTTATCCTTTATCAGTGGGGGATTTCTCCCCCACTTCTTAATTATATTATGCTAATATTACAGTTGTAACAGTAGAAGAAGTTGAAGCAGATACAATTAAAATATCTACTACAGCATTTGATCCACCACTATTTACAATAATAACATCTCCAGCAGTTAAATCAGCATTAGATAATAAGAAATAATCTGCATTATCTATAGTGCCAATAGCATCTCCATCTGTGTAATACCATAAAGAATTAGTATCACCCATTTGAGTTGCTTTTTTAACAGGATTGTCTAGTGCATATGCCATTGATTATTCCTATTCTGCACATTTCTGTATGCGAATACCATTGGTATCAATTAAGATTGAACCCATTGATAGGTATGATGTTAATAGATGAGCTACTTTCTCAGGAATGTAGTTTACTTCAGTTCTAACTTCTGAACCTACGCCTAAACCCATTGAGGATTTATGCCAACAAATAGTATGTCTATCTGTTGCTCCAGATGTATCAAGACCTGAGTGAACAAAAGTTAAGAATCCTAAGAATCTTTTAGCTGTATAGTTCATTCCAGCAAAAGGTAATTGACTTGGGCCAATATAGTCAAGGTTTGACCAGTTATCTTCTGCTAATAGATCGCCCCATTGATTTGGGCCTATTGCCCAATATCTTTGGTCATCATCAGGAACTTCGTTTGTTCCAAATAATGCTTGCATATCTTTGAATTTAGCTACATTCATGTCAGTTGCTAATCCAGCTGTACCATTTGCACCAGCATTGTTTGCTACTTTAGTAGCAGAATCCATAGCTGTTGTAATAATACTGTCAGTCTTACGACCAAGAGCATAAGCTGCGTTGTTTGCAATTACTGCTCTTTCGTCAATGTTGGTTTTCAACTCGTCTAATTTATCCACATAGTCAGATGCATAGTAATCAGCAAGTGTTGCTGTTACGTTAGTGTGTGAAATGTTCATCGCTACAACCTCTGCATGTCTAGCTTTAGTTGTTGCTTCTCCTGTTCCTACTTTTTGGAACTTAACAGATTCACCTGATACACCATTAACTGTACGAATTAAATTTTTAAGCTTACTACCCATTCTTTGGTATGCCATATGTACCTCAGCTTCAAACTGGGTAATAAAAGCATTGTTTATAGATGCACTCATTTTAACTCCTTTAAGTTAGTTAGTTTATGTAAAAAGATTATCTCTTTTGGAAGCAATCGTTATCCTAATTGGGGCGATCCTAATGCCATCTGAGGTCTTATTAAACTATCAGTTACATAAATAACTAATTAATTCAACGCACAAATTTAAATGATTGTATATTTTCTGTAGGGATTACAGTTAAATCGCCAATATCTGTATCATTGTATGACATATAAACGATTGTAGAACGTTTGTTTTTTTCTAATAAAAAACCTTCTGTAGTATTTATTGCTGGTTTGTATAATTTAGCTTCACTAGGAGAGAGCCATTCAGCATGGCTGATAGCATCTCTCCAGAGTATCTTAACTTTTTTACGCTTTGTTTGAGTATTTTTCGTAGAGGTCAGTAACTTTTTTAATGTATGCTGGATCTTTTGCTCCATCTTTCCAATACCTTTCATCAGCCATCATTGATCTTAAATCTAATGGATCAAGAGAAACATCTATTTTAGTTTCTGTACTTGGTATAGGAGCATCTTTATTTAAAGACATAATTTCTTCTATAGCTTTTATTCCATCAGCTGTACTAACCATATTAGCTATAGCTGTATAACTATTTTCACTTAGATTTTTCTTTGCCCAAAGATCAGCTGATTCAATTCTTTGAACAGCATTTTCACCTAATAAATTTATCTGTGTATCTTTATCTGGTAATCCAGCTATTTCATTTTGTACAAAAGCATCTATTCCTTTGTTAAAATCTTCATTACTTAAACCTTTTGATCTAGCTGTTTCTTCCCACCATTTTAATAATGGTTGTTCTGTATCAACATCTATGTGTACTCCATCAGGTAATTCAGGCATTTGCATTTCATATTTTTCAGGTGCGTTGCCACTAATATCTGCTAATACTTCTTCTCGAATAGTACCAGCTAACTCCTCAGTTCTTTGACCTAGTTTTTTTTCTAATGCTTTGTAAGAAGCTCCAAGCTCCTCAACATTTATTTCTTTTAGATCGTTGTTCCAAAATTTTTCAGGAACGTATGATGGTATTTCTGTTTCTGTATTAGTTTCTGTATTTTCTGTTGATTGATCTTCACTCATTTACTGTACCTCTTTTTGCTTTACTTTTAATTAATCCCACTATCCATCTTTGTCCTTCTAAATGCCATAGCGTTTGGTGATTCATTTGTGGTGAACAATATGCGTTGATGGTTAGCGATTCCAAATGTTCCAATAATTTTTTGCCATCAGGCTGATTAAAAACAGAGGCATAAATCTTATCTATCTCTGTTGTTTCTGTTTTATTGGACTTCTTGGTCTGTAGTTTCTCCCAACTCATTTGGTTGCATATTAGCTTGTTGTTGTGCTGATTGCAACCTTGAAACTACTTCTTGTTGTTCTTCAGGAGTTCTTACTAATTTTTCAGGTAAATTCATTTTATCTACTAAGTATCTAGCTATTTCATCTTGTTTAACTACCATGTTAAGCATATCTGGCCCAAATGTAGTTCCTAATATTTCTGAAAATCTCATTACATCAGCTATATCTTGTTGATGTTGTGCCTTAGATAATGGTGAAGTAGATACTACTTTTACCTCTCTATTATTAACTGTTGGTATTTGTATTTTACCTTGCTTAGTTAATATTCTAATTACCCTTCTTAGTAAGGGTGTTACAAACTCTGATTGTAATCTTCCGAATGATGATCCTATTTGTCGTGATAGGTCAGACATTCTTTCTGCTACTTCAGTAGCTGACATTGGTGTACCTTCAGGTCTACCTAATGTTTCCATGTATAAAGCCTTTTTAATATTTGCTCTCATATCTCCTAAGATTAATTGAGCTACATCAAACCTACCAGCAGCTGGAAGTGCTTGTAATCCTCTGCTATTTGGTGCTACAGGAATTAAAGCACCGGGTTGTAATGTAATATTTTCTGGATTTATTACTCCATCATCTTCAAAAGTATATATACCAGATATACTCATTTGAGCATTTTGTAAGATGAGTTCTACTGTTAAGTTTGTAGTTTTAATTGCAGCCATAGCATTAAACACTGGGCCACGACCATAAACTTCTCCTGATGCTTTATTCCATCTAAATGCAATATAAGGATTTGCACCTACACCTTTTAATTCCTTTTCAAAAATCATTTCTTGCATATCCATACAAACTACACAGTATTTATATATTTCTTCATTAGGCTTATCGTAAACTTTAAATACACCTTCTATTATTTTTGCTTTGCTATGACCATCATCTGAAATCTTTTTTAACATTTCTGGCGACATTTCTGCTTTAGGGTATGCAGTCATAAGATGATTATAATTAATATATCTAGTTCTAAAGATTGTATCTATTTTATTATTAGGGCCATTATTAAGCATAACTCTAGGTAAAGGTATTGCTTGAAAGTTTATAGGATTAAGACTATCACCTTCTTCTACTAATATAACAGCTGTTCCAATAGCTAAATCCATGAATGCTTCATGTATTTCTTGATTGAAGTTTGAACCACCTAATATTTCAAATACATATTCAGTAATAGCATCTAGCTGTTCATTAACTGCTGGTATTGCGTCATCTGGTATTTCTGAACCAGCTTCAAAGTTTGCCCAACGACCATAAGTTGGAACCATTCCAGCTTGTAACCTTGAGGCAAATTCTTGTACTCCTACTACAGCCGTTTCATCAAATATTTTATCTGTTCTTCTTTCTCCTATTGTTTCTTCATAAAAAGATTCCCTTTGTGGCATTGTGTATTCATATGCTTCTTCATATTTATCTTTCCAATTATCAAAAATATATTCAGCATCTCTAAACTTTTTTATAAAAGAAGCTACTCTAGGATCATTACCTGAGTATGGTGCATCAGTTTCTGGGTAAGGTGTATATGGCATTAAAATGTATTATAATCCGAATCTAAAGTTCCACTTTGCATTCTACCTAAAAATGTTTTTGCTGATGATACTAAAAATTTTCTGTTAGGACTACCAGCTTCTTTTTGTCTAGATAGAGCTTCAATTCTACGCAAAGCACTTTGATCTCCTCTAGCAGCTGCATCAAAATCATTTGCAACTTTTGGTGTATCTTTAACAGTTGTTGTTTGTTGATTGTTTGTTGTTTTATTAGCATTAGTATTACTTCTATTTAAATTTGTTTTTGCTTTACTCATGTAATTATCAACATATTGGCTATATGGTTTTTTGCTAGCATAATATGCTGAAGTAAAAAAAGATGGCATACCAGTTAATCCAGTAGCTATAGCTCCACCTATTTTCATAAACTTTTGTTGAGAATCATACATTTGTCTTGATAAAGGAATTGCTTCTTGTCTTGATGCTTCATAAGCTTGACGAGATTCTAAAGTAGATACTTGACCATTATCTGTTTTAACAAATGATCTATACTGTCCAGTATCTGTAACACTTCCTAAACCTTGTGATGCTAAATATTCATTTCTTGCTGTAGAATACTCAGTACCATACATTTGATTAGGACTTGTTGTTGAATAAAATCCAGTAACACTATCACTAGCTCCTTGTACTGGGCCAGCAACAGTTTTTCTAATACCTAGTTTTTGTTTAGCATAAACATTTGCTGCTGCTCCTGTTTGCTTTGCTTTTTCATTAGAAGCTTTTGAAGCTGATGAACCTTGACTACTCAATACTTTCTCCATCTCTAAAGAATCCTGACATACCAGATTTAGAAAATAAACTTCTTGATCCTAACATTCCTTTAGCCATTCTTTTTTTTATTCTAGCTTCTTTTAATCTTGCTTCTTCTAACTCTTTATCTTCTTGTTTATTCTTTTTTTCAATATCTTCTCTCAAAGCTTTATCAGCTGGAGTTTCTCTATACTTAGTTGATTTGAATAAATTTCCCATTATAAATCTATTTCAGAATATCCCTCTTTTTTCAACGCACAATATAATTGATATGGTGTAAAGATCCACCATTTATTATATCCAATCAATCTTTGTACATAACTTACACAACTATGTTCTTTAATCCACGATCCCATAAAACTTGGGAATCCAGTCTTTTTATGTTCCATTTCACCATCTAATACTACACCATTCTTCATTCTAATCATTCTAAAAAATGCTTCAGCAGTTTTATCACTTATTGATTCTACTAATAATTGACCAAATATATACTCTAATATTATCCAATGTTTAGTAGATGGATCATAACTAATAACTCCACAGTGTTTAAATCCTCTTCTAAATTTTTTAGTGTGTTTATGACCATCTTCGTTTTCAAAGAAGTATATTAAAAACTTGATCTGTTTTGCCATATTGATTTCTTTTTCTTTTTGTCAAATATATTCCAACCTCTAGTTTTAACTACAGCACTAGGTGTTGATATTCCTACTGTTAGCTGTTTGCCTTCTCCAGCACCCATTAACATATACTGTAAAGCATCATGTACATGAGAATATTTGTTTTTATTTGGCTTTTCATCATACCGATCACCAGATGTTTGTATTCTTCTATAATGATAGCCACCATTAAAACCTTTTTTAAGGTTCACACAGCTATTGTTTAGTAAAAAACCAGACTTGCCTTCTACTAACCTACTCAAAGCTGTTTCTACAGCTTCTATACGCAGAGAAACGTCATTACTTGGAGCTGGTCTAGCCTTAATTCCTTGTGATCTCATTATTTGGAACGGAGTTGCTTCATCTGTCTGCACTCTAAAGTCACCAGCTGGATCACCATAAATATCTATAGTTAATCCTTTGTATGTTTTTGCTATTTCATGTTTTAATAATTCAGTAAATCTAACTATACCCATATCAAAGCATACAAGTTCTTGTAAGATAATCCATCTTCCACTTGATAGCTTCTGTCCAAAGACTGCTGCTGGTGTTAATCCAAAGTCAATACCAATAAATACGTCAGTAGGGAATGGTGTAATAACTTCTTTACTAAGATGTATATCTTCACTCCAACTTGGATAGACAGGCTTACCTTCTTCTAATGATCCTAGTTTATTCATGACATAAACATCAATCCATCCTTTAGTTTTACCTTTGACTATGTTTTCATAGTAAGCATCTGTAATAAATTTTTTATTTTCACATAAAGGGTTTCTTTTATATCCAGTAAGTTCGCCTTTATCATCTTTTTTTTCTAATAAAGCAGAAGGTTGTGTATGAAAACTCCAGTTATCAGGCTTGACTAACATCAATGCTTCTTCTTTTCGTATGTGATCTGGCACTGGTACATCACCAGCCATAACTGCCCACCAATGATCTTCTTCAGGTGCATTTGTATCAGCAATAACACCATACCATGATGCACCACCATCACGCATAGAGGGGAATCTACCTACACGCATAGTACAAGCATCAATAATTGACTTAGGTAACTCTCTTGCTTCATTCACCCAGACACCAGTTAACTCTAACGATAGTAGTTTCTTTACATCTTCTGGTCTATCTAATGCAAGAAAGATAACTTCTAAGTCTGCATCACCAATAGTAATCTGATGTGTGTACGGAACTGACCATCTAAATGGCCCAAATGTATTTTCTGGAAACCAATCCAGCCATGTTTTAATTGTTGTAGTTTTTAATTGAGGGTTCGTGTTTCTGATAACAGCCCAACGAGATTTTCTTCTTCCGTCAACACCTTTAGATTGTTGAAGTGCCCTTCTAAATATTTCAATACAGCAAGCAACTGACTTACCGCTTCCAACTGGGCCTCGAAGTCCTCTAAAGAAATCGTTTGATTTAAGAAAGCCTCTAAGTGTTTGTCCATCTGGTTTATAATTAAATTCCATTACTTGACTTTTGCAATATGCTCAATCAGTAACTTCTCCCTAACGCTTGGCCCTAATGCTTCAATCATCTTATCAGCTTCTTTATCAGTTAAGAGTTCTTCTGGCAAGAATTTTAAGTGTACTTTCTTAACTATTTTTCTTAATCTTTGTCTATCTTGAAAAGATAGAGGAAATTGTTTTCTATTATCTATATCTACTTCAGCATCAATAGGATCAAAATCTGGTGGTCGTACAAAATTATCTGTCATTAACATTTCCATTTTCTTAAAGCTAATGCTTTACGAGTTGGTCTACCTTTTGAATCTTTCATTGGCCCTTTTACTCCTGACATCCTAGCACAAAAACTTTTTTTTCTACCTTTTGACTTTTTAGTTTTGGGATTGGGTGCTGGTGGTTTTAAATTAGAACCATCTTTGTTTTTAAAATATTTACGACCAGCTGCATTAAGTCCACCTGATGGATTCTGATATTTTTTAGCTACCATTAACTAAACTTTCTATAAGATGCTGTTTTTTTAGCTATTTTTTTAGGTTGTTTAGAAACTTGTTTACCTTTAGCTTTTGCTTTTCTTTTAGCTTTGGTAGTAGCTGCATATTCAGATGCACTTAATGCGTTGATTGCTTTAGTAGGAAGATATCTTTCGCCTGTATCACTAGATCGTTTACCAGATTTAGTTCGCCATTTCTGACTACCCCATGCTTTTAAACTTCTTTGTGATTTGGCAAGAGCCATTACTTATATCCACCACCAGCTGCTTTATATCTTTTAGCTAACAGCTGGGCCTTTCTTGCAGACCATTTACCAGCAGCAGTTCCTTGTACAGAACTAGCTTTAATACTGTTAAATAATCTTTTTCTCATGCTTGGTTTAGTATAGTTACCAGCCTGATTTACTTTACTAGGCATTATTTCTTTTTAGTTTTTTTCATACTCATTTTAACGCCTTTTTTCATAGCGTCTTTCTTAGCTGCTCTCATTCCAGCAGCAGAATATGGGTATGTTTTTTTTCCGACTTTAGGCATTTGTTTGTTGCTCCATTATATCTGATTTAAATTTAATAAAATCATCAACACTTTTGTTGAGGGTTTCTGTTCTGAATTTAAATAACTGTTCATTCTTTAACTCTAATCTTTCAATCAAGAACTTCACTTGTAATTCTAATTCAGCGTTATGTTTCTTTAAGGTTTTGATTTCCTTACGGATTTCATTGACCTTACTTTCTGATGGTGTCATAGCCATATACCCTTTCTACTCAAAATTTACACAAACTTCAAATAAAAAATCCAGCTGGATCAACACCATGTCATAACCTGACAAGCTAGAACTCTATTAAGTTCCTGTTTTGAAGTGTTGTATAAGGAATATAAATATAAAATACAGATAAACAATTCACATTAACTGTCCGTTGACAGCTTTGAATAAATAACATAATAGCTTTGCCTAAATAACACTAGCTTTATCAGAACCTATATATTAATTATCCTATAAGAAATGCTTAATTTATTAAAAAATATTTTTAAAAAGCCCTCTGTACATCTTGATGATGGAATAATACAGTTCTGTAAAGCAGAATATGGTGATGATTGGCGATTTGCTTATGTATCTTATAAGCAAGACGGAAGATTCCCTAACTCAATATCTATCAGAAGCTAAGTATACTTCGTGTTCGTCTTTTTCAGGATGCTTTTTGCCCTGAATAATGCTTACCACATACAAAATAATAGCGGCTATTCTCATTTATTCCAAATCCTCCCCATCTTTTACAATCTTTAACCGAACAAACCTTATGTTCTACTTGTTCTTCTCTACTCCATCCTAGTATCTGAACTATGTTGAAGTACTTTTTTGACATCTAATGTTTGTTTAACACATGTTCACTACTGAACCAACCAGTTTTTAACCCCCACCCCTACCAGTAGTGAACGTAGCTGTGTATCTGCGTTTCCAACTATCCTAAGTCTATGTTGATCTTCAGTTGTCCTTCGACACTGTGTTGTACTTTGTCTGGGGTGCGTAGTCCTACCCTGTCAAGTACATCTCTACTTGCTTCTAATTGTACATACTCGCTCTTGGCACTGCCAGCTAAATGGACAAGCTTGTTGGACGCAACCACTGCTCCCAGTCCTAACGTTCTCGCACACTGATCCATCATGTACCTTTGTACCTTTGGAGTTCGTAGTGTTCGTGACGCCTGTACCCTACCCCCATCTTTTGTTGAATAACCAGCCTTTATGGATGCTTCTTTGATGCTACATCCAGTGGCTACGATAGTATCTACCAGTCTTACTTGTTTGGGTGTTAGTCCGTACTTTGATGTGGCTGACTTTTCTTTGTCGGTCAAATTGGTTTCTTGCGTGGACACCTCTTGTTAGTTATAGATAATAAAAAAGGGTGTCAAGTAAATAATGTAGACATTCAATATGTATCTGAATACACTGCATATTTTGTTGGGGGTACACAACCCCCAAACCCCCACGTGTTCCATAAAGGATATCTTAAATCCTTTACAACCTAGCTTAAAAACTAAGAAAAAACACTAATACAAATGGACAGATTGTCGATGGCATTAGTTATTCGCTAGGGCCCCAACCCCAGCGTTCCTGACACAACAATATGTCGCCTCAAAGGCAACATTTGCATTACTCTTTTTTTTAGTTTGTTTGGTCATTAACGGCGTTATCATGGAGATAACACCATATAACAATATTATAAAATATATAAATAATATAAATTATAATATCTTAAATAGGAGAACTACAATGACTACAATAGAACAAAAAGAAACTGAAATATTAGCTACTACTAGAACTAATACTCAAGCATCATTAAATACACTATATCGTGATATGTTGAAATTTGATGATTTATTCAATACTAAGTGTGAACTTGGTTCTGAAATCAGAAGATTAGATTACAGAATTAACAATCAAAAAACATTGATGGATAAAAAAGCTATTGAGTATCAGAAGCTAAAAGAGATCAATGGATCTAACATTAATTCAGTTAAGGCATCCTTTCAAGGTCAAGAAACATTTGCTAACCAACTATCAAGAATTGAATGGTCAGTAGAAAGAATGCAATACACCCTTGAATTACTAGAAACCAAGCGTCAAACCACTGTTGAATTTTACGAGCAACATGTTGAGAAATATGTTCCTTATTCATCTGGTCAGGTCAAAAACCTTGAAAAGCTTAATGATGCTAATAACAAGGGCAAAGAATGGTTATCAAAACATAACCAAGAACTAGATGCAGTTATTGAGGGTAGCGAAGTAATACCAGCTATAGCTGAATAATATTCTTTCATAGTTAAAAACATTTATTGATAAGGGGATAAACCCCTTATCATCTGGATAGCGATCCAGAAAAAAAAAATGCCTCGCATTCGCTCGGCTTTATATTAAACCGAAAGGAGTAAATTAAATGATTACTACACATATGATATATATGTTATTATTAGGAGCATGGAGTGGAGCTAGTTATGCAATACTAGAACTTCATGTTATAAAACCGATATTGGAAAGGAATATAGATGAATAGTAAAGAAAGATTAGCTGAACAGCTAAAAGCATTCCAAGCCGTAGAATTTGAATTAAAGAATAATAATGAAGGCATGGATGTAAAAACAGTAGATCATTATCATAAATGGATTACTGATGTTATTAAAATAGTAGAACATGCAATTAAAAAAGAAGATGAGTTTGAATTAATTAAAGAAAAATTAATTGCAAAAGAAGGGGATTTAGTATTCCCATTTGTTGAAAGGACAAAAGTAGATGATTAAATGGACTTTAAGGTTTGCACCTAAGATTGCAAAGAGTATTGCTACAACAGTAGTATATAAATATGCTAAAGATAGAGCCGTATGGTACTATCATAATGCAGTTAATCCTAGATATTCAGAAACAATGATGAATTTATATAGAGTTAACAAAATGGAACAGCAAATGAATCGTGCAGAAGCTTTTGGTGTAGCTAAAAGAGTGTTCCATATATCACCAGAAGGCTATGTATATGATGCAAGAACTGGTGCAGTATATGGAAACATAGATGAACCTAAGTTTAATAAGTACGAACATGATAAAAAGTTCGAACAAGAAATAAAAGAGGAAGGTAATACAGCATGGACTTAAAAAATACTCAGATGTTATTAGACATGATTAAAGACTTACATGTAAGAGTTCATAAATTATATATGGCTAACATCAAATTAATAAAATCTTTTAGAGATAATGATTTATTAACACATAAAGAACGTATTGCTTTATTAGATATGCAATTACTAGAAACAGAGAAAGGTAAATATGGGAAAAGTAAAAGCGATGTATCAAGAAGAACTTGAGATAATACAAAACAATATCAATGATTACAAAACTAGTCTTGTTGCAATCGAAAATGCAATAACGATATTGAAAAATGTACAAGATTGTAGAATTGTTCGTGGTGAAAAAATTCACAGAGCAATATATAATATTGACGAAATCCAATCAGAATTACAAATCGCATTGGATCAAGCAATTTGTGAGCTAGATGATAACCCACTAACTACCATCTAGCTCTATTAGAGGAAAGGACTAATATATGAATACACTACTACAAACCGAACTGGATAACAATGCACATTTATTTTTTCCAGTTAATGAAATGCCTATTTATAATCAACAAGGTGAACTCATCAAAGGTTATAAACAGTTAAGAAATGGTAATACAGATCAGTTATTATCTATACAAAAACAATCATATCAGGTACTTACAAATGAAGAATGTGTAGTAAAAACAGTGACTTATTTGGATAAACACTTCGATACTACAGGTATGATTATACAACCGAGATCAGCACCAGATGGTACTATTATACGATATGACTTTACATTACCGCACTATCAACAACCATTTAGAGATAGTCGTGTTTTGTTAAAAGCATCTATGTTTAATAGTTTGAATGGTACTAGATCGTTTATCTTAATTATTAGTTATGTTTATGAAATATGTACTAATGGCTTAGGTCATAATTTATGGGATATACATATCTCTAAAAGACATAGTAGTAAGAAAGAACTTGTATTAGAAACAAATGGAAAACAATTATGTAACTTGCATCAAGTATCTAGTAAACTAAATAACATGTGTGAAATAGATATGACTTCATATGAAATGGAATCACATACAGATAAATTATGTTTTCAACCAACACATAAAGATAAAAGTCATGTCAATCAACAATGTAAGAAATATATAATTGATGAATATGATTCATACTCTAAAAGATATGGTAAGAATTTATTTAGTGCATATCAAGCATGGACACACTGGGCAACACATTACCCAAGTGCATCTATCAATACAGTATATGATAGACAACGCAAAGTTGCTGGTATGAAAGTATTAAATTAATAAGTTTAGGATTGCCCGTTGGTAATTCTTTAGGCTAAGGTAGTGCCGAGGGATGTATAAACATGAGAGTATCTGTTTTTCCTAAAACTACCTATAAGTTTCGCTAAGCGAGAGGATGTTGTTATAAGTAGCCTGATCTCTACTAAAGCAGATATAACATTGACGTTCTGCACATCCTCAAAGTTTCACGTTAGGGAGTAGCCCTCCCTTTCAGGCTGACCGAATAACGTTTCAACAGAGGCGTAAGGTACACCTAAGATGAAGTATGGGCAAATGCCTGAGGTACTCAAGGGTGGTTGTGAGTAGACATAGAGCAACATTCTATCTGTAGTCGAAAGCTTGTGGGTGATAAAATAATCCCACGCCTTCAGTGAATTGAGTTTCGTTGGGTTGCCTCCTATACCTACCGAATATGTAAAAAAGTATGTGTTTCCCTATCCATACTGCTTGGTGAATAACGGCATCAAGAATAACAGGAGGGTCATCACTTAATCTTTGTTACAAGTGGAGTATGTACAAAGTTCTTTTTTATAATACCTAAGGCAAGGTAGTAGCCGTAATGAGATATCATCCTTGCCTTTCGTATAAAAAAACATTACTTCTTGAATATGGAATATGCTTTAGGCAAAAGATTTTTTACTAAAATTATTCCTCAATTCGTAGAAGCTAGAAATAGAAAAGGTATAACACAAGCTAACCTAGATGATATTCTAGGAGTAGCTAAAGGTTTAGTATCAAAATGGGAAGTCGGTATTAGAAAACCGAGTGGTTATTTATTTTGTTGCTGGGCCGATGCATTAGATTGTGATATTGTATTAGAATTGAGGAAACATGAGGATAGTATATCTAAATAATAAATTATATATCTCACTAACAAAAGATGAGATTTATAATGTCAATAAAAGTATTGGTTCTCCTACTGAAATAGACATAGGTAATTTAAGAGTTTTACATGAAGATGTAAATGCAGCTGTTTTATCATATTGGAAGGATCAAGATGCAAAGCGTAAATGAACTTCTACAAAAACTAGCTAATCAAATAAAAGAAAGCAAACTTTCTCCAATGGAGCGTAAACAAAAAAAGAAAGAGTTTGTTACTAAATTAGGCTATCGTTATTTAAATTACAACAAAGCTAAATGGTTTGACTACTTATATAATTCAAAAAAAGTAGCCGAAAATAAGATTGTATATTACGAAGCAGAATTATTATACAATAAATATAGAGAGGAAATAGACAAATGGAAGGACTACAAAACGAAACAAAGACAAAAGAATTTCAGGTCTTAGAAACTATTGGTGGCAGTGATGCTAACAATATAGTGCTTGGTACTTATGCTGAATGGCGTAAAATTGTTGATGATAAAATCAATAAAGTAACTGCTGATTTATCTCATGTTTTACCTGTTCAAATGGGCATAGCCACAGAAGAATTAAACCGAAGATGGTTTACTCATATTACAGGATTACCAGTAACTACTACTGATGATATATGGAAAGATCCAGATAAACCATATGCACACGCTAGAGTAGATGGCTTAATTCATTCAAATGAAAAAGGAGATAGAGATGGTGAAGAAGCTATTTTTGAAGCTAAACACACTAATCCTTTTAAACCAGTAGCAGATCAAGTACAGAAATACTATGGTCAATT
>VMHT01165123.1_pt1 | contig 30083 bp, 16 predicted proteins | sample 4693611 | NCBI WGS metagenome assembly VMHT01 (sample SAMN12280063, study PRJNA550983) | marine metagenome | isolation source: seawater sampled from same location over 5 years 0.02-0.2 micron viral filtrate | place: USA: collected off the coast of southern California halfway between the port... ... | reverse complement strand
TTAATATTTTATTCATTGTATTTAGTTGTAGAGTTTATCCTCTATTTTTTCCAAAGTTTTTTTAATCTCTGCCACGTCTTCTTGTGTAGTCATAATAGTCTGACGTATCATTTGATCTTTCATGTCAAACTCCATGCGAGTAACATCTGGTGGTGGTGCAACTGGTAATTCTTTTGCCTCAGCTATATCTGCTTGTAAAGCAAACCACATACCTATAATAGTAGCCATTGCAAAGCCTATGGCTATTAGTGTTTTTACACTAACTTGAAAACCAGTGTCCTCGTTTAGTTCTTTTCCCATTGTTTATCTTTTACCACCATGATATTCTACAGCATGGCCTTCTTTGATTAATAATTGATTTACATTTACCATTGTAGGTGAGTTTTCAGTGCTAATGTGCAATTGACCTAGTACTCTACCATACTTACCAAGGCCATGTGAATCAAGATGTATTTCACTAGCCTCTTCTAATATTTCTTTTAATCTAGCTTTAGCAGCTAAACCTTTTTTCTTTTCTTCAAGATCTCTTGTTCTAGACTCTGGAGTGTTAACACCTACAAATCTAATACGCTTTTTTGTGTTGATACTAAAGCCTAAATCTATATAGCAGTCTATAGTATCTCCGTCTATAATTCTATCAAGCTTTACTTTGTATTGATACATAGTTAGAAGATTACGTAGTTTACTCCAAATTTAAAGTCATACCACTCTCTATTCCAGTACTTATTGTATTTACCTTCAATAAATGTGCCTAAGTGCTTATTTACTTTGTAACCAAGTATAATTCCACCGTTGTAATCTAGCCACTGATTACCCTCGTACTCATGATAAGAGTAATCGCTACCTTCGTCTAAATGATATGGCATTAAGTTTGCCCAAGCGTGTGACCAAAAAGACTTTGTGTAATGATAGTAATCAAAACCAACGACAACAGAGTGTTGTATTATTTGATCTAACTCTTTACGTTTTCTTTCAGTATAATCAGCTAACATTGTAGGTATCACAACCTCTTCCCAAACCTCCTTGCTTGTGGCAACGAGCTCTCCATCAGGAGAGAAATACTCACTAGCAGCTACATCGACATTATAGCCTTCTTGTAGTGCTAGATAAGTGTAATGTATATTGCCATTGCTGAGCACCCATTCTGCTAAAGGATCATAACCATACGGCTCGGATAACCTTTGAGCAAGTCCAGCATTGAAAGACAATTTGTCATTAGCTTTATATCTATATCTCTGTGATGTTTCAAAGTATTTAATATCAGCAAAACCATCTTCTAGGTATTCGCCTTTTAATATATACTTATCATCTACAAATCTTATAAAGTGATGCTGATCTAAATATTCATTACCTTGTTGTCTCTTATAATCTACTTCAAATAAAAATTCTAAGCCGCGCACTTTACCTACATTAGCGCCATCCGACCATGAGTTTTCTGTACCATCGTAAAAAGTCTGTGCTCTGTTTTCATAACCAAACCTAGCAATTTTACGTATACCTAAAGCTAAGTTGTAATCGTAAGGAGTTTCTACTGTTACAGTTTCTAAACCGTTAGTTACAGAAAACACATCTACATCTGATATTGAATTACCACCATTAGCTGCGGCATAAAACGTAGCAAACTTAAAATACTTTTTAAAGTTTTGTGAACAACAGTCTTTTGGTGCTGCGCAAGCAAACAATGCTATACATATTATTATTATTAATTTTTTCATTATTAATTAGTAAGGGTTATAAGTTTTCTTTTTAGATTTTGTTTTTGTTTTTGTTTTTTTACTGTAAGGATTGCTATAAGGATTTTCTTTGTTTTTCTTAACATCACCTTTTATTTTCAATATTTCACTATCTTTAACGCCAACGTCCCAAGTGTTCCAGCCTAACATCATAGCTATTCTTTGCCAAGTAGCATGATCAGAGTCTAAAGCTTGTTTTATATTATTTAGCTTGTTAATTGCTCTACCCATTGGTATGTTAAATATACCCTCAAGAACATTTCCAATAGACTGGTATCTAGGATTACTTATATCCCACATAGACATTTCTGGTATAATTTTTTTATTAAACTTTTCTGTCTGCATAGAACTATATATTTTTCTAGCTTTACTACCTATAGGTGGAGATATATTGAACAGTTGCAACAAAGTATATGTTTGGTTAGAGTTCCAGCCTTTTTTGTTTTGTTTTGCCCACTCTATTATAGCGTTTTTACCAGTAGCAAAAACAGCACCTGGTATACCCATACCTCTTAATATAGAATCTACCATGCCATTTGCAACTCTTGTTTTTCTAGTTAATTTTTTATCTTCTTCTTCTTCGTCAAAAGCCAACGCAAATAGTGCTGACTGTAAAGAGTTAAAAATAAAATTTTGTACAGCACCATAATAAACTATACGTGATATGTTTGTTTTGAAATCACCTCTTCCTTTGGCTAAATCAATAACAGATTTTTTCATACGCCTAGTATACTGCATTGTAACATTTTGAAAAGCTAAAATAATTCTACCTAAAATACTAGCTTGTTCTTTAGATATAAGAGACGGGTCTGAAGACTGCTGAACAGGTTCTGAAGCGTCAGTCATATCTTGAAACGCTTTTGCTTCAGCTTCTGCTTTTGACATGCCTTGCTTTAAATATGTGTTTATTCTGTTTCTGTAAAACGTTGCGCCACCAGAAGCAATAGCAAAACTATCAGCCATTTGCGTAGGTAAAAAACCTATTTTTAATAAATAGTTTATAATTGCTTTTACTTTATTTTTACCTCCTTCATTTACGGCTTTTGCTAAAGCAGCTTCGTTTACATCAAGTTTTAAACCACCTCTTCTTTGTTTAAGAAAGTCAGAGTTAAATATAGTTACAAAATCTTTTAAAAATTGTGGAAAATTAGCCAATGCTGCAGCGGCTTTAATAGGGTTGTTGTCACCCCAATTTATAAAGTTTGTAGCAGAAAGAGTTTGTAAAAGCGCAGATCTTGTATTAAAGAACATTATAGCGCCAATAGAGTTAGTTAGCCAATTCATCCATTTATTAACTTGCTTATTACTACCACTTGGCCTGCTGTTACCATTTTCCATGCGCCAAAGCATATCGTTTAAAGCCTCAACATAATCGGTACCGTATAAAGATTCTAGCTTTCTCATTAAAGGCCCATCAAGCTTACCGTTTTTCCATTTACCAAATATTTGTTCTCTATTTTGTATAAACTCTTGTATGTGTTGTTTTCTACCAACATCATTAGTCATTGCATCTAAGTCTGACAATATAGTTTCTGCTAACCAATTATTTCCAGGTTCTAAATATTTACCGTCTGGCCTACCAACAATAGCATTAATACCACTAGCCAAAACAATAAGATCGTTGTTTGCTTCTACAGCTTCAATTAATTTTTGCACGTTCTCCGGACTCATACCTGGTATATTATAACCAGCCTTATTAAACAAGTAAACCCTAATAGCTGTGTCGTATGTAAAGCTTGTGCCTGGCACTATTTTTTTTAATAATTTAGTAGCATCAGGCATTGATTTTAATAAAGCCTTGTAGTTAGTAGAAACACCTTGTTTTAGTCTATTTATTCTATCAATACCTCTTTTGTATGGTGCGTACAAGTTTTGTTCAAAAAAAGCTATTTGAGCCTCTCCAAGCTTGCCAACTGCATTAGCTATAGTGTACATTAAACCCATAAAGTCATTAGAACCAGGTGTGTTAAAAAACCTACCACCAATACCTTTTCCTTTTCTTGAACCTTTAACTCTAGCTGTTGCATCATCAACAACAACGTTTCTATCTACACCTTCGTTAACTTCAATCATCGCATCAACTTGCCCACCTAAACTTTCACTATTTTTTTGTATAGCTTGTACTACTTTAGACTTAACATCAAATTGACTTAATAAATTATCAACAGCTTCAACGTTAGGCATTGCATCATCAACAAAATAAAAATCATTATAACCCTCTGCTAGTTTATCAACCATAAAATCAGCTTTAGCCTCGCCTGTGCTATTACCTAAACCAGTTATGTTTTCTATTGGTAAATCTACACCTTCGCTTTTTAAATAAGCTTGTATTGCTGGCGCTGACTCTTTTGCTCTAGCTGTTAATATAAACACATTTTTATTACCGTATTTTTTAATTTGATTTTTTAGCTTCTGCATTAGTGGTCCAGGTCTTCCATTTGTAACTTTGTTAAAGTCTGAAAAATCCATTTTCCAACCATCTTTTACCATTGAATCACCAACTAAAGGCCAATCAGCTGACTCTATTCTTTTAGTAATACCATTTTTAGTTGCTATAACATAATTATCACTTATACCAGCTGTTTCATCAAAATCAAAAACACTAATACCTTTTTTTGGTGAGTTAGGATCAAGTCTAAATTGTTCTGCTTTGTATATTTTACCTAAACTATTACTAGCTCTACTAAAGTCGTGTACATTTTTAACCGCATTAGCAAGATCTTTACCATGTTGTTCAATCATCAAGTCATACATATTTCTACCACTAGCTAAATCATATACGTTTTTGCCAATTGTAGGGTCCATTAAAAATCTATAATTACCTAATGGACTATTTCTACCACCTAAATCGTCTAGTACATCAGCTAATTCTTTAGGTAACAAAGCTTGTTCAAAGCCTTTTAATATGTTGTCTGCGTCTTGTAAAAAAGTATTGTTATATATGCTAACTACTGTTGCAGCAGAAACTGTAGCAGAGTCAACCATGTGTTCTCCTTTTTGACCACTTACTTTTTGCGGGCCATCAACTAAATAAACTGAAGTTAAAGCAGCTAAAGCTCTTTCACCTTTATTAAAATTAGTGTTCATCTGCTTGTCTCTGATAACATACTCTATAGCTTGCTCTCTAGTCATTTTACCAGAACTAACTTGCGTATTCACCCAGTCTTGAATACTTGAGTTATAAGCTTTAAATAATGCTTGTGCAGCTGCCAAAGCTTTTGGGTTAAACTCCTTTCTAAGTATAGCTGCTTTTTGCTTAGCAGTTACTATAGATCCATCAGGGTTATAGCCCATTGCTTGAACTTCTTTAACTCTTCTTAATACACTACCAGGTTCAGTCATTGTAGACTCCATGAGTTCTAAATCACCTTGTATTTTTTCAAACTCAGCCCAAAGCTTTTTAGTTGCTTTAGACATTTTTCCAAGGCCCATTTTATTAGCTAAAGCTCTTTTCCACCTACCAATGTTTGATTTTCTTAAAGCAAGCAACCCACCAAAAGCGCCCCTATCACTATCCATTTTAGCAGCTCTATGCAAGAACATGTATTTACCTTTTTTGTTCTTTTGCATACGCAGATCTCTCTGTCCCATCCAAGCAGGCATAAAGCCAAGTAAAGGTATATTGTAATTATTTACATGGTCAGCTGCCATTTCTTCATTATAATTTTTTACACCTTTTACTTTAGGATCAATTTTGTAACCTTTATTTTTTAAAAACTCTTGAACTTTAGGGTTGCTAATGCCTTCTTTAACTCTTGATACAAAACCTTCGTTATCTATATACTCTTGCTCACCACCGTACTTTTTTTCTGCATCGTTCTTTAAAATGTTGTAAAGCTCGTTGTCAGAGTTTTCTAAAACTATAGCTTTTTCACTAAGCAATTTCATTAATGCTTCTGGCGAAACGTCTTGAACTTTAATGAAGTTTTCCATGCTATTAGAGTTTCTACCACCTCTTTCTATTTGTCTAATTACTTCCGCTTTGTAGTTATCAACTTTATCATATTCAAAAAGCTCGTTTAATTGCTCAACTTTGTTTAAAACATCTTCGCTATTTAAAACTTCTTGTACTTGATTAAAAGCTATTTCTTCAGCTATAGCATCTGCTAAAGCTCTTTTTCTAGTACCTCTTAAACCACTTTTCTTACCTGTTTTAGGATTTATTTCTGGCGGGTTAAAAAAGTCTTTAACTTTATTCATGTTAAGCTTCATTTTCTGCACAAGGTTTGGCCCGCTTGCTGGTTTAACTTTTTTATCTATTAAGCCTTGCTCTTGTAGCTTTCTAACTTCTTTAACTTTTGTTATTCTTCTTTTGCTTACAAATATTTTTTCACCTTTTGGTAAAAGTCTTTCTATTTGTATTAGTCTAGCGTTTGATAAGTTTGGAAATATAACGTCTTCAAAGAAATTATCTATAAAATTATCGTAATTAGCTTCTACACCAAAAATTTCTTCTATTTTTTTACCTATTTCGTTTACAAACTCTTTTTTTAATGCTTGTCTGTATTTAGGGCTTGTTACAGGTGGAAGTTTACCGCCAAATACTTTTGCAACTACATCTTTAATTTTGTTTTGCAAATCAGTACTTATACCTAAAGAAGCTTCAAACTTTTTTTGTTTAGCTTTAATTATTTTTTCTTGTTGCTCTCTTTTTTCTTTAGCTATTAACTGTTGCTCAGGATCTTGGCCTACATCTTCTACATCTTGCTTTATATCACCATCTTTAGATTTTTTAGTTGCATCTAAACTTTTATTTTTTGGTTTTGCTAATTCTTTTTTAGCATCTTTTGCGGCAAATTCAACATTACCTTGTTTTCCTTTTCTCTTATTACCTTGCATCCAAGCAAAAAGACTAGGTGATTTAGCTGGGTCGTAATTTATAAGTCTATCAGCAAGCCTTTCTCTTTGTATTTCTTTTTGTTGTTCACTAACACTACCAAAAAGCCTGTCAAAACTACCATCTATTATGCCTTGGTAAACTTTTGCAAAAGCACCTCGTATACCACCTGCTTGAAACTCTTCTTTTGTTTTAGCATTGTTAGTTAATGGATCTATTTTTTCATTTAACGGCACACCGTCATTTTCTGATCCTAAATTAACAGACTTTCTATTAGCTTTTTTATTTTTAATAGCAAAACCTTTTGATTCATCTATTATAGCGTCTAAATCAGCTGTGCTTTCGCCAGTTTCAATAGCTTTTGTATATGTTCTTATAAGATTAAAAAGCCCTTTACCTGAAGACAAGTCAATAGCACCATAACCCATTTTTTGAAATATACCACTAAACCTACCACCTACTGCATCAAAGTTTTTATTATATGTAATTTGTTTTTTAATAATAGCATCATGTAAAACATTTAAATACTCGTCGTAATACTCATTTTTACTTTTTTCAGTACCATCTTTGTTGTACCTGTAATTATCATTTATTCTTTTTTCAAGAACAGCTCTATCACCTTTAGACATGTCAGACAACATATCATCAATAAGTTCTATACCCTTGTCTGAAGTTGTACCGTCTTCATTTCTAATATATTTGTCCATAATAGAGTGAAGAACTTCGTGAGAACCTACAGAAACAGAACCTAACTTTCTAGCAGTTTGCTTGTTTATATACGAAATACCATTCATTATCTTACCATCACTATACCTATGTTCTCTAGCTGCTTTTTTAAACTCGTCTGTATAGTCTAGCTCACCATCTTTATTTTTAACTTTCTTTTTTGAAACTCCACTAACAGCTTCTATGTAATCTTCTTGTGTTTCATAAACTCTAATTTCACCACCTCTTTGTCTAGCTCTTGTTTCAGCTGCTTTTAAATTTTTTTCTAACTTTCTGTTATTAGCTTCTTCTACTATAGCTTTGTTTTCTTCATTTATAGCGTCTAATTCTTTTTGAGCTTGACTTTGAGCTTCTTTAGATTTTTTCTTGTCTTTTACTATTTTATTTAAAGGTCTAGCTTTTTTAACGTTGTTAAAATACCTATCAAACTCTTGTTGATCCATTTCAGAAAGTCCTTGTATTGCTCTTTCTTTAGCACCAACAATATCAGCTCTAACATCCATTATCATGTCTTGCAACTTTTCAAACTCACCATCTTGCTCTCCTTCAGCTTTTTTTCTAGTACCTTTTTGATCTGTAATTAATTTTGCTAATTTTTCTTGTAAACTAGCCACTTCTGCTTTAGTGTCAGCACCAGCTAATATTGAATATGCTAAGTTTTTAGATTTTTGTGATTTTTTATTTATCTCTCCAATTCCACCAGTCACACCACCTACTAAACCACCAACAATACCAGCATCAGCAATTTCATAATATTTTCTTTCCCAATCAATTTTTTTACCTAAACTTACTTGATCCCAAAGCGTAGACGTTAATTCTGTAGCGGCTTCAGAAGCACCTTCAGAAGCAACACCCCCTAATATATTTTTTACAATACTTGTAGCACCACCTTGAAGAATATCTTTTGCTAATTTTATAGACTGCTGAGCTCCACCAGCTGCAATTAAACCAGATCGCTTTAATAAACCTCTAGTAGCAAATTCAAAACCAGCTTCAATTACACCGGATCCAGCGGCGTTTACAAGTAAAGAGGTAACATCTTTTGAAGCGTCTTCTTCAAACTCTTCTTCAAACTTACTACCAGCAGTTGTTACCGCTAAAGCAGCTAAACCAGGAACACCGGCTGCAGCCATCAATATAGATGGTAAACTTGCAATACCAGCTTCTGCAGCTCTAAAACCACCTTCTATGTAATCTCCAGACTTAAACGTTTCAGTTATACTAGCATCGTCATACTCTAGTGTTTTTTCATCTAAAGCTTGAATCATTTTTTCAAATGGATCACTACCAAAACCATTAGCTTTTTTCATTGCTGCCATAGCAACTTGCTTAGCTTCTGAAGTCATATTGTCATCATCAGTAAGAGCAGCAAACATAGCGGCATCTTTAATGTCAGCAAAACCTTCTAGCTTTCCAAGTATATCTTTACCAAGCCCAGCACCAATACTAATTATTTTATCAGCAAACCCTGCATCATCATAATCCATTTTATCAAAAGTCAACCCAGCCTCTTTGATGTATTCATCAAAATCCATACCTCTTTTTCTAGCCCACACACGAAGGTCTCGTTCTTTATAAACTGTACCTTCAGAGTTTTTATAGTCTGCCATATATTAATTATTATCCTAAAGGATCTGTTTGTCCACTGGTATCAGTATCTCCTGTAAAGTTATCAATATAACCATACTTTTCCATTATTTTATTAACTTTATCACGTTCCGCATCATAGTCTATGTCTCCTGTAGAATTACCAGACTTTATTCTTATAACATCTCCGTTTTCATCTTTGATAGGTTCTTTTGTTCTATTGTCAAGTAACATTATATCGTTTGTTGCTATAGCATCGGCATTGTCACTATATCCAAAAGCGCCTTTACCTGTTATTCTTGAAAAAGGAACAAACATAACGTCTTTTGTTTTACTTAATCCAAAAAACTCGTTTATAGCATTAGATGTACTATCATCTCCACCAATAAAAGCCTCGTTAACACTTATTTGACCAGTACTTAAACCTACTCTGTTTTCAGTATCTTTAATAGCAGATTTATCGCCAGGCATTCTACCACCTTCTCTATTTAAAACATCAAGCTTATCTATACCTTCTTTTACAACTTCACCGCCTACAACTAAATTATACTTGCCAGTATCTGAGTTGTATTCATAATCTCCGTAATGACCAGTGAAATTACCAGGTGGATCACTAAACACACTGTCTCTTACTATTTGTCTTTCATTAGGTTGTATATAAGATATTGTTTTACCATTTTGATCTTTTATAGGAAAAGCTTTTTTAAATGGATTTTTGCTATCATCTCCTCCACCTCCACCTTTTTTCTTTTGTTTAGAATCAGAGGTGTTGTATATGTCTTCAGAAACATTACCAACAAATTTACCCATCATTTCAAGAGTCTCATTTTTATTAGCATCTTCTAGCATCCAGCTTGCATCATAAGTACCATCTTCATTTGCTTCAAATCCATTATAAAGACTTTTGTCTTTTAAATTACCAGATTCCCATTGTTTCATAAACGAAAGATCTGAGTTGTCACCAGATAAATCACTTTGAATTAAAGATTGTACTTCATCTGGAGATTGTTCTCTATGTTTAAATATCCAAGCTTGAGTTGTGCCTTGTTTATCAAATAACGTTCCATTAAACTTAGCTTTTTTAGCATCTGTAAAAGCTTGTGAAGAGCTAGCTAAACCTTCGTAATTTTTCATAGCATAGTCACCAAAATCATCTAAAGACCTTGTTTCATCTTCTTCACCGTTGCTAGCAGTAAAAGAAATTTTACCAGTGTCGTAGTCGATATTAAACTGAGCATCGGGATTACCGTACGTGTTAGTAAAAAACCCATTGTTTTTTGCAAAACTTCCATCTTTCATTAAATTACCAGAATCTCTATCAGACAAAAACTCTTTTCTTTTATCCATATATGATTTAAGCTGGTTATTAACTGTTGAAAACTGAAACTTAATAGCATCCATTTTATCTTTAATTTCTGAGCTAGGATTTTCAGCATATTGACCTGCTAAATCAGAAAACTCATCTCTTTTAGTTCTTAAAAAATCAGTAACAGCTTGTCTTTGGCTAGGTTCTATTAAATTTACATTTTCAATACCACCAAGATCTTCCATGTATTTATCTGCCTTAGCATCAATCATTTTTCTTTCAGCTACACCAGCAGCTAAAGTTTCTGTAAAACCTTTAACTAAAGCTTCACCACGCTTGTCTTTACCAGCTTCGCGCATAAGTCTTTGACCTTGTATTAATACATTGTTTCTTGCCATATTGTTATTTTTTATTAATTACCTCCAGTCGGTGGTTTTAGTAATGAATTAACTCCACCGGTTAAAGCAGCTCCAGCTATTGATCCAATACCGCCAAATAAAGCCGCGTTAGATTCTTGTATTGCTTGATCTGCAGCCGCTTTGTCAGCTTGCGCCATACCTAGCAAAGTACCAGTTTTATCGTACTGCAAACCTCTAGCATCTTTTGCTCCAGCTAGTCTTTGTGTTTGAGCAAATTGATCTCCAGCAGCTTCTAATTGTTGTATTTGTTGAGCACCTTGTGCTCTTAATTTTTGATTTTGTGATTCTTGTAATCCAATACTTGCAGATGCTTTTTGCGTAGCTAATTGGCTTTGATTTGCTAAAACTTGAGCTAAACCAGCAATACCACTACTACCAGCCGCTCCTTGTAAGTTTTGCATTAAGTTTGCTTGGTTTTGTGAATTTTGTTGTGCAAGAAAGCTTGCTTGTTGCTGGTTAACAGTCATGTCTTCAAAAGCATTTTCCATGCCTTGATAAGAGTTTCTAAAACCAGCAGCTAAGTTGCTAGTATCTAAATTTTCGTATTCTGATCTTCTACGTTTATACTCAGCTCTTGCTTTTCTTTGAGCGTTTCTTCTTTTCTTTCTACCAATTAGTCCTTGAGCAATACCAGCGACACCACCAATTAAACCCATCTGCTGTGAGCCGCTAAGACCTCCATCTTTACCAGCGCCCATACCTCCAAAAAACTTACCTAATCCAGCACCAATTTGACCTCCAAGCATGTCTAGTCTACCAGCAAAAGGCATTTTACTTCCGCTAACCGTTGGCATATTACCCATAAAAGCCCGTGTTGGTTGAAATGTGTCAGTAAAATTAGGTGTTGCTATTTGTTGTACACCAATCGTAGGTAACGACGTTATAGTCTGTTGCTCTCTAGCAATTGGCGTAGGTGTATTTACCGTATAGTTACTGCCTTCTCCAGTGTAAGTAGATGGAACAGAATTTTCAGGTGGATAATAAATACCATCTTCTTCATATTTAAAAGGACTATTTGCCATGTTATTTGTTTTTTATTATAATTACACTTTTTATGCGTTATTTACTACTTTCAACTATTTCAGAGCCAATTGAATATAATTCAATTTTTTCTTTTGAATTATTAACTAAACTAGCCTCCGCGTAATAACCGCTTAAACCACCAATATTTGCTGTGTTATCTTTTGAAAACATAATAAAACTATCTGTGTCTAAAACTTGTGGACCACTAGTAAGTGATTGTGGAAAATAATTGCTAATTTTTAATACTCTTTGTTGTAGGTCATGACTCATTTCTTCTAATCTACCTAGTTTTACTATATTTTGTTTAGGCGCAACTTCATAGTCACCTATTGAAGATGTTGATACATACCATATTGTATCTCCAACTTGCAATGAAGTGTTAAACTCTAATCTTGCATTAAATGTTAATGTTATTTGCATGTTATTCTATTGTTAAGATATTATCTAAAGCAAGTGTTAATGTTAAATCATCCACACCATGAGACTCAATTGAAACGTCAGCTGTTATAGTTGCAGATCTACTACTACCTGTAAAGGTTATTGTTTGACCATTTTCAATCGTTTGTTTTGCACTTGCTGTTATGTTAACACCGTTGCTTACCGCGTCAACGTGTGGAGTACCAATTACACCAATACCAGACATTATAACAGTTTCTGCAGCTTTTATACCAACAGTACTTGCAAGAGGAATTGTAAGGCTATCATCAACCGCAAGGTCAGTTGTTGTTACTACAGGATCAATTGTTACTTTAAAATTAGAAATATTAAAATCTGTATTGTTAAACACGTCAGAGTGACCAGGCCCTTTTCCTGTAAAAGTTAAAGTTCTATCAGCAACAAATGTAGAAGCAGCGCTAATAACAGCGGTACCACCACTAGAATCTCTAACAATTTCTTCACCATTTACTGTTGCAGCTTCTATAGGTATGCTATACACATCTTCAAGGTCTGAGCTTTTGTTTTGATCAAAAAATCCTGGCGTCAAGTTTTTTATTGTTGCACCACTAGCAATTCCAGTTCCACTTACAGCCATACCAGCGCTTAAACCTTTTATATCTTTTAGCTCTAGAGACACTGAGCTTGATCCAGCTGTTTTAGTATCTTTTGTAGTTGTAAACGTAAAATCATTAGCTGATGGTTGTTTTGCAATAACAAAATGAGTTAGTAAATCATCATTACTTAGTGTTACTGGCCAATTTATTGAAAACGAGGCTTTACGGTTTTCAAAACCTATAGAAGTTACATCTAGTGGTAAAGTATTGTAATCACTACTATTAGCGGCAGAAGACAAAGAAAATGTTAGTGTAGTATCTTTAAATTGATATATTATTGGCAACTTATAAATATTACTTTTTGATAAAGACTGTTCAAAAGTAGTGTTGTAGTGACCATCTGCATAAACAATTATTTCATATTCATCATCAGCGCTAACTGTTGGAAACAAAATAGACCCTGTGTAAACTCCAAACTCATTTAATTTTTTTTGAACTAACTTTGCTGGAGTTGCAGAAAAAGCTAAAGCTGTTTTAAGTTGACCGTTTTTATCAAGATCTTCTGAAAAATTGTAAAAATGATTACTTCCATTTGTTACAGTCATACTAAACACAGCACCAGGCTCGCCGCTTACAACAAACTTTCTACTTTCTGCTTTAGAAAAAATATTATCTGTATTTATTTGTACACTAGTTATTATCATATTTTATACTGTTATTATTTCTGTGTGACTAGATGTAAACGCAGAGTTTGTAGCTACAATAGTACAGTGCACATCAGTAGTAAAGCTGTTTGTTAGATCAGTTGGAAGCAAAACCCCATTTATGTACATGGTTCCCGCGAGTATACTTGGAGGAACAGATAATGTTACATTAGTAGGTGTTGGATATGTTATTATATTTGATGGTAACGAAAAGTAATGAACTAAATTACCAGGTGCTATAGGAGATAATCCATACGGTGGACTTTGTATTGACAAGTTAGTTGTTCTTTGTATATCAACTTGATTACCGTTATTGTCTATGTAGTATAGCTCAGTTATATCATAAGTTACCGGAAGATTAGGAAAAGGGATATATAATGCAGCTTGAATATCAATACTAAGGTTAACTAAAACACGCATGTCAGTAGGTGAATTAGGATAATTAACATCAACAAGAGCTTGTCCTACCGTGTGACCCATCGTAAAAGGAGGTAAGGTAAATACTGGTGGTGGAGGTGGAGGTGGTGGTGGTGGTGCATATGTGCATGAACCATCATCAATTGTCGCACCTGGCGTAGTGTTGAGAGCAGTAGGATCTGTACAGCCTTCTATTGGTTCTACTTCGTCAAAATCAATAGTAAAGCTTTCGTTTTGGTTTGGACTATAACCAGGTCTGTAATCAATATAAACATAAGCTTTTATTTCAACAGGGTAATTATTTGTAGTAAAATTATTTGGGTTTAACACGCTTGCGTTCCACTGAGATTCTTCGCTTGTTTGAAACTCTAACTGACCATTGACAGTATGTAAGTTACCAGAATCATCTTGATAAATTTCTTTTAATATTATTTTTGACCAAGTTACATTTAAGTTTACATGATTTGCCCATATAGTTGTTTGCTCAAACTTAATAGGACCATAAATAGGCGTGTTATCTGTAGGATATAAAGGACCATACTGTCCAAGAAGTATTTTATAAATATTTTGCTGCGTGTTTATATTATGTGGAGGTGGGGGTGGATTTCCATTTCCAGTTCCATTAGGATTATAACTATAGTCCCATTTGTATGTAGGTAGAATATAACTTCCAGAATTGTTTCCTATTCTAAAATTTGCAGCAAACAACGGTGAAGGTATAAATTTTGGTATTATACTAATTTCATAATAAATTTCACCATTATCATCATATTTTGCTGTTGTTCCAGTTCCTTGTGTTGCATTAGGATCAATCACAATTGAAACATCGTAATTGTTATTTGAATTATGTGTGTAATTATTGTGAGACATAGTATATTTTTTTAATCATCATCATTAAAATCTTGAATTGTTAAAGTAGGATATATACACGTACCATCATCAACTGTAGCTGAGCTATCATAGTTTAATGCAAGAGGATCTGTACAACCATTTGCATTATTACTACCGCCTCCTGTTCCTCCTCCAGTTGGACCTCCACCACCGCTAGTTGTACTGTAAGTACATGTCCCGTCGTCTTGGTTGGCAAGTGGATCCCAGTTATCTGCATTTGGATCAGTACAACCTTGAATACCCATTATACAAGTTCCATTATCAATAGTAGCTAAAGGATCATAATTTAAAGCTCTTGGATCTGTGCATCCATAAACAGGTGGTGTTGGCGTCATTATACAAGTTCCATCATCAACTGTTGCGTTAGGGTTGTAGTTTGAAGCTCTTGGATCTGTACAGCCCAATAATTCTATTACACAACTATTATCATCTACAGTTGCCAGTGGATCATAGTTTATAGCATTTGGATCAGTACAACCGTATACAGGTGTTGTGTAAGTACATGAACCATCATCTATTGTTGCAAGTGTATTGTAATTATCTGCTAGTGGATCCATACACCCAGGTGTTGGTGTTGGTGGTACATATACATACAAACTAGGATCAAGATCAATTGAAACGGCTTTACCTATACCTTGAAAAGAAAACTCATCTGTTTTAATATCTAAAGTGTCGCTAACATCGCTTCCTTTTATGTAGTTAAACCATTTGCCTTCTTTTTCTATAAACTCAGAAACATAACCATCTTGCTTGTTTGTTACAATAGAGTCTGACCTCCAGCCGTTTTTGTTTTCTAAGTTATAAAAACCACTATTAACATCTGTAGTTTCTAAATTTATATTTGACTGAGAGCCTTCGTAATTTAAAGTTTTAAAAGTTTTAATAACTCCAGGCGCATCATTTAATAAAATTTTAACAGAAGAAGGTGTAAATTGATCATAAAACGTATTTCTTTGAGCAGCTTGGTGTTCTGAGTGGTGTACCCACAAATGACCATTTTTAAAGCTATAATAATCATTTGCCATACTTATAGCTTGTTCTGGTATAAAAGATTTAAAACTTGACCAACCTTTTACGTCTTCGTCGTAGGATATTGTATTGTTAATGTCTATAATACTAACATTATAATTATTTTTTTTATCATCATAACTACCTACTATTTTGTTACTTAGTTTAAGATGATCTCTAAAATAATCTTGCATGCCATAAGTTGATATAGGTGTCAAACCATCTCTTGACAATCTCAACACCGCACCTCTTTGTTTGTCTGTAAAATAAACTCTATAGTTTTCAGACGCAAAAGATTCTGGATTTGTTGATATACCATAATCACCTACAAATGGCACTGCTTGGCCTAAAACTTTATTTGTAGCTGTTAAATTGGCATTGCCATCAGCATTAAATACAGCATCTTTATTTGCAAGTATTCTTATAACTTTATCTTCACACAAAGCAACTAAATCAGAGTTTCTTGAGTATAGCTTTTGTATACTACCATACGTAGGGTTTAAATCTTTGGTAATTTTTTCTGCTTGTATAAACTGGTTTAAATTATTAACACCGCTTGTAGAGTTGTATATACCAGAGTATATTAAACCATTAGTTCTTCTTTCTTGCTCGTAGTTTTCGTCAATTACAGAAGATGCTTTTGCACCTTTGTCTAAAATTATACTATTAAAAGTATCTCTTATTCTATTTGATTCAACTCCATTTACAAAAGAAAAACAATTGTACCAAGAAAGTGAAAAAGGATTTCTATGTACGTTTGTAAAAACACCGTATTCTGCAGCTGCAAAATCAGCTGAAATCCCTAGGTCTAATTTTAAAGAAGTTGTTGTTGTGTCTGGTCTTGTAAATATTATGTATGGCAACTCTTGACTTAAAGCTGGTGGTCCAACATACTCTGAAGTATCTATTTCGTGTGAAAAAATAATTTTATTATTATTAAATCCTACAACAGTTGTTGTAACATATGGGTTCATAACACCTGGTTTTGTAGGACATGTAACTATTGATCCTTTTGGTATAAATCTTTGCCAATTTTTATCATTTATATTTATTGGAAAAGCATCACTTGCTTCGTAATAAATATCTAAATCTGCAGATTCTTTTGGCTCTGTTTCCCATATTGCTGGATTTTTACTTACTACTTGTTTTGTTTGAGTGCTAACTCTAGGTATAACAAACTCAATACCAAATGATGAGTCAGGACCACAATTATCAGCATCTAACAAACTTTTATTATTATCTAAAATTACACCAGACAAATCTTTATTAACTTGTAGTCTAAAGGTTATTCTTCTATTATGTGATTTTTGAAATCTTTTCCAAACATTATTAGCCTGCTCATCGTCTACAGATGTGTCATTATAAGGTCCTTCAACAGTTAAAGAAGGATCTGAATTTGTGTAAGTAGGTTGGTAAGGTGAGCTTGAAGGAGATGTAGCTAGCATATATGCATGCCAAACTCTTCTGTAGTCTGTGTGATTATATCTTTTCACTATGTCTACGTTTAAAACTTCAAATATTTCACTTGGATTTGAATTGTTTGATATTCTGAATTTTTGAAAAATTCTAAATCTATCTAATATCCTAGATAACAAATCATCTGGCCCACCATAAACGTCTTGATAATTAGACATTGCTTTTTCCCACCTTAAATCCCATATTTTTTCACTATGCATACCAAGACCATCTGGCCAGCCAGTATCATTTAATCTATAAGCATCGTTTTCAATATTAAACTGTCCAGAACCTCTAACAGAAGCGCCGTCTCCAATTTTTGAAAAAGAAATTTCAACATAATGTTTTCCGTTTTCTGTAAAAATACCTCTACCATAAGAAGCCCTATTTTGATAACTTGCAGGGTGAGGTGAAAAACTTTCAGTTGTCCAATAATTTCCACCGTTGCTAAACCCAGCTGTTTGAGATTCTAATCCAAATTCAAAGTCTGGCGTGTCGTAGTGAACACCTGCGTAATAAGCAGCATCTATAAAAAATCCACCAGTAGAACCTGTAGCACCACCAGGAATGTTACTCAGCCCACCAAAATCTAACAAAGCTTTCCACTCATCGTCTGAAGTTGTGACATTTGGTGAATTATCACCAGTAGCTGTATTTGAAGCAAGTGTAGTTGTTTGTATTCCAGCTGGATCTTTAAATACTTTAATTGACTCGTCTAAAAAGTTATGAGAATACACCTTGTTTTGAATTTCATAAGTTGTAGATTTAGCAGCTTCTGTAAAAACATGTTTTTCCGCTACTTCATCGCTATTTATTTTAACAAAAAACACACCATCAAACTCTGGTCTATTTACAATTTTATCTCTATAAACTCTTATTCTTAATCCGCTTTGAAGATCTGCACCAGTTATTAATGAAGGATAACCAGGGTAAATCCAGCTGTCAGAATCATTAAAAGCCTCTACTAAAGTAAAGCTAAAATCATCATCTGAAGCGGTTACTACACTAACATCATAAAGTTGTGTTACATAACCATTTGACCCTTCCCACTCTACTCTTAAAGGATCTGGTATATCATTTAAAGCTGTAGCATTAGAATCGCTCCACTCATCTACTGATAAATCAAAAAATCTGCTATCAACTGTTGGTGGATTTGTCAAGTGCGCACCAACATTTGTACCAGTAACATCTATTTCACCTAAAATATCAGTTTCTGTTTTTATAAAGTCAGGAGCTTCGTTTTCTATAGCTAATACTTTATATCTAGCTTTTTCTTTTATTAGTTGTTTTTTATCTGCACCTTTTTTTAATATTAAAAAAGTATCTAAATCAATTTTGTTTCTTTCAGAAGATGGAAAAGCTAACCATATATTACCATCTTCAGCTCTATAAACTCTACTCATAGCTATGTTGTAGTACTCAGTAGAAGTTTCTTTTACGTAAAACTTATAAGACTCTGCAAAAGAAGGTGGTGAAGTGTTTATTTGCCCTTCTAGTGCTAGCTTAAAACCACCATGCTTTTTAGGTATTTTAAATATTGAATTGTTATTACTAAATATAGGTGTTTCTCTACCGTATTTATCAATATAAGTTAAGCCAAGTTGATAGTTTCTCATTGACTTTAAAGATTTATGCCCGTAGTAATGTAATATATTTTCTTTTACAACAAAAGGACTATTAGTGTAGTTCCCTTGATATGAAAATTTATAACCTTCGTTTCCAACATACCTACTTTTATAATCAGCATGTAATATTGGTTGAAAATTATCATTGTTTAAGTTACTAATGTTGTAGTTTTGAAGGTAATTAGCATAAACTATTCTATTACCTGTTATTTCTTGTGCTAAAGCTTGTCTAGGAACGTTATCCCAAGGTCTTAACAATTGATTGCTAGGTAAAACAGCATATATAAGGTCTGATTTTATTTCATATTGATTTCCATGCCAACTGTTGACAAGGTGATGATCTGCCTCTGTAACACCAACAGTAATGTTAGGCTCATCATTATATTTTATTTTATCTACAAGATAAACTGTCGGTGAGTTAGACTCTTTGTATAATATGTCTATTTGTATAACATTATTAGGAGTTTCGTTTGTTATAAAATTTCTTAACTTTAAATACTTTAGCCTATTCTCCATAGCTACGTTGTAAGCTTTAAAAGAATTATATTGAAACAAACCTGGTTTAAAAATAACATCTGTAAATGGAGCGAAAGTAGAATATTCACCATCAGCGTACTTGTATCTGTAGCTAAACCTAGGGTATTTACGCTCAAACAAAGGGTCTGAGTCTATTATTTTTAAACATCTATATGTTAATTCTGCAGCAGCTGGATTATCTTCTATTGACTCTGTTTCAATTATAAAAGTATCTTTTGGTAAAGGATCATTATCATATCCATCAGCACCGCTTATATCTTGAATAATTTTAATAACAACAGTAGCGTCGCTAGGTAAAATACCATTTTCTGACTGTGCAATCATAGCTATTCTATCACCTGCATTGTAAGTTTGCCCATTTATAAAATTTGTAAATGTAGTATAGTTCTGAGTACCTACATTTTGCATACCTTCTTCTGCAAAATTAAATATAGTTACAGAAGGATTATATTCTTCATAAAATTCTTCAACGTGTAGCTTTTGTTTTGGAGGAGTTTTTATAACAGTTATGTGTTCTTCTTTTAAAGCTTCTGCTTTAGAATAATCAATGTTATTTTCTGGAACTACTAGTCTAGTATGATAAAGACCTGTAGAGTCAGTGCCTTGCTCACAAAGATCTATATTGATTTTTTTTGGCTCTGTACGATTGTCAGTCCAAAATAACAGATTATCTATAATGTTTATACCTGTAATTAATTCGGTTTTATTAAAATTTAAAACGTTTTTATTTGTATCTATTAAAACTGGTGAGACTTTACCAGTTTTTCTATCATATTTTAATATTGCATCTTTTGTTGCGTGATAAGTAAACCAATATAAAGTATCTTTTTTTTCATCGGCAATAGCACCAACACACGTTGATTTTGTAGGTATTAAAAAAGTATCATGAAGCATGAAATTACCTAAAACATTTTCAACAGCGCCAACATCAGATTGTTCTGAAGTTGATATTTGAATGTTCATTGCATCTCTATACTCTCCTTTACGTACTAACCTTTCATCAAGATCTTTGTTCATTTTTCCTGATGTAAGCGTATTTTTAATTTCCGGCATACTCTAGTGTTTTATTTGCTTAGATTTACCTCTTAATATTTGAGTTAATTCTTCTAATTTTAAATTTGATAGTCTTAGTTTTGCGGTTCTTGTTGCGGCAAATTTATCTTTTTGAAACCTACGAACTATATATTCCTGTACGTTTGCTCTAGTTGACATTATAGCGTATGCTATACACTTATACATTGCCTCTTCTGCAAATTTATGAACTTTCATTTCAGAATCAGTACCTAAACTATCACTTATATATTCTAGTATTACAGTTTTTGAAGAAATATTAGAACTAAAATGAATTAATCCACTGTTGTCATCTATAAAATACGATCCATTTACTTGAGCGTGCGCTGGGTCAATACCATATCTTCTTCCTTGCGCAAAATTATAAGTTTCATCATCATATTGATTTTGATTATCTTTTGCAACATGAGATTTAAAACTAGACATTGTATTTGACTGTTTATTCATGTCTACAATTATAACTTGAGTATTTCCTTGTTGAGCATTTAAAGGCCTACCAGCAGTTCCTGTTGGTGACTCTAGTAGTATATCTGCTTCGTAATCAGGATTTGTTATAACTATGCCAGTTCCGTCGTAATTTACACTTGTAGAATTACCTACACTAGCAACAGTTGAGTTTAAAGGTATACCAGGTCCAAAAACAGACATACCAACTTTTATGCTACTATAAACATCTTGAAAATTAATTTGCATACCAGACCCAGGTCCATAAGCGATGTAACTAGTAGAAGTAGCTCCACTGCCAGACATTGTTCTTGAAGCTCCTGTAACATTGACTCTAACCTCTGTGGCAAATTGTTGCAAAGGTGTTTTTGATTTAAATTTACTATCAGCTGGATTATGTGTTTCTGAAGCTATAGGATTTCCAAAAGAATCGTAAGATCTTGTAATACCATATTCTTCATATAAACCTGTAACTGGATTTAACCAAACGTTATCTTCAAATTTTAATGTTCCATCTGTGTTTTGTTGATACGCTACTGGATTTGAAGTTTTTGATGTTGGATATATAATATGCTTTATGCCGGCAGCATCAACCCAACACATTTTTACATAATGAACATAGTCCTGCGGTAAAGGCATTGATAAAGAAGCTGGCACTTCAATTTCAAAAGATTTAATAGATTTAAAAGTATCAAAACTTAATTCAGCTAAAGCTCTTTGAGCATGAAAAGCAACGTCAGTTCTTCTAACCTTGCTAATTATTTTGTCTTCACCCGTGTAAGCAACTATAAAAGAATTTATAATATCTTCTAAAGATATAAATTGATAATTACCATAAGTATCAACACCATTATTTTGTATACCATCTACACCTTCGTAGTATTGTTTAGAGTTTAAACCTAAATCTATAAGTTCACTTTCTCCAGTTATTTCATTTTGTTTTTGTATAATACCGTCTAGTAATCCCATTTATTATGATTTTTCTTGTTGAATATTTTTATTGTCTTCCGCGGTAGCTATTTGATATATACTAGGATCTTTTATAGAAATACCAGCTAGTGCTAAAATTTTTACAATTAAATTGTTTTCTTCTGAAGCATGTAGTTGAAAATCATTAGCTAAATTACCATCGTAAAGAGCGTGATCACCAATTATATTGTATGCCCATTTTGCTTTGGCTGGTTTTCTAATATAATGACAATGTACGTTATTTGTAAACGTAGGGTAAAGTCTAAAGCCTCTTGGCATATCTACATAAACAGCTCTTTTTAAAGTTGGCTTAGCCAATGGAGATAATTTTATACTTAAATACTCTTTATGAGTAATTTGTTCTACTTCACCATAACCAGTTTCTATAGTTCCTACTCTGTATAATTCTTTTGGTTTTTGAAAATAAGGGGAGTGATAATTTAATAGTTTAATGTTTTTGAAAGGTGCTATTTTTTCTTCTAGTAAAGTTAGCATGTCTGCATACTCCGTGCTATTACCTGGCACTCTATTAAATTGATTTATATCGTAAAAATATTGCTCAAATATATCCATTTGGGCTTGGTCTGCAAATAAGTTAAATTCTTGAGGAGTTATATATCCTCTTTGTTCTTTGTTAGCTATTGCTAAAACTTTTTGATATACGTTATCTATATTTACCGCCATATTTATTTTATTTTGTAGTTTGCAATCGCCCCGTAGAGCGACTGCTTCTACAAGGTTTTTACTTCAATTGTTTTTCTATGTTTGAGTATACTTCCATACCTTCATCAGTTTTAAACCAAGAGGCTAGAGCTGTGTACGGATGCTCATCAAACGGTACGTTCATTAGTTTTCTACCATTAGATCCCCAACTAAACGTTCTTTGATCTTGAGATAGTGTTAATAATCCCATTTCAGTTGCTCTAATTCCAAAATTTCTAAGAACAACATTATCATCGTTTACTAACTCTAAGAATAAACTAGGATTTCTTTTAGCATATAATAGTAAATCTCTTTTAAGTTCTTTAGAAGTCATCTGTGACACCTTAGAACCAAACTCTACACGCATTATTGCTTCTGCCATATCAATATCCATTTCCATAGCCTCGTTTAACGCGTCTACTTCTAATTCTAAATTAGCAACTTCATCTACAGCTACTTCTACTTTATCATATTCTTCGTATTTTCTACCTAAATCAGGGTGATACAAAGACATTAATTTTTGTAAAGTTTGTTTGTTTTTTGGAACAAATAAAGATCCATCTAAAAAAGTAATATGAGCTAGTCTTGATTGACTTCCTTCTGGAAATTCATCTACAAAAGGAGTTTTTTGATTTGTTGTGTATTTTAATTCTCTTTCATAACCTTTTTCTTCATCAAACCAATATATATCAGATGATTTTAAAGTTGCAGACAAAGGTGTTCTAGCACTCATTAAATAATAAACTCTATCTTTTATTTCCCAAGTTGGTTTTTTAGGTTCAACTTTTTCTGGTTTTGGAGTTTCCATAACCGGTACTTCTACTTGTGGTTGTTCAACAACCGTTTTTTGTTTTTTTGCCATAATATAATATAATATAAATTAATAAAAATAAAGGGTCGAGGCCGAAGCCCCGACTCTTTAAAATAATTGTGCTTAGTTCATTAACATGAAATTGTTAGCACCTTGTACAACTAGACATCTTTCAGATAAATACTGAACTGTCATTGCATCTAAATCAGAAGTAACTGCCCCTACAGATCCAGTGATCCAAGTTTTCATTCTTCTGTCATCAGTTTGAGAAGCTCTATATCTAGTGTGTAAGAAAGGACGTTTTAGGTTTCTACCTAATTGCTCATCATACACAGAAGAAACGCCAGCTGGAATAATAACCCCTCTAACGTCATCCATAGATCCTCTTAAAGTAGAGTCATTTAAATATTTCCAGTCAGACTTGTAGAAATCGTAAGATCCACGTCTGAAACCAGAGAAACCTAAATTTAACGCCATGTCTTCAGAGTTGTTAAATACACCGTAAGATGTACCACCCGCACCGTAAGAATTCATTGCAGCTAACATATCATCTATTGCTAGCGAAGTGCTTCTATTTAAGAATAACATATTTTCTTCAATAGCACCTTGCTTATCAAACTTAGCTAAGATATTGTCAAATTCAATCAAATCATTAGTAACGTTAACACCAGTAATACCATTAGTAGTATGACCTCTGTCTTCAATAGCCGCAAATAAACCTTCAGTACCAGCAGTTCCATCAACAGAAGAAGCAGCTAATCCTAACGAAGCTTCTAAGGTAGATGCAGCTAAAGTTTTCTCAGCTTCAACCATTGTCATCTCTAAATAATCAGTAAATCTAGCTCTAGTATCACCTTCAGCTTTTAAATACCACATGTAACCGTTTTGTCCTTCTTCACCACTTACTTCAACCCAACCAATTTGAGAAACGTCAGAACCATTAACTTGGTAAGCGTCTTTTATAATAATTGGTTTGTTTGTAAATGATTTGAAATTTGGCTCAACAGCTACAAAATCGTTAGTACCACCACCTTGACCAGTACCATTACTACCTTTTCCATATTCAGAACCAAATACAAATAATCTAGCAGTATTAGTACCAGCATCATCAGTAGTTCCAAAACCAGATACAGCACCAACTGTAGCAGCTGCGTAAGGTAAAATTGTCATTGTAGTTTGATTAGCAGCTATTGCAGAAACGTAACCTTTTATAACAACCGGAGTTGTTGAAGATCCTGTTGGTTGATCAGATAAAACAACAGTAGAACCTAATCTAACCGCGTGAGTACCTGCACTTGCAACTGTAAAAACACCTGCGTTATTAATAGCTCCGTCATAAGCTAAGTGTAATCTACCCTGCTCTGACCAAATAACTTTGTCAGCAGTCATAGACTCTTCAGCCCCAACTTGAGAAAGAAATCCAGAGATAGTTCTTTTTCCAAAAACTTCTGCTTCTTTTTCCATTAGGTCTGGTAAATATTGTTGTGCCCAACCTTCAGTCGCTGAGCTTGTAAAATCTATATAATTTGTTGTTAGTGTCGCTTTTGAAGGAGCTGGTACACTATTCAAATTTGGTCCATCAATTATTGCCATTTTTTTATAATTTTAAATTTGTAATTTATTTATTGTTTTTAATTTTAAACTTAAAATCAGTTGAACTATCTCCTAAAACTTTAAACTTTACACCGCCAACTTTAACCTCTCCATGTTGTTGTCTAGGGTTCATGTCAACGTTTTTAGATTTAGCAACGCTAGTTTTCATAGCGTCAGCTTTACCTTGTTCGTAAAAGTGATTGGCAATAGCATCTGCATTCATCGCTGTATATAAAGACTTGTGATAACCTTTAGCATCTGACATTTCATTATTTTTATCTAAAAACTTTTTAGTAAAATTATTTAAGTCGCTTTGTGTATCTCTTATCTCGTTAGCGTTTTTAACATTAAACCTATATCTTTTATCACCGACTTTGTATTCAAAACCTTTGAAATCATCGTTAAAAACCTCTTTAGTTTTTAATCTAAAAGCACTAGTTTGTTTTTCTGCTACTTTTTTAGTTTTTTCTGACTCTTCGTTATATCTGTTAAAGAAATTTATTGCTTTCTGTTGCTCACTTGTGAGCTTCGAACCAGCTTTAATATCTTCATAGTATTTAGACTTTTGCCCGTCTAAGTGGCTTTTAGCGTTGGCAACTTGCTCTTTTAACGCTATTTTTTTCTTTTTAATCTCTCTATCATCGTCTTCTTCTTCATCAAATTGAAAATTATCTTCAATTAAAAAATCTACTTCATCAGAAGTTAAATGAGATTTTGTTTGTTTGTAGTATTCTTTTAATACTGTCATGTCGTCTGCATCTTTAAAATCTTGATTAAGACGAACGTAATCTTCTAAGCTACCACCGGTATCTTCCATAAAATCTACAACTTTTTGTAAATTCTCAGGCAAAGAAGTTCCTGCTTCTTGAGCTTCGGCAACAGCTTCTTCAACCTCTTCAGTTAATTCTTCTGTTTGCTCTTTAACTTCTTCTTCAGTAATTTCTTCTAATACTGGAGTTTCTTGTGCTTCAGCTTCCGGTTGTACTTCTTCTTGTTTTTCTGTGGTGTCGGCATTTTCATCGACTCCAGCCACTCCCTCGTCGACAGGGTTATCTTCTTTATTTTCATTTTCTTTTGGTGTTGGTGGTTTATTTAAATCTATTTTCATAACACTGTCATCTCCAGCGCTTTCAAATTTAGTTTCTTCAACTGGTTGTTCAGTTGCTTGTGTAGTTTCTTCAACTACGTTTTCATTTTCTTCCATAATATAATATAATAATTAATAAAATTTATCTAGGATCAAAGGCTCCTAAATTAAAACCTCCACCCATAGTATCATTACCTGCAGACTCAAAGTTTTTAGGTGGTTTTTCATTTTTTCTTTGATCAATAAGCTCACTTTGTTGTGAAGCTTGTATTTTTGTTCTTCGGTCTTTACGATCTTCTTTTTCTCTGTCTTTAGCACTTGCAGTTTGGTTTTTCATTTGTTCTAACTGCATTTGCATTTGAAACTCAATTTGCATAAGCTCTTTCTTGTGTTGAACTTCTTGCATCATTTTTTGAGAATCTATTTGAGCTTTCATTTGCTCAAGCTGTGCCTCACTTTGGCTAAGCGCTTGTGCTTTTTGTAATTCCATTTGAGCAGAGGCTTGTTGTGTTTGCATATTAGCCTGAGCTTGAGCTTGAATATTTTGCTGTTGCATCATTTGATCTCTTTCTTGCTTTTGCTTTCTACGTATCTTTAATAATTGATTAGCAAGTTTTATGTTTTTAATTTCTCTAAGATCAATAGCATCTTCTAAGTCAATACCTTTTTGCGCAACTGCAACTTGTATATTATTTTCTAACATAGCTTTTTCTTCGTCATCTGGTGTTAATTCTATAAATATACCAAAATCATAAAGATGTAACTCAGACATTTCTTTTAACGTAGCAACATTATGATTGCCTATTGCTTGAATAAAAGCTTCTGCTGTTGGTGAATATTCTAAAATATCAGATATTCTAAGAGATAAAGATTCAGCAACTTCAGTTGTTAAAAACAAACCAGCTTGTAGTATGTGTCTTGTAGCTGTATTACTATTTGCTGCAGCTAGTTTTTGAACACCAACTAAAGCGTTTTTATCAGGCGTTGCAGCGTCTCTAGCTTCGTTAAGACCAGTAGTATCTCTTATCATTTGCAAGTAATAATTGTATGTACCAATTAATTGTTGCATTTTGTTACCACCAGAACCTGATTGTATTTCTTGAATAGGAACTTTACCTGGGTTCATATCACCTTCAGAAGTAAATGATCTACCAATAACAGATCCTGTTTGAAAGAACATGTTTAACGCTTCTTGTGGATTATAATTTGTTCCGTTACCTAAATCTATTTCAGCCAAACCGTCAGCATCTAAATAAACACCATCAGGTACCATTCTAGCTAGTACTTGTTGTAGCTTTAAATGTGTAAGTTGTATCATGTCAGCAAATCCGGTTATACGTCTAACAAGTGATTCTATTCTGCCTTTGTACATACGAGGAGCAACTAGCGAGTAATTCATTTTTACTTTAGTAAAATCACTTTTAGGTCTCATCATGTTTTTAGACATTTCCCACTTAAGAAGTTTATCAGTACCTAAAATCATTGCACCTTCGTATAAACACTCTATTGATCTTTGTAACTTACTAAAATTATCCGCGTCTTCAGGTGGGTTAAAAGTATCATCTTTTGGTAGTATTTTATCTGCACCAGTACCAGTTTCTTTAACTTTGTAAGTTTCGTTCATGTAAGTTTTATAATTAAAATATAAAACTTGAACAGTATTATTGTCTACTTCTCTTGAGCTAGTTAAACCACTTTGATAATTTGATTGATGATATTTTTTATTTTTAATTATATTTTCTAAATCTTCATTATCTAAAAAAGGAAATTGTTTAACAAGTTCATTTACAGGTATACTTTTAACTTCACCAACGTAATACAAATCATCAAAATAAGGTGACTCAGTATGTGAGTAAACTAAGTTAGCTGGGTCAACATAATCAATAACTACACCTTCTGATGTATTAAAACTAGTTTTTACAGCACCTATACCTAAAACTGTAAGATCATAATAAAAACGTTTTTTAATTAGCTCATACTTGTTTCCTTCCATTAAAACATTTATAGCTTGTTCCTCTGCAAGTTCAACAGCTTGTTTGTAAGTTATTTGCATGTGCAATGCTAATTCTTCTTCTGTACCAGGTAAATCTTCTACTTTGTTTTCTCTTATATCAATACCCATTTCAGCACCTGCAAAATTAGCAAGTTCTTGAGTTCTCATATCTTTCAATATAGACTCCATGTATCTTGTTCTTTTACTTACACCGTAAGGATCTTGTGAGTATGCTTTTATGTCATATGTTCTTTCTGCAATACCGTTTACAACTATATCAACAAACTTAGGTATAATAGGTACTGGCTTCCAGTCTAAATTAAGATAAGATAAATCTCCGTTTATAGATAATTCATCTTTATATTTTTGAATTGATTGTTCACCTCTAGCATACAATCTTAAGTTGTGGTAATTGTTTTTATTAGTTTGGTATCTATTAGCTCCTCTGTCTTGATTAAACCATTCGCTTTCTATAGCTTTACCTACCTTTAAACCATACTCATAACTCATTTTTTCCAAGTCGCTAACAACTTGGCTTGGAAAATAACTATTTACAACAGACTCTGCCATATTTATTCTTTAATTAATTTAGATGTATTACCTCTGTTAGTGTACTTAGCAATACTTATATTTAGTTTTGGTTTTTCTATTTTAGCGTTTGGTATATATAAATGTCTATTGTTAGCCATTATAGCTAAACCAGAGCTAATAGAAGCATCATGTTTTGTTCTTTTATTTATATCAAACTTAGCCCAGTCATTTAGTAATTCATTAAAATAACAAGAGCCAAAAGAACCATCTGCACTCATACCAACATGTCCCTGTATATACATTTCAATTGCAGAGGCATGAGCTTGTTTTATATCTTCACTTGAATTAGGTATACCACCTATTTCTTTTTCAGCTACAGATAATTTATTCCATACTTTATCAGGCCTGTTCATGCTAAAACCTCTATAACCACGTCTTCGTAGATAATACAATAGGCGAGGTTTGTTGTTCTCTGCGAGTATAGGCATCCCGTAAAATACTAATGCCATTAGAACGTCTTCAAAGAATATCTCAGCAGTTTGTGGTCTTGCTAAGTATTCTAAAAAAAATTGATTAGCCGGCGCGTCTTCCATGCTAAATTTAGTTAAACCGTGCAAAGCACCTTTAGAGCCTTTGCCATCTACTGTTCCTGATATATCGTAGCTATCACAACCAAAAGCACCCATGTGTTCATTACCAGGCCATTTGACACCGTTTTTTATTATAACTTTGTTTTGTATGTTTAATGGTGGTACCCAACTTACTTTAAATCTACCTTTTTTATCTGGGTAAAATATTACTTGAGTATCTTTTACACCGTTAACCCACTGAAAATTACCTTGAGTAATACCCAACGTTCTAGACATTTCTTCATTATAATCTATTTGTTCGTATAGTTTAACCAAGTTAAATATACTGTTTTTTGTTTCATCTCTAAACGCGTGCTCAGTAGTTCTTGGAAACTGCCTGTAAAATTCATTTAATGCATCTTGATCACCTTTTAAACCATCAGCTTCGTTTTGCCAACTGTCTATAACACCTATATCTATTAACTCTCCGTGTGGGTCAAAGATGTCATGGTCCGGAGTATTGAAGACTGGGCTTCCGTGCTCATCAATAAATCCTTCGTAGTTCCACTCCATTGGGATAAAAAGAGAATATAAACCAGACGCTGTCTGTCCATTTCTGTTTCGCTTAGTAACATCTGATGCGTTGTATAGTTTTTTGAAGTTTTCTCCACCTTTGTCTAATGAGTTTGAAGTTGAGCCCATCATACATTTACCTATAATCCTACTACCTAATCGTAAACATGTTTTTGTAACTCGCCAATTATTTAATATGTTATCGGGTCTTTCCCACTTACCACTTTCATCGTGTACTAAAAGCTTTAGTTTTTCACCATCATAGCTATTGTCACCTGTATTCTTCCAGTCTATAGTTGTATCTAATCCTTCTAAATCTTCTAGCTTTTCGTTTGTTGTAATCTTCTTTCTAGTGAACTTAGAAGCTGGAACTCTATATGCAAGCTCGGATTTTGGCCTATCCATACCGTCTTGAATAGGACTAAAAAAGAAAGGATAATTAATCGATATAGGTACAACTTTGTCAGTAAACATTTTCTT
>VMHT01221682.1_pt1 | contig 30086 bp, 15 predicted proteins | sample 4693611 | NCBI WGS metagenome assembly VMHT01 (sample SAMN12280063, study PRJNA550983) | marine metagenome | isolation source: seawater sampled from same location over 5 years 0.02-0.2 micron viral filtrate | place: USA: collected off the coast of southern California halfway between the port... ... | reverse complement strand
GATGTGTTGATTTTCCCCGCCCACTTCTAGCTTTTATTTTCTCTGTCCTTTGTATACAATGGCATCAGAACAACTGACACCAATTCTTTCACGCGAGCAATACAGAGCTCTTTACCTTCAGAACATTGCACAGGAAATATCTAACGAAGCAACTGCCTTAGGTGCTCTTTCTCAGTACATGACAACAGGAGAGACACTTCAGGACATGAAGGCTATGAGTGGGACTTTAACGGGCGTAACCAAGGAGTCTATGTTGGCAGTTTTAGCAATAAAATTGAATGGCTTTGTAAAGCAACCAAGATCAGTACTTCAAGGGCTACCTGGTCCTCTCTTATCCTTTCTGTATGTTGCAATTGATCTAGTACAAGACGAAATATCATCAATATACGGTGACCTCACAGACAGGGGTAACCAGCACAGTGGCGGGATTCCCGGACCTCTATTTATAACTCTATTAGAGGGTCTTTACAAAGGTGCTTCTGTACAGCAAAGAAACAGAGCTCAGTACACAAGTACTCCGCTCGCTCCTGGTGGATCTGCAAACCAGTTTAACTCAAACGCGACAAGCCCTTGAACGGTAGTACTTCCACCGGTACTACTGGTTTCACAGGTGGTGCGATGACAGCAGCAACAGTTGCGTCCTCTCTCTTCACTGTTTATAGTATTGTAAAACAAGCGTATGGCTTTATTCCTGATGGACCACAGAAAAAGTTGGCTGAGGAGTACATATTGAACTACGCTGCGTCCTTCTTAGGGTTTTCGTCATGGATAAGCTTTACACTATGGACTGCGTTTATGGCGGCTGCTCCATCGGCATGGCAGGAGGACGCAACATTCCAAAACCGGACTTACAGTGCAGCAGAGACAGTTGGTGGCCTTGTATCACAGGGCAGGAAAGTAAATGAGGCTCTTAACATGGTATTCGGAGAGCCTGTTGTTGAAGCAGCAAAATCAATGGTAAAGGCGGAAGCGACGAAGTTTGCTACGACAAAGGCCATTCCAGCAACAGTAAACTATTTGAAAGACCAAAGCAGCTACCTTTACGAAGCGATACGTCAGACAGACCTGAAGGATTTATCACAGAAGGCTGCTGCAAGTGTTGCACAGCTAAGTAGCGAAGTAGGCCCCATACTAGAAAGACTCGACAATAAAGCGTTCGAGTATTCAGGCTACACAATGCCTGCAGCAGTCGCCATGATTGCTTATTATAATCAGGACCAAATTCTCCAAATTGCACAAGCAGTTGCTGAAGGTACAAAAGATGCGTTGAGTATAAGGCCATCAGAAATGTTCGAGAAGCTACCAAGGACGGAAACAAAAACATTGCCATCTGGTGAGGTAGTACAAGTTTCAGACGCAAGTGCTATAGACTCATTCAGAAGCGGTTTATTTGACAAAATAGGAAGCGCATACACAAGCGCTGATGACTACTTAAACAAAAAAGGGGATGACTTATTAGATGCTCTATCCCGGTCAGTCCCTGAATTGCCGTCCTGGAGAAGAGGAATGGTAGACGATGCTTCGTTAAGAAAAAGAGGACTTACAAACGAAGAGATTCAAAGCAAGTTTGGGCCAAACCTATTTGAATCTTTGTACTCTGCTAACGAAGCATTCAGCAAATGGGTTGACGCGAAAGGAGTATACAGAAAACAGTCGCTGGCAGACGCAGTAAAAGAAAAGCAGACAGAGTTTATGCCAACAACTGATATACAGGACGCTATTAACCAAATACAAAGCAATGCAGGCACAAGCACTTTTGCGCCAGGTTCTAACGTATATGAACAGATGATGAATGTACTAGGCAGAGGAATAATGGAAGGATCTGGCCCCCCACTCGTAAGAACACACGGTAGCTCGCCTGTCAAAGATCCACGACCAAAACCAAAAAAGAAACACATTGAAGGGAGAGGAACGTCAGCTCACATATCTGAAGGCGTACCAAGAAAAAAAGACGAGTATAAGCAGTTTGGCAAGTACCTTGTTAATAGCGGTATGCTTGATGACGGAGTAGTCAGCATGAGGTCGAAGGGAGGATGGAGAATAAAGAACAATAAGAACCACTGCGTAGGAGGATCTGTGAAGGGCGTGCTGAAAGCGCTGCTCGACAGCAAGGCACCATCTAACGACGACCTTCTTGCACTGACGGACGAAGAGAAAGAGTACATAAACAAACTCACAAAGAGTGCAGGAGTAGGCAGTTGGCAAGAGGTGCCGACTGAAGCGAAGTCAAAGAATGAGAAGTTAGTGCACGAATTTGAAAAAATGAGAGGCATTATAGCCGCAGGTAATGACAATCCACAGTTAGTTAAAGACTTTAAGAGAATGCTAGTGCAGTTAATACAATCTAAACAAATAGACAGAAATCAAGCACATGATATTCTTATGGAGCTAACTGTTCTAGGGTACTAAAAGACTAACCCAGCTTCTTCCATGTCTTCATATTCAGTCAAGTTCTGGCCATATCTTTGCAGGCGTTGTTCTCGGCCCTCGCTTTGATCCCTTGTCACATCGCACCTTTCTAATGTGGATAAGCTTATTGTCTTCGAGGTAGACAAGGAAGTAGAGAACCACAGTAGCCCCAAGTACAGCGCCGAATATAGTGGTGAGTAGGATGATGAGCAACATGGCATCTTCTTTCATATGGGTTCGATAATGAGCCGAGGCCGTATTCAGCGGAGAGATAAAAAATTTTATTTCTCATCCGGTATGTCCCCCCAGTTGTCTCTTTCACTCCCCCCAGTTGTCTCTTTCACTTTGTCTCTTTTTGAAAAAAAAAGTTTCGGAGATTTTGTCTCTGTGCCATTATCAAACCCATAATGGCACAGAAATTAGCCTTGTTTAACCAAATCAGAGATTTGATTCTGTCAAACAATGCCGCAGACACAGTATCAAAAGAAACGCAGACAGAGTTTTGTCCTATGCCTCTCAGAGTGGTGCAGGTGTCGCCAAGATCGGAAAGTCTTCCCGGGAAGCGACCTAGGTACTTCGAAAGCGCTAGCACGCCAGAATCTTACCTTAATGAATCTGGAAAATCGCCATTCCCAATCAACTCTCCAGACGAACCCATTACAGTCGAAAGATCCGACAGCGACTCCTCTATCGTTGTTGAGAGACATGGACACACTCACTTGGCAACAGTTGTTAAAGGACCAAAGACCCACTCCTGGAAGTCAAAAGTAAAGCTAAAGACACCAGATCAGACATGGTTAATGGCGGACGACGCTTGCTTTTTGCCGGTCATGAATGCCAGGGATAAAGTAGTGAAGTTGCTTACTGAGCAGCAAGGATATTGGTTACCTGAGCAGGAAAACCTTACTACACTGCAGCTATTCTGTATGCTTAAGAAGGCCTCTCCTGGCTTAATTTCGTCGGAGGACTCAGGACCTCTGTAAATCCTTTTCTGTATCTTTTTTCAGGTTCTTCTTCATAATCTATTAAGAAAGGTACAAGTTTTTCCGATGTTGCTTTTTGGTACAAATTACATAAATCTTCTTTGTCTACCCCCAATCCTCCTTCGCTAAGCACCATGTTTATTTCCCTGTGCGATCCCAACTTTAGAAGCAGCAGGTGAGAGCAATTCTGTCGCACGATTTTAGGAGTCTGATAGTATGACTGCGATAAATAACATACGGATGCGTTAAGCTTACGACACCTAATGTAGTAGTTGCATATTTTCTGTTGATTTTTTTCTAATACAAGATCGTCAAAGCAAATTAAATGACTTAAATCTTTATCAAATGAATCTAATTTGGGTACGGACTCTAAACCCTCTGTTATTTTTATATCGTCGTGCATAGACTCTAAGAACTTGTACAAAGGCTCGTTTTTGTTCTTAGTAATTATATGAATTGTGTGGAATGTTCCCTCAGGCTTTGCTGAGAACATGGCTATGATGTTGCAGAGGAGGTTACTTTTGCCTGAACCACTCGGAGCAACGATAGCCATACGAAATGGCAGCTTTATATTGTGTACGTTAAAATGGGGATTTTTCGGTGTGTCAAGTAAGTCCTTCGGCATTATTTCGTATATGTTCTTCACACCACTACCGCCTGATCTAGGCTTTGTCTGCGCTATGGGTGGCTTAGGAGGCATTCTCGGAGCGTTTGCCATTGCCCTTTCGTCATCTTCTACTTCTTTCTGCAGTCTTGCAAGTATTGCTTTTGATCTTTCGTCCATTTTATAAATTAACATAAGATTAAAATATAAGTTCATTTTATATAATATGCCTTTTGTGAATACACCACCAGGAAGACAGTTGGATCCTCTAACAAACACATACAGACAGAAGCCAGTGCTGGAGCCATTTAATGTTAATAACTTTGTCTACCCCAATGGTGTAGCAGGTATCCTAAATAAAGTTGTTAGTCCCCTTTGCCAAAGGACTGTAAACCCTAATACTAAATCCAAAGGAACTTTTTCTCCATCTTAAGTATAGGATGGATTTAGCTGATAACTTCGGATACTCAGAAGCAGTTCTCGACATGCTCGAACGGCTTCGGGTTAACTGCGTCAATTTGAACACATACCACAGACAGAGGTACTTTTATTTTAAGGCTTACGGAAAGTGGTTCCGTATTCCTATCATTTTACTGTCTATATTCGCCGCAAGTGCTTCAGTTGGGCTGCAGTCACTCGAGGTGAATCAGAAGGTGATATCCGGCCTTAGTTGTTTAATAAGTTTAATTGTTGCGATGTTGAGTGCTGTAGAACTTCACCTTTCTATAAGCGACAAACTGGAAGACTCATACAAATTTAGTAAGAAATATTACGGTTTATCGACAGATATATATAGAGTTCTTAAACTAAACCCAGACGAGAGATCAGAGAGAGGACCAGACTACCTGGGACGTGTCTTTACAGAGTACTCCATGCTTGTTTCGCAAAGCGAAATGATGAGGCATGCAATGAAGAACGACGTTCTTACAAGAATACCAACTGAACTAATAGAATGGAAGAGAACGCCTACTTTAACGCCAGATGGAAGCATAGAAGACGATATACAGCAGATATTCAGCTCCATTCCACACAGTAGAAGCATTATGTTCGGAAAGAATTCCCCAGTACTAAAGAAGCAGTTCTTCGAGCCAATTATTACTGAAGATGACGTAAAAGTAACAGAGGATGACGTAGAAAGCAACTTGACAGAAAAAGCGTAGAATAATATGTACTGCTAAGTTAAATGAGGTTTATGAAGGGAAGAGGCCTTAATTCGATGACACTACGTGACCTTTTAGAAGGATCGTACACAGGAGAATACAACGGAGCCGGTGACTGGAAGTTAGATCAAGGACTGAGTGCCCAAACAACAAAGGTATTTTACAACCCAAATGGACATGTCGTTGTTGCGCACAGGGGAACAGAAGGAACTGCTTCTGACTGGGGAAACAACTTAAAGTATGGTTCAACAGGAGAAATAGGATATAAACAAACACAGCGTTTTAAAGACGCAAAAGCAGTACAAAAGGCTGCAGAAGAAAGATACGGTGCAAACAGAATAACGACAATAGGACACTCACAAGGAGGGCTGCAGGCACAACTTTTGGGAAAGGATTCCCACGAAATAATAACTGTCAACAAAGCTACTACTCCTTGGTCAGATGGTACACCCGCCAAAAATCAATACGACGTAAGAAGCAGCATAGATGCTGTATCTATGTGGAAAAACCCATTTAAGAAAGAAAGAAGAAACGACACGACAATAAAAGCAAAGACGAACAACCCTTTGACAGAGCACTCGTACGACATATTAACGAGACTTCCAGAAGAGACAATAATAGGAGATCCAAACTTTTTTAAAGAGAACGTAAAAGGTAAAGGACTATCTGACCACTCTAAAAAGCAAGCTAAAAGGATAGGAGTCACCATAAGGCCGTCAAAGAAAAAAGGTAAAAAAATTGACGTATACGACGATGGAAAACTCGTAGCAAGCGTTGGGGCATCTGGATATATGGATTACGCAAGTTATTTAGCAAAAGAAGGTAAAGAAGAAGCAGATAAAAGAAGAAATATGTATAAAAAACGCCACGAAAAAAACAGACACAAGAAGGGAACTCCGAGTTATTATGCAGATCAACTTTTGTGGTAAATTTCATATAAATAAAATATATACACTAATTATATAAAATGTCACAATTCGGATCACTAAAAGCCCCCCAATTGCACGAAATAGCAAAGAACTACAAGATTAAAGGCCACTCAAAACTGAAAAAGGGTGAGCTATTAGATCTCCTCAATTCTCGACTACGTATGCTTAAAAGTGGAGATATCAAGGTAAAGAAAGTAGCGGAAAAGAAGGTAAAGAAAATCAAGGGAGGAAAGAGCGCTTGGGGCAAAATTAGAGACACAGGAAAACGAATTATTTTAGGCTCGACAGGAAATGACGCTGGTGACGCAGCAGCAGCCTCTCTAACTGGTTCAGTGCAGCAAAACCCTGGTAATTATAGTCAACAGAAATGGACGGACGATACAGTAGACAATTACATGGAGAGAAGAGCAAGCGCTAACGATCCACGATATACAGAGGCCGATAGAGAATTAGACAGTAGACGGTTAGAGGAACAAGGGAAGTACGGTATGCTACAGGAATTACGCTACGAAATGGGTGGACAAGGCATAGTAGGCGGCCAACTACCAGGCGCAATATTGTCGAAGCTTAAGGAATTGGAACATTTGATAAAAGGAGGGTCTATGGCTGAGTTAGAAGAACGTAAAGCAGAGAGGGATTCGAAGCTACAAGGACTGAGAGATAAGGGACAGGACAAGGCAATGACTATCGGTGAGAAAAAGCTCGAAGAAGCGAAAGCAGCGGCCATCGCTGAAGCAAGACAACAAAGCGATAAAATTTACGACGAACTTATACAAGAAGACACTGAAAAAGATAATCCTAATTTCGTCAGAAATCCTACTAATAGTAAGACGCTAGACGTGATCAACAAAGCTCCGACCCTTGACGACCTCGGTCCTCTTGGCGACGCTATCGACAAAGGAGGAGAAAAAGCGGATAAAATGCTGATGAAGCCTTTCCAAGCGGCAATGGAAGCTGCTGGTGTACCAGAAGACGCTGCTATTTTGATAACAGATATTGCTTCCCCTTATAGCAGTATAAAGAAAGCCCTCAAGATATTGAAGGTAACGAGTAGATCAGGTGCGGTCAAACCAGGAGAAAGGACTAAATTCGCTGCAAGACTAACAAACAAGGCGATGTTACCCCCGGATCTCTTTGAAAAAGGAACAGACCGTGAACAAGCAGAATGGTTAGAAAAGAATACTACTCTTGCTCAGAGAAAGCCCATATTCTTGGCAGCTCTTTACGGTTATGATATAAGGTTTCCTGATTCAGAAGAAACAATTTACGCTATGAGAAAAAACAAACCACCATACGACGAGGCTAGATACCGAGAACTAAAAGAAGACGCGATTCAAATGGCGGAGTATGACGAAATAATGAAAGAGAGAGAGAAACTGAAGGAGAAAATGGAAAGAGATCAAATATACATGGATCAAGGAACGTACTTTATGACGGATGAGGAAAGAAAAATTAAAGAACTAATGGACTCACAGGGTTTAACACGTGAGCAGGCAAAAGAAACGTACGACTGGTCTCAGTCATTCAAACAGAGAATAGGAGGCAACTTAGGTAATAAAATTGGCCATGCACTAGACCCACGTCGCGAACAAGGCAGAAGAAACGACGAACTAATATTACATGGAATCGTAGAAGCAGGCGAAGGGTTTGGGAAGAAGGTTGGAACAGCTTTAAACCCAAAAAATATTAAGAAAGTAGGAGCTGGAGCAGAGGAGCCAATTGATTGGGACGATATTAACTGGGGAAGTTTTACCGAGCAGCTGAATAAGTACAACTCACAGTACAAAAAGAAGCTCACGTTGCCCAAATTTGCTGACATGATACTTAAGGATCCCAAAAAGTTCAAGTCTAAAACAGTGAAACGCGCCAGGTTTTACGTAAACGTTTTGAGCAAGAAGAAATAATTTCTATCTCCTATGTATAACATGGGTTGGCAAGATCCTTTATCGAGAATACAATCAGGAGATAGGAGATTAGCGGGTATAACACCTGGCTCTGGAAATGGGCGTAGCAACAGTCACAAAGGGCACTCACCAGGCAATAGCAACGCAGGCTTCTTCAGAGGACACGCTTTAGGACGTAAGAGAAGTGCTACAAATAACGGATTAACTGGATCAGGGGAAGACGGGAACTCATTCATGAGAAGACAAACTCATTCAGGTGGTAAAGCACGTTTTTCCGTAGACCGGGAATTAAAGCACCATGGAGCAGGAGCACGTCCACCGCTAGGCAGCGACTGCCGCACGTGGTCAGGAGGATGCCCAGAGGGTATGGGCTTCAGCTTTGGGGGTCCTAACGTAAGAGACTCCTTCCATCATGGAAGTAAGAGCAGGACACACCCAGGTGACATGGACTTTACGACAAAGAAAGGGAACAAGGTCTACCACAGAAAGGGACACGATGTGTACTCAATGTCGCGCCCTTACGAGCCCAAAGGAAGAGTGGCAGTCGCAGGAACTGGTCCATTTAGAAAGATTACTCATCCCTGTGTAAACTGCGGAGGGCTTAAAGTGAATTAAATCAATCCAACCATTTCAAATTCAAAATTCAAATTCAAAATTCAAATTCAAAATTCAAATAAAATTTTTTAAAATTTAAAATTCAAATTTAAAAAATTTCTATGATAAGATGGTCCTCTGATATGTTATTCATAGCTTCTCCTAATTCGAATCTTTTAAGAGAGCACTCATAATCGCACTGGTACATGTCCCATCTCTCTCTAACCTCTCTCTCTTTTTCTGTAGGAATGGTTAGGTCAACATAGAGATCATCATTGACCCATCTGTTTATATTCCCAGAAATCCAGACTTGTCCTTCGGGGCTTTCTGGGGCTACATGGACCTCTTCCATTACTTCCAAATCGCTCTCTATTTCTGTCTCTGTATCGCTCTCTGTATCGCTTTCCGTTTCCCCTTCATCATCGGTATTTTGGGGCATTTCTGAAACAGCAACTTCCCCGGTAAACTCCCGGTCTAGCCTTGCCCATTTGTTTTCCCAATCCCTGGACATTATCTGGGAATATGCTCTTTTCATTGCCCCGTTTACTGGGAATGTTCCTGGGGTTTCTGTGGGGGTGCCTTGTGGGGTGGACATTGTCGGTATTTTTACTGTAAAAAAAAAGTGGGTAAAAATTATCGGTAAAAAAACCGTAAAAAAAAAGTGGGTAAATTTTATCGGTATTATTACCGTAAAAAAAAGATGTCGATCTGTAGTTTTATGGGGTTCGATAATGAGACATAGCCGATATCAGCGAAGGCTGTTTCTTTCTAAGTTGAAGTTAAAGTATAAGGTTGGATTGAAGTATAAGGTTGGATTGAATTATAAGGTTGGATTGAATTATAAGGTTGGATTGAAGTATAAGGTTGGATTGAAGTATAAGGTTGGATTGAAGTATAAGGTTGGATTGAAGTATAAGGTTGGATTGAAGTTGAAGTTGAAGTAGAGGCACCCCTCCTGGGAATTTACTCCGCTGATTTCGGCTGTCTCTCATTATCGAAACCCATAAAACAACAGATCGACATTTCATTTTTACGGTAAAAATACCGACAAAATTTACCCACTTTTTTTTCACGGTAATTTTATCGATACAATTTACCCACTTTTTTCTCACGGTTTTTTTACCGATAGATGGCGGACCCCGAATTTTGCGAAGCTGACTATCTCTTCTCAGAGCATAGAAGGCTTTTGAACATAGCCTCAACAGAGAGCAAGAAGAGAAAGAAAGCAGAGTACTGTACTAAGGCTATAAAGGAAGACCTTCATAGGATGGAGGAAGAAGTGGCAAAGAGAGAAAAAGGGTTTTATAGAATGCAAGCCTATTTTGATACCCAGATGGAGAGAATGAAAGGCCTTCATGATGAACAAGACCGTATCATAGAAGAGCAGACTGAAGTAGCCGTTAACCTTATGGAAATCGCCAGAGACCACCAGAACAGACATGAAAGGCTACTACAGAGAGTGGAAAATGAAAACCCCACTTGCTGTGTTTGTATGGTCCATGCCCCCGGAAATATGGTCAATCCCTGTGGAACTTGTGTGAATGGGCATATTTGCCTAGCTTGCTTTTGCAAATGGAACAGAACCTCCCACACTGGGAATAGAATAAGATGCCCGACATGTAACCAGGCCTATCCCGATGATATCCAGGTAACCCCAGAGCGCCCGGCCCAGCAGAGGGTTCTTTTATTTGAAGGAACCCCAGTAACCCAGCCGGTAATCCAGCCAGCCTCGCCTATTGGAGAAGTGAATGTCAGAGATGCTATGCCAGGCCCGCTTGTTTTCCCGGACGGTTCCCAGCTACCAGCCAGGCAGCTTTTTAGGGCTCAAAGGAGAAGAGAATCTTTACTTGAAAGGCAAGTAAACTTTCTCAGAAATAATGATAATGACTCTGATGTAGAGTGGATACCAGGTGATGATTAGGATTTTTAACTTTTAATATAAGTATTAGCCATGTCTCCGCTTGACCCCATTTGTCTTAAATCCTCTTCTATCTTCTTTTTCTGCTCTATCATAGGCTGATACTTCTCTGACAAAATAGAGTGACGTAGCCCATTAACACCAACTTTTTTTCCATTGAATATTCTCTCTAGACGTTGATTCAGTTTTACGCTGCCGTGGGAAGAGTCGTTGTGTCCCAGTGGATTGTTCTTTGAGTCTATAAGGAGGTGATCACTGTCATTTATGGAAGCCCACTTTTTGAGCACGTTACGTAGCTTGGTGGGAAGAGGTAAAGTTTGTTTGCCATAAGACTTACTGGTCTTGTAACTGTTGAAAACTAGCTTCTTTCCGCTCTTGTCTATGTAGTTGTCCTTGTCTTCGTCTACGTTACGTAATTTAAAGTCAACGTAGTCTTTGCTTCTACGTACAGGAATGTGGATACCAGATAGAAGAGCGAGGATAATGTAATCTTGGTATTTCTGTTTCTCTGCATTAGTTAAGGTACCTTTTTTGAACAATGCACTTGCTTGCTTTTCTAGTTGTTTGTACGTCTGTTTTATTTCTTCTTGGGTGACCCAGGAAGCTTTCTGCTTTGGTGTCTTTTCCTGCTCATTTATTTCTTTTCTGTAGTTGCTAATGTCCTCCATCATGAGGTTACGATACTCCTTCATACCGCTCACTACAACCAGTGCTGAAAGGATTGTCTTCCTCTTGTTCGGACTAAGGTCCTTAATTGCGGCGATAACTTCCTTAGTATCATCGAACTTCTTAGGGTCTACGTCAGTCGTACCGTGAATTTGCTTATACAAAGATCGGAGAATGCTAGAGTAAGTATTAATGCTGCTATTAGATAACGAGTCTCTCTTGTTTGCTATGTATTCTTTTAGTTCTTTCGAATCCATTATATGTTAATCTAATATAAGAATTTCCTAAATAACTAATTTAGACAATTAATTATCTCCTTATAGTAAAATGGTCGACTTAGAAAGTTTAGTAAAGTCAGATAGATGCAGATTTAAGGGAAATGAGCTAATGTTTTTCAAACAGGACTTCTGTAACAGCTCTAGGGTAGTGTCAACAGGAGAAGAGAACGTTTTCAAGGTAGAAAGGAGCATAAGAAAGGGGATTGTAACAGAATCGTTAATGGACATTACCGGCGTGGCTAATTACTTTGTGGAGCAATCTACCCTTGGTGCAAAATTGGAGCAGAACTTTCTTTTTCCAAAAGGAATAGAAGACGCTATAGATATATGCAGAGAAGTTTACAAAAGAGAAGTAAAGCCATTAGTAGACGCAGGATTGATAGTGGAAAATTGCGTGCGATGTGGAGCACGACGTGACGACGCGGAGGTAGAGTGGTCATCAATAGACAGAAAGTTCTGCCATGCATGTTATTCGGCGTTGGATTAAAATCAATATCTCATTAATCATTAGATATGTCTGATCCTATATATAATGATGTCACCAACAACGTGTACTCTCTATTCCCTATTAAGTACGAGTCAATTTACTCGCTGTACAATAAGGGCCTGGACTCCTTTTGGCGCGTCCAGGAAATTGATTTGTCGAAAGACCTCGTTGACTGGTACACACTATCAGAACCAGAGAGAAGGTTCCTCCTATGTATGTTCGCCTTTTTTTCACAAGCGGATAACGTCGTCATGGAGAACTTACTATGCTGCTTTATACAGGATTGCAAAATCGCTGAAAGTAGATCCTTTTACAGTCTACAAGTGTTCATGGAGAGTGTTCATTCAGAAATGTACAGTCTGCTCATTGATACGTTTGCTACGAAAGAGGAAAAACCTAAACTGTATAATGCCATCGACAATTTCCCCTGCATTCAAGCTAAGGCAGACTGGGCAAAAAAGTATATGGCGAGAGATAAACCCTTCGCAGAGCGACTCGTCGCGTTCGCCGCAGTGGAAGGTATATTCTTCAGTGGAGCATTCGCTTCCCTCTACTGGATTAAGAAGCGTGGGATACTACCCGGAACAACCCTCTCAAACGAATTCATTAGTAGAGACGAAGCCCTCCATTGCGAACACGCCGTCGAGCTCCATCGTCTCCTCGAGCGGCCGTGCGATGAGTTGGTTACGCATGATATAATAAGAGACGCTGTTTTAATTGAGAAGCAGTTTATTCTTTTTAGCCTGCCTTGTCGCCTTATTGGTATGAACCACGTCCTCATGAATCAGTATATAGAGTTCGTTGCAGACAGGCTTTTAGTGCAGTTAGGATCAAGAAAATTGTACAACTGCGTAAACCCCTTCGACTTTATGGAGCTAATATCTCTTGACTCTAAGGCAAACTTTTTCGAACGTACTGTTTCGGCCTATTCTTTAGCCGATAAGACAAAAAGCAAAAACATTTTTGAATTTAATGCGCAATTTTAATATCCTCCTTAATTATAGAAAATGAGTGTAGCACCACCACCTACTAATCAATCAAGTACGTTTAATACAAACAACTTCCCAGGAGGATCCTCTCAAACGGTTGATTTTCCGAACGCTCAAGGTACGCTTACTCTCAGCCAGGGCGTTATTTGGGGCGACGGGTCTTTTCAAAATAGCGCCTCAGGTGGAGGGGGGTCAGGTGTACAGAACCCAATGACGACAAACTTAGACGGTGGAGGATTCTCTATTAATAACGTTGATACATATACTGGACTTTTCGCAAATATAGACGAAATAACAAATAACATAGTAAACGACTCTGCTGCTGTGAAGTACTACAATCAAGGGGCTGTCGCTCCTGGTGTAAGATACTTTGTTGCCGCGATGGATCCAAAGTCCGACGGAGAAGGCAGTATACTGGTCGTTAGTAGATGCCTTGATCCCGGAATAAAACAAACAACAGTATTCACCGTCACTGGTTTCGCAAACAGAGCAAACGTTAATGTTCACGTAAACTTGTCAGAATCGGACACTCCTATTTGGGATTCTATTGTTGTAGGAGACAATGGTTCTACACAAATGTACGTTTACTTAAATTGTATCACTCCCAGCACTACTTGGGAAATAAGGACATATCAACAACAAGACGACAGTGGTACAGGGACATATGGTACATTTTGGAAAGTAATTACCCCAGCTACCGCAGCTGGCCCTCCTACTACTACATATGTCGAACAGCCCCTCTCTGCTTTCGTAGGGGGACAGTCCGCTATGTCTGGTAATCTCGATGTAAAGAACGCTATTACGTGCGATAATCTTACTGCTTCTACTTCTGTTTCAACAAATCTAACGAATACAAACGAAATCGCAGAGAATGGGGGAATAGGAACAGTTGGTTTCCTTAACTCAATAAACATGAACAACAACGACATACAGTCAGCAAACACAGTGGGGGCACTTGCCTTTGTAGGGGCAGCACTCAACATTACAATTCCAATAGGACACCCAGTTAACGGCCCTCTTTATGTTGACACAAACGCAGGGTCTGTAGGTGTAGGGGTCCAAGCCCCTCAGGACATCCTGGACATAGCAAAGAGCGCCACAATATCGGGATTTACTGAGTCCCGTCTTCAGTTCTACGGAGGAAGTCAGTCCGCGGTAATGTCCCAAATTGTAAGTGTGGACACAGGTCTAAATGGGGGCGACTTAAACTTTCTTTGTAGAGAGAACGGTGGGAGCTTAGTAAACAAAATGACAATATTTCAGGACGGCAGAATAGGCCTGTCCTTGAACAGAATAGAAAACATGGCAGACCCCCTCAATGCACAGGATGCTGCAACGAAGGCATACGTAGACGCATCTGTTCCCAGTCTCACAGGCTATGTTCAAAACCCCATGACGGTTGACTTAGACGGAGGGGCATTTCAAGTAAATAATATATCAGACCCAACACTAGCCCAGGACGCGGCAACGAAGAACTATGTTGACACAGCCATAGCTTCTATTCCCCCAACCCCGTCAGTTGGGTTTGAGTTTGCTAGTTTACAGTGGATGAACACAGGCAATCTAGGGATCAATGCTGCTGCATCTCAGTGGGTCGATATAAACAATATGACAGTAGCAAACATAAATGACGGGTACGGACTCGATCAAGTCACAGGTAGGGTAAAGCCACCGCTTAAAGGAGTGTACAAGGTAAGGTTGTCTCTGGCTGTCGGTTCTGCACCCAATGGGGAATTCAGTGTGAAGTGCCAAATACTGCATGTTCAACAAGCGTTCACCACAGTAGGCGTTTGTGCTGAGGCTATATACTTCAGAAAGTTTAGTAACACCCTAGCCCAAGGTGGGAGTGCAACGTGTGAGGGAATGGTAAGAATAGACCCAGGGGATGAAGTATACTGTCAGGTATACTGGACCTCTGAACCAGCGGGTCTGAACATGAACATAGGGAACAACTACAAAGGTAATTTCAATTTTAATACTATGACAAACGACGGAACAGAGTTTTTGATGAACAGAATAGGAGATTAAACCCAAAATTAAGCAAAAAAGGTCATTTATCTGATAATTAAGCTTAAAAATGACTTAAATTAAGGTAAAATACCCTTATTTCCTTAAATAAATCGATTTATTTAAGGAAATAAGGGTATTTTACCTTAATTTAAGTCATTTTTAAGCTTAATTATCAGATAAATGACCTTTTTTGCTTAATTTTGGGTTTAATCTCCTATTCTGTTCATCAAAAACTCTGTTCCGTCGTTTGTCATAGTATTAAAATTGAAATTACCTTTGTAGTTGTTCCCTATGTTCATGTTCAGACCCGCTGGTTCAGAGGTCCAGTATACCTGACAGTATACTTCATCCCCTGGGTCTATTCTTACCATTCCCTCACACGTTGCACTCCCACCTTGGGCTAGGGTGTTACTAAACTTTCTGAAGTATATAGCCTCAGCACAAACGCCTACTGTGGTGAACGCTTGTTGAACATGCAGTATTTGGCACTTCACACTGAATTCCCCATTGGGTGCAGAACCGACAGCCAGAGACAACCTTACCTTGTACACTCCTTTAAGCGGTGGCTTTACCCTACCTGTGACTTGATCGAGTCCGTACCCGTCATTTATGTTTGCTACTGTCATATTGTTTATATCGACCCACTGAGATGCAGCAGCATTGATCCCTAGATTGCCTGTGTTCATCCACTGTAAACTAGCAAACTCAAACCCAACTGACGGGGTTGGGGGAATAGAAGCTATGGCTGTGTCAACATAGTTCTTCGTTGCCGCGTCCTGGGCTAGTGTTGGGTCTGATATATTATTTACTTGAAATGCCCCTCCGTCTAAGTCAACCGTCATGGGGTTTTGAACATAGCCTGTGAGACTGGGAACAGATGCGTCTACGTATGCCTTCGTTGCAGCATCCTGTGCATTGAGGGGGTCTGCCATGTTTTCTATTCTGTTCAAGGACAGGCCTATTCTGCCGTCCTGAAATATTGTCATTTTGTTTACTAAGCTCCCACCGTTCTCTCTACAAAGAAAGTTTAAGTCGCCCCCATTTAGACCTGTGTCCACACTTACAATTTGGGACATTACCGCGGACTGACTTCCTCCGTAGAACTGAAGACGGGACTCAGTAAATCCCGATATTGTGGCGCTCTTTGCTATGTCCAGGATGTCCTGAGGGGCTTGGACCCCTACACCTACAGACCCTGCGTTTGTGTCAACATAAAGAGGGCCGTTAACTGGGTGTCCTATTGGAATTGTAATGTTGAGTGCTGCCCCTACAAAGGCAAGTGCCCCCACTGTGTTTGCTGACTGTATGTCGTTGTTGTTCATGTTTATTGAGTTAAGGAAACCAACTGTTCCTATTCCCCCATTCTCTGCGATTTCGTTTGTATTCGTTAGATTTGTTGAAACAGAAGTAGAAGCAGTAAGATTATCGCACGTAATAGCGTTCTTTACATCGAGATTACCAGACATAGCGGACTGTCCCCCTACGAAAGCAGAGAGGGGCTGTTCGACATATGTAGTAGTAGGAGGGCCAGCTGCGGTAGCTGGGGTAATTACTTTCCAAAATGTACCATATGTCCCTGTACCACTGTCGTCTTGTTGTTGATATGTCCTTATTTCCCAAGTAGTGCTGGGAGTGATACAATTTAAGTAAACGTACATTTGTGTAGAACCATTGTCTCCTACAACAATAGAATCCCAAATAGGAGTGTCCGATTCTGACAAGTTTACGTGAACATTAACGTTTGCTCTGTTTGCGAAACCAGTGACGGTGAATACTGTTGTTTGTTTTATTCCGGGATCAAGGCATCTACTAACGACCAGTATACTGCCTTCTCCGTCGGACTTTGGATCCATCGCGGCAACAAAGTATCTTACACCAGGAGCGACAGCCCCTTGATTGTAGTACTTCACAGCAGCAGAGTCGTTTACTATGTTATTTGTTATTTCGTCTATATTTGCGAAAAGTCCAGTATATGTATCAACGTTATTAATAGAGAATCCTCCACCGTCTAAGTTTGTCGTCATTGGGTTCTGTACACCTGACCCCCCTCCACCTGAGGCGCTATTTTGAAAAGACCCGTCGCCCCAAATAACGCCCTGGCTGAGAGTAAGCGTACCTTGAGCGTTCGGAAAATCAACCGTTTGAGAGGATCCTCCTGGGAAGTTGTTTGTATTAAACGTACTTGATTGATTAGTAGGTGGTGGTGCTACACTCATTTTCTATAATTAAGGAGGATATTAAAATTGCGCATTAAATTCAAAAATGTTTTTGCTTTTTGTCTTATCGGCTAAAGAATAGGCCGAAACAGTACGTTCGAAAAAGTTTGCCTTAGAGTCAAGAGATATTAGCTCCATAAAGTCGAAGGGGTTTACGCAGTTGTACAATTTTCTTGATCCTAACTGCACTAAAAGCCTGTCTGCAACGAACTCTATATACTGATTCATGAGGACGTGGTTCATACCAATAAGGCGACAAGGCAGGCTAAAAAGAATAAACTGCTTCTCAATTAAAACAGCGTCTCTTATTATATCATGCGTAACCAACTCATCGCACGGCCGCTCGAGGAGACGATGGAGCTCGACGGCGTGTTCGCAATGGAGGGCTTCGTCTCTACTAATGAATTCGTTTGAGAGGGTTGTTCCGGGTAGTATCCCACGCTTCTTAATCCAGTAGAGGGAAGCGAATGCTCCACTGAAGAATATACCTTCCACTGCGGCGAACGCGACGAGTCGCTCTGCGAAGGGTTTATCTCTCGCCATATACTTTTTTGCCCAGTCTGCCTTAGCTTGAATGCAGGGGAAATTGTCGATGGCATTATACAGTTTAGGTTTTTCCTCTTTCGTAGCAAACGTATCAATGAGCAGACTGTACATTTCTGAATGAACACTCTCCATGAACACTTGTAGACTGTAAAAGGATCTACTTTCAGCGATTTTGCAATCCTGTATAAAGCAGCATAGTAAGTTCTCCATGACGACGTTATCCGCTTGTGAAAAAAAGGCGAACATACATAGGAGGAACCTTCTCTCTGGTTCTGATAGTGTGTACCAGTCAACGAGGTCTTTCGACAAATCAATTTCCTGGACGCGCCAAAAGGAGTCCAGGCCCTTATTGTACAGCGAGTAAATTGACTCGTACTTAATAGGGAATAGAGAGTACACGTTGTTGGTGACATCATTATATATAGGATCAGACATATCTAATGATTAATGAGATATTGATTTTAATCCAACGCCGAATAACATGCATGGCAGAACTTTCTGTCTATTGATGACCACTCTACCTCCGCGTCGTCACGTCGTGCTCCACATCGCACGCAATTTTCCACTATCAATCCTGCGTCTACTAATGGCTTTACTTCTCTTTTGTAAACTTCTCTGCATATATCTATAGCGTCTTCTATTCCTTTTGGAAAAAGAAAGTTCTGCTCCAATTTTGCACCAAGGGTAGATTGCTCCACAAAGTAATTAGCCACGCCGGTAATGTCCATTAACGATTCTGTTACAATCCCCTTTCTTATGCTCCTTTCTACCTTGAAAACGTTCTCTTCTCCTGTTGACACTACCCTAGAGCTGTTACAGAAGTCCTGTTTGAAAAACATTAGCTCATTTCCCTTAAATCTGCATCTATCTGACTTTACTAAACTTTCTAAGTCGACCATTTTACTATAAGGAGATAATTAATTGTCTAAATTAGTTATTTAGGAAATTCTTATATTAGATTAACATATAATGGATTCGAAAGAACTAAAAGAATACATAGCAAACAAGAGAGACTCGTTATCTAATAGCAGCATTAATACTTACTCTAGCATTCTCCGATCTTTGTATAAGCAAATTCACGGTACGACTGACGTAGACCCTAAGAAGTTCGATGATACTAAGGAAGTTATCGCCGCAATTAAGGACCTTAGTCCGAACAAGAGGAAGACAATCCTTTCAGCACTGGTTGTAGTGAGCGGTATGAAGGAGTATCGTAACCTCATGATGGAGGACATTAGCAACTACAGAAAAGAAATAAATGAGCAGGAAAAGACACCAAAGCAGAAAGCTTCCTGGGTCACCCAAGAAGAAATAAAACAGACGTACAAACAACTAGAAAAGCAAGCAAGTGCATTGTTCAAAAAAGGTACCTTAACTAATGCAGAGAAACAGAAATACCAAGATTACATTATCCTCGCTCTTCTATCTGGTATCCACATTCCTGTACGTAGAAGCAAAGACTACGTTGACTTTAAATTACGTAACGTAGACGAAGACAAGGACAACTACATAGACAAGAGCGGAAAGAAGCTAGTTTTCAACAGTTACAAGACCAGTAAGTCTTATGGCAAACAAACTTTACCTCTTCCCACCAAGCTACGTAACGTGCTCAAAAAGTGGGCTTCCATAAATGACAGTGATCACCTCCTTATAGACTCAAAGAACAATCCACTGGGACACAACGACTCTTCCCACGGCAGCGTAAAACTGAATCAACGTCTAGAGAGAATATTCAATGGAAAAAAAGTTGGTGTTAATGGGCTACGTCACTCTATTTTGTCAGAGAAGTATCAGCCTATGATAGAGCAGAAAAAGAAGATAGAAGAGGATTTAAGACAAATGGGGTCAAGCGGAGACATGGCTAATACTTATATTAAAAGTTAAAAATCCTAATCATCACCTGGTATCCACTCTACATCAGAGTCATTATCATTATTTCTGAGAAAGTTTACTTGCCTTTCAAGTAAAGATTCTCTTCTCCTTTGAGCCCTAAAAAGCTGCCTGGCTGGTAGCTGGGAACCGTCCGGGAAAACAAGCGGGCCTGGCATAGCATCTCTGACATTCACTTCTCCAATAGGCGAGGCTGGCTGGATTACCGGCTGGGTTACTGGGGTTCCTTCAAATAAAAGAACCCTCTGCTGGGCCGGGCGCTCTGGGGTTACCTGGATATCATCGGGATAGGCCTGGTTACATGTCGGGCATCTTATTCTATTCCCAGTGTGGGAGGTTCTGTTCCATTTGCAAAAGCAAGCTAGGCAAATATGCCCATTCACACAAGTTCCACAGGGATTGACCATATTTCCGGGGGCATGGACCATACAAACACAGCAAGTGGGGTTTTCATTTTCCACTCTCTGTAGTAGCCTTTCATGTCTGTTCTGGTGGTCTCTGGCGATTTCCATAAGGTTAACGGCTACTTCAGTCTGCTCTTCTATGATACGGTCTTGTTCATCATGAAGGCCTTTCATTCTCTCCATCTGGGTATCAAAATAGGCTTGCATTCTATAAAACCCTTTTTCTCTCTTTGCCACTTCTTCCTCCATCCTATGAAGGTCTTCCTTTATAGCCTTAGTACAGTACTCTGCTTTCTTTCTCTTCTTGCTCTCTGTTGAGGCTATGTTCAAAAGCCTTCTATGCTCTGAGAAGAGATAGTCAGCTTCGCAAAATTCGGGGTCCGCCATCTATCGGTAAAAAAACCGTGAGAAAAAAGTGGGTAAATTGTATCGATAAAATTACCGTGAAAAAAAAGTGGGTAAATTTTGTCGGTATTTTTACCGTAAAAATGAAATGTCGATCTGTTGTTTTATGGGTTTCGATAATGAGAGACAGCCGAAATCAGCGGAGTAAATTCCCAGGAGGGGTGCCTCTACTTCAACTTCAACTTCAATCCAACCTTATACTTCAATCCAACCTTATACTTCAATCCAACCTTATACTTCAATCCAACCTTATACTTCAATCCAACCTTATAATTCAATCCAACCTTATAATTCAATCCAACCTTATACTTCAATCCAACCTTATACTTTAACTTCAACTTAGAAAGAAACAGCCTTCGCTGATATCGGCTATGTCTCATTATCGAACCCCATAAAACTACAGATCGACATCTTTTTTTTACGGTAATAATACCGATAAAATTTACCCACTTTTTTTTTACGGTTTTTTTACCGATAATTTTTACCCACTTTTTTTTTACAGTAAAAATACCGACAATGTCCACCCCACAAGGCACCCCCACAGAAACCCCAGGAACATTCCCAGTAAACGGGGCAATGAAAAGAGCATATTCCCAGATAATGTCCAGGGATTGGGAAAACAAATGGGCAAGGCTAGACCGGGAGTTTACCGGGGAAGTTGCTGTTTCAGAAATGCCCCAAAATACCGATGATGAAGGGGAAACGGAAAGCGATACAGAGAGCGATACAGAGACAGAAATAGAGAGCGATTTGGAAGTAATGGAAGAGGTCCATGTAGCCCCAGAAAGCCCCGAAGGACAAGTCTGGATTTCTGGGAATATAAACAGATGGGTCAATGATGATCTCTATGTTGACCTAACCATTCCTACAGAAAAAGAGAGAGAGGTTAGAGAGAGATGGGACATGTACCAGTGCGATTATGAGTGCTCTCTTAAAAGATTCGAATTAGGAGAAGCTATGAATAACATATCAGAGGACCATCTTATCATAGAAATTTTTTAAATTTGAATTTTAAATTTTAAAAAATTTTATTTGAATTTTGAATTTGAATTTTGAATTTGAATTTTGAATTTGAAATGGTTGGATTGATTTAATTCACTTTAAGCCCTCCGCAGTTTACACAGGGATGAGTAATCTTTCTAAATGGACCAGTTCCTGCGACTGCCACTCTTCCTTTGGGCTCGTAAGGGCGCGACATTGAGTACACATCGTGTCCCTTTCTGTGGTAGACCTTGTTCCCTTTCTTTGTCGTAAAGTCCATGTCACCTGGGTGTGTCCTGCTCTTACTTCCATGATGGAAGGAGTCTCTTACGTTAGGACCCCCAAAGCTGAAGCCCATACCCTCTGGGCATCCTCCTGACCACGTGCGGCAGTCGCTGCCTAGCGGTGGACGTGCTCCTGCTCCATGGTGCTTTAATTCCCGGTCTACGGAAAAACGTGCTTTACCACCTGAATGAGTTTGTCTTCTCATGAATGAGTTCCCGTCTTCCCCTGATCCAGTTAATCCGTTATTTGTAGCACTTCTCTTACGTCCTAAAGCGTGTCCTCTGAAGAAGCCTGCGTTGCTATTGCCTGGTGAGTGCCCTTTGTGACTGTTGCTACGCCCATTTCCAGAGCCAGGTGTTATACCCGCTAATCTCCTATCTCCTGATTGTATTCTCGATAAAGGATCTTGCCAACCCATGTTATACATAGGAGATAGAAATTATTTCTTCTTGCTCAAAACGTTTACGTAAAACCTGGCGCGTTTCACTGTTTTAGACTTGAACTTTTTGGGATCCTTAAGTATCATGTCAGCAAATTTGGGCAACGTGAGCTTCTTTTTGTACTGTGAGTTGTACTTATTCAGCTGCTCGGTAAAACTTCCCCAGTTAATATCGTCCCAATCAATTGGCTCCTCTGCTCCAGCTCCTACTTTCTTAATATTTTTTGGGTTTAAAGCTGTTCCAACCTTCTTCCCAAACCCTTCGCCTGCTTCTACGATTCCATGTAATATTAGTTCGTCGTTTCTTCTGCCTTGTTCGCGACGTGGGTCTAGTGCATGGCCAATTTTATTACCTAAGTTGCCTCCTATTCTCTGTTTGAATGACTGAGACCAGTCGTACGTTTCTTTTGCCTGCTCACGTGTTAAACCCTGTGAGTCCATTAGTTCTTTAATTTTTCTTTCCTCATCCGTCATAAAGTACGTTCCTTGATCCATGTATATTTGATCTCTTTCCATTTTCTCCTTCAGTTTCTCTCTCTCTTTCATTATTTCGTCATACTCCGCCATTTGAATCGCGTCTTCTTTTAGTTCTCGGTATCTAGCCTCGTCGTATGGTGGTTTGTTTTTTCTCATAGCGTAAATTGTTTCTTCTGAATCAGGAAACCTTATATCATAACCGTAAAGAGCTGCCAAGAATATGGGCTTTCTCTGAGCAAGAGTAGTATTCTTTTCTAACCATTCTGCTTGTTCACGGTCTGTTCCTTTTTCAAAGAGATCCGGGGGTAACATCGCCTTGTTTGTTAGTCTTGCAGCGAATTTAGTCCTTTCTCCTGGTTTGACCGCACCTGATCTACTCGTTACCTTCAATATCTTGAGGGCTTTCTTTATACTGCTATAAGGGGAAGCAATATCTGTTATCAAAATAGCAGCGTCTTCTGGTACACCAGCAGCTTCCATTGCCGCTTGGAAAGGCTTCATCAGCATTTTATCCGCTTTTTCTCCTCCTTTGTCGATAGCGTCGCCAAGAGGACCGAGGTCGTCAAGGGTCGGAGCTTTGTTGATCACGTCTAGCGTCTTACTATTAGTAGGATTTCTGACGAAATTAGGATTATCTTTTTCAGTGTCTTCTTGTATAAGTTCGTCGTAAATTTTATCGCTTTGTTGTCTTGCTTCAGCGATGGCCGCTGCTTTCGCTTCTTCGAGCTTTTTCTCACCGATAGTCATTGCCTTGTCCTGTCCCTTATCTCTCAGTCCTTGTAGCTTCGAATCCCTCTCTGCTTTACGTTCTTCTAACTCAGCCATAGACCCTCCTTTTATCAAATGTTCCAATTCCTTAAGCTTCGACAATATTGCGCCTGGTAGTTGGCCGCCTACTATGCCTTGTCCACCCATTTCGTAGCGTAATTCCTGTAGCATACCGTACTTCCCTTGTTCCTCTAACCGTCTACTGTCTAATTCTCTATCGGCCTCTGTATATCGTGGATCGTTAGCGCTTGCTCTTCTCTCCATGTAATTGTCTACTGTATCGTCCGTCCATTTCTGTTGACTATAATTACCAGGGTTTTGCTGCACTGAACCAGTTAGAGAGGCTGCTGCTGCGTCACCAGCGTCATTTCCTGTCGAGCCTAAAATAATTCGTTTTCCTGTGTCTCTAATTTTGCCCCAAGCGCTCTTTCCTCCCTTGATTTTCTTTACCTTCTTTTCCGCTACTTTCTTTACCTTGATATCTCCACTTTTAAGCATACGTAGTCGAGAATTGAGGAGATCTAATAGCTCACCCTTTTTCAGTTTTGAGTGGCCTTTAATCTTGTAGTTCTTTGCTATTTCGTGCAATTGGGGGGCTTTTAGTGATCCGAATTGTGACATTTTATATAATTAGTGTATATATTTTATTTATATGAAATTTACCACAAAAGTTGATCTGCATAATAACTCGGAGTTCCCTTCTTGTGTCTGTTTTTTTCGTGGCGTTTTTTATACATATTTCTTCTTTTATCTGCTTCTTCTTTACCTTCTTTTGCTAAATAACTTGCGTAATCCATATATCCAGATGCCCCAACGCTTGCTACGAGTTTTCCATCGTCGTATACGTCAATTTTTTTACCTTTTTTCTTTGACGGCCTTATGGTGACTCCTATCCTTTTAGCTTGCTTTTTAGAGTGGTCAGATAGTCCTTTACCTTTTACGTTCTCTTTAAAAAAGTTTGGATCTCCTATTATTGTCTCTTCTGGAAGTCTCGTTAATATGTCGTACGAGTGCTCTGTCAAAGGGTTGTTCGTCTTTGCTTTTATTGTCGTGTCGTTTCTTCTTTCTTTCTTAAATGGGTTTTTCCACATAGATACAGCATCTATGCTGCTTCTTACGTCGTATTGATTTTTGGCGGGTGTACCATCTGACCAAGGAGTAGTAGCTTTGTTGACAGTTATTATTTCGTGGGAATCCTTTCCCAAAAGTTGTGCCTGCAGCCCTCCTTGTGAGTGTCCTATTGTCGTTATTCTGTTTGCACCGTATCTTTCTTCTGCAGCCTTTTGTACTGCTTTTGCGTCTTTAAAACGCTGTGTTTGTTTATATCCTATTTCTCCTGTTGAACCATACTTTAAGTTGTTTCCCCAGTCAGAAGCAGTTCCTTCTGTTCCCCTGTGCGCAACAACGACATGTCCATTTGGGTTGTAAAATACCTTTGTTGTTTGGGCACTCAGTCCTTGATCTAACTTCCAGTCACCGGCTCCGTTGTATTCTCCTGTGTACGATCCTTCTAAAAGGTCACGTAGTGTCATCGAATTAAGGCCTCTTCCCTTCATAAACCTCATTTAACTTAGCAGTACATATTATTCTACGCTTTTTCTGTCAAGTTGCTTTCTACGTCATCCTCTGTTACTTTTACGTCATCTTCAGTAATAATTGGCTCGAAGAACTGCTTCTTTAGTACTGGGGAATTCTTTCCGAACATAATGCTTCTACTGTGTGGAATGGAGCTGAATATCTGCTGTATATCGTCTTCTATGCTTCCATCTGGCGTTAAAGTAGGCGTTCTCTTCCATTCTATTAGTTCAGTTGGTATTCTTGTAAGAACGTCGTTCTTCATTGCATGCCTCATCATTTCGCTTTGCGAAACAAGCATGGAGTACTCTGTAAAGACACGTCCCAGGTAGTCTGGTCCTCTCTCTGATCTCTCGTCTGGGTTTAGTTTAAGAACTCTATATATATCTGTCGATAAACCGTAATATTTCTTACTAAATTTGTATGAGTCTTCCAGTTTGTCGCTTATAGAAAGGTGAAGTTCTACAGCACTCAACATCGCAACAATTAAACTTATTAAACAACTAAGGCCGGATATCACCTTCTGATTCACCTCGAGTGACTGCAGCCCAACTGAAGCACTTGCGGCGAATATAGACAGTAAAATGATAGGAATACGGAACCACTTTCCGTAAGCCTTAAAATAAAAGTACCTCTGTCTGTGGTATGTGTTCAAATTGACGCAGTTAACCCGAAGCCGTTCGAGCATGTCGAGAACTGCTTCTGAGTATCCGAAGTTATCAGCTAAATCCATCCTATACTTAAGATGGAGAAAAAGTTCCTTTGGATTTAGTATTAGGGTTTACAGTCCTTTGGCAAAGGGGACTAACAACTTTATTTAGGATACCTGCTACACCATTGGGGTAGACAAAGTTATTAACATTAAATGGCTCCAGCACTGGCTTCTGTCTGTATGTGTTTGTTAGAGGATCCAACTGTCTTCCTGGTGGTGTATTCACAAAAGGCATATTATATAAAATGAACTTATATTTTAATCTTATGTTAATTTATAAAATGGACGAAAGATCAAAAGCAATACTTGCAAGACTGCAGAAAGAAGTAGAAGATGACGAAAGGGCAATGGCAAACGCTCCGAGAATGCCTCCTAAGCCACCCATAGCGCAGACAAAGCCTAGATCAGGCGGTAGTGGTGTGAAGAACATATACGAAATAATGCCGAAGGACTTACTTGACACACCGAAAAATCCCCATTTTAACGTACACAATATAAAGCTGCCATTTCGTATGGCTATCGTTGCTCCGAGTGGTTCAGGCAAAAGTAACCTCCTCTGCAACATCATAGCCATGTTCTCAGCAAAGCCTGAGGGAACATTCCACACAATTCATATAATTACTAAGAACAAAAACGAGCCTTTGTACAAGTTCTTAGAGTCTATGCACGACGATATAAAAATAACAGAGGGTTTAGAGTCCGTACCCAAATTAGATTCATTTGATAAAGATTTAAGTCATTTAATTTGCTTTGACGATCTTGTATTAGAAAAAAATCAACAGAAAATATGCAACTACTACATTAGGTGTCGTAAGCTTAACGCATCCGTATGTTATTTATCGCAGTCATACTATCAGACTCCTAAAATCGTGCGACAGAATTGCTCTCACCTGCTGCTTCTAAAGTTGGGATCGCACAGGGAAATAAACATGGTGCTTAGCGAAGGAGGATTGGGGGTAGACAAAGAAGATTTATGTAATTTGTACCAAAAAGCAACATCGGAAAAACTTGTACCTTTCTTAATAGATTATGAAGAAGAACCTGAAAAAAGATACAGAAAAGGATTTACAGAGGTCCTGAGTCCTCCGACGAAATTAAGCCAGGAGAGGCCTTCTTAAGCATACAGAATAGCTGCAGTGTAGTAAGGTTTTCCTGCTCAGGTAACCAATATCCTTGCTGCTCAGTAAGCAACTTCACTACTTTATCCCTGGCATTCATGACCGGCAAAAAGCAAGCGTCGTCCGCCATTAACCATGTCTGATCTGGTGTCTTTAGCTTTACTTTTGACTTCCAGGAGTGGGTCTTTGGTCCTTTAACAACTGTTGCCAAGTGAGTGTGTCCATGTCTCTCAACAACGATAGAGGAGTCGCTGTCGGATCTTTCGACTGTAATGGGTTCGTCTGGAGAGTTGATTGGGAATGGCGATTTTCCAGATTCATTAAGGTAAGATTCTGGCGTGCTAGCGCTTTCGAAGTACCTAGGTCGCTTCCCGGGAAGACTTTCCGATCTTGGCGACACCTGCACCACTCTGAGAGGCATAGGACAAAACTCTGTCTGCGTTTCTTTTGATACTGTGTCTGCGGCATTGTTTGACAGAATCAAATCTCTGATTTGGTTAAACAAGGCTAATTTCTGTGCCATTATGGGTTTGATAATGGCACAGAGACAAAATCTCCGAAACTTTTTTTTTCAAAAAGAGACAAAGTGAAAGAGACAACTGGGGGGAGTGAAAGAGACAACTGGGGGGACATACCGGATGAGAAATAAAATTTTTTATCTCTCCGCTGAATACGGCCTCGGCTCATTATCGAACCCATATGAAAGAAGATGCCATGTTGCTCATCATCCTACTCACCACTATATTCGGCGCTGTACTTGGGGCTACTGTGGTTCTCTACTTCCTTGTCTACCTCGAAGACAATAAGCTTATCCACATTAGAAAGGTGCGATGTGACAAGGGATCAAAGCGAGGGCCGAGAACAACGCCTGCAAAGATATGGCCAGAACTTGACTGAATATGAAGACATGGAAGAAGCTGGGTTAGTCTTTTAGTACCCTAGAACAGTTAGCTCCATAAGAATATCATGTGCTTGATTTCTGTCTATTTGTTTAGATTGTATTAACTGCACTAGCATTCTCTTAAAGTCTTTAACTAACTGTGGATTGTCATTACCTGCGGCTATAATGCCTCTCATTTTTTCAAATTCGTGCACTAACTTCTCATTCTTTGACTTCGCTTCAGTCGGCACCTCTTGCCAACTGCCTACTCCTGCACTCTTTGTGAGTTTGTTTATGTACTCTTTCTCTTCGTCCGTCAGTGCAAGAAGGTCGTCGTTAGATGGTGCCTTGCTGTCGAGCAGCGCTTTCAGCACGCCCTTCACAGATCCTCCTACGCAGTGGTTCTTATTGTTCTTTATTCTCCATCCTCCCTTCGACCTCATGCTGACTACTCCGTCATCAAGCATACCGCTATTAACAAGGTACTTGCCAAACTGCTTATACTCGTCTTTTTTTCTTGGTACGCCTTCAGATATGTGAGCTGACGTTCCTCTCCCTTCAATGTGTTTCTTTTTTGGTTTTGGTCGTGGATCTTTGACAGGCGAGCTACCGTGTGTTCTTACGAGTGGGGGGCCAGATCCTTCCATTATTCCTCTGCCTAGTACATTCATCATCTGTTCATATACGTTAGAACCTGGCGCAAAAGTGCTTGTGCCTGCATTGCTTTGTATTTGGTTAATAGCGTCCTGTATATCAGTTGTTGGCATAAACTCTGTCTGCTTTTCTTTTACTGCGTCTGCCAGCGACTGTTTTCTGTATACTCCTTTCGCGTCAACCCATTTGCTGAATGCTTCGTTAGCAGAGTACAAAGATTCAAATAGGTTTGGCCCAAACTTGCTTTGAATCTCTTCGTTTGTAAGTCCTCTTTTTCTTAACGAAGCATCGTCTACCATTCCTCTTCTCCAGGACGGCAATTCAGGGACTGACCGGGATAGAGCATCTAATAAGTCATCCCCTTTTTTGTTTAAGTAGTCATCAGCGCTTGTGTATGCGCTTCCTATTTTGTCAAATAAACCGCTTCTGAATGAGTCTATAGCACTTGCGTCTGAAACTTGTACTACCTCACCAGATGGCAATGTTTTTGTTTCCGTCCTTGGTAGCTTCTCGAACATTTCTGATGGCCTTATACTCAACGCATCTTTTGTACCTTCAGCAACTGCTTGTGCAATTTGGAGAATTTGGTCCTGATTATAATAAGCAATCATGGCGACTGCTGCAGGCATTGTGTAGCCTGAATACTCGAACGCTTTATTGTCGAGTCTTTCTAGTATGGGGCCTACTTCGCTACTTAGCTGTGCAACACTTGCAGCAGCCTTCTGTGATAAATCCTTCAGGTCTGTCTGACGTATCGCTTCGTAAAGGTAGCTGCTTTGGTCTTTCAAATAGTTTACTGTTGCTGGAATGGCCTTTGTCGTAGCAAACTTCGTCGCTTCCGCCTTTACCATTGATTTTGCTGCTTCAACAACAGGCTCTCCGAATACCATGTTAAGAGCCTCATTTACTTTCCTGCCCTGTGATACAAGGCCACCAACTGTCTCTGCTGCACTGTAAGTCCGGTTTTGGAATGTTGCGTCCTCCTGCCATGCCGATGGAGCAGCCGCCATAAACGCAGTCCATAGTGTAAAGCTTATCCATGACGAAAACCCTAAGAAGGACGCAGCGTAGTTCAATATGTACTCCTCAGCCAACTTTTTCTGTGGTCCATCAGGAATAAAGCCATACGCTTGTTTTACAATACTATAAACAGTGAAGAGAGAGGACGCAACTGTTGCTGCTGTCATCGCACCACCTGTGAAACCAGTAGTACCGGTGGAAGTACTACCGTTCAAGGGCTTGTCGCGTTTGAGTTAAACTGGTTTGCAGATCCACCAGGAGCGAGCGGAGTACTTGTGTACTGAGCTCTGTTTCTTTGCTGTACAGAAGCACCTTTGTAAAGACCCTCTAATAGAGTTATAAATAGAGGTCCGGGAATCCCGCCACTGTGCTGGTTACCCCTGTCTGTGAGGTCACCGTATATTGATGATATTTCGTCTTGTACTAGATCAATTGCAACATACAGAAAGGATAAGAGAGGACCAGGTAGCCCTTGAAGTACTGATCTTGGTTGCTTTACAAAGCCATTCAATTTTATTGCTAAAACTGCCAACATAGACTCCTTGGTTACGCCCGTTAAAGTCCCACTCATAGCCTTCATGTCCTGAAGTGTCTCTCCTGTTGTCATGTACTGAGAAAGAGCACCTAAGGCAGTTGCTTCGTTAGATATTTCCTGTGCAATGTTCTGAAGGTAAAGAGCTCTGTATTGCTCGCGTGAAAGAATTGGTGTCAGTTGTTCTGATGCCATTGTATACAAAGGACAGAGAAAATAAAAGCTAGAAGTGGGCGGGGAAAATCAACACATC
>VMHT01031065.1_pt1 | contig 30101 bp, 51 predicted proteins | sample 4693611 | NCBI WGS metagenome assembly VMHT01 (sample SAMN12280063, study PRJNA550983) | marine metagenome | isolation source: seawater sampled from same location over 5 years 0.02-0.2 micron viral filtrate | place: USA: collected off the coast of southern California halfway between the port... ... | reverse complement strand
TTTAATATAGAATTTATAGGATTAATTAAATCAGACCAAAAAATTATAATTGATTTAGTTAAAACAAATCTTAAAAAAATATAATATGAAAAATTATAAAATAGATTTTTACGATTACAAGGAAGATGGAACTCAGATAGATTACTCTGTTGAGTTTAGTGTAACTCCAGAAGATAACGGAGACTACTATCAACCTCCTAGTGGTGGAGATGTAATAGATATTAGACTATTTAAAAATGATGATCTAATGAACGCAGATGATTTAGATGATGAACTTGAGAGTTTAATGATGGAAGAAATAAACCAAGAACTAAGATGAAAAAGATAATTGAGAGTATTTTATTTATGTTATTGTGGACAGTATTTTTCTACCTTAGCATATTATTTATGAATTTTTATTAAATTTGATTATGGACAAAATAAAGAACTTACACGATTTAGAATATTATGGCAATATTCAGCTATGTATAGAACTAGCTTTAAAATGGGGAAAATTAAAACCTGACAACAAAGAAATAAAAGCATTGTCAAAGGCTTTAATAGATATATCATTATATGTTATAAGAATAAATGGAGACTTAGATAAGACTACAAACGCTTATAGCGATTATAAATACAGAATGAATAAAGCTCTATTAAGACTAGAGAATATCAGAGGCAAATACGAAAAGTTTAAAAAATTAGAATTAGCAGATAAAAGATAGTTTTTATAGTTTTAGTTAGTTTGGATAGGTGGGCAGATATACAATTTACTTAAGTGGTTAAAGTATGTCTAGCTCGCCTTTTTTTATTATTTAAAAATGTTTAATTAAATACGTTATAATATTATGAAACTTAAATTAGAAGTTCCTGCAAGTTTAGATGATGTGTCTTTACGAGATTATAAACATTATCTGAAGATACAAGATAATAACAAAGATGATAAGTTTCTTGCAGCAAAGATGATTGAGATATTCTGTAATGCTCCTTTGAAACAGGTGTTAAGAATGAAGCTAAAAGATACAGAAAAGATTTGTAAAATGTTAGAAGAAGTCTTTAAGTCAAAGCCTGTTTTAGTTAGAAGATTTAAAGTAGGTAAAACAGAATACGGATTTCATCCTTCATTAGATGATTTAAGTTTAGGAGAGTATATTGATTTAGATACTTTTGTAGGTGATTGGGATAATATTGAAAAGGCTATGAATGTTTTATATAGACCTATAAAGCACAAATTTCAAGATAGATATTCTATAAAAGAGTATAACGTAAAGATAGATGATAGCTTACTAGATATGCCTATGTCAGCAGTAACTAGCTCTATTTTTTTTTTGATGAATTTAGGTCTAGACTTATCAAAGAATATGAAGAACTATTTGGACAAAAAGCAGACGAAAGCCTTGACCGAGTATCTAATTTTGGAAGGAAATGGGGGTGGTATCAATCAATTTACCAACTCTCTGGAGGAGATATTACAAGATTTGAAAATATCACAGAATTAAATGTACATAAGTGCTTTATGATGTTAGCTTATATTAAAGATAAACACGAACTGGAAACAGCTCAAATTAAAAATAGAATAAAATGAGTAATCAAGGTGTAAGGGGTTTTTACCAATTAACAAACACAATAAAAGATCAGCTTTTAAACGACCAAGATATAAACACAGTCACAACAGGAGACATATCAGATATAAACCTTAATAAACAAGATATATTTCCTATGGCTCATATTATAATAAATAACGTAACTGTAGATGAGCAAACATTAAATTTTAATATAAGTATCCTAGCAATGGATATTGTAAACATAAGTAAAGAAGAAACAAAAGATAGATTTATAGGTAATAACAATCTTCAAGACATTCTTAACACTCAGCTAGTAGTCTTAAACAAATTAATTCAGCTATTAAAAAGAGGCAATTTACATACTGACAAATATCAGCTAGAAGGAAGTCCTTCCTGTGAACCTTTTTATGATAGATTTGATAATGAATTAGCAGGATGGACTGCTACAATGGATGTTTTAATTTATAATGATATAACTATTTGCTAATGGATTTTAAACAAATAGAAAAGACATTAACTAAATATGCTAGATATGTTATACAACAAGCTAGAAGTAATTTAACTAAAGGCAAACACAACGCTTCTAAAGATTTATATAACTCTTTAAGATATGAATTAGATAAAGAAAAAGATGCCTTTCTTATTGAGTTCTTAATGGAGGACTATGGTAAGTTTCAAGATAAAGGAGTAAGTGGAATAAAGTCTAGTTATATGCGATCAGGTAAATCTATATTTGATAATAATTTTAAATTTGGTTCTGGTACTGGATCAAAAGGTGGATTAACTAGAGGGATAGACAAATGGTTAAAATTAAAGAAGTTTCAATTCAAAGATAAAAAAGGCAGATTTATGAGTTATAAATCAATGAGGTATATTATAGTAAGAAGTATATATAGTAAAGGATTAAAACAAACTTTGTTTTTTTCTAATCCATTTAATAAAGGATTACAGAAATATGGTGATGAACTTTTAAAAGCCTTTGCTTTAGATTTAGAAAACAGTTTAATATTTGGAGAAAAAAAATAAATTATGGCAACTATATTTCCTTTACGAAGTCCAAGATATGAAATACTTACAACTCCATCAGGAGCAGTTTCAGCTAAGTTAGAATTAACAATAGATAGCACATTAAGATATACGATTATAAAAGAATGTACAGCAGGTGCTACAGTAACATTTGAAATAGCTGAATTATGTAGAGACTATATTGAACCTACATTGTGGACAGTAGCTAATGTAGTGTATTCTAATTTATCTGGAATCGCAATATCTAGAGCAATTACTTTTTATGATGGTGCAAATGCAACAGGTAGCATAGTACAATATAACGGATCAAATACCGATACAGTAATCTATGAAGGCTTTGATGGATTTGGTGAATATATGGATGGAGCTAATCCTGCAATTTCACAGGCTGCTACAGATGCTTTTTTAATAGATAAAATTATAGACCCTGCTACAGGTGGATACGAAATATTTATGCCAGAAAACACATCTGGTTGGATTGTAGCTGTAGATGGTAGTGAAACAAAAGGACATATAACAGTAGGTACTTCAGTAACTTCTGTATCTTATAGAAGCTCAACCTGTGTTGTAACAAGAGTAGGATGTTCTAAATATACTCCTATAAAGGTTTATTTTGTAAACAAATTAGGAGCTGTACAATGGCTTTATTTCTTTACTAAAGATGTAGAGCTTTTAAATACGTCTCAAGAGACATATCAAAGAAATACAATAGACACAAGCACAACTACTCCTAGTTATTTTGCTCCTGCTTATAGTAGTAATCCTACCTATCCACATCCAATAACAACTTATAACAAAAATGGAAAAACAAGCTATTCTTTAAGTTCAGGTTATTATCCTGAAAGAGCTAATCCTTACTTTGAGCAGTTACTACTTTCTGAAGATGTTTGGATTGAAAAGAATAATAAACCTGTTTCTGTACAAGTGAGAACAAGTAATATGACACTTAAAACAAGTTTAAACGACAATCTAATTGACTATACTATACAATTTGAAGAAGCATTTGATTATATAAATAACATTAGATAATGCAAAAACTTCAGCTTTACATTAGTGGAACTAGAGTTGATTTATTTAAAGATGAATCTGTTTCTATAACTCAAACAATACAGAATGTTAGAGATATTGCTAAAATCTTTACTGAATTTACACAATCTTTTACTGTACCTGCAAGTAAGACTAATAACATATTATTTCGTCATTACTATAACTTTGACATAGCTGTTAATTCTTTTGATGCTAGGAATAAAGTAAGTGCTAACATAGAGCTTAATAACATCCCATTTAAGAAAGGATTTATAAGGCTTGAAGGTGTTGAGATGAAAAAGAATAAACCATATGCTTATAAGATCACATTCTTTGGTGAGACAGTAAACTTAAAAGACGTTTTAGAAGATGACGAGCTAAGTGCATTAGATACTTTAAACTCTAATAACTTAGATTATACTGCTACTAATATTAGAAGTAATTTAGTAGGTAATGTAGACACATTAATAACTCCTTTAATTACACATACTAAACAGCTCTATTATGATAGTGGTACTCACGTAGCTCAAGATGGTAATCTATACTATCAAGGTGGTGGTGGTACTAATATGCACGGAGTATTGTGGTCTGATTTAAAGTTTGCTCTTAGACTTTATGATATAATACAAGCTATACAAACAAAATATAGTATAACATTTTCTACTGATTTCTTTAATTCAAGTAATCCTACATTCTATAATTTATATATGTGGTTACATAGAAAAAAAGGAGATGTAGAACCTGCTCAACAAGTGCCTATGCAATTTACTCAAGTTAGTGGATTTAATGCTTATAATACTCCAAGTCCAGAAACATCTACTTCTAATGGTGCTATTGTTATACCTAGTTCTTTAGTTACATATCCTGCTCAGATTTTAGGGTTTACTCTTGATCTTACTCCTACAACAAATGATGCTTATGATATACAAATCTATAGAAATGGTAGTTTATATTATCAAAAAACAAATGTACAAGGAGCTGAAACATTAACTGATGCTGATTTCACTTTAACAGCAGGAAATTTTACTATCTCTATTGGTTCTACATCAGTTGTAACTTTTAATAGTACAAATATAGTATGGGAAATAAATGGTCAATTAGGAGGTGAGGTTATAGGAGGTTATACAGATATATGGCGTTCTATTTCAAACACAGTAACATCTACTACATTTGAATTTGTAATAACAGAGCAAATACCTAAAATGAAAATAATAGATTTTCTAAGTGCTTTGTTTAAGATGTTTAATTTAACAGCTTTTGTAGATGACACAGGAACTATAGTAGTAAGAACTTTAGATAGCTATTATTCAGCTTCTAGCGTTGTATGGGATATAAATAAATATGTCAATATAGATAAAGGAACTGTAGATATTGCTTTACCTTATAAAGAAGTAGAATTTAAGTTTCAAGGATTAGGTACATTTTTAGCTAAACAGTTTGAGCAATTAGAAAACACAGGATGGGGAACTTTAAGCTATTCTTTAGATAATGCTAAATATGATGCACCTTCAGAATCTTATAAAGTTGAAATACCTTTTGAACATTTACAATATCAAAGGCTTGTAAACGCAACAGGAGGAGCAGATACAGACATACAATGGGGATGGTCTGTAGATGATAATAAAGAATCGTTTTATGGTTTACCAATTATATTCTATGCTATTAAAATTACAAATGGTACTGCTATTAGCTTTATGAGTAGCACATCTGCAAATCAATCTGAAACTGATTATATAATACCTTCTAATAGTAGAGCTTTAGCCTCTTCTACAAGTACAGAAAATATAAACTTTCAGCTTGAAACAAATGAATATACAGGTGGGACTACGTTTACAGGTACTTTATTTGAGAACTATTATAAGACTTATATAAGTGCTGTATTTAACAATAGAAGAAGATTAACAAAAGTAAAAGCTCAATTACCTTTAAAAATTATTTATAATTTAAAATTAAACGACAAAATATCGTTAAATAACTATACATATAAAATTAATAGTTTAACAACGAACTTAACAACAGGAGAAAGTAGTATAGAATTATTAAACGAAGTATGATAAAGAATATTATAGATTTATTGCAAGTTTCTAACGGAGAAACAGAAAACATTAGAATAGCTCAAGGTAAATATGCTTTACCTGATAGTTTTTCAAAAGCAATTAAACAAGTTAAAAAACACTCAAAATGGGAAGAATAGTACAAGAGGTAGATTTAAAAGCTAATACTGGACAAGCTGAAAAGAATGTAGAAAATCTTAACAAAGATTTAGAACAAACCCAAGCTGATCTAGGTGGTATTGAAGAGGCAGGTGATAAAATGACTGGAGGTCTTATCTCTGGTTTTAAGGGAATGATTGCAGGTGTTAAAAGTGCTATTGTAGGTTTAAAAACTTTAAAAGGTGCTTTACTTGCTACAGGTATTGGTGCATTTATTCTAGCTATAGGAGCTGTTTCAACTGCTTTAACTAATTCAGAAGAAGGTCAAAACAAATTTACTAAATGGGTTACACAATTAGGTGTAATACTTGGAAACGTAACAGACATACTTGGTAATTTTGGTAATGCTATTATCAATTTTGTTACAGGTAATTTTGATGAAGCTGCTGAATCCATAAACGCTGTTACTGAAGGAATTAAAAACTTTGGAGAAGAGACTAAAAAAGAAATTAAAATAGCAGGAGAGTTAGCTGATATGAGAGCTAAAGCTGATAAACTAGAACGTAGACTACAAGTAGAAAGAGCTAAGGCTGATAGAGATAGAGCAGAGTTATTAGAACAAGCTATAGATAAAGAGAGGTTTTCAGTAGAAGAAAGGATTAAGTTTCTAGAAGAAGCAGGTAGGTTAGAAGAAGAAATAACTAACAAAGAAATAGAAGCAGCTAGATTAAGATTAGAAGCTAAGATTCAAGAAAACGCTTTATCAGCATCTACTAAAGAAGATTTAGATGAAGAAGCAGAATTGAAAGCTATGCTTATTCAATTAGAGACTGCTAAACTTACAAAACAAAAAGAGGTAACATCTCAAACTATTGCTTTAAAAGCTGAAGAGGCTGCTGCCTTAAAAGCTATTGAAGATGAACAAAAAAGAGTTAAAGATGAACAAGAAGCTGCTGATATTGCTAAAAAACAAGAACAAGATAAAATAGCTACTGAGAAACAAGCTCAAGCTGATGCAAAAGAAAAACAAAGGTTAGATATTATAGCAACTGAAAAAGAAGCAAGAGATCAAAGAGTAACCGATATGGAAATTGATCTTGAAAATAGAAGATTAGCTGCTAAAAATGCTGTTACAAATGGTATTATAGGATTGTTTGGTGCTGAGTCTAGAGCAGGAAAAGCAGCATTAATATTTAAACAAGTTATGTTAGCTCAAGAATTAATAGCAGAAGCTAAAAAAACTATAACTATGTCAAGTTTAGCAGCAGCAAGATCACAGGCTGCTGTAGCTGAAGGAACTGCTCAAACTGCTAAAATAGGATTTCCACAAAATATACCTATGTTAATTGGTTATGCTCTACAAGCTGTAGGAATTATAATGGCTATTAAAAGTGCTGTTGGTAAAACAAAAGCAATAGCTGCTGAAGCAGGTGGTTCTGGTAGTGTGCCAAGTATATCAACTCCTACTATTCCAACTGGTGCTGCTCCATCATCAGCTCCAGATATGGCTAGTGTAGGTGGATCAGGAGTAAATCAATTAGCTAGTGCAATAGGTGAACAAAATCAACAACCAATACAAGCATTTGTGGTTAGTAACGATGTAACTACAGCACAAAGTTTAGAAAGGAACATAGTAGATGGTGCATCTATTGGTTAAATACAAAATAATAAAATAAAAGCGTTATACAATTATGAAGATCATTGAATTAATCCTAGACGAAGCTCAAGAAATGATGGGCATAGAGGCAATATCAATAGTAGAAAATCCTGCAATAGAAGAGGACTTTGTTGCTTTAAAATCAGAAGAAATTTCACTAACAGAAATAAATAAAGATAAAAAAATCCTAATGGGTGCTTTACTTATTCCTAATAAACCTATTTATAGAAAGAATGAGGAAGGTGAATATTACATTTACTTCTCTAAAGATACTGTAGAGAAAGCCTCACAGTTATATCTTAAAAATGGTAATCAAAATAACTCAACTTTAGAACATCAGCACGAACTTAACGGATTAACCTTAGTAGAGTCTTGGATTGTAGAAGATGAAAAATACGATAAGTCCAGAAAGTATGGTTTAAATGTACCAGTAGGTACTTGGATGGGTGCTGTAAAAGTAAACAATGATGAGGTCTGGAATGAATATGTTAAGACTGGTAAAGTAAAAGGTTTTAGTATTGAAGGATATTTTGTAGACAAAATGGAAAAGAAAGAAAAAGACTATTCAAGTCACTTAGCTGAAATAGAAGAAGAAGAAGCTAAAGAAATGCTTTCAGATATTAGTAGCATCTTAATAAACAAGAAGGGTAAGAAAACTAAAATGGAAAGTTATTCTGATTATCCTAAAGCTGTAAAGAACAACGCTAAAAAAGGCTTAGAGTTAAACGCTAAAATTAATAACAAATGTGCTACTCAAGTTGGTAAAATAAGAGCTAGACAATTAGCTAAAGGTGAGCCTATATCAGTATCTACTATTAAAAGAATGAATAGCTATTTAAGTAGAGCAGAAGAGTATTATAATGCTAATGATACCAAAGCCTGTGGTACTATTTCATATTTACTGTGGGGTGGTTTAGCAGCAAAAAGGTGGTCAGCATCTAAACTTAAAAAAATAAATAAATAAACTATGGATATATCTGTTTTAAGAAATGTATTATCACACATTGAACAAGTAGACAAAAAAGTATATTTAGATCAAGTAGTAGATTCTAATTATGCTATTATAGATGATAGACTTGCTTATGATACGCAAGAAAAAGCAGAAGAAATAGCTGAAGATTTAGGATGCTCAGGTTTTCATACTCACGATTTTGAAGGACAAACGTGGTATATGCCTTGCGAAACACATACAGCTAAATGAAAAATAAAAAGACATTTATACCAAGTAGGACAAGTCCAGTAGGAGGTAACAGAGCTTGTCTATGTAAAGACACTAATACTTATAGCATTGATTGCTGTGATGGATCGTTATGGTCACAGGGAATTGGAGTTATAAGTAGGACTGCATCTTAAAAATGCAAAATTAATTTTAATAATCGTTATATGTTTAATTATGAAAGCAAGTGAAATGATAAATCAAATCAAAACACTCCTTGACATTCAGGTAAAACTTGAAGAAAGGAAATTAGAAAATGGCACAGTTGTAGAAGCTGAATCATTTGAAAAGGGTAGAGAAATATTCATCAAAACTGATGATGAAAAAGTCGCTATGCCTGTCGGTGAATATATCTTAGAATCTGGCGAGTTAGTCGTAGTAGAGGAAGAAGGTATAATTGCTGATGTTAGAGACGTTAGTGATGACGTACCTGCTAAAGAAGAAGAGTCAGCAGAAACAGAAGACTTGGAAAAAGATGATTCTGAGACAGAAAACTTAGAAGAAGATGATCCTAGTAGATATGTTACTGTAGATGATTGGAGAGGTATGGAAGAAAGAATTGCTAATTTAGAAGATGCAATTTCTAATCTTAAAAAGGATAAGGAATCTAATTCTGAAAAAGTAGTTGAAGCTGAAGAACAACCTAAAGATAGACAACCAAAGTCTAGAACAGTAAAAGAGGAGTTCTCAGATAAAGAAAATAATGAAGAAAATCTTGACAGCGAACTAAAAGAAGAGCTTTCAAAACCTGCTGCTGATCCTATCAAGCACAATCCTGAAAGTAATTCTGATAAAGTTGAAATGACAAGATACTCAGAAAAAAGACGAGGTTCTGTAATGGATAACGTCTTAGATAAATTAATAAACAATTAAATTTTAAATAAAAATGGCTTTAAACATTACATCAACCTATGCAGGAGAGTTTTCTGGAAAGTACATCGCTGCTGCATTATTATCAGGCAACACTATCTCCAAAGGTGGGATAGAAGTTAGACCTAACATTAAGTATAAAGAAGTAGTTAAAAAAGTAGCAACTTCTGGTCTTATTGTAGATTCTACTTGTGACTTTACGTCAGCAGGTAATATAACTCTTACTGAAAGAATTATTCAACCAGAAGAGTTTCAAGTAAACAATGAATTTTGTCTTACTCCATTTGTATCAGATTGGGAAGCAGTATCTATGGGATACTCAGCTTATGACAAAATCCCTGCTAAATTCTCAGATTTCTTAATAGCTCACGTAGCTAAAGAGGTTGCTCAAAAAACTGAGCAAAACATCTGGCAAGGTGCTAACGCTACAGCAGGTGAATTTGATGGTCTAGTAACACTAGCTCAAGCAGATGCTAATACTGTTAAGATTACAGGTACTACTGTAACTAACGCTAATGTAGTAGCAGAAATGGCAAAATTAATTGACGCTGCTCCAAGTGCTATCTACGGAAAAGAGGACTTAAAACTTTATGTCTCTCAAAACGTAGCTCAAGCATACATCAGAGCTTTAGGTGGATTTGCAAATGTCACAAATGGTATTGACAATAAATCACAAATGTGGTATAGTGGTCAAGAACTATCATTTGATGGTGTTCAAGTATTCCTAGCAGAAGGTATGGCTGATAACACTATGATGTTAGCTCAGACTTCAAACCTTTACTTTGGTACTGGATTATTGAATGATATGAACCTTGTAAAAACTTTAGATATGGCAGACCTTGATGGTTCTCAAAATGTCAGAGTAATTATGAGATTTACAGCAGGTGTACAGTATGGTATCTCAGAAGATATTGTAGTGTATTGTGGAACTTGCTAATTAGAATACACTTATAAGGGGTAGGATAGGAATGTTCCTACCTTATCCCTTTTTTTTTTAAAAATATAAAATTATAATTATGGCTTGTACATTAACAACTGGAAGATCATTACCTTGTAAGACTGGTTTTGGTGGGGTTAAAAAAGTATATTTTGCTGATTATGGAACTTTAGGAGATGTTACTGTCAATGCTGATGGTACTATTGATGCTATTGCAGGATCACCTGTTTGGTTTGAATATGATGTAAAAGGAAATTCATCTTTAGAATCATCTATAAATAGTTCTAGAGAAAATGGTACAACTTTTTATGCTCAAACACTTAATTTAACTTTACCTTATTTAGATGCTGCTACACAGCATCAAATACAATTATTAGCTGTTAGTAGACCACACTTAGTAGTGGAGGATTACTTAGGTAACCAATTCTTATGTGGATTAGAAAATGGAGTAGAATGTACTGGTGGTTCTGTAGTAACAGGAGCAGCAGCAGGAGACTTGTATGGATTTACTCTGACTTTTGAAGGTCAAGAGGAAACAGCACCTGCATTTATAGACGCAGGTCTAATCACAGCAAGTGCAACACAGATAACTCCTAATTAAGATATCAATTCTTAATACATTCTCAATAACTAAAGCATCCTTATGGGGTGCTTTTTTTATTTTACAAATTCATTTAATTAATTCGTTATATACAAAATGATTGTACTAACTACTACAGCATCTCAGACACTTAAAGTAATACCTAGAGAATATTTAGGAAATTTTACTATAGATGTTAGAGATACAAGTCTCAACAAAACATATAATTATTGGGAAGATACTGGGACTGTAAGTGGTAATTATTATGAGTTTACAAATTCCTATGTAGATGGAAGTGGGAACTCAATATTTAAAGAAGCTAGATTTTATGATTTAGAATTATATGCTGATTTTAATTATTGGAATACTAACCTTAGTTTATGGGAAATGTATGATGAAATTTGGCAAGTAGATTCTGACCAAAAAGAACGAATGTATAAAGACAAAATATTTATAACAGATCAAGATATTGACCAGTTAAATGATAATGATCATTACCAAATTAACAAGGGGCAATACAAAACAAATAATTCATTCAATAATGAGTATATTGTAATATGAAAAATAGAAAAAGAAATAGCTTAGGACAATTTAAAAAAAGCTCAAAATCAGAGATTAGCTTTGTAAATTTAGCTACTTATACAAGTCCAGATGTTGTAGAACTGCCTAATAAAGATTGGGTAAAATACGGAGATGATAATAACTATTTTCAGTATCTCTTAGATATGTATAATGGTTCACCTACTAATAACGCTTGTATTAATGGATTATCTCAACAGATATATGGTAAAGGCTTAAACGCTACAGACGCAAATAAAAAGCCTGAGGAATACGCTAAAATGGTATCTATGTTAAGTAAAGATGCTGTAAGAAAGCTGTGTTATGATTTAAAACTAATGGGACAATGTGCTATTCAGGTTATCTATTCTAAAGACAGACAGACTATAGCTAAACTAGAGCATTTTCCAATAGAAACATTAAGAGCTGAAAAATGTAATGATAAAGGAGAGGTTACTGGATATTATTATTTTAAAGATTGGGCAAAGATTAAACCTAATGACCATCCACGAAGAATACCTGCCTATGGCTATAGTAAAGAATCAATAGAGATTTTTTATGTGCAACCTTATAAAGCAGGATTTTACTATTATAGTCCTGTAGATTATCAAGGTGGATTACAGTATTGTCAGCTAGAACAAGAGATTTCTAATTACCATTTAAATAACATTGAGAATGGTTTAGCTCCTAGTATGCTTTTAAACTTTAATAATGGTATTCCTAACCAAGAAGAAAGACGTTTACTAGAACGTAAAATAGCAGAGAAGTTTAGTGGCTCAAGTAATGCAGGAAAGTTTATATTAGCTTTTAATGACAATAAAGATGCTCAAGCTGAAATAACCCCTGTTCAATTAAGTGATGCTCACCAACAATACCAATTTTTAAGCGAAGAATCTACTAAAAAGATAATGGTAGCACACAGGATAGTTAGTCCTATGTTATTTGGTATAAAAGACACTACAGGATTAGGTAATAATGCTGATGAGATTAGGACAGCATCTCTATTACTTGACAACACAGTTATAAGACCATTTCAAGAACTTTTAATAGATTCCTTTGATATACTACTAGCTTATAATAATATTAGCTTAAACCTCTATTTTACAACTTTACAACCATTAGAGTTTACAGAAGTTGATCCTGACTTACAAACTGATGATGAGATAGAAGAAGAAACAGGAGTAAAACAAGACTTATCTGATGATAGACCAGAATTATCTGATGAATTGTCTGAGGATATTTTAGGAAACCTTAGAGAATCAGCTCATAAAATGGAAGAGGAGTATGAATTTGTAGATGAATTAGACCAAGACGAAGAAATAAGCAATGAAGATTGGGCAAATTCTTTAATAAAAGAGAAAAAAAGTACGCTATCTAAGATAAAAGAATATGTAGGATTGAAGAGTTCTAGTGAAGATAATGTAGGTAGCCTTAGAGATGGTAGTGCATTTAGTTATTTAGATTCTAAAAATGGACTATATAAAATCCGTTACAGATATTCTATAGGTTCTAGAAAGCCTATGGAAAGTGGTAATTCATCTAGAGACTTTTGTAGAGAAATGATGAAACTATCTACAGAGGGTTTAGTGTGGCGTATAGAAGATATTGATAAAGCCTCATTTAGAGAAAATGTAAATGTAGAATTTAGACACAAAGGAAAGCCGTATGATATATTTAAATTCAAAGGAGGTATCTATTGTAGACATAAATGGGTAAGAGTTTTATATAAGCTAAAAAATAAAGCTGAAGTATCAGAAGATTTAAACGATTATAGGAAAGCTACAAAAAAAGAGTTTCCTTCTAGTTATATTAAAAATCCTAGAGGAACAAAGGATAGCATAGTAGCACCTGAAAATATGAAAAACAGAGGAGCATATCCTAAATAAGAGATTATGGCAACAGCATTATTTATAAATCGTACAGACTTAGTTAGAAATTCCATACTTGATGGCAATGTGGATACTGATAAATTTATTCAGTTTATTAAATTGGCTCAAGAAATACACATACAAAATTATCTCGGAACGGAGTTATATAATGAGATAAGTGGAATGATTAGTGATGGAAGTATAGATGACAATGCTAATGCTAAATTTAAGACATTATTAAATGAATATATAGCACCAATGCTTATCTGGTTTGCACAAGTGGATTATATACCATTTGCTGCTTATCAAATAAGGAATGGAGGGATTTATAAACATAGCTCTGAAACCTCAGAATCAGTTTCTAAAAATGAAGTTGATTATTTGGTAGAGAAAGCACGTCAAAACGCTAACTGGTATAGTAGAAGGTTTATTGATTATATGGCTTTTAATCAATCAGATTTTCCTAAATACACTAGCAACACAAATGACGATATATCACCTAGCCAAGATGCTACATTTAATGGGTGGGTATTATGAGATATAAGCCAAAAAAAAATAATATAGAAAAATTAAAAACTTTTCTTAAAATAATAAATGACAAAAAAATAATAAAAAATGGCAAGTTTTTACAACAATAAAATCAGTACAACTTATGTCTCAATTATCAAATCACTTGATAATGCTGCTCTTACAGCTAGTTTAAAAGAACTTTCAGACGGATCAGGTAACGCTACTGGATTGTTTATGAATACCGCAGGAGATTTTAAAGTTACCAATATTTTAGAATGGGGTACATTAAAGGATACAGGTGAAAACATCTCTATTACTAAATTTGTAGATGAAGCTGATGGAATAGCTAATAATGACAATGATACAACCATCCCAACCACAGCAGCAATAGTAGATTATGTAGCTGCTAGAATAACCTTAGAAGATTTAGATTTTAGTGGAACAACAGGTACAGGTAGTGTTGATTTAGACAGTCAGGTATTTGCAATCGTAGGTACTACTAATGAAATAGAAACCACAGCAGGAAGTCAGCAATTACAAATAGGTCTACCTACTAATGTTACAATAAGTGGAAATTTACAAGTAAATGGTTTACTAAAAGGTAACAATAATTTAGTAGTTAAAGATACTTCTGATAGAACAATGGCTGCTTTTTATGGTGGCAATAAAGTAGAGCTATACTTTAACGACAGTAAGAAATTTGAAACAACTTCAGATGGGGTTACAGTAACTGGTGGATTAACTGCTACAGGAAGCTCTGTATTTACAAGTGCTAGTTTTAGTGGTACAATTACAGGTAATGTAACAGGAGATTTAACAGGAAATGTAACAGCAACCTCAGTTCTTGCAAATGGAGTTGAAGCAACAACTAGAGGTGTTGCAGATAATTCTAATGCAGTAGCAACAACAGCTTTTGTTCAAAGTGTAGTAACAGCTCAAGATTTAGATTTTAGAGGTGATGATTCTGCTAATTTAGGATCAGTAGATTTAGATTCTCAAACATTTGCAATTATTGGAACAACAAATGAAATAGAAACAAGTGCATCTGGTCAAACTTTAACTATAGGATTACCTTCTTCTATAGCTGTTAATGTTGTAGGTGATTTAACTGGTAATGTTTCTGGTAACGTAACTGGTAATCTTACAGGAGACGTTACAGGTGATTTAACTGGAAATGTAACTTCTACGAGTGTATTAGCTAACGGAGTTACAGGAACAACTCAACCACAAAGCGATAACTCAACTAGAATAGCTACAACTGCTTATGTAGATACTCAAGCAGGTTTAAGTGATACTCTTTCAGAGGTTCTTGCTTTAGGAAATACCACAGGTAGTACAAAAATTTCAGTAGATAACACTTCAGGTGGAATAGATTTTATTGATAATGCAAAGGCTAGATTTGGAACAGGTAATGATTTAGAAATCTATCACGATGGTAGTGATTCTGTTATAGCTGATGTTGGTGATGGTGGTCTTAAAATACAAGTAGCAGGAACAGGCACAAGTGGTTTTTATAAATATGGCACAAGTGAATCAATTGCTTTATTTGAACCAGATGGTGCAGTATCACTCTACCATAATAACTCCAAAAAATTCGAAACTACAGCAGGTGGTGGACTTTTAACTGGTTCTTTATCTATTACATCAACATTAGGAGTAGATTCTACATCTTCATTTACTGGACTTATTTCTGCAAATGGTGGAATAGATTTAGGTGATAATGATAAAATAAGGTTAGGAGACAGCCAAGACTTACAAATATACCACGATGGTTCTGATAATCAGATATTAGCAAATACTGCTGCTCAAGACATAGTTTTTAAAACAACTGTTTCATCTTCTGGAGATACTACAGCTTTAACTATTGCAAGTAATGCAGATTTATCTACAGGCAGAAATGTAACAATAGCAGGAGACTTAACTGTAAATGGTACAACGACAACAATAAACACTTCAACAATAGCAGTAGAAGATTCAATGATTGAGATGGCTAAAGACAATGCTGCTAACTCACTTGATATTGGAACATACGGAAAATACAATGATGGAACTGCAAGATATATAGGTTTGTTTTCAGATGCTTCAGATTCTAATAAATTTAAATTATTTAAAAATCTTACAGTACAACCAACAACAACAGTAGATACTTCAGATGCAAGTTTTGCTTTAGCTGATTTAGTTGCAGGTAATGTAGAAACAGGAAATATGACTATTAGTGGTCAAGAAATTGATGTTTCAAGTGGCGATTTAACTTTAGATGTAGCAGGAGATATTTTTTTAGATGCTGATGGTGGGGATATTGTATTATTAGATGGTGGTACATCAATGGGTAGATTAGGTTTAGAAAATGGAGATTTAAATATTGCTTCAACACAACAGGATTATGATATTAGATTAAAAGGGAATGATGGTGGTTCTATAATAACTGCTTTACATCTTGATATGTCAGAGGGTGGTGCTGCAACTTTTGCAGGAGATGTTTCAATGGCTAAATTAACTGCAACTAAATCAGGAACTGCAGCAGTTTTTAATTCTGGAACAACAAATGTAGTTGCAACTTTTACAAGTACAGATGGAACAGGTGTTATACAATTAGCTGATAGTGGTGGAAATGTTGAAATAGGAGCAGTAGGAAATGATTTTGTAGTACAACCTGCAGGTGGTGTTGCTCAATTAACAGTAGGAAGTTCATCCTCAACTTTTGCAGGGAATGTAGCTTTAACAGGAAGTGGTGCTAAAATAATTTCAGCAATTTCAAGTGATAATGATTCAAGTTTATTTTTAAGTGGAGCAGGAAGTGGTAAAGATACGCACATTGTTTTTGGTGGAGATAGAAATTTATATTTATCTAAATCCTCAAGTGCAACAGCAGTAAGTGAGGGAACGCCAGTTTTAACATTAGGATCAAACTCAAACGCAACTTTTGCAGGAGATGTATCAATTCCAAATGGAAAGTTTTTAAAATTAGTAAGAAATAGTGGAAGTTTAGCAACCGAAGCTATTGGAATAACCTCTGGTACTGATGATTTAAGATTATTAACTACTGGAGAATTTAATTTTGTAAACGGTAGTTTAACAAATTTATTAAACATATCAAATAGTGGAAACGCAACGTTTGCAGGAAAAGTAGTTTTAGGAAAAGATTCTAGTAATGCTTTAGAAGTATTTTCATCAGGAGATACAGAAATAGGATTTTCTTATGCAACACAAGGAAATATATATGCTAAAATAATTGGAGATATTACTACTGCAAGTCCATTAGCAGGAGAAATAGCGTTTCAAACTGCAACAGGTGGAACTTTAACAGAACGTATGCGACTGGATTCGTCAGGTAATTTACTTGTAACTAAAACATCTGCAAATAACGCTACTGTAGGTAATCAATTTATGACTGATGGTAGTGCAAATACTACAGTTAATGGAGATACTGTATCTAGATTAAATAGATTAACAAGTGATGGTGAAATTATAAGATTTCAAAAAGATACGGCTACAGTAGGGACTATAGGCACACAGAACTGGGGAATTGGAACTGATTCGCCTACAAATTATTATTCAGGTGCAGATAATTTAGTAGTATCACAAGCAAGTGGTGAAGGGGGAATTTCAATTGTTACGGCAACAAACACGACTGGTGCTTTATATTTTGCTGATGGTGTAAGTGGAAGTGAACAATATAGAGGAGGAATAGCGTATAATCATAGCAATGATGATTTAATTTTAGTTTCAGGCGGTTCAACAAAAGTAACTTTAGATACAAATGGTAATTTAGGAATTGGAACGACGCCTGCGATGAAAATAGACGTTGAAGATAATTCTACAACTTGGGCAGGTAGAGTTTTAAACACAAATGCAAATGGCGCAGGTTTATTAGTTAGGTCAGATGCCACTACTGCTAATGATACTATAGTTTTAGGGGTATATGGTGACGGTGGATATAAAATGGTTGTTAAATCAGGGGGCAACGTAGGAATTGGAACTTCGCCTAGTGCTAAATTAACTATTGATGTAGGAGGTGGAAGTTCTGCACCAACATCATTTACTACAGCTAATAGTTATATACAGTTAGGTACAACAAGTTATAATACTTCGGGAGCAGTATATGCAATAGGGTTTGGATATACAGGAGGTGCTTCAAATTCTCCTGCTTACATTGGACTAAAACAAACTTCTACAGGTAGTTACACAAAAGGAGATTTAGTTTTTCTAACAAGAGATACTGATGCAACTGATACTGCACCTACAGAACGTATGCGTATCACGAGTGATGGTTCTTTACAAGCGCAAGCAGATAGTGGTCTGCCTTTACAATTAACAAGTGTTGTTAGTGGTGGAAGTGAATTAAGAATGAGGCAGTCTAGAGGCTCAATAGCATCACCTAGCAATTCAAGTGCAAATGGTGATGGTAATTATTTAACTTCTTATGTGTATGCAAGTTCGGCTTACGCAAGTATTGGGCATATTGGTATTATAACTGGTTCAGCAACAAATGATGGTGAAATACAATTTTCTACTGCAAGTAGTGGTACAGTAACAGAACGTGCAAGAATCACAAGTGGGGGTCAAGTTTGTATAGGAACTACAAACACTACAGTATCTTCTTCTGTAGTAAGTGCAGTATTTGGTTCAGGTAGTGATGCAACTTTAAAATTAGGTGGTCATAGTGGTACACACACTATGATACAATTTTTACATACTGGAACAGTAGTAGGTAGTGTAAGTTCAACTACATCTGCTACTTCATATAACACATCTTCAGATTACAGATTAAAAGAAAATGTAGTTTCTATGACAGATGCTTTAGATAGAGTAAGTCAATTAAAACCTAGTAGATTTAATTTTAAAGCAGACGCACAAACTATAGTTGATGGGTTCTTAGCACACGAAGTACAAGACATAGTACCTGAAGCTATAACTGGAGAAAAAGATGCTATGCAAGATGAAGAGTATGAAATTACTCCTGCTAAATATAAGACAGTAGTTCATCCTGCTGAAGATGCAGTTTATGAAACTATAGAACATCCTGCTATTGAAGAAGAATTAGATGATGAAGGAAATGTAATTGTAGAAGGTCAAGAAGCATATACAGAAGAAAAACTTATAACTGAAGCTAAAGAAGAATGGTCTGAAGAGGTTTTAGAAAGTGAAGCTGTAATGGGTACACGACAAGTACCTAATTATCAAGGAATAGACCAAAGTAAATTAGTTCCTTTATTAGTAGGAGCAATACAAGAACTTAAAGCAGAGATTGATGAACTAAAAAACAAATGTAATTGCAATTAATATATTATATTTGTTATTATTAACATAAATTTTTAGAAAAATGAGTAAAATAAGTAAAGAAGAACTCAAAGAACTACAAGAACAAGAACAAAAGAAAGGTGCAATTTTGCACGATCTAGGTGTACTAGATACACAGAGACATTCTTTATTACACGTTTGGGCAGACATTGTAAGTCAACAAGAAGGTGCAAAAAAAGAACTAGAGGAGAAATACGGAAAAATTAATATTAATTTAAAAGATGGATCATTTGAAGAAATAAAAGATGATAAATCTGAGGAATAATCTTTACGGAATGAGCTTAACTGATATTAAAATATATTGTCTTAATTTGACAACACTTGGAATAAGTTTTACCAATATAGACCTTATATTAAAAATAGTATTAGTTGCTATTTCTATAGGTTATACTGTACATAAATGGATTTTGATGTATGAAAAAAACAAAGCAAATAAGTGATAATATTTCATTCTTAGAGGCAACTAGGTCTGATACAGCCAAAAGGCTAAAGATTAAAAACACTCCTACAGAGACACATTTAAAAAATATGAAGACTGTAGCTGAGAAAGTTTTTCAGCCTCTAAGAGAATGGGCAGAGCATCCAATAAGAGTAAATAGTTTTTATAGATGCAAAGAATTAAATACAGCTATTAAAGGCAGTATAAATTCTCAGCATTGTAAAGGACAAGCTATAGACATTACCTCTTTAGGTGAAAAATCTAATAGAGAATTATTTGAATGGATCAAAGAAAATTGTGACTTTGATCAAATGATATGGGAATTTGGAGGTGATCCCAATTTAGAAAACACTAACCCAAAATGGATTCACATATCTTATGTGAACAAAAAATCAAACAGAAATCGCATAGTAAGAGCAAAATCTAAGGGCAGTTCCGTTACATATTATGTAATGAAATAGTTTTGTAATGCCTATACCTAAACCTAAATCTGGAGAGAAGCAATCTGACTTTATGATTAGATGTGTTCCTCAACTTATGCAATATCATCCTAAACAGGAAGCTATAGCTATTTGTTACCAAACATTTAAAGACAAAAAATAATGCCAAAAGAAATATTAGATAAAAAAGTATCCATTGATTTAGATAATGATGGACGTAGCGATATAAAGCTAGACATTAAATTTATCGGTTTATTAGTCGGTGGTATAATAAGTTTAACAATGACTTATTCACAATTAACAGCAGAAATAGAACTTGCTAAAGAATTACCACAATACGAAGTCAAACAAGATGAAGTAGTAAATCAAAAGATAGAATTTCTACAAAAAGAAATAGATAATTTACAGGATCAGGTAAAAGATTTAGAAAACAAAGTATATAAAAGATGAATAAAAGATTGATTTTTGCTATATGTTTTATAATAATTGTTTTATTGTCTACTATCTTTATTCAGAGCTGTAGTAGTGTTTTATACAGATCACCATTAGTAACCCACGTTTTAGCTATTACTGAAACAGGAGACACTCTTAAAATACCAATTAATCAAATACAACCTAACAGAATTTATAATGTAGTAGGGTATAATTATAATCCTTATTACAGGCATAGCTATAGAGATTGGAGGTTTTATTATGACAACTATAGACACGATAACAGAGGCTTTAGTAAGTTTGTATATGAAACTCCTAGCAGAACTATAAACATCTTTAACAACCAAAGTAAAACAACAGGAGGAGGAAATAATCCTGTAGCTGTAAATCCAGTTACACAAGGAGGAGGTTCAAAAAAGAAAAATAATTAAATGAGCTTAAATAAAAACATAGCTGAATTAGATGAAAAAACTTTAAAAGAGCAGATTGCTGTAGGTCAAACCATACAAAAAGTAAATACTCTTTTAGATATATCTGAACATTTAAATAATGAGAGTTGGGATGGAGTAAGAAGATTAGAATTAATTGTTCAAATAGAGAACAAGCTGTCTAATCTAATTGATGAATTATGAACTATGAAATGTACTATTTTATTATATGGGCAATATCTATAGTATTATATGCTGCTTTTTTAATAGAAATAATAAGAAGAATTAACAATAAAAATGAGTAATATATTAGCAAAAATATTAGGTGATACTGGGGTTGGAGTAGCTGAAAAATTATCAGGTATTGTAGATAAATTTGTACATACCAAAGAAGAGAAAGCAGAGTTTCAAAAAGAAATGGATCAGATATGGATTTCAGCAGAAGCTGATATGCAAAAGAATGTTACCGATAGATGGAAAGTGGATTTAATTAATGGCAATACTTTGACTAGATCAGTCAGACCTATTGTATTACTTTTTTTAATTATTTCTACTGTACTTTTAGTTTTTGTAGATTCAGGTAGTATTAAGTTTGAAGTATCATCTGAATGGATAGAACTTTTAAAGGTACTTTTGATGGTAACAGTATCTGCGTACTTTGGTGGTAGATCGTATGAGAAAGTAAAGAATAATGGCTAAGAGATATTTGACTCCTTCTTACATAGATAAACCTAAAAGAAAACGTAAAGGAATACATAGTAAAACTAAAAACACAAACAACAAAAATGGCAAATACTACACAGGCACAAAATACAGAGGACAAGGAAGATAATATAATATTAGATATTAAAAACAGAAAAAAATTTGAAGAAAAAATACCACAATGTGACATTCACGATGATGAATGTTTAAGCTGTGGAAGTTAAAAATATGGAAACAATAGAACACTTATTAGGATTGTGTGGAGAATCCCATCCTAATTTATTTATAGTATTAGCAATATTATTAGTTTTTAAAACTTCTTTATATTTAGTTTATAAAAACAAAAAAAGTTATTTAAATTAATTTTATATATTTGCAAAACAGAAGCACATCTGTTCAAGGTGCTAAACTTCAGTAACTACGACTGTTGGATCAGGCAAATTAATTAGTTCTTTTTACTTAGGGGGGGGTTTTTCTTTCTTTTTCTTTTTTTTCCTTTTTTCTTTTTCTTTCTTTATTATTAAAATAATTGTTAATAATCGTTATATTTATAAACAATTATGGAATTTACAACAGAAAAAATAGATAAAATAGTTAGTTTTAAAACAATCAAAGACAGAGAAAAAATATCTAGATTATTAGAGATTGATGCTACTCAATACACTAATCTTGGTATAGATTCAAGTAAAAGAGCTAAATCAAAAGTAAAAAGAAATAGCAGATATATTTACAGAGCTATACAGGAATTAGATTACGAAATGGGTACTAAATTTTTATTATATCAAGACAAGTAGAAAAAACTTAGTTAAAAAATTAGATACAGTCTTTAGTTTGTTTATTAGAAGAAGATATGCCATAAATGACATAGCTCAATGTTATACCTGTGGTAAAAAAGACTATTATAAAAAGCTCCAATGTGGACATTTTATGTCTAGAAAATCATATAGTACAAGATGGGATGAAATGAACTGTCAAGTTCAATGTATAAAATGTAATATGTTTGAACAAGGTATGTCTTATGTATTTGGTTTAAACTTAAATGCACATAATGGAAAAGGCACAGCAGAGAAATTATTAATAAAATCAAAGAAAATAGTTAAGTTATCAAACGATGAGCTTAATTCGTTAATAACTAAGTATAAAAATCTTTTGGATAAAATGGAATAGTAATATATTTGTAACAGTTCTGTTCATTTTGTCTTTGGTAAAAGAGGGATAATCGTAAAACATTATCCTTTTTTTTTGTCTATAATTAGGATATAAACAAAATATTTAATATCTTCACCATATGAATACAGAACAATTCCAAAGGCAACAATTTATCAAGGATAACATTGATGTCAATATAGATCACAACAAATTAATAGAGGAAGCTGAATGGAAGGTAGAATTTTACGAAAAAGAAGTAGTAAAAGCATATCAAAATTTAGAGCTTTCTAAGTTAGCTCTTAATCAGCTTAAAAACACATTAGGTTATGAAACACAATTATAATAATCTAATGCTACCTTATTACAAAGATCGTGTAGATGCTTTGATAGGGTATGTTCAAAAATTAGAATTTGAACTAGAATACAAAGAAAAACAAGTAGAATTTTATAAAAAAGAATGTTATGGAAAAAACACTAAATGAAAAGTTAGGAATAATTCAAACAGAATTAAAGTCTAAAAAATCTAGATATAATTCCTTTGGCAAATATTATTTTAGAAGTGCTGAAGATATACTAGAGGCTATTAAGCCATTTTTAGTACCAATGAATCTATCGGTTAGAATCAGGGAAGAATTAATTGGAGATAATACAATTAAGTCTACTGCTGTAATTACTGATGGTTTAAGTAGGTACAAAGCTACTGCAATAGTTGGAGTAGATATGAACCAAAAAGGTATGCAAACTCCACAAAAGTTTGGTACTGCCTCAAGCTATGGAAAAAAATATGCTTTAGGTAATCTATTTCTAATAGACGACACTCAAGATTCTGATGCTTTAAATACTCACGGATCAAAGCCTACATTATTGGCTAAGACTCCTCAGTATAAAAAAGTAGTTGAGGGATTAGAGAAAGGCTATAGTATAGATGATGTCAAAAAAAAATACACATTGACAAAAGAAATGGAACAAGAATTAAGTAAAATAACAAAATCAATTAAAGTTTAAAATTATGAGTTTATTAATAAGTGCGAGTATAAATGTTGCAAAGTTACCTAAAGAGAAATTTGTAAAGGGTAAAGATGGAGCTGTATGGTATAATTTTACAGTATCAGCTTCTGATGAATCTAAGTATGGTAATAATGTTTGGATATATGATAGCCAAACTAAAGAGGAAAGAGAAGATAAAAAGGCTAAACATTCTTTAGGAAATGGTCGGATTGTCTGGACAGATGGTAATGTACAAGTCTTTGAAAAAGACAAGGAAGTTATAGAAGCAGACACAGAATCATCTAGCGATAAAAAAGATTTACCTTTTTAAGATACAGACTTAAGTTATCAAATTAGAGGGTAAAGGTATAAGTATCTTTCCCTCTTTTTTTTTATATTAGACAAATGACAGACAAACTACTAAATCTAATGTTTGAATTAGAGAATCAATGCTTTGTTGATACCTCTGAAGAACTTTCTTATCCTCCTGTAGCTTTATCATTAGGAGAAAAATTACTTAAATCTAAGCAAGGAGATCAATTAGTACCGATACCTGTGGGTACGTATGGGAACATTTCTGTTGTCCATAGTTTACCAAAAAGCAAGAAGACTTTTTTTATTTCTCTATTAGCTTCTGTATATTTATCTGGTAAAAACAATTTTGGTGGAGACTTAAAAGGTCATAGAAACGGAAGATGTCTTTTACATATAGACACAGAGCAAGGATTTTGGCATTGTCAGAGAACCTTTAAACGCTGTCTACAAATGAACAAAGATGTTGAGCAAGGGTGTTATCATACCTACGCTTTAAGAACATTATCACCAAAGACTAGAATACAATTTATAGAACATTTATTACATTTTAAAAGTAATATAGGAGTATTGCTTTTAGATGGGATAGCTGATCTTTGTAATGACGTTAATAATATTGAGGAATCTAATATGGTTACTCAGAAGTTAATGGAATGGTCAGCGAATTATAATGTGCATATTTGCTGTGTAATTCACAGTAATTATGGATCAGATAAAATGACAGGACATCTAGGCTCTAGCTTAATGAAAAAGGTAGAGACAGAGATACAACTTGAAAAGAACACAGTAAACAAAGATTGGGTAACAGTTAAATGCAAAAGAAGCAGAGGATTTGCTTTTGATACATTTAGTTTCCAAGTTAATGAATTAGGACTACCAGAGGTCGTAGATAATTACTACGATCCTTTAAAAGGGTAGTATGAATGTAAAAAAAAGTATGGAGTTACTGTTTAAAAAACATAGTAACTGGGTAGACATAGTCTGTTCATTTGGTTTAGATAAATCTCTAGCTGAAGATATTGTTCAAGAAATGTATATTAAAATCCAATTATCTATAGAAAAAGGTTTAGATATTTCATATGGAAAAGATGACATAAATTATTATTATGTTTTCAAAACTCTAAGAAGTTTGTTTTTTGATTTAAAGCGTAAAGCTAAAAATGTGAAAAGAGTAGGAATAGAAAATTTAAGTTGTAAAGAAGGTGACGTAGATTTTACAGCCAAATATGAATTAGTAACTAAGGCTTTATCTGAAATGTATTGGTACGATAGAAGAGTATTTGAATTTATAAACTCAGGAGAATCAGTAGCAAGTTTATCAAGAAAAACAGGCATACCTTATTATTCACTTTACAACACATACAAAAAAGTTAAAAAAAAGTTAAAAGATTTATTATGAGATTAGGAGACTTAGTAGAAACAATAACAACATATACAGGAATAAAATGGATAGTAAAAAAGATTTGGGGAGACGATTGTGGATGTGATGAAAGAAAAGATAAATTAAATAATATAAAAATTAAAAGATGGTAACCTTAAATTCAAAAGATTATGAAAGATGGACAGTATTTAGAATGGACAACAAATCAAGTATTACTAGAGAAGAGCTTGAAGTGGTCAGCAGATTGCACAGCAAATACTACAAACATAAATATTATATACCTTGCTCCTGCTCACCAAGAACGATAAATCAATGGATAGCAGACATAAATAAAATATGGGAAAATGGGAATAACTAAAATCCATAAATGGGAGAAGGCAGTTATAATGCTTCTTAATTTAGATAACTGGGAATTAGAATGGACTGGAAAAAAGTTTGAACATTATGACGCTAAAGGTAAAACTCCTAAAGGTCACAACTGTGTAATAGAAATGAAATTTAGAGATAAGTATTACGCTGATAAAATGCTAGAGGTTTATAAGTATGATGAATTAATGAAACTACCTAAAGACACAATTAAATTATATTTTGTAAATGATCCTAAAGGGAACTTTATGTATTGGTTAGATAATCTTGATATGCCAGAACCTAAAGAACTCTATTGTCCTGATACTACTATGTGGACAAAAAAAAGATTAAACAAAAAAGTTTACCTCTTAAAAGAAAACCAAGCTAGTAGAATAAATCTAAATACTACTTATTAAATTTTGTTAATAACCTAAAAATGGTTATATTAGCAAGTATGAGACAATACAGAAGTAATCAAGGAAGACATCCTAAAAAAGAAAACACGACATTTAAAATAATTGGAACAGCTTTAATAAGTTTATTAGCTGTAACATTATTTATTTTTATTAAAAAATGATATTATTAATTGATGCAGATAGCTTAATCTTTGCTAGTTGTTATAGGACTAGAATAGAAGGTCAAGAACTAGAAGATATTTATTACAGAGATTTAGAAGATGCTGTATCTAAATTTGATGAACAGTTTATGAAAATATGCAATGACATAGAAGATGTTTATTCAGTTCAAGAAATAAAAACTTTTAATGGAAGTAAAGGAAATTTTAGAAAAAAAATAACTCCTAATTATAAAGCCAATAGAAAAAACCAAGAACTTCCTCCATTGTTACACGATATGCACCAATACGTAAAAGAAAATTACGATAGTATATATGGGTATGGATTAGAAACAGATGATCTGGTAGCTCAGTATTGGTTTGAACTATCTAAAGAACACGGAAGAGATAATGTGATGATTGTAAGTATTGACAAAGACTATAAACAATTCCCTGCTTTAATTTATAACTATCATTATAATCATAGAGAATTTTTAGACATAACTTCAGAACAAGCTCTTTATAATTTCTATGAACAAATGATTCAAGGAGATACAGCAGACAATGTAAACTACTTTAAAGGAAAAGGTAAAAAGTTTGCAGAAAAATATTTTAAAGATTGCAACACAAAATACCAATATACAAAAAGAATGTATGAACTATTTAAACAAGAGTACAAAGGCAAAGCAAGACAGAAGTATATAGAATGTTATAATTTACTTAAATTGCGAACACAATGAGATTACAACCAATACAAATAGCAGATAAGATCAAGGAACTGTCTGGTATAAATATTTTTGAAAACACGAGAAAAAGACCTGTAGTAGAAATGAGGTCTTTGTTATGTTATTTACTTAGAGAAAAATTAGGAATGAGATGGACTAATATTGCATTATTTTTTAAGTCTCAAGGAAAACCAGTTAATCACGCTACAGTAATACACAGTAAAAACTTATATGAGATATATAAAAAAACAAATAAAAAACTAGCTGAGATAGAAAAACTATTTTCTTTTAAAAGCAGTCTTACAATAGATGAAATAGATAGAGTTCATTATCTAGAAAACAAATGCAAAAATTTACAATTAAAACTAGAAAACCCTTTAGTTAAATTATTAGATCAAATTCCAGAAGATAAACACGACAAAGCAGTAAACGACATAGAAAGACTCATTAAGAGTTGGCAATGGAAAGAGAAAGTATTATGAACAAAGACACATTAATAGACCTTATAAAAATAATAGAATCAGATTTTAAAAGAAGATGTGAACAATCATACGAAGAAGAGGACAGAGATAAGTGGGGTGATAATCACGGAATAATTAAAATGATAAGAGAAGAGATAGAAAACGGAGGAATTAAATAATGGAAACAAACAAAGACAAAAGAAAACAAATTCCTATTTATTCTGGTGTATTGAAATACTTTCCTGATGCTATAGCAGAAGTAGCTAAATGTAGTTATGTAGGAAATCAACAACATCATCCAGATAAACCTTTACATTGGGATAGATCAAAAAGCACAGACGAATTAGATGCTCTTGTAAGACATTTAATGGAATCTGGTCAAACAGATACTGATGGTGTTAGACATTCAGCTAAGGTAGCTTGGAGAGCTTTAGCTAACTTACAAAAAGAGATAGAGAATGAATCTAATTGATTATATTAAATCATTATTTAAATCTCAATGGATACATCTTAAAGTTCCTAAAGAATATAAATCAAAAAAAAATAGATTAGAATGTTTGAAACAAACACGACAGCAAATAATAAAACATAGTAAAATAATTAAATAGATACGTTATATTACTTGAATAATCAAGTTTTTTCAAGATATGTATATAAATAGATTATCTTCATTTAAAAAATATATTAAGAAAACAGTAAACATAAGTTTTAAAAAATTAAATAAATTATGGGCAATTACGGAGGTAAAAGACAAGGAGCAGGAAGGAAATCAAAAAGCGAAGAAATAGAATTAATAGAAAAGCTAACTCCATTAGAGCCTTTAGCATTTGCTGCTTTAGAACAAGGCTTAAAAGATAGAGACTTTAAGTACGTACAACTGTATTATAATTATTATGCAGGTAAACCTAAAGAAACTAAGGACATAACTATAAATGAAGATCAGCCATTATTTATAGACTAATATGCAACTAACAAAAACCTCAGCTCTGTCTAAACTTAGAAAACTAGATAAGAGAATAAGGATTGTCAGAGGAGGATCATCAGCAGGTAAAACAATAGCTATATTATTAATCTTAATTGATTACGCAATAAAGAACTCAGGAAAAGAGATAAGCGTAGTATCAGAGACTATCCCACATTTACGTAGAGGTGCTTTAAAAGACTTCTTAAACATCTTAAAAGGACTCAATAGGTATGACGATAACAAGTACAATAAAAGTACCTTAAAATACGAGTTTAGTAATAGCTCATATATAGAGTTTTTTTCTACAGATCAGCCAGACAGATTAAGAGGAGCTAGACGTACTGATCTATTTATTAATGAGTGTTCTAATGTTAGCTTTGATTCATATCAAGAATTAAGTATAAGAACCTCTGAAAATATATGGTTAGATTATAACCCTGCTAATTTGTTTTGGGTAGATAAAGAACTTATAGGACAACCAGACACAGAGTTTATCACATTAACATATAAAGACAATAGTAGCCTTCCTAAATCTATTGTAAAAGAAATAGAGAAAGCAAAAGAGAAAGCTAAGACATCTACGTATTGGGCAAATTGGTGGAAGGTATATGGACTAGGTCAGATAGGTAGTTTAGAAGGTGTATGTATTCCTGATTGGAAATACATAGATAATATACCAGAAGAGGCTAGACTACTTTGTGGAGGTCTTGACTTTGGATATTCAGTTGATCCTTCAGCTTATATTAGATTGTATAAATATAACAATGCTTATATCTATGATGAGGTATTATATCGGAAAGGAATGTTAAATAGAGACATTAGTTTATTCTTAAAGAACAACGACATAACAGAACATATTTACGCTGACTCAGCAGAACCTAAGAGTATTAGTGAGATACGATCTTATGGTCATTCAATATCAGGAGTAACAAAAGGTAGAGATTCTATAGTCTATGGAATTAACCTAATTAATCAAAATGAAATATACGTAACTTCAAGATCAAAGAATCTAATCAAAGAATTACAAGGATACATCTGGAGTAAAGATAAAGAAGGAAACGATTTACAGAAGCCTACAGGAACTCATCCTGATTGTATTGATGCTGCTAGGTATGCTTTAATGATGCAACTAGAAACTCCCAATAAAGGCACATATTACATATCTTAAAGATAGTTATTAAATTATTTGTTAATATCATTATAATTGTTTTACTTTACTTTATAATTAAAAACAAAACTATGAAAAACTATAAAATAGATTTTTACGATTACAAGGAAGATGGAACTCAGATAGATTACTCTGTTGAGTTTAGTGTAACTCCAGAAGATAAAGGAGACTACTATCAACCTCCTAGTGGTGGAGAAGTAATAGACATTAGACTATATAAAAATGATGATCTAATGAACGCTGATGATTTAGATGATGAACTTGAGAGTTTAATGATGGAAGAAATAAACGAAGAACTAAGATGAAAAAGATAATTGAGAGTATTTTATTTATGTTATTGTGGACAGTATTTTTCTACCTTAGCAT
>VMHT01042165.1_pt1 | contig 30105 bp, 26 predicted proteins | sample 4693611 | NCBI WGS metagenome assembly VMHT01 (sample SAMN12280063, study PRJNA550983) | marine metagenome | isolation source: seawater sampled from same location over 5 years 0.02-0.2 micron viral filtrate | place: USA: collected off the coast of southern California halfway between the port... ... | reverse complement strand
GGCCCCCGGATAAGAGGCGGAAATCGAGACCTTGGGCGGCGCGATATTGGGGTATTGCTCCAGGGGCAGGCTTAGTACCGAAAACAAGCCCGCGCCCATAATAATAAGGGCCAGGACGGTGGTGAAAATAGGACGAGCGATAAAAAAGCGAGAAAACATAATCGATCAGCGCCCCTGGTCGGTGGATGCATTAGCAGGGTTGGAAGCACCGGCAGTGGACGAAGCTGAGGACTTCAGCGCCTTAGGTTTTACCGGTGCGCCTTCCTGCAAATTCATGGTGCCCTGAACAATCACCTTATCACCGGGCTTTAACCCCTGCTCTATCACCCAGCGGTTACTATAGGCCAGCCCGGTTTGTACCGCTTTCTTCCCCGCTTTGTTGTCGGCCGTCACCACCCAGACATGACGCGCGCCACCCTGCCCGATTTGTACGCTTTTTTGCGGTACCGTCAGCGCTTTACTGGTGGATAACCCCTTGATAGAAGCGCGGACAAACAGCCCTGGCAACAGCTGATTATCGGGATTAGGAAATATCGAACGTAGCCGGATAGCGCCGGTTTGTTCGTCTACGGCCAGATCAGTGGCATCCAGCTTCCCTTTATGCTCGTAAGGTTCGCCCGACTGTGATAAAAACAAACTGACGGAAAATTCAGTGTCGTCCTGCTTCTGGATGCGTGAATTGATAAGACGGGCTTTCAGTTCCTGGGCATTACCCACTGACTGGGCCAGATCCACATACACCGGGTCCAGCTGGCGAATGGTTGCTAAAGGTGTGCTTTGCTGCTGTGTTACCAGCGCGCCCTCGGTCACCCCGGAAGGGCCAATAAACCCGCTAATGGGCGCATATACGCGGGTATAGGCCAGATTGATTTTAGCATTTTTAAGCTGCGCCTCCGACTGACTTACCGAGGCCCGGGCCTGCTTCAGGCGGGTGGTCGCATCGTCCAGCTCTTGCTGACTCAACGCATTCATTTTGGCCAGGCCGTCGTACCGGTTCACCACGGTCTGAGCATTTTCGACCTGGGCATTGGCACTTTCCAGATTCGCCTGGGCCACCTCAAGGTCCGCCTGGTAGCGTTCAGGATCAATCTGATACAGCTGCTGACCTTTTTCTACCAGGGTGCCTTCTTCAAACATCCGCGCCTGAATAATACCGCTCACCTGCGGCCGGATTTCGGCCTGCCGATAAGACACCACACGACCGGGCAGCTTTTCGGTGTAACCAATGGGCTGGAGCGACACGCTGACAAAGCCCACCGGCATAGCTTGTGGGGCGCCTTGTGACGGCTTGCCATTACCCTCGCCGCTGTTCTTGGGCGCCTCACTACAGGCCGTAAGCCCGCTAATCAGCAGGGTGAGTAACCACACACGGGGCATTCGCGCCAGCCGTGCCATAAGGACAGGGAGAAAAAAAGCATAGGTCATGGTGGTAAAGCCTGTGTCACTGAACAAAATAAGCGGCCGCAAACAGGCCAACGGGGAACGTACCGTCTTTCGATTTTGCGACGAATCAGTAAGTTGCTACGTTACCGGACTCGCGGGTGATCAGCCTTAAACAGATGACAATAATTTAAGATAGTTGGGATTTGGCTAATAACAATAAGAAAACAACCTGAACACCGGCTTTGCCCTCGCAGCAAAGCGGGGCAAACAGAGCAAAGCCAGTGTAGCAAGCCCGTTCAGGGTTACCGCGCTTTATGCGTCGCGGCAGGCTGCCCAGCTGGCACCTTCATCCTCGGAACACTCGGTGGAATAAGTGCCATCGGCCTGAGTGGTGGTTTTGACCCACTGCCCTGCCGAATTATAATCAATCTGGTAGCGGGTACTCCCTTCATCCCAGGTTTGGCGCTTCGCCCATGAACTGGTAGGAATACTCACCGGCTCGCCGAACCCATAGCCTGAGGCACTCAGCTCAGTCACCAGCTCAGCAAAATCGAATTCATCGCTGGCTCCGGCAAAGCTCACCCAATGGGGCAATACCGTAACCACTCCCTCCTCCTGCCGTAAATCGGCCAGGTACGACTTGTTGGCCTCATCGTAAGTAACATAAAAGATACGGCGGGGAGTGGTGTTTACAAAAGATTGGTTTTCACAGCCCTCGGCGGTAGCCGCCTGCTGTCCTTCGGGCAGATAGTTTTGCAACGCATAGGTAACGCCCCCGTCGGTCGTGCTCACCTGCTCACTAAGACTGCACCGAAAGCCGGCGCCAGCGCCGTTGTAAATTGTGTCTTTGGTGGCGGTGAGCAGTCCCTCGCCCCATTCGGTATCCAGCGAGTCACGATAATAGACCGGTGTTAGCACTTCGCTAAGTTCGTCATTCATCAGATCTTCGCGGGAGATAAATTCATCGTTATTGAAAATCACCACCTGCCGAAACCAGTGCGACGCTTCGTCATCATCGAAATAGGTATTCTGTCCGAAATAATGCACCACCCGAATTTCACTGGCCTGCGGGTAGGCCGCCTTTACCGTTTGGGTATAGGCAAAGCTGCGTTTAAGCCCTTTTACAAATTGTTGCGCCAATGCTTTAGCCTCGTCATTTTCATCGGCAATGAAGTCACGAAAAATGGTTTCGGCACTAATATTATAAAGGCTCACCGTATTGCCGATTGTAGCGTCTACCAGGGTTTGGACTTCCTGACGTTTAGCCTGATCGATCAGCAAAGTTTCACAATCGCTGATGTCAGCCTCCCCCAGCGCATTTTCTATGCCTTGCCACAATACCGTGGTCAGTGGCGATATGTGCAACAGACTGTCATCGTTTAAGACAGTCATTACCGGCGGGCGAACCATTTGATAAACCTCGGTAACTTCGCCCAAATCTTCATCCATCGCGCCCACCGGCACGTCTACATACAGTGTGGAATAGGCAGCGCACTGCTGTTGCGCTTCGGTAAGTTCCAGCGTGTAATCGCCGGCTTCTGCAGAAACCGCGCTGGGCTCGTCCGAATCAAACACGCCATTATTGTTAAAGTCGATCCACACCGTGGCCCCACTCACATAGCCGTCTATAACTTTACCTGATACCGACGGCGTAGGTGGTTCAGACCCAGAGTCATCAGCGTCTGAAGCCCCGTCACTGCCCGAAGAATTATCGCCACCACCGGTGTTGCCCGACTCATCGGGCGGTGATTTATCGGTGCTATTGTTTTGCTGCGAAGGGTCTGGATCAGAGGCGTCAGAGCCGCCACATGCGGTCACCAAAAGGGTCATGGCTAAGAGAATAAGCGGGCTTATTGTTTTCATTTTTATCTTCCGAACTGATAAGCCATTTAGCCTATACCAAAAAAGTGCTACAGAGCAAATTTTGTGCAGATGCTGCTTTAAATGGTTTTTTCTGTTCCGAAGGTAAAGAAAGCATTGCCCGAACCGAAAAAGTTGCGGGCTGCAAAAAGGTGACCTTAAAGTAAAATCTGGCGAATTGCTTTTTCTGCTACCTGTGCGGTAGCGACGCTCTTAACGAAATTTTGTCACCACTCCTCAAGTTGCTGGAAGTCTTTTATCCGGTCCCTTTGAATTGTCATTGCCTCGAAAACATTATCAAAGTTTCTGTTACTTGCAGCTAAGTTAGGCAATGCGAGGTTTGCCTGAATAAAAATTCATCAGCCTGCTTTTCCCATGCCTGCTCCCACCATTCCGTGATAAAGCTACGACTGTTCATCATCCTCACAGAAGTGGGTAATTTATCGGATTTGCGGCTATTTATCCTGGTTTGAGTTGGCAGCAGATTCCACAAGTCATTATTGGGCCACCTTGCAAAAGGCATAGCATGGTCGACGGCATAGCCGGCAGGGCGAATTGCTTTACCTGACCAGCAACAGTGAACTTTGTCTTTGGTTAACAGCTCATCTACACGACTTCTTACTTTGGCCGTCGTTCTTTTAGGATCTATCCACGCCAAGGCACCAAGAAGCTCCCCTTTCGCTATTGGGATATTCTTTTTCTCGCAATAGCCAGCCATCAGTGAAGCCCACTCATTTACCAGAGAAGGTTCTATCCAGGCACTGAACCTGGTCAAGGAGTCCCATATATGAGCCGGTACATAGAACTCACCGAATGAAGACAGAAACTTTCCATCAAGAGTAAGACTGGTATTGGGCCGTTTGGGCTGAAACCTGTTAACACTGAATACGTTCGTGTCAGAGCCGGGGGTAGTAATATAGGTTACCGGCATATCCTCTATCAGTTCCGCCACCTGTTTTATCGTATAGAACACAGCTCTGGAAAGCCCGTTCCCGGAATAACTTGCCCCTACATAAAAATCACTGGCGGAATAAGATGTGAGGGATTTCCACCCATTGTCTTTTATGAAACCGTATCCCCTCGACTGCCCGTGCTGAGGTATTTTGTAATGGTCTACAAGCGGTTTGTAGAGTCTTATCCAATAGAGCGCGACCAGCCCCAGAGGCAAAGCTACTTTTTGCTGCTCTCTTTTTAATACGGCGCCTGGATGTCCTTCAGCTATTCTCAATAGCGTTCGCAATAAAGCTACTTTGTAAGTAGATGATTTACTGTCATTCATAATGATATTGCGAAGAAGCGGGAAAGCGCCAGAGCCATCGTCAGGAAGCGTGAGAATGACTGTTTGCCAGCTGACATCTTTGCGATCTAACTCATCATTCCTGGGATTTTCGTCAACTAGCCTGAAAGCAAGACCAAACTTTCTGGCAAATACGGCCAGCTCATCTGCGGACACCGGATGCATGGTTCGTTCATCGTTACATGCACCATGTCGCAATGAAATTATAATTTTCCCTCTGGCTTTTAGTAGTGAACTGATTTTTCTTATGCACCGTTCACGCTCAGAAGGCGCAACATGCATCCAGACCGCACTAAGAAGAATGAGGTCAAATTTTGTCTGAAGGCTGAATACTTTATCGAGAGAAGGAAGACGGTCATCAAGCCAGTGAACGTTTTGGTTCACAGTATATTGCTGGGCCCGTTCCCGAATGCCACCTGACGGCTCGACTGCAAAAACCGTGAGCCCCTTAGCGGCAAGATACTGAGCATCCCTTCCTGAACCGGCTCCGATATCCAGCACAAAGCCCTGATTGGGGATTTCACTTACCCAGTCTCTATGAACGTTTTCAAAGGAAACGCTGTTGTACTGCGTAGACAGCTTTTCAGCATTTCGCGTATAAAACCTTATATTTTCAGACAAGCCGCACTATCCTTGTACTTATCAAATGATGCTACATGAATTCAAATACACGCATATCAAACTGTTTTTATTATCATACTATCAAGATAAGCTCAGCAAAATTAGGTTCTGGCAAAACTATCTCAACATTAACTCTATTATGTATCAGTAGCAGTGTTTTCATTTTGCTTCTAACAATTTTCTATGAACCTATGACCTTTGCCTCCGGAGCCAGGAAATATAGTGTTTTTCAGTGACGCTCAGTGAACCGCAAAAAACAAAAATTAAAATATAACCCATTGTTTTTAATAGAATAGCAATATTCATAGTTTGTTCACCCTTGTTCATGTAAACTCACCCAAAATCACTCGAACTGCTACATATTTGCTACATATTTTGAAATGACTATCAAAAAGAAGATCTCAAACGCGACGATTTCCAGCCTCAAAATTGATGATAAGCGGCTAAACGATACAGAGATATCTGGCTTTCATGCGCGAATAAGCCCGAAGGGCAGAATTACCTACTTTTTGTATTATCGGCACAATGGCAAACAGCAGAATGTGAAGCTGGGTACTCATCCTGAAATAACTCCGGCGCAAGCCAGAGACGCAGCAAAAGCAGCAGGTGCTTCTGTGGTTCAGGGTGTTGATCCTCATGAACACAAAAAAGAGCTAAAAGCCCAGGAAAGAAAATCCAGGTTAACCACGCTGGAAGCATTTTTAGATTTACAGTTTGCGCCCTGGTACAGCGCCCAGTATCCAAAATCTGGGGCGCAGGAAATCAAAAACCTTAAAAAGAACTTCCCTACCCTGCTACCTATGCAGCTAAAAGATATTACTGCCGCAGTAGTCGAGCGCCGCCGTACAGAAATGATGAAAGTTAAACGAAGCAACGCCACTATTAACCGGCGCTTCACTACGCTTAAATCAGTCATGAGCAGAGCAGTCGAGTGGGAGGTGATAGAAAAGCACGACCTGAGAAAGGTTAAGATGCTGCGCGAAGACAACACCCATATTCGCTATTTAAGCTTTGAGGAAGAGGAAGCACTGAAACGCGCCCTAGCAGCCCGAGACTACCGCATTAAAAAAGACCGTGAGAACGGCAACAAACACAGAACAGAGCGCGGCTACCCGTTACTACCTGATTTGAGTAATCGCACGTTTGCGGATCATATAGCGCCTCTGGTGATAGTAGCCATGAATACCGGTATGCGAAAAGGTGAGTTACTCAGCCTTACCTGGGCTGATGTTAACTTTGAACGGGAATTTGTAACCGTGAAAGCGGCCAATGCCAAAAGCGGAAAAGCCCGACACATTCCGCTTAATCAAAAAGCCAAGTCTGCGCTGCTCAACTGGAAGCTGGATTGCGGTTCCCTGCACTGGGCATTCGAAGGTGAAAACGGCCAGCCAATTAAGGACTTTAAAAAAGCCTGGGTAGCATTGCTGGAAAGCGCCAAGATTATCGACTTTCGTTTTCATGACTTCCGACACCACTTTGCCAGTAAACTGGTGATGGCTGGTGTAGATTTAAATACCACCCGTGAGCTACTAGGTCATGGTACTTTAGATATGACGCTCAGGTATGCACACCTGGCTCCTGAGCATAAAGCGAAGGCAGTCAATTTGATTTGAAAATTCAAATAGCTGACAGCTAGCAATAATTCGAAATACGGGTGGTTTTAGTTTTCTATTCAAATACCCGTCAGTTAAAGTGACTGACTGGACTCGTTTTACACACAAGGAAATTCTATGTTTTTAAAAAATATATCTTTATTCGTTTTCATATGTCTTATTTCAGCCTGCACCACGATGAAATATAATGGCGCGACAACCTATGTTAACGAAGTTGATTACCCGCCTATTGGGAAAGAGATCACCGCATATGTAGGTGACCATCTAGTAAAAAAAGGTAGCATCATAGAATCAGGTGTTTTAACCGTAACAGAGCGTGTCGATGGCTTTGCTTATGAAATTCCAGTCGGGAAATATCCGCAAACCGGTTCAGATGAGAAGAATGATTACTTTGTCGCTATGGGCGTTGAAAAATCTGCCTTGGCAGACCCATATCAGGGCTTGTCTGTTGAGAAAGACGATCAGAGCGAGATTTGCGTAATCACAATTTACAGTTCTACTAATTGTTATGATGCGAAGTTTAAAATGGAGACTCAACTATCAGAGTCGGGCAACAGTTTTCAACAAACGCTCATCTACAGCGGGAAGGTTGGTAATAAAATTAATATTTCATATCGAGAGTTCAGTAATAACCTCGCTCGACCCGCTTACAATAATGATGTCGAGTACGATTTATCGGAATCGAATATTATTGGATACAAAGGAGCGGAGCTAGAAATTATAAAAGCGGACAATCGAAGCATTACTTACAGAGTAATCCGTAACTTCCCTAACACATAGATTTAGTCTAAGTAGCAGTTTAGCAAAAATTTGCATTGTTTCGCTTCAATCAGCACCTCGAATATATCTAGAAATATGGGGGGACTTAACAACGACAGGGCGTTCAGGCTATACCGTAAGGGAAGGTGAGCGTCTTAAAGAGGAGCTGCGAGAGCTTAAGCGCAAGCGTTTTTCATGCCGCCATGCGGGTTTTTCCGTAGAGTAAAAGCACTGCCCTTTAAGTTATTTAGCGTTCGGGATATTCTCACAGCCTATGAAAATCTTCGGTAAGTAAGAGGTTTTAGTGGCTGTGCATTCCAAACGCTACTTTCGATTAAACGAGCTGGAAAAACAATTCGGCATCTTGCCAGATGACATTCGCTATCATGTTGAAGCGAAGAAACTCCACTTTTCTTTTTTGTTGCCGTCCTCACATGTTTTGATTGGTAAAACCACACCTAAAGGCTTTGTTGGTTATGGTTCTGGCTACTATGAAGGACTGATAACTGTCAGCCCTTCTATCTCGTTATCCTTGTTTCAAAAAGAATCCGTGAAGTGTGATGCAATGTTCCTTCGACAGGCTACCAATATTACGCGCTGGCAAACTGACTATCCGTTTACCATGCCCAAGCCTAATAAGCTTATGCGTGACTGGAACGCACAAGATTTAGACGTTGCTCAGCAACAACTTCTTACTGCCAAACCCTACCCTAAAGAAGTGGCATCGGGATATGCACAGTTAGCGGATACCATGGATATGCTTATTTCTATGGGAGATCACAAAAAGGACGTGACTAACCCATTCTCTAAAGTCGTTAATAAGCAGGGCGCACTCGCCTTTGACTATAAGCCATTTGAGTTTTTACTGTCTGATGCCTGCTTGCTCCGCGAAGATTTAGCACGCTTAAACCTAATAGGCTCCGATACCGCTTCTAAGCCGCAAGCTACACGGCTTAGCACGCAAACTGAAGGTAATTCAGCTAAGCCTAATAGGTCTACCAACCAGATAAGCGACCTGATTAAAAACCTAATAGGCTTGTACCCGACAAAATCAGCGGCGGCGTTATGGAAGATTCTTCAGGAAAAATTCGAAGATAATGATGAGATTGACCCAAGTTCAATACTCGACGAGGTTGGCGATTCCGAACTGTATTGGACAGACAACCGAGGCCAGGAAAAGCGCCTGGCGTATAAAACCTTTCGCAACAAGGTCTCTGAGTACAAATAAAGTAAATTTGTCCTGATTGTCCCGCCTTACGTCCCGGGACAAACGGGACAGATAGTTTTGCCTCCGAACTGTTAATAAACACCGGAGAGCAAACATGTCCCAACCTATTCAACCCCGCCTTTTATCTGAAAAAGAGGCATCACAATATATCTGTATGAGCCGTTCTTTTCTGCGCCAGGCGCGGATGGACGGTAATCGTGAAAACCGCACTCCTGCCCCGCCGTTTATAAAAATTGGTCGGGCTGTACGTTACTTGCGTGAAGACTTAGACGCATGGCTGGAAAGCTTTGTTCGTCGCACACACCTTTATCAGGATGAGAGGGCGGCGTAATGAAAAAACTTACGCTTTCTCAGTCTGCCCTTCTTGGCTACTTCGCTAAAGGTGGCGTTGTGGAAATGTGTACTACGGTTTGTAGTCAATTAGGGGCGACTAACTTTTCTGCTGAACGACCTGAGCAGTTTTCTAAAACGGTACTTTATTCCCTGGTCAAAGCCGGTTTACTAAAAACGATTGATGAAAAGATGGTTTACGGGCTTCGCTGGAGCCGGTTAATGATTACCGAACGTGGTTTGAAATGTCACGAAGCGGTGGAGGTTCAGCGTGCGTCGGTTTAAAGAATCTGAATTGTCTAAAACCCTGGATTTAATGGGTGGTTTTATGGGCGATTTTTATCGCTCACTGCATATTGACGACCGGCTATTCGTTAAAGGGCTTATTTCACATTTTCCGGCCGAGGTGCAGCGCATACTGGCCGACAGATACCAGGCTTTTGATAAGCCATTTAACGCCAATTCCTATATACGAGATATGACCGGTAAACTGAATGCACTGTTACCGGCAAAGCTGATTCCTTATTTTAACGCTGGAGAGAACGAGTTACGCGAGCTTGCCAAAGAAAATGCCCGCCGCTGTAAACGCTTTGAACTGAATCATATCAGGCAACAAAACAAACTATCTGAAAAGCCGGAAAATCCCGTTAACGGGAATCAGTTTCCGTTAACGGCTTCAGCGCGGTTCGTTAACGGGTTTGGTGTTGCTGCGCCCGAAGAATCAAATTCCGTTACGTTAACGGGCGTACTTCGACGAATGCAGGATGAATACTGGTGGTTACGTCAGCTACGTAAAGTTATCAGCCGTAAACGGGAAACAGTGTTCATTCACCTGGGCCAGGTAAACAGCCGCAAAGGTAAATACTGTAGTGACTACACGGTACAGTTTCGCCTGATTCAAAAAGATTTACAGCGCGAAATGCTGGAAAATCTGATTATCGTTAACGAGTTGGGCGACTCTTTTTCGTTAGCAGAATTATCGGATAAAAATGTCTCGAATCCCGTTAACAGAAAAAACGAACTGATGACCCGCATGTCTGGATTTGAAAAGCTTTCGAAGGAAGCCGGACATAAAGCGATATTCGTTACTATTACCTGCCCTTCCCGCTTTCACAATACCTATGCTAAGTCAGGCGACCCAAACCCTAAATGGGATGGTTCAACACCCCGTGATGCCCAGGACTACCTAAATAATATTTGGCGGCGTATTCGGGCAGAGTTAGACCGGCGCTGTATTCAGCAATATGGGTTTCGCATTGCTGAGCCTCAGCACGACGGCACGCCACACTGGCACATGCTTTTGTTTATCAACCCTATCCACTCTGACACCTTTAAGTCAGTGATTACCCATTATGCCCTTCAGGAAGACGGCGACGAAGCCGGTGCACAGGAAAACCGTTGTGATTTTAAAGACATTGATTATAGCCGTGGTAGTGCTACTGGCTACATTGCAAAATACGTCAGCAAGAATGTTAATGGCGAACAACTTGATAGTGATATTGATGGCGGTGACGCTATACACGCAGCTCAACGGGTGGAAGCCTGGGCTAGCTGCTGGGGCATACGCCAGTTTCAACAGATCGGAGCCGGTTCGGTCACGGTATGGCGTGAACTTCGGCGGTTAAAGCAACTTGTTGGTTTATCTGAATCCTTCGATGCTATATATGAAGCGGCTGATAGTGGCGACTGGGCACAGTTTGTAGTGCTAATGGGCGGCGTATTCTGTAAGCGGAATGACCAGCCTATCAGGCCGCTGTACCAGGAAAAAGTGAACGAAGAAACCGGCGAAGTGAAGCAAAGCTACTTTGACGGCGTAGTCACTCTTGCATTAAAAGGTGTGCAGTATGCAGATAAAGAAGTCATCACCCGCGTTCACGAATGGCGTATTGAACATCAGCCCAAAAGAGCCGCATAGCGGCTCATCTGCTTTTACTTGGAGTTCTGTAAATAAGTGTACTAATCAATATAGGAAAAAATAGTACTGGGGTAGTAAAATGAAAAGCTATCCGATAAGCCTTTCATAATATTTTTTTATTATCGCAGCCCTCGGTTTATCGACGTGCGAAAGAAGTGAATATACTCCATTGTAGACAGACTCCAGGCGCGGATCAGAGGCCTTGTAAAGATTAAAAATTTTTGTCCTGTAATAGTTAAGCTTCTTTCGACCAATTCCAACTCCACTATTGATAACCAGACCTGTAACTTCTCTTTTTACTCTGGGACCAGAAAGAACACGTTTTTGCTCATGTATGGAAAAACCTTCTTCCACGATTACTCTCCCAACAAACCAGTCTGCTTTCTTAAGGCTTGATGACTTGTTCCCGGAAATACTAATATCATCCGCATATCTGGTGTATGTTAGTGCATTTTTCTCACAATATTTCCCAATTCTATAATCTAATCTGATAGTAGCTAGATTCGATAGTGATGGAGAAGTGGGTGCCCCCTGAGGTAAAGCCCCCTTAAGAGTACAAATACTGGTCAATTGAAAAGCCAGCTTTTTTGAATATCCTATAGAGTGAAAAATAGTGTAAACGTACTGCGCTGGAACATTGTTGAAGAAATTCTCCAAGTCTATGTTAAGTACATACTGCTTTCTGGCATGAGGTAAAGCGTTGTCAAGGATTGATGTATTGCAAATGAACCCTTTGCAATACGGAGAGGGTTTTAACTTGTCTAAAATGTTTCTCAATATCCAACGCTGAATCGCTTTCAATTCACGTGACGGCTGACTTATTAGCCTTTGGCCTCCCGCTTTTTTTTCGACCGGAAATACGTGGTAAAACCTTTGGTTATCTCCAGTAAATTGATTTAGATAATCATTTGGTAATCTCAGGAATTGCGCAAGGTCTTCAATGGTCGTTAACTGTGGTAACGACAACATTCGCTGAGTATAAAGGCCAGAAGTTCCGTTTGAGCTCATTTAACAACAATATTTCCTTTAAGTTAAAAGTGCCGATTTCTAACGCGAAATAGATGTTACGCTCAGTTGGAAGTGCAAAAAGCACTTCCAACGGATCGTAACGTCGAGCGAAGAGTACAATGCGACTAAATACCTGGCAGGTATTTACGAGCAGTGATCTATTCGCCGTGCCTAGAGCTAGATAGTGGACACAGTGATTTTCTCTGGTCTCTAAAACTCCAAGTTCACACATTTGGCCTAGTGAACTGGTGTTTCCCTGCTTAGAAATCGGCATAGCAGGAAGTTAACACATGGGTTGCAATATATCTACTTGCCAACCAATTGAAAATTCATAACCTGAACTCGGAGCTCTGTGATTTTAGATTTCATAAAATACTTTTCGTTTACGTACTCGTAACCGATTGAAGTTATGAAGAACTTCAATTCATTTTCTTCCACCAGCCTTCTTTTTACGAGAGAATGTATGGCTGCTCTAGTCGCTAATCTGTCGTCTTCCTTAAAGCGCCTTTGATAGATCTTTTCTAGAAGAGCTTCGATTTTTCCGAGTGTCAAACCATCCAACAAGTAACTAAGGAGCAGTATCTGATGAGGATAGGACAGAAAGTTATCAGGACTTTTTTTCTTCCTTCTCGCGCCTAACTCCTCTCGTATATAATTCGTCACGCGCTCTACTTCTGAAAGATTTTTTATCGAAAAATCGTTTGGCAAATCATAAACTTTCCCTTTGAACCGCTTTATCATCCGTATAGGTCCATGATTTATAAAGCTTCTGTCGGACTTATATTTTGAAAGCCTAAATACGATAGTTTTTTTAGCTAGAGCTTCTTTAGCTGAAAAAGCACCCAACTCTGCAAAGGAACCAGGGCTTTCCGGTATCAATGCGATGAGATCAACAGCCTTTGCAAGATGCTCTTCCAACGCCAAAAGACTATTCTTGCCCTGCCCCTCTAAGAGATCTTCGAATAAGTCTTCTGGGTAAGCTAATTCCATATTCGTCTGACTACCTAAAAATTGAGAAAAAACATACCTCAGGCTCTTCTCATCAGACTTATCAGCTCCGCACAAAAATATAACTTTTTTACTCTCATCAATCCCTTTTTCGAATATGGTTCGTATTTCTTTTACAAATTTGTCTAGCTGTTCTTCGGGGAAATTTTCAATCAACGGTTTCAACTAACCTAGTCCTTTTAACTTAATGCCGTCTAGGCGCTATTCGGCTCATTGCTGCACAGAAATATAATATGAGCTATTAGCAAGGTTCAACATTCAAATGTAAACTTAAAACTGCTACACATTCGCTACATATTTTGAAGAGGGAAATTTTTGAAGAGAGGAATCGGGCTACAGCCCTTTAAAAATGGCGCACCCGATAGGATTCGAACCTATGACCTTTGCCTCCGGAGGGCAACGCTCTATCCAGCTGAGCTACGGGTGCGTACTTTAAAAACTTGTTTCTGACCCGTCCATGGTGGGCCATTCCAGCCGCAACGTCCTGTTGCGGCGTTGCGTGCCTTTCGGCGTGACGTTAAGTCACCCCTCATCGCCTGCGGCGACCGGTACTCACCCAGCTGAGCTATACAACTGCAAAGGGTGCGTACTTTAAAACTTTTCACCAGGCTGTTGGCGGGCAATTGCTGCTCTCGCTAACCTGTTGAGGGCCGCTATAATACTTATCCCTAGGCCTGGCATCAACCGTTTTGTGTAACAATTCGCAATGCTCTGGCTTTTTTCTTATTCCCGGATTAAAAATGGGTTAAATAACCGTAAACTATTGTAGTGGAACGGGAACCGGTATAATCTTTCAACAATAGTGCATATTTTGACGTTGCCTGGAGGCAGATGTGAAATTAAAACTTTGGTTTGGCGCCGCTGCTGTGGCCCTGGTGGCGGTGGTACAGGCTCAGGATATGAGCGATGAAGCCATTAAAGAACGCATTAAGCCGCATGGTTCGCTGAAAATGGCTGGTGCTGAAGAGGCTTCGGCCAGTGCGGGCGCCGGTGGTCCTCGTTCAGGCGAAACCGTCTATAACAATGCCTGTGTTGCCTGTCATGGCGCCGGGGTTCTCGGCGCTCCTAAGCTACAGGTTGCCGCCGACTGGCAGCCGCGTATTGATGAGCGTGGCATGGAAACCCTGTTACAAAACGCCATCAATGGTTATAACGCCATGCCTCCTAAGGGCACCTGTGGTGATTGTAGCGATGATGAAATTCAGGCGGCTATCGATTATATGATTGAAGGTATCTAAACCTTTAGTACGCTGGCCGACCCGACCACGAAGATGTCGGCCATTCGCATCCTTTTCCATACCTTTTAGCTGCTTTTCATACCTTTAAAGCGTATATTTTGCTGCCGTATTTTTAAACAACACTGGTGTTTTACCCCTTAATACGCTAATTTTGGCATCCTTAAAAATTTAATAATAAAAACTGGCTACCTTAATGTCGACAGAGTCCACGCAGTATGAGCTATCGGAGGAAGAGCTTCGCGAGCTGATACCTCAACTGCAGCAACTAACTGATAAATACAAACGCTCTGAACGTGTGCAAAAAGCGCTGTTTGATATTTCAGAACTGTCGAGCTCGGTCAGTAACCTCAATCGTCTGTACAGCGCCATCCACGAAATTATCGGCGACTTTATGAATGCCGATAACTTTTTTGTGGCCTTCTACGAACGCGACGTCAATCTTATCGATTTTGCCTACTTTGTGGATGAGTATGACGAACAGGCCATCAACCAGGTGCCGGCTGAAGAAATCATGGATGGCATCACCGGTTATATCCTTCGCTCCGGCCGTCATGTATTTTTGCATAAAAATGATACTGAAGAGTTTGCCAGAGAAACCAAAGTCAAGATGGTCGGGGCCCCACCCCATCTGTTTTTAGGCGTTCCGCTTAAGCGCGGCACTCAGGTAATTGGGGCCATGGTGGTACAAACCTATGATGAAGAGGTGTCGTACTCAAAAGAAGACTTAGAAGTTCTGTTGTTTGTGTCACAACACATTGTCACCACGGTTGACCGGGTAAAAAGCCGGGAGCTGACCGAACGCACCATCCGCGAACGTACCCGCCAGCTACGTAAAATTAACGACAACCTGCAAGAAGAAATTCAGGAACGCCAGAAAGCGGAACAGTTGCAACAAGCCCTGTTTGAAATCTCGGAGCTGGCAGCCAATGTGGAAGGTGACATGCATACCTTTTACAGCAATTTGCATGATGTGTTAGCCCGGCTTATCAGCGCGCCCAACTGTTTTATCGCCACCATCGACGAAGAAGCCCAAACCCTTAAATTTCCTTATTTCAGCGACCTGGAGAATGCCTCAGAAAGTGAGCGTCCCCTGGGCCTGGGTCTGACCGAACTGGTATTACGCTCGGGTCAGGCGGAATTGATTAACCCGCCACGTATTCTGCAACTGGCCGAAACCGGCGAAATCGATGTGTCGGTGGCTCAGACCATGCTTAAAAGCTCCAACTCATGGCTGGGTTCGCCGCTGGTAGTGGAAGGTGAGATCTCCGGTGTCATCGCTGTACAAACCTACGGTAAACACGCCAAATACACCCCACGGGATTTAGAGTTACTACGCTTTGTCTCGCATCATATTGCCGTGGCCATGGAGCGTAAACGCAGTACCGAGGCTATCCATCGCTACAACGCCCAGCTGGAAGAGCGGGTAAAGGGGCGTACCGAAGAGCTGAACAAAGCCAATGAAAGCCTGCGCGAGCAGATTGAAGAGCGTAAAGAGATGGAAATGAAGCTGATTCATGATGCCCATCACGATGCGCTGACCGATTTGCCGAACCGGTCTATGTTTACCAGCCGGCTGGAGCTGGCGGTGGCCAGTAAGCAACGCTACCAGGATAATCTGTTTGCAGTGCTGTTTATTGACCTGGACCGCTTTAAGGTTATCAACGATACCTTAGGTCACCATGCCGGTGACAAGTTTCTGGTAGAAGTGGCCCGGCGTATCTCGCTGTGTATTCGGGGTCACGATTTGCTGGCCCGTCTGGGCGGCGATGAGTTTGTGGTGCTGCTGGATAACTTTGATGCTGCCGAAGACGTCGAAGAAGTGGCGTCACGGATTATTGAAGCCGTGTCGCAACCCTTTCTGCTGGAAGGCAAAGAAATGTTTTCAGGAGCCAGCATCGGTATTGCGCATCTGGATGCGTATTACCGCAGCGCCGATGAGGTTCTGCGCGATGCAGATGCGGCCATGTATCAGGCCAAGACCATCGGCCGGGGCCGGTTTGTGATGTTTGATAAAAGCATGCGCGAGCGGCTTATCGAAGAGCTTGAACTGGAAAATGAATTTCGCCACGCCCTGCGTGAAGAAGAATTTGAGTGTTTTCTGCAGCCGGTCATCGGCCTAGCCGACAATCAGGCGATTTATCATGAAATGTATGTACGCTGGTCGCATCCGCTATACGGTAAAATCGCCCGTGAGCAATTTCGTGAAGTCGCCGAACAAAGCGGCTTAACACTGGATCTTGATTTGTATCAGCTGCAGCGGGCCTGCAATTTACTGGTACAGCGCCAGACCAACAACCAGCCGTTTAAAATTGCGGTTAATGTGTCGATTAATCATTTATTGCAGGCCACCCTGGTCAATAAAATGCTGGCGCTGATTGAGCGCAGTGGTGTGCAGCCGCAGCAACTGGTGTTTGAGTTTGATGAAAACGACCTGAACCGCCGCTCGCAATTTATTTTACCCGCCATCAAAAAGCTTAAGCGTTCGGGTGTGACCCTGGTTTTGGATAACTTTGGTAGCGGCCTGGCCTCCCTTAGCTATTTATTTGCCTATCCATTTGATTACATCAAAATAGACCATCGCTTTGTGAAGTCTCTGCCCCGTTCACAGCGCAATCGTAAGCTCATCCAGTCGGTGATGCTGATTTCTGAACACCTGAAATTCAAGGTTATTGCTGAAGGGGTGGACTCGCCTTCACAGCTGGCGGCCCTGAACGAAATCCAGTGTAACTTTGCCCAGGGTAAAGAACTCAGCGAGCCCGAAGCCCTGCCCATACGCAAGCTGGCAGGGTAAGCCCCGGCGCGTTACCAAGGGCATGGCCGCTGCCCTGTTCGCCTGTTTGCACCCTATCAGCCTTTGCCTAACATGGCCCGCAGGTTTGCAATACTCTTATTGCCCTTTTCCTGGCGTTCTTCGGCGCTGACCTTTTTCTTTTTTTCTTCCCAGGCGACATCATCAGGCGGTAGCTCGAATAAAAACCGGCTAGGCTCGGGGTTCAGGACCTCACCAAACTGGCGGCGCTCTTTGGCTAACGAGAAGATCAGCTCACGCTGGGCCCGGGTGATCCCCACATAGGCCAGCCGGCGTTCCTCTTCCACATTGTCTTCATCGATACTGCTTTGGTGGGGCAGCAGGCCTTCTTCCATGCCGACCAAAAACACCACCGGAAACTCCAGTCCCTTTGAGGCATGTAAGGTCATAAGCTGCACTTGGTCGGCTTCAGCATCATCTTCGCCCCGCTCCATCATATCCCGCAGGATCAGCCGGTTAACCACCTCTGGCAGGGTCATCGGCGGGTCCAGCTCGCCGCCTTCCAGCATGTCGGTGACCCAGCCAAACAGGGTGCTGACATTGGCCATCGCCATCTCGGCGGCTTTGGGCGTATTACTGTGTTCGTACAGCCATTCTTCATAGCTCATCGACTTGATCATCTGGCGCAACACATCTTTGGTTTCGCCGCGCATGGCGTTGTCAGACAGCTCCACCATCCAGCGCCCAAAGCCGGCTACCCGGCCGTAGGCGGCTTCCGGCAATACCTGACGCAGGCCGTCGTGTACCGCCGCGGCAAAAATAGACACCCCGAGCTCGTTGGCAAAATTACCCAGTTTTTCCAGGGTGGCGCGCCCTATGCCCCGGTGCGGCGTGTTGATGACCCGTAGCAGGGCATTGTCATCATCGGGGTTCACCAGCAGGCGCAGATACGCCATGATGTCCTTTACCTCGGTGCGGCCAAAGAACGACATGCCGCCGCTGATTTTGTAGGGGATGCGGTTGGCCATCAGCAACTTTTCAAACAGCCGGCTTTGGTGGTTGCCCCGGTACAAAATGGCGTAGTCTTTAAACTGGGTACGGTTCATAAACTTATGGGCAATAAGTTCCGCCACCACCCGTTCAGCTTCATGCTCTTCGTTTTTAGCCTGAATGACTTTCAGCGGCTCGCCGTAGGCCAGCTCCGAAAACAGGGTTTTGTCGAACAAATGCGGGTTGTTCTGGATCAGGATATTGGCGCAATGCAAAATGCGCCGGGAAGACCGGTAGTTTTGTTGCAGCTTAATCACATTCAGCCGCGGAAAATCTTCTTTCAGTAAATTCAGGTTCTGAGGCCGGGCTCCACGCCACGAATAAATCGACTGGTCATCGTCGCCTACCACCGTAAAACGCGCTCGTTCGCCCACCAGCAGCTTCACCAGCTCGTACTGACTGGTATTGGTATCCTGATACTCATCCACCAGCAGATAGCGTAACTTACGCTGCCATTTATCCCGTACCTGAGTATTGGATTTGAGCAGTAAAGTAGGCAGCAAAATCAGATCGTCAAAGTCCAGCGCGTTGTAGGCTTTTAAATGGTTCTGGTATTGTCGGTAAGCTTCGGCAAATTCTTTTTCACCGGTACTGCTCGCCTGATTCAATAATGCATCAGGCAGAATCAAATCATTTTTCCAGTTCGATATGCAGCTTTGTAGTAGCTTAAGCTGGTCTTTATCGCCATCGAGCGTGTCTTCGGTCAAATCATTGAGCAGCGCCATGGAGTCTTTATCATCAAACAACGAAAAACCGGGCTTTAAACCCAACTCTTTAACATGAGCTTTGATGATATTAAGTCCCAGGGTATGAAAGGTAGACACCTTAAGCCCCCGCGCTTCCACCTTACCCAATGTCTGGGCCACCCGCTCTTTCATTTCGCGGGCCGCTTTGTTCGTAAACGTCACCGCTGCAATAGAGCGTGCCGGAATATCACACTGGCGTACCAGATACGCAATTTTATTGGTGATCACCCGGGTTTTACCACTTCCGGCACCGGCAAGAACCAGACACGGTCCTGAAACGTAAGTAACTGCAGATTGTTGAGCGTCGTTTAATCGCATAAATGAAGGTATCGGCTCTTGCTAGGTTTGTGGGTGATGGCGGTTTTCATTGCATGTGCTCAGCATCTCTTTAAAATAGCTCAACCATGTCGTGGCGCATTATAGAGGAAAACTATGCTCGATCCGAAAAAACTCGAAGAACTGGCAAAACAAATTTCTAATGCGGTTCCCCCCGGCATGCGTAATGCCGCGGAAGGTGCTGAAACCCGGGTAAAACAAGTGTTGCAGTCGCAGTTATCAAAACTGGATTTGGTCAGCCGGGAAGAATTTGATATCCAAAGCCAGGTGCTTATCCGCACCCGCGAAAAGCTGGATGCCATGGAAGCCCGCCTGGCGGTACTTGAGGCGCAGCAACAGGCTGATAAACCCTAATCAGCCTACCACCAGATAATCCAGTAGCAGCCCGACCATAAAGGCCAGTCCCACATAGTGGTTGTCTAAAAATGACTGAAAACAAGCCTGGCGCTGCCGCTGGTGAATCCGGTATTGCTGATGAACAAACAAACCCCCACACACGGCTATGGCTAGATAAACCGGCCAGCCGGCGTTAATCTCACTGGCGACCGCCGCCAACAGCGCTAATGTAGCCAGCTGTAACAGCGCTACCATCAGCTTATCGAAACGGCCGAACAAAATCGCGCTGGATTTGACCCCAATTTTTAAATCGTCGTTTCTGTCCACCATGGCATACATGGTGTCATAAGCGATGGTCCAGCATAAATTAGCCGCGAATAACAACCAGCATGCCAGCGGCAGCGACTCGCCGACCGCCGCAAACGCCATCGGTATCGCCCAGCCAAAGGCGGCGCCCAATACCGCCTGAGGCATATGGGTATAGCGCTTCATAAACGGATAGCACGCGGCCAGAGCTACGGCCACTACCGATAACGCGATGGTCATCCCGTTTAACAGCAGTACCAGCACAAACGACACGCCCACCAGCAGCGCAAACAGCTGTAAGGCTTCGGTGGCGCTGGCCTGGCCGCTGACCAGGGGCCGCGCATTGGTTCGCTCCACCGCGCCATCCACTTTACGATCAGCGTAGTCGTTGATAACGCAGCCCGCCGAGCGCATCAACACCACCCCGGCCACAAAGATGGCGGTCACCGCTAGGCCGGGCAGGCCTTCCGCGGCAATGACCAGAGCCCACAGCGTTGGCCATAGCAACAGATAAATACCAATGGGTTTGTCCAGCCGGGTCAGTTTAATGTAAGCATCAAGGTTAGAAAACGATAATTGATTCTGCATAGGTTAGCGACTCTGGTAAGCCGGGGAACCGGCCAGAAAAACTTCGGCAACAATGATGTAGTCATGTTGCAAATGAAAACGCGAGCGCCGCCCCCAAAGCGTTTTCTGCTCGGGCGCGCTATCATCAAAACAAAAGGCCTGGGCAGGGACTTTACACAGCTCAAATTCGCTACGTACAAATCGCTCATCATTGAACAAGCGTTTACCCAGAGGCTGGCATCCAAGGTTTGCCAGCTCGCCGTCTACCAGGCTCTGAGGCAGTACCGAGCGGGCAAATACCCAGGGGGTAGTTTCGGCACACAGCAACACTTCCCGGACCTGCCAGCGGGTGCCCGGGTTATCCGGAAGCCAGCGCTGTTCATTGGCGTATAACGGCGCCTCGCCCTGCCCCAACCGGTTAACCGTGAGCGTATTACAGCACTCCTGCAAACGTTCGGTGAGCGAACCGGTATCCAGCAACCAGTGTCGGAGCACCGGATTGTCGATGGTAACCTCGTGGGCAGGTTGCCACTGCACCTGCACGCCGTGGGCATAGGGAAAGATTAATTCCAATGGCTAATACACTCTTTATTCTTTGCCGGCTATATTAGCATTATGGGATTCAGACGCACAGTGTGGTGCAGCATACTCAAAAAGCGCAGGTAAAAGATGCTTCTTAGGCGCGCTTTGCTACACTATACAAATACTTACACCTGTCTTTGTTAATCAACACAGTTGCCGTTTATTATTATGAAAATGCTTTATTTGCCACGCACCCTGCTCGCAGTGATGCTTCTTTGCCTGTCTGCGATAAGCGGGATGGTTCATGCACAGGACAAACCTAACTACGCTTATCTGGGTTTAGAGCCGGATATTGTCACCAACTTTGTCGGCCCGTCAGCCAAAAAGCTGGGGTTTGTAAGAGTTACGATTGAATTAATGATTGCCGATGCGGGGCAGCTGGAAATTGCTGAACATCACATGCCACTGCTGCGCGCCACGGCCATTGAAATTTTTGGTCAGCAACCTGAACAAAAGGTCCGTTCAATGACCGGCCGCGAAGATATTCGGCTAGCGGTATTAAAAGCCCTGCAAACACATATGAAGCAAGAAACCGGGGCCGAAGTTATCAAAAATGTGATTTTCACCAAATATCTGTATGACTCTTAAGCCCCGGTGCGGGTCATGCTGGCTGGCGACGGGCACCTAATGCAAGAACGCCCGCCAGCGCACATCCACAAATCAGCCCGGCTAAATGCGCGGTGTTGGCCATTTCCACCCACAGCAGATCGGCATAACCGATAACCAGCCAGATGAGCATAAAGCCGACCACCGAGCGCGGTAGTCCAAGTCCCCACCCGGGCCGTAGCCAGCCCAGCCACCAGACAAAACCCAGCACCGCATAAACCACCCCGGACAAGCCACCAAAGTTAGGCCCGCTGACCATCACCTGAGCAATATTAGACACCATACCGGATACTACAAACACCATCAGCAGCGCAAAGAAGCCCAGCCGTCGTTCGATTTGCGCACCCAGCATCGCCCACCACAACAAATTAAAAATAAAATGCAGTGCGCTAAAGTGTAAAAACACCGGTCCCAGCAGCCGCCACCACTGGCCGCTTTCCACCAGCTGCGGCAATGGTTGCATGGTCAGGGTATGGTAAAACTGAGGAAACAGCCCTACCCACGATAGCCCATAGATAAGACTGCACAGTACCAAAATGATGGCGGTAAACGGCGCATGTCGGGCATTGTCCATTAAGGTGCCCAGGGTATTGCCCTGCCCAAAGGACATTTTGACCTGTTCCCCAGACTGCCAGGCAGCCTGCTGGTAACGAGGATGTGCCGGTTCCTGCAAAAAAGTTTCGCAGATGGCTTTCACCTCGTCCATATCCTGTCCCGGAGCAACACTGATTTCGTATTCGTTGTCGCCCACCGGCTCAGAACGCGCCGGATAACCCTGGCTAGTCAGATAGGTGGCCAGGGTATGGGCATAACCTTGATGCTGTATGCGTAATATAGGCTGATTCACGAGGCTGAGGTAACTACGCTCTGGCTGCTACGCCAGGCTTCAAAGCCACCATCCATGCTGTAAACGTCCTCAAAGCCCTGTCCGGCAATCATCTGTGCAGCCTGCTGGCTGCTAATACCGTGATAACACACCACTACTACCGGTTGGGCTTTAGGGGCCCGGGCAATAAATTCAGCCAGATTCTGATTGCTCAGATGCATGGCATCATTCATGTGACCATTGGCAAAAGACTGCGGATCGCGAATATCCACAATGGTGTAGGCTGACGCATTGTCAGCCACTTCCTGCACACTAATGTGCTTAAATTCAGACATAGAGACTACCAGTTTAAAATAACTTTACCCGACTCGCCTGAACCCATTTTGTCGAAACCTTGTTGGAAGTCGTCAATGGCAAACTCGTGGGTGATCATGGGTGACAGATCCAGGCCGCTTTGTAACAGACTGGCCATTTTATACCAGGTTTCAAACATTTCGCGACCATAGATACCTTTAATCACCAGACCCTTGAAGATGATCTGATTCCAGTCCACAGCCACATCAGAAGGCGGGATCCCAAGCATGGCCACTTTGCCGCCATGATTCATGACATCCAGCATTTCACGAAAGGCCACCGGTACGCCTGACATCTCCAGCCCCACATCAAAGCCTTCTGACATGTTCAGCTCTTTCATGACATCACTTAAGGACTCCTTACTGACATCCACTGCGCGGGTAGCACCCATTTTCTTGGCCAGCTCTAACCGGTAAGGATTGATGTCGGTGATAACCACATGCCGTGCGCCTACATGACGGGCTACCGCGGCGGCCATGATTCCGATAGGTCCGGCGCCAGTGATAAGCACATCTTCGCCCACCAAATCAAACGACAGTGCGGTATGGACCGCATTGCCGAAGGGGTCAAAAATGGACGCCAGCTCATCAGAAATATTGTCAGGAATTTTAAAGGCGTTGAAGGCCGGAATAGCCAGGTATTCGGCAAACGCGCCGGGACGGTTAACGCCCACGCCCGTGGTGTTACGGCACAGATGCCGACGGCCGGCGCGACAGTTACGGCAATGACCACAGGTAATATGACCTTCACCGGAGACCCGATCGCCAATCTCAAAACCACGCACTTCCTGGCCCATTTCAACCACTTCGCCTACATATTCGTGACCCACTACCATGGGTACCGGGATGGTTTGTTGTGACCATTCGTCCCAGTTGTGAATATGCATGTCGGTGCCACAAATGGCGGTTTTGCGAATTTTGATAAGCAGATCGTTGTGACCTACTTCTGGTTTCGGCGTGTCCTGTAACCAGATGCCTTTTTCGGCTTTGGCCTTAACTAATGACTTCATTCAATAATCCCCATTTCGCGGCCAATTTCAATAAATGCATCAACAGCGGTATCTACATGCTCTATGGTATGTCCCGCAGACATCTGAGTCCGGATTCGGGCTTCGCCTTTAGGCACCACCGGATAGGAAAAGCCAATGACATAAATGCCTTTTTCAAGCAGCTTATCGGCCATCTCGCTGGCTTTTTTGGCATCGCCCAGCATCACCGGAATGATAGCATGATCGTTACCTGCCAGAGTAAAACCGGCGTCCTGCATACGGCGGCGGAAGTGCTCGGCGTTGCGCCATAGTTGTTCACGCAGCCCGCGACCTTCAGCCATCATATCGAACACTTTCAGTGAGGCCGCCACAATAGGCGGAGCCACGGAATTAGAAAACAGATAGGGACGCGAGCGCTGACGCAGCCATTTAACAATTTCTTTTTTACCCGAGGTGTAACCGCCGGAGGCACCGCCCATCGCTTTGCCCAGCGTCCCGGTAAGAATATCGACCCGGTCCAGCACACCACAATATTCGTGGCTGCCTTTGCCGTTTTCACCTAAAAAGCCGGTGGCATGACAATCATCGACCATCACCAAGGCATCATACTTATCCGCTAAGTCGCAAATACCTTTAAGGTTGGCAATAACCCCATCCATGGAAAATACGCCATCGGTAGCGATAATTTTAAAGCGCGCGCCATCAGCCTGGGCCTGTTTTAGCTGATCTTCCAGCGAGGCCATATCGTTATTGGCATAACGATAGCGTTTTGCCTTACACAGCCGTACGCCATCGATGATACTGGCGTGGTTCAGCGCATCAGAGATGACCGCATCTTCCGGCCCCAGCAGGGTTTCGAACAAGCCCCCATTGGCATCAAAACATGAAGGGTACAGGATGGTATCTTCTGTTCCCAGAAACTGGCTGATTTTACCTTCCAGCTCTTTATGAATATCCTGGGTGCCGCAAATAAAGCGAACTGATGCCACTCCGAAGCCATGGCTGTCCAGGCCTTCTTTCGCCGCGCTGATTAGATCTGGGTGATTAGCCAGTCCCAGGTAGTTGTTGGCGCAAAAGTTGATCACATGACCATCTTTACCTACTTCGATGTCGGCTTGTTGTTGTGAGGTGATGACGCGTTCCTTTTTGTACAGACCATCTTCTTTGACCTGTTCAAGTTGCGCTTGCAGATGGGCGGTAAATGCCTCAGACATGCTTTTCTCCGGTACCAGCTAAAAAGGGTATTTTAATGAATACCGACCGCGCGGTATACCATTTCCCTGATGCTGACCCCAGACAGTCCGCGTTTCTGTAAATTAAACACAACACCAAAGGGGCCGGGCATCAGTCGTGCTCCTGTACTTTCCATACACCGGCGTCCAGTGATTCGTTCAATTGTTGCCATAATTGCGCTTGCGGGATAGGCCGGCTGAACAGGTAGCCCTGGCCCAGCTGACAGCCGAACTGATCCAGCATGGCAAACTGCTCATGGGTTTCGATGCCTTCGGCTACCACTGTTAAGCCCATTCCCCGTACCATCGACACGGTAGAGGCTACAATACTGCGATCATCGTCGCTTTCCAGCATGCCCGAGACAAACGAGCGGTCAATTTTAATAAAATCTGCCGGCAGAGCTTTTAAGTACCCGAGGGATGAGTAACCGGTGCCAAAGTCATCAATGGCAATCATGCAGCCCATGCCGCGCAGCGTTTCCAGCGTCGCCGAGGCCCGGTTAATATCCTCCACTAACGCGGTTTCGGTGAGTTCGAGCTCTATCATATCTGGTGCGATATCATAATGTTTGAGCTGGCGTTCGATGAACCTGGGCAGGGCGGGATCTAAAAAATGCGCTGCCGAGATATTAATCGCCATTTTGATATCAGGATAACCACGTTCCCGCATTTGCGCGAGAATACTGATGGCCTGCTCAACCACCCAATAATCGATGGTCATCATCAATGAAGTGTTTTCCAGTAGCGGAATAAATTCAGCGGGAGATATGTGCCCTTTTTGCGGGTGATACCAGCGGATCAGTGCCTCCATACCCACCAGCTTACGGCTGTTCAGACATAACTGAGGCTGCAGGGCCAGCGAAAACTGTCCTTCATTTAGCCCCACACGGGCTTCCTGCTCAAGCTCGACCCGGCGCATTACCCGCTGATTCATCGAAGCATCAAACTTGCAGTACGCCGACCCCTGTTCGGCTTTCGCCTCGTACATGGCGATATCGGCATGGCGCAGTAACTCCATGGCCGAAATATTGCTGTCATGACAAAATGCCAGGCCGATACTCAGGGACACATAAAACTGATGGTTATCAAACTGAATGGGTGCTTCAAAGGCCTGAATCAGACGGTGAGCCACAATTTCTACCTGGCAAACCGTATCCAGTCCCGGTAACAGAATAACGAACTCATCCCCCCCAAAGCGGGCGGCCATATCACTTTCGCGCAACGGTCCGTTAATCCGTTCGGCGGCGGTTTGAATCAGTTTGTCGCCAACATCATGACCGTGGCTGTCGTTGATGCGCTTAAAGTCATCTAAATCCAGAAACAGCAGTCCCAGAGGCGCTTGCTGGCGGGCGGCCAGAGCGATTTCTTTTTCTATTTGAAACATCAGCATATTGCGGTTGGGTAGCCCGGTAAGCACATCAAACATTGCCATGTTTTCCAGTTGTGCGGTAGTCAGTGCCATTTTGCCGTCAATAGTTTCCAGTTCTCTGGCCAGGTTGCTGGCTGCTTCTTCCAATACATCCAGCTCGTCGGTAAGACGTTTGTTGTGCACCGGTCGTGAACGACTGGCATTTTTATTAAACTCTTTGTATCGGTGTTCAGCCAACAGCGGCAGGCGCTGACTTAATGCCATCAAGCGGCTACGGTACTGATTCAAAATCAGATACAGTAGCAAGGCAAAAATTGCCACCAGTGCCACCGCACTGCCTACGACCCAGTTCTGATAAACACTGGCAGAACGTACCTGCTCGGTAATATCCCGGGCAAACAATACGTAGCTGTCCGGAAGCCTGCCATCCAACATTGGCAGCAAACTGACCAGTAGCAAACGGTTGTCATAGACCACCCGACTGCCCTGGGTGGTCAGCGATTCAATGGTGGTATTTTGCGGCAGCGCCTGAATAATCGCTGACACCGCGTTTTTATTTGCCTGCGATAAGCGGCTGATGACGGTCATTGAACCTGCATGTTCTGAGCCCCGGGCGATGGCAATGCGGCCAACATCCGCTGAGCGCGAAAGCAAGGCCAGTAGTTCCTGCATGCCGGTGGCAAACACCATAACAGCGGGTTCAGAGTTTTCGGTCATGACCGGCGCGGCAATATAACGACGGCATAAATGTGCACACGACGTCAGCACCTGGGGCCGCAGAGTCTTCAATGCGGCGCTGCGAAGCTCCATAACAAATCCGGGCATTGCCCGGTCGTCGCCATACACCAGAATCTCCTGGGCGTTAAACAGCCACACATTATCAATTTGCAGATTCATCTGCATGGTGCTGCGAGCATCTTCGATGGCGTTTTGAAGCTCATCCACCGAGGCAGGCAAACCGCTTTTATCCTGCGTGAAGGTTTCGGCCCATAGTAATATACGATCGGTTAGCAGCGTGTTTAACAGGGCATAGCGATGCATGTTCTGTTGCTGTACCACCTGATGCTGGGTATCGATGGCGGTATTGGACTGACGAATTAATAATGAACTGATCACCGCGGTAATGCTGGCCATCATTAACAACAACAGCAACATAACCTTGGTCAAAAAGGAAAGCTTCACCTGCATAGACAATTAGAACCAGTACATCAGTTGCACCGACCACATCCGCCAGTGCTGTTCGATTTGCATGGAATGCTGGGGTAAGATCAAACTAGTTGCCCGTGCTGCGCCTTCCACCCAATGGTGCTCACCCTGCAACCGCCAGTTTGGAGCCAAATCCCAGCGAAATCCTACGGCAACGGTATCCTGATACCCATAATGGGCCGGAATCAGACCGCCACTTAACTGATTTAAGCCCAGCCCGTCCGGATCATCACGGTCCAGGGTAAGCGTATCATAGCTAAGTAAACCGCTTATACGGGGGGTAAACAGGAACCGAGCCTGAAGGTAGCCACCTTCACTGGTTCTCTCATTCAATAAGTCAGGAGTATAGCCCCCGAAATCTATTCGTTCGTCTCGCAACAGCTCTGCACTGAGCTCCCAGAATTCACTGAAATAGATGCCTGAAAGCATTACACGACTTACACTTTGACCTCCGTCAAAATAGTTATCAACCGCTGCGGCAGTGTAGGAAAAGTCCGACTCCAGCCAGCTGGCACCCACTCGCCAATTCATTGAAGGAGGCTGGTAGAAAACACTGAACTGATGAACAAAGTCCTGCTCGGCCTTGCCTTTGGCGCCCTCGCCTAAAAATGCCCCAATCTCTCCCTGGTTCAGCGGCGAATTGCCATAGCTCCAGTTTACTTCCCAAGAGCCATGGGCCGTGCTGCGCACCGAGTGCAGCGAAATACCATCACTACCTAATGCGATGTCGCGTGAGCCATCTGAATAGACCGATTGCGGTAATACCGCAGTGGCGCGGGTGTGTGGCACATCCCGGGTAGCCGAATACAGCCAATGGTGATTTTTAAAGCGACCAATATTAAAGTGGGTCTCCCACTGGTATAAATCAGGCAGCTTCCAGTCAAAAAATAAGTAATCGACCCGGCCTCCGGACTTATAACGGTTGCCACCATCTAAATAATTAGCCTGCCCCACCAGCGCCAGCGACGGGTTTACTTGCCAGCGCGCGTTTACCCCTATCTCGGTTAGATGCAGGGTAATGTCATTGTCGTCGGTAATAAAGTCGCTGTCTATCGACTGGGTGATGCCCTGAGAAGCATACCCATGCCAGCTGAAATTGTCGGCTTGCACCGCGGCGCTGAGCGCGAAAAGTGAGAAAATTAACACTCGTTTCATTGCGGTTTAACCTTTTCTTGCCGGTTTTCTAATACGTCTTGGCTGGCATAACCTACCGCGCCGGGTGTGGCGTAGACAGCGTTAAGCAGTGCTTGCGGCGAGTCTACAATGTGTGGCGGATCGCCCTGCCCTGAATAGGTAATCTGATTCCAGATCCGCTCCAGCTGATAGGGAAACATTTGCAATATCTGCCGACAAAAGCGTTGATGCAAAGCGGTGTCGGTGTTCAACACAAATACATGAACCTTTGAGCCATCCTGCCAGTGCTGCTGACGGGCAGAAAAAATTTGGCGGGCTTCGGTCTGAGTGAGCGTCTGCTGCTTAATATCGGGATGAAAAATCACCTCAATCGCGGACGGCTGAGCCTGCACGTAACCAGTGCATAGCAGCATCCACATCCCCATTGCCAGGGGCAGTAGTGATCCGGGCCGCGCTGTACCACCAGATCTCCTGTTAAGGGTCATCCGGTTTTTCTCCCTGGTCTGGCTCATGGTAAGCATCAATAAATAATAGTGTAGTAATCTTTGATAATTTGTGCCCGCTATATCGGCAAGGCTGTCCATAACTCAAACAAGCTGACTGACTTTTTGCCAAACCGTCTCTGCCTCAATGCCTTGCATTAAATCATCACCTTTTGCCCGGGTACCCCATGGCAGGGCCTGCCAGGGTTTCCCTTTCTGTCTGACAATAGCAGTGTCGTACACCGAAATCACGTGCTGTAAATTATTCACCGGGCCGGTTCGCCGGGGGTTAGAGTGTGCGTATAGCCCTACTACCGGAGTGCCCATGGCCGCGGCAATATGGGCGGGACCTGTATCTGGGGCAATCACTAACCGGGCATGGCTTAACAGAGCGGCCATCTGATGCAGCGAGGTAGCCCCAACCAGATCATACAGCGAATGCTGACACTGCTGTTTAATTCCATCGGCGAGGTCGCGATCCAGTTTGCCCGGACCTCCACACACCACCACCTGATAACCTTTGTCGGTCAGCCGGCTGGCGATCTCGGCATAGCCGCCCGCGCTCCAGTTTCGGGCAGCTTTGCTGGCCGCCGGACTGATCACCACAAACGGCCCCAGTTTGGCCGCCTGGGCTGCCGCCCACTCGCGCGCCGTGCTTTCTAAAGGAATATCCCAGCTTAGTGGCGCCGCGGGTACCCCCAGCTTATCGGCAAATCCCATAAACCCTTCGATAACATGAGCATGTTCACGAGGGGCGATACGCTCGTTGGTGAACAACCAGTGCAGCTCTTTACTGCGAGCCCAGTCAAAACCGATACGCCGTTTAGCCCGAATAACCCGAGAGGCCAGATTAGCGCGTAACGCCACCTGCATCATCAGTAACGCATCAAAGTGGTCATCGCGCAGCGTGTCGCGCAGTTTTTTTACCGCCTGTTGCTTCTCGGCTTTATCAAACACCACAAAACGCACATCGGGG